>Ga0182741_1004691_pt1 | contig 13243 bp, 10 predicted proteins | sample eDN5th37CBELigOP_FD_128874 | JGI IMG/M metagenome (GOLD analysis project Ga0182741, IMG submission 128874) | Enriched Organic Plus compost microbial communities from Emeryville, California, USA - eDNA 5th pass 37_C BE-Lig OP (version 2) (version 2) ...
ACGAACTCGTGCTCCATCGCAGTGACATCGGGCTCGGGGCTGCCGACCTCATGACGAGCAGCATCCTTCTGATAGTGCTCGGTGAGCACCGCCACGTCACCGTCGAGCGTCGCCGAGAACAGCACGGTCTGACGATCGGGCGATGTCTGATCGAGGATGCGGCGGACGGCCGGGAGAAATCCCATGTCGGCCATGCGGTCGGCCTCATCGATCACGACCATCTCGACCCGATCGAGGCGCACGGCCTTCTGCTCGATGAGGTCCTCGAGGCGCCCCGGACAGGCCACGAGCACTTCGACGCCCTTGCGGAGCGCCTTGCGCTGCGGCTCGTACCCCACACCGCCGTACACGGCTCGTACCCAGAAGTTCCGCGCCCGAGCCAACGGCTCCAGCGCTCGTTCGATCTGGGCGGCGAGTTCGCGGGTGGGGGCAAGGATCAGCGCACGCGGCTTCTTGCTCTGCGCGCGTTGAATGCGCGCCATGACGGGGATACCGAAAGCGAGCGTCTTCCCCGATCCGGTGGGGGCCCGCCCGCACACGTCGCGCCCGGCGAGTGCGTCGGGGATGGTTGCGGCTTGCACCTCGAACGGGGCAGTGACACCCCGGCGGGCCAGAACCTCGACGAGGTCTTCGGGCACGCCGAGATCAGTGAAAGAAGGGGTGGACATGTGCGGACAGCTCCTACGGAACGATGCGCGCCAAGGCGCACGGGTTGGATCGCGTGGTTCAAGGCGCACTCCTCGGATCCCCGTACGCGACATGGGGACTCGAGCGGCGTGGGGACGAGGCGATCCGTCCGCTGAGAGCTGATTGTCCGCTGGTTCCTCACCGGGGTGCGACGGGGTCGCGGCCTCGTCCCGGAGGGCGGGGTGGCGTCCGTGCCAAACGGGGGTTCGGCGGTGGACACCGGCGCCCGTACCCCGGTGGATCCGGGGACGGCGCGGTCTTGGGTGTCAGTCCATCGGGAACTGCACGAGTTGTTCGTACAGTTCGGCTTTCTGCTCATCGAAGTCGTCGAGGCTCATGCCTCCGGCTTCGTATTGCTTGTGGAGATCTTCGATGGCGATGAGCACTTCGCCCGGGCTGTCGAAACGACGCTCAGTGATGGGCGTGTCGACCAGGTCGATCTCGCCCTCCGCACTACGCCGTTCACGCTTGGCTGCAGCCTTGGCCTTCTTGGCTCGTTCACGCTGCAGTTTGTCGAAGGTCGTGCGTTGCGTACCGATGGCGTGCTCCTTCCTGTACGCCGCGGGGGTTGCGGCTGCCGACGGCAGTCACAAGAAAGCCGCCGACCACTCGGTCGGCGGCTTCCTCGATCGAGCAGAAACAATCAGATGGGGCGAACGTTCTGGGCTTCTTCACCCTTGCGACCCGGGGCCACGTCGAACTCGACGGCCTGACCCTCATCGAGGGAGCGGTAACCCGAGCCCTGGATGTTCGAGTAGTGAACGAAAACGTCGTCCGCGCCTTCACGGGAGATGAAGCCGTAGCCCTTCTCCGCGTTAAAAAACTTGACCGTACCTGTTGCCAATTCAATCTCTCTTCACTGCGGGTGAGCCCAGACGACTCCCTCAGGGTGACCAGTCTAGGTCGATTACCTGGTCGCGCGGTCCTCGGGCGACCCCAACAGGTTCACAACGACGGCGATCCGGAAAAGGTTCCCAGGTGACCCTGGTCGCCGACGACCGCTCCAACAGGGGATTACCCCGCTCGTCCCCACGAGAAACGTGGGCTGGAATGGGGTGACCGACGGGACTTGAACCCGCGACAACCAGGATCACAACCTGGGGCTCTACCAACTGAGCTACGGCCACCACGCGGCTGGACGTCCAGCCTCGTGTCGCCGAGCCTGCTCGGCGAACGGGCATCCATCCTACTCGCGACGATCCGTCGAGCGACGGCCGAGGCGGAACTAGCTTCCGCGTATGCGCATTCCGATCCACAGGAGCAAGCGAGCTCGCATCGGCCGAGCACTCGGCGGGCGGGCCGGCCAGAGCGCGATGCTGGTGGCCGCTTCCGGGATTCCGGTGAGCTTCCAGCGCACGCTGATGCCGCGCAGCACCATGGACCAGGCCGTCGAGGTCGGGGTCACGGCGGCCGCTCACTACGGACTGACGATCGTCATCCAAGACGTCATCGAAGCGGTCGGACTGGTGCTCTCCGGTGCGTCGACGATCGACGAGGCCGACGACGCTCGGTGGCGTAACACCGTTGGACTCCTCAACGCGGGTGCACTCGCCGGCGGTCTCGCCCTCCAACGGGCCAATCGTCAGGTCGAAGGTGAGAACCTGCATCGGGCCTTCCGGCGCACCGCGGGATACTGGATCTCCCTCTCCGCGGCCGCGGGCGGCGTGGTCGGACTCGCGCAACGGGCAATGGCGCAGATCGATCGCAGCGGGCGAGACACGCACCTGCGCTCCCTTCCGGTTGCGGTCCCAGCGGCCGTGGTCGTCGCCGCCGCCGCCGAGTTCGCGCGTCGCCAACGCGCCGCGCGGTATCCCGACAGCGGGGTGTACGGCGAAGACCAAGCGGTCTCCGGTGCGAAGGCGCTTCTCTACGGCTCGGGAATCACCGGGGTGCTGCTCGGCATCGCGGCCTCCGAGAAACTGTTCGCGTCCACACTCGAATCGATGATCAGCCGGATCGCCCCCGGCCACACCCGTATCTACCGACCGATCGCCCACGCATCCGCCTTGGGGGCCTTGGGATTCGCCGTGAAGACCGCGATGGATCGCGTGTATCGCAAGGTCGAGCAGGACAACCGCCGCATCGAACCGGCGTACAACGCTGCGCCCACCAGTTCATTCGTCAGCGGGAGCGCCGAGAGCCTCTGCCCGTACGACACCCTCGATCTCGAGGGACGCCGGTTCGTGGGCAACGCCCTCTCGCGCGAGATCCTCGCCGTCACCGACGATGGGGCCGACGTCCGGACCGTGACCGACCCCATTCGCGTCTACGTGGGGTTGAACTCGGCGCCCACCGAGGCCGACCGCGTCGAGCTCGCGATGCGCGAGCTCCGTCGCACCAACGCCTTCGATCGCAAGGTCTTGATGGCGGTGTCACCCACCGGCACGGGGTACGTCAACTACGTCGCCTGCGAGTCGCTCGAGTTCCTCACTCGGGGCGACTGTGCCATCGTCGCGATGCAGTATTCGGAACGGCCGTCGCCGCTGTCGCTCGATCGCGTCTGGCAAGGCCGGCAGCACTTCCGACTCCTCATCGACGCGATTTCCGAGGAGATCGCGGCCCGCCCCGTCGATCGGCGCCCGAAGCTCGTCGTCTTCGGCGAGAGTCTCGGCGCGCACACCAGCCAAGACGCGTTCTTGCACCAGGGCACCCAAGGGCTCGTCGACGCGGGCGTGGATCACGCAATCTGGATCGGCACACCGTTCGCGTCTGGTTGGAAGCGCGAGGTACTCGGTCCCGACCGTCCCGACACCGATCCGAGTCTCGTCGGTGTCTTCGATCACTTCGGCCAGTACGCCGCGCTTGCGCCGACAGACCGCGAGCGCGTGCGGTACGTGATGATCACGCATGACAACGACGCTGTCGCGAAATTCGGACTCGATCTCCTGGTGCAAGCGCCCGAATGGCTAGGACCGCCCGAGATGCGCCCGGCCTCCGTGCCGCACGGCGAGGTGTACCGCACACCCACCACGTTCGTGCAGACCTTGGTCGACATGAAGAACGCGGCGACCGTGGTCGCCGGGAAGTTCGAGGCCAAGGGGCACGACTACCGCGCGGATCTCCTCCCGTTCTTCAACGCGGTCCTCGGTTTCAACGTCGACGAGTCCCAGCTCGATCGGATCACCGAGGCGTTGCGCGACGACGAACTCGCCCGCAAGCAACGCCTCGACGACGCGAAGGCCGCGGTGGCCGAACACGAGAAGAAGCGTGGAACGAATTGACACCGTGTCGTTGACCGCGCAGGACGAACACGGCGCGCGCGTCGCGCTTGCCGGCGGACCGCGAGTACCGGTCGACATCGACCTGTTCTCGTCGAACACGTTGTTCGGCCAACCCGGTATCTACCCCGACGGTCGACCCATGGTTCCAGCCGCGGGCAACCTCGATGCCGAAACTGCCCGCGAGTTGGCACTCGCGGCTGGTGGCACGGTGGCTCGCGACGCGTTCGATACCGAGCCGCTGCTCGGCGCGGTACCCGAGCCCGGAGTGCGCGCGGGGCTGGCGTTGTTGTCGGCCACGATGGCCGCGCCATTGCTGGGCGACCTCTCCGGCCTCACCCTCCCCCGGACCTACGGCGACCTCGACGCGCCCGGACGTGTGATCGGCAACGACGAGAACGGCGTGCGCGTCGTCAATGCTCGCTACTCAGGGGAGCATCCCGCGCTGTTGGCGTTGTCGTTGACCCACGACCTGCTCTGGAGTGGTGAGGGGGCCGCGCACGACGAGGAAGCGACCCTGCACGCGCTCGGCGCCATGGTGCACCTTCAACTCATCGCCCGGCATCCCGCGATTGCGCACACCGGAACCGAGTTGGCCCGCCGTCAGAACTCGCTTGCGGTCACCTTGCTCGAATCGCGACGACACCACGATGCGGCATTCCGCGCCCGCGAGCCCGAAGGCGCCGGCACCATTCCTGGCGGCGCGCCCGCACTGGCGTCAGCCGACTTCTGGAGCATCCCCTTTGCTCCGCCCGTCACGGAACCGGCCGCGGCGCCACCGGCGCTCCGTGCCGTCCTCGCGTACGCAGGGATCATCGGGGCCGACGAGCGCGTCGACGCATACGACGCCTCCGTGGGCGACGTACTTGCCTCCGATCGCGGCTCGTGGCTCTCGCTCACCGAGCACGTCCGCGTCGCGGTCACGCTCGGCACGCTGACCGTCGATGAACTCGCATCGGCAGTCCAACGATCCGTCGAGGACACTGTTTCCCGTTTCCAACTCCACGATGCCCTGCCGCCACGAGGGTCCTGACCTCGACGCGGACTCAAGTCACCCAAGAGAACGTCGATAGATCGCGTCATGTTGCGTCTTCATCGAGTCGTCCCCGTTGCTGGTCTTTGCTCCATGCTCGTCTTCGCGGGCGCGTGCAGTGACTCGTCGTCTTCGGATGCCAAGAAGGAAACCACCACGACCGTGAACAACGGGACGGTTGTCACCGCATCGGGACCCATCGACCTGGAGGTCGGAGGTCGCGCCACCATCGAGCTCGAGGCGAATCCCACCACCGGCTTCCAGTGGACGTTCACCAGCGAGCCGGATACCGCGGTGGTGCGGGTCGTCTCCGACACGTACGTGGCTGGTTCCACCGCGGCAGTCGGTAGCGGTGGTCAGCAGACGATCGTGATCGAAGGCGTGAGCGCGGGATCGACCACCATCGAACTCGCGTACAGCCGCCCGTGGGAAACGGGTGTGACGCCCGCCGAAACCGCGACGTTCGCGGTCACCGTGGGCTGAGTTCGGCAGCAAGGGGGATGAAAAGGTTGATAATCTTGTGGCCCCAGGCGGAAGTGCGAGCACCCTTCCGGCTGGAGGTGGTCGCAGATGGCAAGACGCAGAACGGTCCCGGTGGTTCCCTGCCTCGAGCATCCGGGGTCCGATGTCGTGGCCTTCGGTGTGCGTGAGACCGCCGCTGGTCGGTCGCAGCGCTACCGCTGCACCCCGGTCGTGGGCGATCCGCACGTGTTCCACGTCCCGGTCGAAGCTGACGTAGCGGTCGCCGCCCTGGCCCGGCTTGCTCCCGCGCCGGAGTGCGGCCCACGGCTCGACGCCCTCGGGCGTTGCGGGCCACGAGACCGCTGCCCCGCCTGCCGGCGCGGTGAGCCCTGCCCCCTCGACAACTGGCCTGTCACCGTCGGGCCCGCCGCACTGGGCGACCCGAACGCCAACGCTCGGGGGTTCTTCCAGACCACAGGCCGCAAGGCCGGGACCGGCGTGTACACGCAGTGGCGCGCGACCGGCTTGTCCCGCCTCGCCGATGAAGCCCTGCTCGCCTGTGCCTCCCACTGGCGCCGCCGCAGCGGACAAGCGGCCCGGGCCAGTCAGCTGTTCCAACTCGCCTGGGCGGCCGGGTCTCGCCACCCTGATGTGGCCGACGCCTACGCCGGAGCCCTCGCTGCGACCGGGCGCGAGGAGAACCTGCGGACCGCCCTCGCCGTTGCCAAGCTCGCCGCCCGTCAGCGTGGCGGGTGCACCCACGAAGGCTGGCGGCGACTCCAGGCTCGTAGCCACCAGATCGGCGGGCGACTCCGCCGCCTCGCGGGCCGGCCCTCCGGCCAGTTCGACGCCGACGGCAACCCGGTGCTGCTCCGACGACACCACCCAACGACACCACGCCGGACTCGGACCCACCGCTTCATCCGCTGACTCCAGGGCCGACGCAGGCCGGTGGTGTCCATCGGTGGCGGGCATGTGTGCTGTGATGGCCCCGTCGAGAAGAGGGAGGTGGGTCGCCTGGGTCGGCGACCTCGTCCTGACGCTGGCACGCCCCACCAGGAGACATCACCGTGGTCAAGCCGAAGATCGAACCTGACGTGCCGGCGACAGGCTCGAGCACGGGCATCGCTTCGAAGGATTCCGGCGGCTACAAGAACTCGAACATGTCGGCGGCCCGGGCGGCGAAGAACGACGAGTTCTACACGCAGTGGGCCGACATCGAGCGGGAGGTGAACGCGTACCTGGAGTACGACTCCGATGCCTTCCGGGACAAGGTGGTGTTCCTGCCCTGCGACGACCCGGAGTGGTCGAACTTCGCCAAGTTCTTCGCCCTCCACTTCACCGACCTCGGGCTCAAGAAGTTGATCTCGACGTCGTACGCGGCCGACAGCAAGCCTGGTTGGATCGAGTACCAGCCCACGCTGTTCGAGTCCGAGGCGCCGCAGTTCGACGAGGCCCGCACCCGGACCCACGGCAAGGTGTTCATGCTCGAGCGCGAGGACATCACCGGCGATGGAGTGGTGAACATCGACGACCTGCAGTGGAGCTACCTGGACGGCGACGGCGACTTCCGCAGCGCCGAGGTGACAGCGCTGCGAGACGAGGCGGACGTGGTTGCGACCAACCCTCCCTTCTCGCTGTTCCGTGAGTTCGTGGCCTGGCTGATCGAGGGCGACGTGCGCTTCTCCATCGTGGGCAGCAGCAACGCCGTCACGACCAAGGACATCTTCGCCCTCATCAAGGCCAACAGGCTGTGGAAGGGCGCCACGGCCAACAACACCGACATGGTCTTCGGCGTCCCGAAGGGAGCCCCGGTCCGGGAAGCTGACCGGGCGAAGGCGGAGCGCCTCGGCTACCCGCCCGACGACACGTTCGACTACACCCGCCTGGGCAACAGCTGCTGGTTCACCAACATCGAGCACGGCCGCCGCCACGAGGCGCTCCAGCTGATGACGATGGCCGACAACCGGACCTACAGCCGCCACCGCGAGATCCGTGAGGTCGGCTACCGGCAGATGGACAACTACGACGCCATCGACGTGGCGTTCACCGACGCCATCCCTGACGACTACGACGGCGTGATGGGGGTGCCCATCAGCTTCCTCGACCGCTACAACCCCGACCAGTTCGAGATCGTGAGCCTGACCCAGACCTGGTCGGACGTGTCCACGCGGACCTACCCGTCCCAGACCCTCGTCGGTCCTGACGGGTCCACCAAGACCGTCGGGGCACTCAACAGCGGCCCGGCGTTCAAGGTCGACGCCCCACCGGAGGGGTCCGCGTACTACGTCGTCGACGGCGAGCACTACGTCTCGGCCTACAAGCGGATCCTGATCCGGCGGAGGAGGGGCTCGTGAAGACCGAGCTGCGGCACTACACGGTGGAGGAGCTCCTCGAGGGGTTCGTGTACAACGAGCTCGAGGGCAAGGGGCTGTTCGGCCTCGCCGGGCGCCTCGTGATACAGCCCGAGTTCCAGCGCCACTACATCTACAACGACGGACGACGCGACGTGGCCGTCGTTGACTCGCTGCTCAAGGGGTACCCGCTCGGGCTGCTCTACTTCAACGTCAACGGCGACGCCCTCGAGGTGCTCGACGGCCAGCAGCGCATCACCAGCGTCGGTCGGTTCGTGACCGGGAAGTTCGCCATCAAGGTCGCCGGCTCCGAGCAGACCTTCTCGTCGCTGCCTGCTGAGGTGCAGCGCCAGCTGCTCGACAGCGAGCTGCTCGTGTACGAGTGCGAGGGTACCGAGACCGAGATCAAGGACTGGTTCCGCACGATCAACATCGCCGGGGTGCCGCTCAACGCCCAAGAGCTTCGCAACGCCATCTACTCGGGGCCGTTCGTGACCGCCGCCAAGGCCGTCTACTCGAACTCGAACAACGCCAACATGCAGAAGTGGGCGGCGTACGTGAAGGGCGACCCCAAGCGCCAGGAGGTGCTCGAGGTCGCGCTCGGCTGGGTCGCCGCGTCGCAGGGCCTCTCGATCGACGCCTACCTCGCTCAGCACCGCACCGACACCACGATCACCGGACTGCAGACCTACTTCACCTCCGTGATCGACTGGGTCGCCGGAGTCTTCCCCGGACCCCCGCCCAAGGAGATGCGTGGCCTCGACTGGGGACGTCTCTACGAGACCTACCACCACAACGCCTACGTCCCCGCCACGATGGCCGCCGAGGCGAAGGAACTCCTCGACGACCCGGCGGTCACCAGCCGCAAGGGCGTCTTCGAGTACCTGCTCGGCAACAAGGCGGACCCGCAGCTCCTCGCGGTGCGGCTCTTCGACGCGACCACCAAGCTCGAGGCCTACAAGAACCAGACCGCCGCCGCACAGACCAAGGGCCTGTCGAACTGCCCGGTGTGCGCGTCCGGCACCAACGCCAACAAGGCCCGCATCTACAAGCTCGACGAGATGGAAGCCGACCACGTGACGGCCTGGTCCAAGGGCGGCAGCTCCGACCTGTCCAACTGCGAGATGCTCTGCGTCACCCACAACCGGGCCAAGGGCAACAGGTAGCCGGCCACACCTGACACGGCCCTCCCCGGAACCCGGCGGCTCCCCTGACCGCCGCACATGTCAGGCGGGTCCAAAGGCTGCCGAGGCCCGCCTACCCAGCTCCTGGTAGCTCGCTAGTCGTGGGCAGGCTCGAACGCGTCGGCGACGTCTGCGACTTCGTCGTCGAGCTCGCCAGAGTCGAGATCGTCGTCAAGGTCTGGCGCCACCCCGAGCACGATCAGCGGCACCGGTGGGCTGTTCCTGCCCTGGCGCGCCAGGTTGAAGATCTCGCCTTCGTAGTACGCGGGCCCGGAGGACATCTGCTGCTGGAGCTCCCGCATCGGCAGGACCTCGATGCCAACCTCGATGCTCCGCTGCTGGAAGAAGGCCAGGTGCTTGACGAAGAGGTCGTACGCAACGAAGGAGTACTTCCCGAACTGGACCTCGACGGCTACCGCATCCTTGACGAAGTCCGTCTGGTTGTAGGAGCGGAAGTGCTCCGACCCGCTCTGCTGGATGCACGCCACCTGCTCCTGGTACTCCAGGCTGAAGAACCCAGGGTTCGAGAGCACCCCCTGGTCAGCGGTCACCGCATAGCTGACGCGTCGCTCGTGCCAGCCACGGCCGTTGAACTCACGATCAAACGCGGCGTTCATGTCCCTCGGCGAGTAGAGCATCTGACCGGCGCGCCGTCCTCGCTCGGCTGAGACCTTCGTCCTGCACGCCTCGGCGTCGACGGCGTGGATCACCTGCTGGACCTCCGCCCACAGCTCGGGGTAGCGGTTCTGCAGAACGTCTAGGCCGAACATGTGGGAGTACGTCTCGACGATCCTCATCGCTTCGCCTGCCCGTGGATCGGCCTTCCCATCGGCCGGGCGAGCAGCTCGCCGGCCTGGGCCTGCTCGAGCCGCTCGCGAGCAACCTCGAGGTACTTCTCGTCGAGCTCGGCCATCGCACCGCGACGCCCGTGGAGCACAGCGGCAGTGGCCGCAGACCCGACGCCACCGAAGGGGTCGAGCACCCAGTCGCCCGGCTGCGTCATCGTGAGCACCAACCGCTCGACGAGCTCGATCGGGTACTGGCAGGGGTGCTCGGTCTTCTCGATGTGGTTGTACTTGACGTTCGGGATCGACCAGACGTCGCCCGGGTTCTTGCCCAGAGGGTTGCACGACAGCTCACCCTTGCGCGGGCCCTTGAAGTACCGCTTGTTGGGGTACTTCTGCGGCACGCGAACCGGGTCGACGTCGAAGAAGTAGTCGTTCCCCTTGCTGAACCACAGGATGGTCTCGTGGCGGCCGCTGAACCGCTTGCTGGCGTGCAGGCCGTGCTCGAAGGACCAGATGATCCGGTTGCGAGACTTCATGCCCAAGGCCCGGATGGCTGGGTGGAACATCACATCCAGCGGGATGACCTCGCCGCCACCGACGTAGTTGCCCACCTGCCAGCAGAGGTGACCGCCTGGTGCGAGGACACGTACCGCCTCAGCGAGCACCCGGGTCTGCCACTCCATGTAGTCGTTGAGCGGCGAGCGCTTCTCGTAGGACTTGCCGATGTTGTACGGAGGCGAAGACACGACGAGCTGAACCGAGCCAGACGGGATGTCTCGCAGCAGATCCATGCAGTCGCCGCTGTACAGGACGGCGTCAGCGCTGGCATCCCACTCCCCTGCCACCTCGAGTGCGCCAGTAGCAGGACGCAGCGCCTCGATCCCCTTGGCCGCCTCCAGCTGGGCGTCGAGTCGCCGCCGCTGCGCGGCAGAGGTCCGCTTCGGCTTCTTGGCGGGCTTCTTGTTCTTGGGCGCGCTGGAGCGAGGTGGTGTGGTGGTGGCCATGCGCGGGACCGTCCGCGCGTCACCCCGGGGGTCAAGATGCCACGGCAGCTGCCAGGGGACGGGCCGAGGCATCCGCGCGCAGAGTGCTGTCCGGCGGCAGCATCGAGCGGCAGGGCCGGCCCTGGGAGTTCAGCGCTGGTCGGGGATTATCAACCTCTGTCCCCCCTTGCTGCCGAACTCACCGTCGGCTGACGCTCAGCCGTCGGCACGCGTGTCGACGTCACCCGCTTCTGGTTCGTGCTCGGCGACGTCGAGCGCGGCGCGAGCGTCGTGGCTGAGGTCGGCGTTGAGAAACGCCGCGGTTTCCGGCAGGTCCACCTCGAGGTGGTCGAGTCGCTGAAGGCCGATCGTTCCCTCGCGTAACCCAGCGTCGAGGATGTGTCCGCCGAAGGATCGACGCGCGTCCACGAAGTGCAGGTGATATCCGGCGACGTCGATACCAGCCGAGTACGCCGGCGAGTAGAAGCCGACCATTACGCCGTCGACGTCGTCGCGGATCCACTCCGACTGCCGCTTCGTTGCCTCGACCAGCGGCGTACCGTCGGGCACCTGGCACGCGGCCCGCACGTGCAAGTGCGAGAACGTGCCTTCGACGCGCACCGCGAAGAACACGTTGTCGGTGTCTCGTGCTCGGTCGAGCACGGCGACGATCGCGGCGAGGTCGGGCAGCGATCGGGCCGAGATCTCGCGATCGGCTTCATAGTTCGTGAGGACCGCGAACGGCGTTGTGACCTCGTCGCTCACGACGCGTACGCGTCCGTCGGCTCGGACTTGGAAGACCTCGCCATCCACGACGATCATCTCGCCGTCGAGTCCTTCGAACGTACCCAACCCGAAGTTGCCGTGTGCCCGCAGGACGCCCACGGTCGCCGCACCGGAGTACACCCCCTCCACGAGTGCACCAGCGGTCGAGATCTGGAAGACCGTGTGGGCGTCGTGTTCGAGAAGTCGACGGATCGCGTCGGATACCACCGCGTCGATGGGGCGATCGTGTTCGTCGGCAAAGCGCTGCGCACGATCGATCAACGATGCGGGAATGTCGACGCGGAGCTCGGCCATCGTCAGGCCGCCATCCCCACGATCGGTTGGTTGAGTGCGATCCCACCGGTTGAACCGAAGAAACTCGCGTCACCGAAGCTGAAGATGCCGCCGTCGGCCGCGACGAACCAGTACCCCGCGCCGGAGGGCGTCGCGCTCATTCCCACGATCGACTGATTCAACGTCATCGCACCCGTCGAACCATGAAACACCGCATCCCCGAAGCTGAAGATGCCGCCGTCGCGGGCGACGAGCCAGTAGCCGTGTCCACTCGGCGTCGACGCCATCCCCACGATCGGCTGATTCAACGTCATCGCACCCGTCGAACCATGAAACACCGCATCCCCGAAGCTGAAGATGCCGCCGTCGGAGGCGACGAGCCAGTAGCCGTGTCCACTCGGCGTCGACGCCATCCCCACGATCGGCTGATTCAAGGTCATCGCGCCCGTTGATCCGAAGAACGCGGCGTCACCGAACGTGAACACTCCCCCATCACGAGCGATCATCCAGTAGCCCTGATCGCTCGGCGTGGGCGCCATCCCCACGATCGGCTGATTCAAGGTCATCGCGCCCGTTGATCCGAAGAACGCGGCGTCACCGAACGAGAACACTCCGCCGTCCGCCGAGTACAACCAGTACCCACCGCCCGAGCCGGTTGCGGCCATCCCCACGACTGGTCGCACCAAGGCCATACCACCGGTGCTGCCGCAGAACGGCAGATTGCCGAACGAGAACACGCCGCCGTCGCTCGCAGCGAAGCGGTAACCCAGCGGCAGTTGCGGAGCGCCGCACGGAACGCGGATGTCGAAGCTCACCGTCGCGGTGAAGAACTGGCGCTGCCCTCCACACGCGTATGCCGCGCACGAGCCCACCCACGCGTGGTACGCGATCCACCACTGCCCGGTGCTGTCGACCGCGAGGCTTTGACCGCCCGGACCCAACACGTTGGCGTACGACTCGATCAACGGCGTGGACGACGCGGTGCACGGTCCAACGGGAGAACCACACTGCGCGTATCCGACCCGATAGTCGGAGCTCTCCCACACTCCGTGGGAGAAGAAGAGGTAGTAGGTCCCGTCCTGGAACACCATCTGTGGGTTCTCGATGGTCTTGTACCCGTGATACGCGACGTCGTCTTGATGCAACAGCTGACGCGGCGCTTCGGTGAACGAGAGCCCGTCGGCCGCGAGCGGCGCCGTCCACAAGCGTGCCGGTTCAGGTGACGTCCCGTCGGTCGTCTTCCAGGTGAGCCAGGCCCGGCCATCGGGCGCGATCCAGGGATCGGGGTCGACCGCGCCCCCGTGCGCGCCGTCGGCGTACCAACACCCACCCGAGGAATCGGTGAACGCGGCGTTGGGATTGGTCGCCGTGGCCACCGACAGACACCAGTTCCCTCCCCCGACGGGGCGCGCCGCGTAATACATGAGGAACCGGCCGCCCCATTCGATGACCCCCGGCGCGACCGACTCTGCCGC
>Ga0182741_1004693_pt1 | contig 13241 bp, 6 predicted proteins | sample eDN5th37CBELigOP_FD_128874 | JGI IMG/M metagenome (GOLD analysis project Ga0182741, IMG submission 128874) | Enriched Organic Plus compost microbial communities from Emeryville, California, USA - eDNA 5th pass 37_C BE-Lig OP (version 2) (version 2) ...
CCGTCCGCACGCGGGAACTCGAAGACGTCGAGCATGAGCTGCACCGGATAGTCGATGCGCTGGGCGACGGTCTTGACCCACCGGTGGTCGATGTAGAACCGCACCTCGTCGCGCGTCCATGCGACGGCGTAGTCATGGAACGCGGTGAGGTCGCCCTCCACACGCACCTTCTCGAAGTCGGTCGTGAGGGTCGGGTCGTTCTGCGCCTTGACGCCGACCCCGACGAGCCCGCCCGTGTCGTCGATCTCGGAGCCGAAGATCTCGGCGATGCAGATCTCGCCCGAGCGCTCCGGCTCGTCCTCGAAGCCGATCGGCCAGAAGGCCACCATGACGTCGGGGTGGCGGATCGCGGCCATGCGGACCTCGATCACGCCGTGCTGCACGAGGTGCAGCCGACGCTCGGGCTGCGCCTCGCGCACGACGAGGTCGGGGCGGAAGCGGTGCTGCCCGGCCGTCGAGCCGACCGGGCCGGAGTGCTCGCCGGTCTGAAGATGGGAGACCCGGATGCCTCCGTCGAACTCCGGCGACCACGGGGGCGTGGCGGCGTCGATGACCAGCTCGAGCCCCGCCGGTGCGACCGAGTACCGCGCCTCGGCGCGCTTCCGAGACGACCAGTGCGGCAGGTAGTACGGCCACCACACCGTCTCATCGAGCACGCCCTCATCGAAGCGCTCGTCGAGGTCGGGGGCGCGGCCGTCGAGGTCGAGTGGCATCTCGGGGTCGCCCATGCCGTCATTGTGCTCCCCGCGGGCGACATCGTCACCCGCCGGGAGCCACCACCGCGCCGCCCGCGCGGCTCACCAAGGCATGGGGCCGTGCTTCGACACGTACGTGCCCGTCGGACCGTCCGGCGCCACCTGCGCCATCCGCACGACGATCTCGGCGGCCTCCTCGACGGTCTGCGTTCCGGTGTTGCCGTTCAGGTCCGTCTTCGTGTATCCGGGCTCGACCGCGTTGATGCGCATCTCGGGCAGCGCCTTGGCCAGTTGGATCGTGATCACGTTGACGGCGGCCTTCGACGCCGGGTACGCGATGCCCTGGTAGAAGTGCGTGTAGCTCTCCGGATCGCTCAGCATCGAGATCGAGGCGAGACCGCTGGACAGGTTGACGATCACCGGCGCGGGCGAACGACGGAGGATCGGCAGGAACGCGTGGGTCACCCGCATCGTGCCGAACACGTTCGTGTCGAACACGGCCTGCAGGTCGGCTGCGGTGGTGTCGACGGGCGACGGGATGCTGTTGTCGGGCAGCCGCGGCTCGACGCCGGCGTTGTTGATCAGCACGTCGATTCCACCGGCATCCGCGATCGTCTTGGCGGCGGCGGCGACTGAGGCGTCGTCCGTCACATCGATCTGGACGAACTCCGCGCCCAGGTCCGACGCCGCTGCGCGTCCGCGCTCCTCGTCGCGTGCGCCGATGAAGACGCGGTGTCCGGCGGCGATGAGCTGCCGCGCGGTCTCCCTGCCGATTCCCTTGTTCGCTCCGGTGATGAGTGTCGTAGTCATGTCTTCGACTTTCGATCAGGAGCCGCTACTCAACCAGGTCCCCCGTTTTCCTGAGACTGACAGGGCCAGGATGAGCGGTGCGGACACGCGGATGCGCGCGGATAATGGCTCCGTGGCGACCTGGGATCTCGGCCGGGCGATCCGGTCATGGCGTGACCGGGTGACCCCTGACGAGGTGGGCCTCCCGGCCGGCCGTCGGCGGCGCGCGCCGGGGTTGCGTCGCGAGGAGCTGGCCGGCCTCGCGGGCATCAGCGTGGATTACCTGACCCGCCTCGAACAGGGGAGGGCGACGACTCCGTCGCCGCAGGTCGTCGAAGCGCTCGCGCGCTCGCTGCGGCTTTCCGACGCAGAGCGCGAGGTGCTCTTCCACCTGGCGGGTCTGACGGTGCCGGGTCCCGGCATCGTGCCGACGCACATCAGCCCGAGCGTGCAGCGGCTCCTCGATCGGTTCACGCACACACCGACCGTCGTCTTCGATGCGACATGGACGCTCGTCACTGCGAACCCCGCGTACAACGCGCTGATGGGCGACACGACGCAACGGTCCGGACTGGAGCGCAACGCGGCGTGGCGGTACCTTCACGGCCTTCCGAACCGAGTGCGGATGTCGGCCGACGAACGCGATCGCCTCACCGAGCACCTCGTCGCCGACCTCCGCACGGCCGCGGCGCATTATCCCGACGATCCTCGCGTGACTGAGCTCGTCCAGTCGATCGTCGAGTCCAGCCCGCGGGCCGAAGAGCTGTGGCGATCCGGGAGCGGCACGACCGATCATCCGCCCGCCCGCCGCAAGGTGATCGACCACCCGCAGGTCGGGCCGATCGAGCTGGACTGCGACACCCTGATCGTCGCAGGCGACGACCTGCGCATCATGATTTACACCGCAGAGCCCGGCACCGAGGCAGCGAGCCGCCTCGACCTCGCCATCACCCTCGGGACCCAGCAGTTCACGACGGGGTGAGTCGAATCGCCGGGCCGGCGACAGTCGCCTGTCGGGACCGCACAACCCCTCGGGCCGACGGCCGCCGGGCGAGTTGTGCAACATGTCCAAACGACTTTGCGCGAAGTTGTGGGAGTCCTACCGTCAGAGTGACTTCCCCTATCGATGCCGAAAGGTGATCACCCATGGCAGACGCCGCCGTCCGCATCAAGAAGCCCGCCACCAGCAAGCGCACGCCCGCCGGTGGCGCGCCCACCGCCGCGCACAGCGCCGCCGAGGCATCCGAACCCCGCATCGACGTCGCCTCGGTGACCGACCTCCTGCTCGGAACGTGGGCGGACACCCGCCGCGAAGCGCGCGAGATGATCAAGGACTCCGCCTTCTGGCGCATCGACGGACAGCCCATGCCCGAGCACCGCGAGCGCGTGCTGAGCCAGCTGCACCTGCTCGTCGAGCACGGCGGCTCGCGCCGCGCGTTTCCGAAGGAGTACGGCGGCCTCGAGGACAACGGAGCGAACCTCGCCGGCTTCGAGGAGCTCGTGCTCGCCGACCCGAGCCTGCAGATCAAGTCGGGCGTCCAGTGGGGCCTCTTCGGCTCGGCCATCTACCAGCTCGGCACGAAGAAGCACTGGGACGAATGGCTGCCGGGCGTCATCGATCTGAGCCTTCCGGGTGCGTTCGCGATGACCGAGACCGGCCACGGGTCGGATGTCGCGGCCATCGGCACCACCGCGACGTACGACCCCGAGACCGAGGAGTTCGAGATCAACACGCCGTTCCGCGGCGCGTACAAGGACTACCTCGGCAACGCGGCGCTGCACGGCAAGGCCGCGACGGTCTTCGCGCAGCTCATCACGAACGGCGTGAATTACGGGGTGCACTGCTTCTTCGTGCCGATCCGCGACGACGAGGGGAACATGCTCCCCGGCATCAAGAGCGAGGACGACGGCGTCAAGGGCGGCCTCAACGGCATCGACAACGGTCGTCTCGCGTTCGACCGTGTGCGCGTGCCGCGCTTCAACCTGCTGGACCGGTACGGGCAGGTCGCCCCCGACGGCTCGTACACGAGCGAGATCGCGAGCCCGGGCCGCCGCTTCTTCACGATGCTCGGCGCGCTCGTGCAGGGACGCGTCTCGCTCGACGGCGCGTCCACGGTCGGCACGGCGCTCGCGCTGCACATCGCGATCACGTACGCGAACCAGCGCCGCCAGTTCGACTCGGGCACCGGCACCGATGAGGTCGTGCTGCTCGACTACGGCAAGCACCAGCGACGCCTGCTGCCGCTCCTCGCGCAGAACTACGCGCAGTTCTTCGCACACGACGAGCTGCTCAAGAAGTTCGACGGCGTGTTCTCGGGCCGCACCGACACCCCCGAGGAGCGCGAGGACCTCGAGACGCTCGCCGCGGCCCTCAAGCCGCTGAGCACGTGGAACGCGCTCGCGACGGTCCAGGAGGCGCGCGAGGCGTGCGGCGGCGCGGGCTTCCTCGCCGAGAACCGTCTCGTGGGGCTCCACCAGGACCTCGATGTGTACGTGACGTTCGAGGGCGACAACAACGTGCTGCTGCAGCTTGTCGGCAAGCGACTGCTGAGTGACTTCGCGAAGCAGTTCAAGGGCGCGGATGCCGCGAAGCTCGCGCGCTACGCCGTCGGGCAGACCGCAGGCAAGGTGTTCCACGGCGCGGGGCTGCGCCAGCTCGGGCAGGCGGTCGCCGACTTCGGCTCGACGGCCCGCTCGGTCGAACTCGGGCTGCGCGAGGAGCAGCAGCACGAGCTGCTCGCGGGCCGCGTGCAGCAGATGGTCGCCGACATCGCGGCCGCGCTGCGCCCCGCGTCGAAGCTCTCCCAGGCCGAGGCGGCCGAGCTGTTCAACGCGCACCAGGCGGAGCTCATCGAGGCGGCGCGCGCGCACGCCGAGCTGCTGCAGTGGGAGGCGTTCACCGACGGCGTGAACCGCATCTCGGATGAGGGCACGAACCAGGTCCTCATATGGCTGCGCGATCTGTTCGGCATGCACCTGATCGAGAAGCACCTCGCGTGGTATCTCATCAACGGCCGGCTGTCGACGCAGCGCGCGGCATCCGTCTCTCGCTACATCGACCGACTGTGCGGCCGCCTTCGCCCGCACGCGCAGGACCTCGTCGACGCCTACGGCTTCGAGCCCGAGCACGTGCGCGCCCCCATCGCGTCGGGTGCCGAGCAGCAGCGGCAGGACGAGGCGCGCGAGTACTACCGCGCACTGAGGGCGTCGGGCGAGATGCCCGTGTCGGAGAAGTCGCTCAAGAAGAAGTAGCGGCGCGCGCCGGCGTCGCGAGACGAGGGGAACTCGCGGAACGAGGGCCCACGCGCCCACAGTGGCCTTGTTGGGCGGGATTCCCTCTTCCGGGTGGGCCGTCGGGCGGGAAGGCGATCACTCCGACCAGCCGCACATGCCGCACTCGCCGCTGGCCGACACCTCGACGAAGCAGTTCGGGCACATCGCCCGCGTGACGTCGCGCGTGCTCGGTGTGCGGCGAACCGGCGCGCGCTCGGCGCGGGGCCGCGACGCGGCTCGCGGCGCTGCCGCCGCCGGTGCCTCACGTCGAACGACCGGCCGGTGCTCGGCGCAGTAGAACCGCACGAACCCGTCGTGGTTCTTCGGATGCCGGTGCTTGACCGCCCACAGCTCGGTGCGCGGTCGCGGCTCGGACCCGGCGCCGCACGTGAAGCAGCGCGTCGGATCACCGGGCACGACATCGGCCACGAGGACGGGGGTCTCGAACGGGATGGCGTCCCGCCAGTCGGACGACGCGACGATCCTCATGACATTCCTTTCGTGCGGTGCCGCGGGCGCACCCCCCTCCAACGGTAAGCGACTCGAGCCGCTGCCGTCTCCGGTCGGATCGAGACGATCCGTCCGTTCGCGACACGTCAGTCGCGAGGCCGTGTGCGAAAGGGCTTCATCGCACGCGCGCTTCGCGAGGGGATCGCGTTCGGGGCGCGGTCCCCTCGATCGCGTCCGGCGGCGATCGGCGCCGGTGTCGGCGCACGCCGCTAGCGTGGGCGGAATGAGCCCCGATGTCGCCGTCGACGAGAACGGAGTCGCGCGCTGCCGATGGGCGGACTCCGACCCGGAATATCGTCGCTACCACGACGAGGAGTGGGGCACGCCGCTGCACGGCGATCGAGCGCTGTTCGAGAAGCTGAGCCTCGAGGGCTTCCAGGCGGGGCTGTCGTGGATCACGATCCTGCGCAAACGGCCCCGGTTCCGCGAGGCGTTCGCCCGTTTCGAGCCCGAGGTCGTCGCGCAGTTCGGCGACGACGACATCGAGCGGCTCATGGCGGATGCGGGCATCGTGCGCAACCGGGCGAAGATCCTCGCGACGATCTCGAACGCCCGAGTCGTGGCTGACATGGCCGACGGCGAGCTCGACGAGCTCATGTGGTCGTTCGCACCGTCGCCGGATGCCCGGCCGAGGCCGCGTTCGTTCGCGGAGGTGCCCGCCACGACGCCCGAGTCGAAAGCCATGAGCAAGGCGCTTCTGGCGCGCGGGTTCCGGTTCGTGGGCCCCACGACGATGTACGCGCTCATGCAGTCCGCGGGCATGGTCGACGACCACGTCGAGGGGTGCTGGCGCGCGGCATCCGGGTCGTCCGTCGCGGCCCATGGGGATATGTCCCCATCGAGCCCGGAGCCGCTCGCGACGTAGCCTGACCGAGGCGATCGGACGGCGGCCGAACACCTCCGCCGTGTGGAAAGGGCTCGTCAGACCGGCGATCCCCGGGTTAGGCTTGGTGCTTCCCCCGCCCATTCCCCTCTTCGTCGTGAGCAGAATCACCTCGCCCGTCGCCACGCACGTCGTCTATCCCGCCTGGAGGAGGCAGAGGACCCCGTGAAAGCGTCGTCGTGGCTTCGCGCGCGCCCACGAACTCTCGCGTCCGCGGGGATCGTGACGGCCGGCGCGGTGGCGATCAGCACGATGGCTTTCCTCTACGAGGGCTTTCCGACGACCGAGGTCGACCTGCACGACGGGGGAGTGTGGGTCACGAAGCAGTCGAGTCTTCTCGTCGGTCACTTCAACCACGAGTCGCGCGTGCTCGACTCGGGACTACGCACCGTCAGCGACGAGTACGACATCCTCCAGTCCGGCGACGACGTCCTCGTCGTCGACAGGGCCGGATCGTCGGTCACCGCGGTCGATCCCGCGATGGTCGTGCTCGGAGACAACGCGCAGCTGCCGGGCGGTGCCGACATCGCGCTCGGCGGCTCGACGCTTGCGATCCTCGACCCGAGCGCCGGCTCGCTGTGGGTGCTGCCGGTGAAGGCCGTCGCAAGCTTCGAGCCCGCCGCCAACGAGCCGGTGGCCGAGCTGGGTGAGGGCGCAGACGTCGCGGTCGGCCTCGACGGCACGGTCTACGCCGTCGCGCCCGCGACGGGTGACGTCGTCACGATCCGCACGGGCGACGACGGCGATCCGGTCGAACCCGAGCGCGCCTCGCTCGACGGGCTCGGCGAGGGGGCGGATGCCTCGATCACGGTCGTCGGCGACGTCCCCGTCGTGCTCGACAACGAGAGCCGCACGGTCTGGAGCACGCACGGCCTGCGCGCCGAGCTCGCGGTGGACGGGGCATCCGTGCTGCAGGCCCCGTCCGAGCCGAACGACGCGGTCATGGTCGCCTCTCCCGGAGCGCTGCTGCGGGTTCCGCTCGACGGCTCGGAGATCACCGAGACGAAGGCCGAGGGCGAGGGGGTGCCCTCCGAGCCGGTCTTCCTCGAGGGCTGCGCGTATGGAGTGTGGTCGGGCTCGGCCGCCTTCGTGCGCGACTGCGTCGGCGAGGCCGACGACCAGTCGACGACGGTGCCCGGCGCGAACGCGGATGCCACGCTCAAGTTCCGAGTGAACCGCGACGTCATCGTGCTCAACGACGTCATCGGCGGTGCCGCGTGGATGGCGAGCGAAGACCTGCAGAAGGTCGACAACTGGGAGGACATCACCCCGCCCGAAGGCGAGACCGAGGAGAACGACGACGAGACGACCGATGAGACGGTCGAGACGACTCTCCCCGAACGGTCCGAGATCAACACACCGCCCATCGCGGTGGACGACGAGTTCGGGGTGCGTCCAGGACGCACGACGATGCTCCCGGTGCTCGACAACGACTCGGACGCCGACGGCGACGTGCTGACCGTCACCCTCCCCGACCAGGGTCCCTCGTTCGGCGAGGTGCAGTCGATCAACAACGGCTCGGGTCTGCAGATCGCCGTCCCGGAGGACGCGACCGGCACGACGACGTTCCCGTACGAGGCCGACGACGGCCGCGACGGGCGGGCGCGCGCGAACGTGCAGCTCACCGTGCACGACTGGAGCATCAACGGCGCGCCGAAGCAGAACCGCACCACGGCCATCGCCGTCGAGTCGGGCGGTGTGGTCTCGTACAACGTCCTGCCCGACTGGATCGATCCCGACGGCGACGACATCTTCCTGAGGTCGGTCACGCCGGCGGAGGGCGACGAGGCCGACTTCACAGCCGACGGCCGCATCACCTACCGTGCGCTCGGCCCGACGCAGGGGCGCAAGGACGTGGTCATATCCGTGTCCGACGGCAGCGAGGTCACCGAGGGGGTCGTGCGTTTCGACGTGCGCCCGCCGGGCTCGACCGTTCCCGTCGCGAACGCCGACCACGTCGTCGTGCGCGCCGGCAAGTCCGTCACCGTGTCGCCGCTCGCGAACGACACGAACCCGAGCCGCGAGCCGCTGCGCCTCACGCGCGTCGACGAGACGCCCGGCGCATCGCTCTCGCCCGACTACGCCAACGGGCGGTTCGCCTTCTCCGCGAAGCGGGCCGGCGTCTACTACGTCCAGTACCTCGTGTCGGCGGGATCGCTGTCCGCGCCCGGCGTCGTGCGCGTTGACGTCCTCGAGGATTCCGAGACCGAACTTCCGCCGGTCGCGGTGCGCGACGTCGCTCTGCTGCCCAGCGGTCGCGAGACGCTCGTCGACGTGCTCGCCAACGACTCCGACCCGTCGGGCGGCATCCTCGTGGTGCAGTCCGTGACCGTCGACCCGTCGAGCGGAGTCTCGGTGTCGGTTCTCGGGCACGAGACCCTGCGCATCACCGACCAGGGCGCGCTCGCCGAGCAGGTGACGGTGGAGTACACGATCTCCAACGGCAAGCACAGTGCCGACGGCGAGGTCGTCGTCATACCGATCCCGGCGCCGTCGAAGTTGCGGCCGCCGGTCGCGAACGATGATCGCGTCGTCGTGCGAGCGGGAGACGTCGTCACGATCCCCGTACTCGAGAACGACTACCACCCCAACGGCGACACGATGCATCTCGCCTCGGAGCTCGTGGAGCCGCTGCCCGAACCCGAGGACGGCGAGGTCTTCGTCGCCCAGGACACCGTGCGATTCCGCGCGGGCGACGAGCCGGGCACCGTCTACGCGACGTACGAGGTCGTCGACAGCACCGGTCAGAAGGACGCGGGGTACATCACGATCCAGGTGCTCCCGGTGACCCCTGAGACGAACCAGGCGCCGCGGCCCGAAGAGCTGACCGCCCGCGTGGTGGGCGGTGCGACGGTCCGCATCGCGATCCCGCTCGACGGCATCGATCCCGACGGCGACTCGGTGGACCTCCTGGGCATCGCATCCGCGCCCGAGAAGGGCCGCATCTCGCAGGTCGGTCCCGACTGGCTCGAGTACCAGGCGGTCGGCGACTCCGTCGGCGTCGACGAGTTCACCTACCGCGTGCGCGACCGGCTCGGCGCCGAGGCGACAGCCTCCATCCGCGTCGGCATCGCCCCCGCAGGATCCGTGAACCAGGCGCCGTACGCGGTGAAGGACGCGATCGTCATGCGTCCCGGCCGGTCGGTCGCCGTCCCCGTGCTCGCGAACGACTCCGACCCCGACGGCGACCAGATCACGCTCGTGCGCAACGGCGTCGAGACGGCCGATGTGCCCGGTCTGTCCGCGGAGGTCCTCGGCGACCGCGTCGTGGTCACGTCGCCCGATCGCGAGGTCGTCACGTCGCTGCAGTACCGGATCCGCGACGTGCGGGGGGCGGAGGCGATCGGCGTCCTCCAGATCACGGTCGCCGACGACGTGCCGCTCATGAAGCCGATCGCGCGCGACGACCGGATCCTCCCGCAGGACGTGGAGGATGCATCCGTCGACCTCGAGGTGCTCGCCAACGACGAGGACCCCGACGGCGTCGTCGCCGACCTGGAGGTCGCCGCGGAGGGCGCCGGCGTGCGCGTGCTGCCGGACGGCCGTCTGCGCATCGAGCTCGATGAGGAGGAGCGGCTCGTCCAGTACCGCATCACCGACAGGGACGGTCTCGAGGCGACGGCGTTCGTGCGCGTGCCGTCGCTGAGTTCGATGCCGCCGGCACTCGCGACGACCAAGGGTGTCGAGGTGAAGAGCGGCGAGACGATCGAGATCCCGCTCGCCGACCACGTCCGCACGTCGCGCGGCACGCGCGCGGTCATCACCGAGGCCGCGAAGGTCTCCGCCGTGCACAGCGACGGCTCAGGGCTCGTGAAGGACCAGACCACCCTCGTCTACACGTCCGAGCAGGGCTACTTCGGGCAGGACGCGATCACGTTCGAGGTCACCGACGGGACCGGCCCCGACGACCCGGACGGTCTGAAGGCCACCCTCACCCTCCCGGTGACGGTGCTGCCGCCCGACAACCAGCAGCCCGAGTTCCTGAACGGGCAGCTCGACGTCGCCCCCGGCGAGGATGCGAGCCGCCTCGACCTGCGGGCCCTCACGACCGACCCCGACCCGGGCGACGTCGCCGGAGCCTCCTACACGCTCGTGGGCGGCGTTCCGAGCGGGTTGAGCGCATCGATCTCGGACGGGACCCTGAGCGTGAGCGCGGATGCCGCGACCCCGAAGGGCACCCAGGCGACCCTCGACCTGCGGATCACCGACGGACAGACCGAGCCGATCGAGGGGAGCGTCGTCGTGACCGTCACGGCGTCGACGCGGACGCTGCCCACAGCGAACGACGATGTCGTCGACGAGGCGGACCAGGGCTCGACGATCATGGTCCCCGTCACCGCCAACGACTTCAACCCGTTCCCGGACCGGCCGCTCAAGGTCGTGGCCGCCGCGGTCGAGACGGGGAACGGCACCGCCGAGGTGCGAGGCGACGAGGTCGCGGTGAGCCCGAACAGCACCTTCGTCGGCACGATGGTCGTGCGGTACCGCATCCAGGACGCGACGGCCGACGTCGACCGCGAGGTCGAGGGGCGCATCCTCGTCACGGTGCAGGGGCGGCCCGAGGCGCCCGGCACTCCGACGGTGTCGAGCGTGCAGGACCGCACGGTGGTGCTCTCGTGGACCCCGCCCGCCGACAACGGCGCCGCCATCGCGAAGTACACGGTGTCGTCGACGCGCGGCGACTACTCGAAGGACTGCGCCGCGACCACGTGTACGCTCGACGGACTCACGAACAACGTCGAGTACAACTTCACCGTCGTGGCGGTGAACCGCGTCGGCGCATCCGACGCGTCGCCCGCGTCCGAGACCGCGCGTCCCGACGCGCGTCCGGACACACCGCAGGCGCCCACCTTCACGGACTTCGGCGACCGGAGCCTCTCGATCGCGTGGAAGACGCCGACGACGCCAGGCTCGCCCGTCGAGTCGTTCACGCTCGAGATCTCGCCCGCGCCGCCGTCGGGTGTCGCTCAGCGGACCGGCATCACCGGGAACACGTACGTGTGGGAGGGTCTGGAGAACGGCACGGCGTACCAGGTCCGCGTCCAGGCGCACAACCGGGCGCCGGAGCCCTCGAGCTGGAGCGGATGGTCGGCGACGGAGATCCCGGCTCGCGCGCCCGAGCCCGTTGCGGCGCCGTCGACCCAGCGGCTCGAGCCGGTGGGCGCCCAGGCTCAGATGCAGGTCTCGTGGGGGTCTCCCGCCGCGAACGGCGCGCCCATCGCGGGGTACGAGCTGCAGGTGCTGCGCGGCGGATCCGTCGTGAACACGATCACGAGCATCCCCGCGACCCAGACGAGCCAAGCCGTCGTCGTCCCCACGTCGACCACCGACTACACCTTCCGCGTCCGCGCCAGCAACAAGGCGGGATGGGGCGAGTGGGGCGCGCCGTCTGCACCCCGCCGCGCATTCACCGCGCCCGGCGCCCCGACGATCACAGGAGTGACTCCCGGCGACCGCAGGCTCACCGTGACCTATGCGGCCGGTGACGGCAACGGCGCGACGGCGAGCGAGCTGCGGTACGAGTACTCGCTCAACGGCGGCGGCTGGCAGGCGTTCAACGGCCCCACCATCACCGGTCTCAACAACGGCACGACGTACCAGGTGCGGCTCCGCGCGTTCACATCGATGGACGGCGTGCGCTACGACGGAGCGCCATCGGCGTCGTCCGCCGGGAAGGTCCCGTACGGCCCGGTGAACACGCCCGGGGCCAAGGCCAAGGCGAGCGGCCAGAGCATCACCTACAGCTGGAGCGCGCCGGCCACGAACGGGCGTCCGATCCAGCGCATGCAGATCAACATCAACGGCAACGGGTGGCAGAACGTGTCCGTCGGCAGCGGCAGCCGCACGGTCGACCACGGGTACGAGTTCACCGGCCGGATCCAGGTGCGCGCCTACGACAGCGAGGGCCAGGTCTCAAACGTCGCGTCGGCGTCGGCCACCACGGCTCAGCGCCCCCAGCCGTCGGCGCAGGCCGGAAAGGGAGCTCGTACGAACAGTTCGACCTGCACGAGTTCGCAGTGCGCGTACCTCACCCTCACGACGAAGAACTTCTCCGCCGGCACCTACACGATCTACTGCAACGCGACGGGCCCGTACGGGGGGACGCCGTTCGCGGGCGGCGGGCGGTACCAGGTGCCCGCCAACGGCACCATCCAGCTCGGCTGCTATTTCGGCGACAACGGCGAGCAGGCGTGGGTGACCATCCAAGGCTGGGGCGACTCCAAACGCACGACCTGGTAGCGCCGGCACGGCACACCGACGAGACAGACACAGCGATCACGAGAGAGATGAACATGACGATGACACCGGAGCAGGCCGCCTGGTTCCAGGGGACCTTCACGCGCCTCGTCGACAACGTGGACCGCGCCCTCATGGGCAAGCGCGAGGTCGTGGGCCTCGTGCTCGCGGCGATGCTCGCCGAGGGCCACGTGCTGCTCGAGGACGCGCCCGGAACCGGCAAGACAAGCCTCGCGAAGGCGCTTGCCGCGACCGTGCAGGGCACGAGCTCGCGGATCCAGTTCACGCCCGACCTCCTGCCGTCCGACGTGACGGGCGTCACGATCTACGACCAGCAGGCGCACCGCTTCGAGTTCCACCGCGGCCCCGTCTTCGCGTCGATCGTGCTGGCCGATGAGATCAACCGCGCCTCGCCCAAGACGCAATCGGCGCTGCTCGAGGTCATGGAGGAGTCGCGTGTGACCGTGGACGGCGTGCCGCACGAGGTCGGGCGTCCGTTCCTCGTCATCGCGACGCAGAACCCGATCGAGCAGGCGGGCACGTACAAGCTTCCCGAGGCGCAGCTCGACCGCTTCCTCGTGAAGACGAGCATCGGCTACCCCGACATCGCCGTGGCCGAGCGGATCCTCGCGGGAGCCGCCGACCGCAACCCGTCCGCGCACCTCCCCGCGATCATCACGACCGGCGCGGTCGCCGACATGGCCGACCTCGCCGCGACGGTCCACGTCGAGCCCGCGGTGCTGCGCTACACGGCCGAACTGGCCGAGGCGACGCGCGCGGATGCCTCGGTGAACCTCGGCGTCTCGGTGCGCGGCTCGCTCTCGCTCATCCGCATCGCGAAGGTCTGGGCCGCC
>Ga0182741_1004695_pt1 | contig 13239 bp, 11 predicted proteins | sample eDN5th37CBELigOP_FD_128874 | JGI IMG/M metagenome (GOLD analysis project Ga0182741, IMG submission 128874) | Enriched Organic Plus compost microbial communities from Emeryville, California, USA - eDNA 5th pass 37_C BE-Lig OP (version 2) (version 2) ...
GATCGACAGCCACCAGGCCGCCACCGAGGCCGGCGATCTGCATGCGGCCGCGCTGCTGGCGCAGTGCATCGTCTATTTGGCGTTCTTCATGGGCACGCCGCTGCCCGAATTCGAGGAGCTGGCCGACCGCTACTGCCGCGCCATCGCCCGCACCGGGCTGGAAGCGGCGCTGGCGATGGCGCGCGGCTATCGCCAGGTCGGCTACAACCTCATGCATGCGGGTGACGCGCCCGCGTCCTTGCGCGGTCCGCACGTGCACGAGGAACCGACCCTGCGCAACTACGCGCAGCGGGGCAGCCTGGCGGCCTTGTTCAGCCTGCTCAACGGCAAGCTGGAGCTGGCCTATCTGTTCCGCGACTATGCCGCGGCCGCGCGTCATGCCGACGAGGCCACGCCGCATCTGGGCGCGGTGCTGGGCGCGTTGAGCAATATTCGCTTCCAGTTCTTCGACGCGCTCACGCAACTGGCGCTCATGCCGCAGCTGAAGCCGCTGGCGCGGTTCGCGGCTTGGCGCCGGGTGCAGCGCGCCGAGCGGCGGTTAGCCCGCTACGCCCGCGGCGCGCCGGCCAGCTTCGCCGTGCTGCACAGCCTGGTGGTGGCCGAGCGGCTTCGGGTCCAGGGTGATCCCGGCGCGGCGATGGCCGCCTACCAGGAAGCGATCGCCACCGCCCGTCGTTTCGAGAACCTGTACGGCGAGGCGCTGGCCAACGAGCGCGCCGCCTTGTTCTGTCTGGATCGGGGCTGGTCGCAGCCGGCGCGCGGCTATATCCAGGATGCCTACTACTGCTGGGGCCGCTACGGCGCCGACGCCAAGCAACGGCAGCTGCTGGCGTTGCACCCCGAGTGCCTGCGCGAGGCGTCGGTAGCGGACGCCGGCGGCACCGGGCTGAGCCTGGCCGGCGGTTCGGCGGCGGAGGCACTGGACCTGGCGGCGGTGCTGCAGGCGGGCCAAGCCATATCGCAGGAGATCCGGCTGCCGGAACTGCTGGTGCGGTTGATGCGCACCGTGACCGCCGCGGCCGGTGCCCAGGTCGGCTACCTGTTGCTGGAGCAGGGCGGCGAGTGGCGTATCGAGGCGCGCTGTGACGCCGGCAGCCAGCAGGTGGAGGTGTTGCAGTCGCGCCCGCTCGTGGTCGACGGCACACCGTTGCTGGCGCAGACCGTGGTGGCCTACGTGGCACGCGCGCGCGAACCGCTGCTGCTGGCCAACGCCGCGCGCGAAGGCGAGTTCCGCCACGATCCGTACGTGGTGCTGCGGCAATGCCGCTCGATCCTATGCCTGCCGCTGCTCAACCGCTGGCAGCTGCGCGGCATTCTCTATCTGGAGAACGATCTGGCCGAGGGCGCGTTCGCCGAGCAGCGCCTGGCGGTATTGCAGCTGTTGTCGGCGCAAGCGGCGGTGTCGATCGAGAACGCCCGGCTGTACGCGGAGATGGAGCAGAAGATCAACCTCCGCACCCTCGATCTCGAGGAGAAAACCCGCCAGTTGGAACAGGCGCAACGGCAAGCCGTCGCCGCCGCCGAGCGCAAGTCCCGGATCCTTGCAGCGGTGAGCAAGGACATGCGCGAATCGCTGCTGCAGATCGCCGTCAGCGCCGACACACTGGCCGAGCACGGCGGCGAGCCGGCGGCCGCGATCGCGCGGCATACGGGCCGGTTGCTGGAGCTGACCGAGCGGATCGGAGAATCGGCCGATGCCGATATGCGGGAGACCGAGGAGCCGGCGTCTTAAGCGCCTCCAACAAGACCTTGGCACGTCCGCGTCGCCTGGGGGGCGACCCCACCGCGTCCATCGTCTTCGATGCACGGCCGTCGCTCCCTGGCCCTCGCTTCGTTTCGGAAAGGGCTTGCCTGGGTGGAGGGGCGCCGTTGCTTTCCCCTGTGGGAGCGGCTCCGCCGCGAATGCCTTTTGCTTCAGCAGGAAGGATGCACCTGCACGGTCGGCGCCGTGGAGCCCCCTGCCGGAACCGGGCGAAGGGGACAAGCCGTGCATCACATAGAAAGCTATCGATTTTAAAAGTCGAAAAACTGGAAAAGAGAAAAGGCGTTCGCGGCGGAGCCGCTCCCACAGGCGATGAACGCAGGCCCTTGTTCTGTGGGATGTTCCATGTTAAGCCCCGAGCCGGCCAGTGGATTTGGGCGGGTGGCCGGTCTGTGGTGTCTTCTTTAGCTTTTCCTGTGTCTCTTTCTGTGGGAGCGGCTATGCCGCGAATGCCTTTCCCCAGCTTTTGCCAAATTTTCAAAGCGATAGCTTTGCGGCACTATTCGGGGGCATGACCGGTTCTTGGCCTGCCGGCTTCGTTTCGAAGTTCGGGAAGCGAGGGGCGAAAGGCATTCGCGGCACAGCCGCTGCCACAGGGGGAGAACGCAGGCCCTTCATTCTGTGGGAGACGCTCCCACGGAAGAAGCAAGTCACTTCCGCTTGTGGGAGCGCGGCAGCAAGAAGGTGCCGTTCGCCCAAAGCCGAAGACGGTGCGCGCGGCCCTCAGGCTTCCTGTGCCTGGCAGATCTTGCTGTTCCAGTCGGACTGCGCCGCTTCATGGCCGGAGGGAAGGGGCGCGCTCGGATCGAGGATCCATTGGGCGATGTCGCCGACCACCACCTGGCCCTGCAGATCGCGCGTGAGCATGTGGTAGCCCTGAGGGTATAGCGCGAGGCGCCAATCGGTCCGCTGCCGGTCGGGCAGGGTGGCGAGCATGCTGCAGGTCGGGCGCTTGGGGACGATTTCGTCGCGCTCGCCGTACAGCACCAGGGCCGGCGTGTTGAGCCGCGGCGCCGAGTCCAGTGCCAAGTCCATGAGGTCCGCCAGCCCGGCCACGGTGTCGATGCGGGTGCCCTTGATCACCATTGGGTCGCGGCCCATCGCCAGCAGCATCTCACGGTTGTCCGACGCCACCTTGCCCAGGCCACGGCCGGTCGGCCGCCAGCCAGGGGCGACCACGCGCGCTACGCTCAGGGCCGCGCGTTGATACCAGGGCATGGTTCGGCGCGCCCACACCGCCGGCGCCACCAGCACCACGCCATCGACCAAACCGTCCGCGCCACTGGCAACGGTGGCCAAGCCGACCGCGCCGCCCATGCTCTCGCCCATCAGGTAAACGGGGACGCCGGGATGCTTGTCGCGCAGCAGCCGAAGCATGGTGCGGGCGTCGGCGACCATGCGCTCGGCACCGGCCCAGTGGCCGCGCTGCTCGGTCGCGCCGAAGCCGCGCTGATCGTAGGCATAGGTCAGAATGCCGCGGGTGGCGAATTCGGGACCGACGCCGGCGAAGGCATTGTGGTAGTCGTTGAAGCCGTGCAGGGCCAGTACCACCGCGCGCGGCGCGGACTCCGGTGCCCAGGTCCGGTACGGCAGCTCGTAGCCGTCGGACATGACCGCCCGATCCGTCAGCATTCGCGGTTGCTGGACCGTCCCGATTTCGGCGGGCGGCTGCGGCGGGGCGACGCTGCAACTGCCGGCCGCGACGGCGGCGGCCAAGGGTAGGGCGAACAGAGCAAGAACGCGGCGGCGCATACTGGGCATGGGCAAGGAGTTCGGCGGCGGACGGGTCCGTTTTACCGTGCGCCTCGCTGCCCATACCATGGACGGGATCACCATTCGGGCAGTTCATAAGGAAACGCCGTGCCGCGACCGATTACCCCGCAGATATCCTCATCCGTTTGCAGGATCAACCGGACAAAGTCGTTCTCATCGAGCGCCGCCATCCACCGTTGGGGCTCGCCATTCCCGGCGGATTCGTCGACGTCGGCGAGAAGGTCGAGGCCGCGGCGGTGCGCGAGGCGCGCGAGGAAACCAGTCTGGACGTGAAGCTGGAGTGCTTGCTGGGTCTGTACTCCGATCCGGCGCGCGATCCGCGCGGACACACCGTGACCGCCGTGTACATCGCCAGCGCGGAGGGAACGCCGGTGGCGGCCGACGACGCCAAACGCATCGTGCTCGCCGATCCGGCCGATCGGTCGCTCCGGCTGGTATTCGACCATCGTCAGGTTTTGGACGATTACCTCAACTGGTTGCGCAGCGGCGAGGTAACTCCGTTGCGTGTGTGAACGCTAGTGTAGGATTCATTCGCTAGTATTGTTCCGAATTGCGCGCGGGCGACGGCGGCCGCAGTACCCGAGCTGTGAGCGCGACCGCGCGGTAAGTGCCCAGGAGCGTTGCCGCGCAGTTCCGGTTCGTGTCGATACGCGAAGAAGATAATAATTGCGGCCTTTCGCTAGCCTCTGGTGCGCCTACATGAAAATCACCGCGTCCTGCCTGCTCGTGCTCTTGCTCGGCGCCGTTTCGTCGGCGTGGGCGGACGAGGCGCTCATGCCGGAGCCGGCGGCCGAGAACGTGGAGCAGCCCGCCGAAGACGGCCTGTTGGACTCCTCCACCAAGTTCATCGCCACTTCCGTCGACGACGGCCACCTGCGGGTCTCGCGCGAGGTGGTGGATCTCGGCCATCGTCTGGACCGCCTGTTCGGCGGTCGCGAATACGATCCGGACGCGGCCGGCAGCCGGCTGCGGCTGACGCTGGTGAACCAGATCGAGGAGGACGGCGTATCGGTCGAGCCGAAGATTCGGCTGCGGCTGGCGCTGCCCAATACCGAGCGGCGCTTCAACCTGATCTTCGAAAGCGAGGACGAGGAGGACGCGCTCCGTCCGGGCGAATCGCCGCGCCCGGTGGTGTACTCCGGCACATCGAGCGAGACGCGCACCAGTTACGTCGCCGGGGTGCAGTACATCCGCGCGCTGGCCGACTACTGGAACTTCGACACCAGCGCCGGTGCGCGCCTGCGCGCCCACCCCGAGCTGTTCGTGCAGGCGCGGTTGGGCCGCTCGTTCTTCGTCGATCTGTGGGAGCTGCGTTTGTCGGAAGCCGCATTCTGGCGCCGAACCGATGGCTTGGGTTCGACCACCGAATTCCTCGCGCAGCGCCCGCTGCCCGGTGGCCCCTGGTTCCTGCGCTCGGTAACGCTGGCAACCTGGCTGCACGACGACCAGCAGTGGTTCTACAGCCAGGACTTTTCGCTGTCCTATGAGTTCACGCCGCTGAGCGCCATCCAGGCGCGTCTGGGCGTGCGCGCGGAAAGCCAGCCGAACACGCAGGTGACCGAGTATTTCGTCAACATCGGCTGGCGCCGTAACGTCTACAAGGACTGGTTGTTCGCCGAACTGCGGCCCGAGCTGTTCTTCGACCGCGACGACGATTTCGACCCCGATCCGCGGCTGTTCCTGATCGTCGAAGCCTTCTTCGGCGACTACGACTGGCCCGCCGCACAGCCGAACATGCCTATCGAGCCGCCGCCAGCGACCACGGAACCCGTTCCGAGCGAGGAGGGGCTGCCACCACCAAGCCCGTCGTTGTAGGGTGGCGCGCTACGTGTCTCATCGGCCAAGCGCGGACCAATGCCGTGCCTCAGCCGTCGACACAGAGCGCGGCCGGCGGCCTCGGCGGTAGTTCGTGCCCCGAGGGCAGCGGCTGCAGCGGTGTCAGTATCCAGGCGGCGATGTCGCCGAGCACTCGCTCGCCTTGTAGGTCACGCAGCAGCATGTGGTAGCCGTCGGGGTAGAGCGCGAAGCGCCACTCGGCGCCGCCGCCGTTGGGCAGCTGCCGCAGCAGCTGGCAGGTCGGCTTGGCGGGGACGATCTGATCCTTGGCGCCGTACAGCACCAGGCCGCGCACGGCCAGGCGCGGGCTCGCCCCCATCGCCGCGTCCATCAGATCGACCAGGCCGACGATGGTGTCGATCCGGGTCGCCTTGATCACCAGCGGATCGCGCGCCATGGCGCGCAGCAGTTCGATGTTGTCGGTGGGCCACAGATTCAGCGACTCGCCGGTGGGTTTCCAACCCGGCGCCACGCGCGCGGCCAGCCATAGCGCCCAGCGTTGGTACCAGGGCATCGTCAGCCGGCTCCATACCGCCGGTGCCACCAGCACCACGCCGTCCACCTCCGGTGCCGGCGCGCCGCCTAGGGCGGTGATGCTCAGTGCCCCGCCCATGCTCTCGCCGAGCAGGTACAACGGCAGACCGGGGTAGCGCTGGCGCAGCAGTCTCACCATGGCGTGCAGGTCCGCCGCCAGCCGCTCGGTGCCGGCCCACAGGCCGCGGTAAGCCGTTTCGCCGAAGCCGCGCTGGTCGTAGGCGTAGGTGACGATGCCGCGTTCGGCGAGATAGGGGCCGGCCTTGTCGAAGGCCTTGCGGTAGTCGTTGAAGCCGTGCAGCGCCAGCAGCACCGCTCGCGGCTCGGTTCGCGGCCTCCAAGCGTCCAGCGGCAGCTGGTAGCCGTCGTCCATCAGCGCATGGTCGTGCAGCAGCACCGGCTCGAGCATGGCGGCGCGCTCGGGCTGGCGCAGCATGCCGCAGGCGGCAAGCCAAGGCAGCAACAAGACGACGACGATGAGGCGGACGGACGGCATGGCAAGGCTCGCGGGGGCTATCCGCCTGACATGCTAGGGGGCGGCGGCCGGTGCCAGAAGCCGTTCACGGCAAGTTGCGTCGCCGCCGATCTGTCGCCACTGAGGATGCAAGGCACTACACTGCGCGCCGGTATCGGGCGGAATAATGGAACTATGTCGCTAGCCGCTATCGATCTCACACGGGAAAAGCAAGAACGCCTCCGCCGGCACCGGCGCATCGCCACCGGGCTGCTGCTGCTGGCCGCGCTGGTGTTCGCCGCCACGCATTGGGTGGACGATCCCGGCTTCTGGCTGCTACTGGTCCGTGCCGGCGCGGAGGCCGGCGTGGTCGGCGGCCTGGCCGACTGGTTCGCGGTCACCGCGCTGTTCCGCCGGCCGTTCGGCCTGCCGATTCCGCACACCGCCATCATTCCCCGCAACAAGGACCGGATCGGGCAGGGGCTGGGCGGCTTCGTCGAGCGCAACTTCCTCGCGCCGGAACTGATCGCCGCCAAGCTGCGCGCCGGCAACCCGGCGCTGCGCATCAGCCGCTGGCTGGGGCGGCCCGACAATAGCCGGCTGATTGCCGAACAGTTGGTGGCCTTGCTGCCCGACCTGATCAATGCCCTACAGGACAAGGAGGTGCGCGGTTTCTTCCGCGACACCTTCAGCCATCAGCTCGGCCGGCTCGATCTGGTGCCGCTGCTGACCCGGGTGCTGCGCTTGCTGCAGGAAAGCCGCCAGCACCAGCGCCTGTTCGAGCGCAGCCTGCAGCTGGTGCGCGGGCTGCTGATCCGCAACCAGGACATGATCTACCGCAAGGTGGAGGAGCGCACCACCTGGTGGGTGCCGCGCGCGGTGGACGAGAAGGTGGCGCAGGCCATCATCGAGGGCGCCGAGGATCTGCTTGCCGAACTGGCGACACCGGAGCATCCAGCGCGCGCCGATTTCGACCGCGCCGTGCGCGAGCTGGTGGATCGGCTCGATACTTCGTCGGAGTTCCGCGCCAAGGTGGAGGAGGTCAAGAGCCGGGTCCTGGCCAGCCCCGAGTTGCAGTCGACGCTGGAGTCGTTATGGGACGAGCTGCGCCGCATGCTGCTGGAGCGGGTCGCCACCCCCAGCTCCGGCCTGCCGACGTCGCTGGCCGCCAGCCTGAGCGCGCTGGCGCGCGCCATCGAGCAGGACCCCGCCGCGCAGGAGCGCTTGAACGCGCGCTTGGAATACTTCCTGACCAGCTTCGTCGTCCCGTTCCGCGCCGAGATCGGCGCCTTCATCGCCGAGGTGGTGCAGAGCTGGGACCCGCAGACCGTCAGCGAGCGCCTCGAGTTGGAGGTGGGGCGAGATCTGCAGTACATCCGCATCAACGGCACGCTGGTCGGCGCGTTGGCCGGCTGCCTGCTGTTCCTGCTGACGCACGCCTGGTGAGCGGGGCAGAGGAAGTGCCGGGCGGTGGCCGGCTGCCGAACTTGTCCGCTCTTTCTGCCGAGGCATTGAGCGATTTTCTTGAGTGGCTAAAGGCATTCGCGGCGCAGCCGCTCCCACATTGGGAGGAGTGCAGGGCCCCCTCTTCTGTGGGAGCGGCTGTGCCGCGAACGCCTTTCAACGGCGAGACCCACACTGCATCCCACTAGGGATAATCGCGCACGGACCGGACCAATCCGGCCCGCACCGGGTTGGCGACGACATACCGCGCCACTACCCGCAGGCTTTCCTCCCGCCGTAAGGCGCTGGAGCGGCTGTCATGCCTCGGCTAGCGCCGAAAAGCTATCGATTCGAAAAATTGGTGAAAACTGAGGATGGGAAAGGCATTCGCGGCGCAGCCGCTCCCACATTGGGAGGAGCGCAGGGCCCCCTTCTTCTGTGGGAGCGGCTGCGCCGCGAAGGTTTTCATCCCCTTCTGGCGACTCCGCTAACGCCGCGCGTGACCGCTGAGCACCTGCGCCACGCAAGCGGTCAGCCGCTTGCCGGTGGGAATGTGCAGGAACTCGTTGGGCCCGTGCGCGTTCGACTGCGGCCCGAGCACGCCGGTGATCATGTACTGGGCGTCGGGGAAGCGCGCGCCGAGCATGGCCATGAACGGGATGGTGCCGCCTTCGCCCATCGACACCGCGCCGCGGCCGAAGAAGGCCTGCGAGGCGCGCTCTAGCGACTGCTCCAGCCAGGGCTGCAGCGCCGGCGCGTTCCAGCCGGTGGCGGCCTGGTCGGGGGTGAACTCCACTTCGGCGCCATAGGGCGGATCGCGCTCCAGCAGCGCCTTGAGCGCGGCGGTCGCCCGCTGCCCGTCGACGGTCGGCGGCAGCCGCAGCGACAGCTTCAGCGCGGTGTAGGGACGCAGCACGTTGCCGGCGTTGGCGATCGCCGGCAGGCCGTCGGCGCCGGTGACCGACAGCGCCGGCCGCCAGGTGCGGTTAAGCACCAGTTCGGCCAGGTCGTCGGCCATGGGCCGCATGCCCGGCAGGAACGGGAACTTCGCGTGCACGGACTCGCCCAGCACCTCCGCGGCCACCGCCGCCTGCGACTGGCGGTCCGGCGGAATGGGGGCGTGGAAGTCCCGCGGCAAGATCCGGCCGCTGGTTTCGTCCTCCAAGCGGCTGATCAGCTGCTTCAGCACCCGGAAGCTGGAGGGCACGATGCCGCTGGCGTCGCCCGAGTGCACGCCCTCGGCCAGCACCCGCGCCCGCAGCGTGCCGCTCGCCATGCCGCGCAGCGAGGTGGTGCACCAGAGCTGATCGTAGTTGCCGCAGCCGGAATCCAGGCACACCACCAGGCTAGGGCGGCCGATGCGCTCGGCCAGCGCTTCGATGTAGTAGGGCAGGTCGTAGCTGCCGCTTTCCTCGCAGGCCTCGATCAGGATCACGCAGCGGGCGTGCGGCAGGTCCTGCTCCTGCAGCGCGCGCAGCGCCGCCAGCGAGGCGAACGCGGCATAGCCGTCGTCGGCGCCGCCGCGGCCGTAGAGCTTGTCGCCGCGCCGCACCGGCGTCCACGGCGACAGCCCGTCGGCCCAGCCGGTCATCTCGGGCTGTTTGTCCAAGTGGCCGTACATCAGTACGGTATCGTCGACCTGGCCGGGAATCTCCATGTAGATCAGCGGCGTGCGGCCGGGCAGCCGCACCACCTCGAGCTGCATGCCGCGCGGCGCCTGCTGCCGGCACCAGCCGGCGATCAGCTCGACGGCGGCATCCATATAGCCATGCGCCTGCCAGTCGGCATCGAAATGCGGCGATTTGTTGGGAATGCGGATGTACTCCTCCAGCGCGGGGAGGATGCTGTCGTCCCACAGTTCGTCGACGAAGCGTTGGCAGCGGCTGGTGTCCATTCGAATCCTCGTGGTTGGCGGCGCGCATATGTCGTGGGAGCGCGCAAGCGAGCCCTCAAGCATGCACAGCCGCGAATCGGCTGCAAGCCCGGCGGTGGCGACGGCGGTACGATTTGGGGATCATTGCCGGACCACAACGATCGACGATGGCCATGACCAACCAGCGAAGCTTCCTCGACCGCATCCTCGACTTCCTGTCCGAACTTGGCGCCCTGCGCATCCTGCTGGCCTTGATCGCCCTGGTGGCGGTGGCGTTCGCCCCCGTGCCTGGCGTCGCTAGCGCGCGCGCGGGCTGGGCGCTGGTGACCACGGCGGTGATCCCGGCACTGGGGCCGGTGGTGTTCGCCGTGCTGCTGTTCGACATGCTGATGAGCCGTGTGCTCATGAGCGATGCCGAAGGCGAGGCTCGCCGCCGTTACCGCCGGGCGCTGGCCTTCGACGGAGTAGTGGTGGCGGTGCTGCTGTTGTCCTGGTTGCCGTTCCTGATCTACCTGTTCAGCCTGTGAACCGGACGGCCGTGTCGGGGCGAAACATTAGCAGCACGAGATGCGTTGACAGACGCCCGCCGGCTCCATAGAATGCCGCCCACACACGCTTGGGGCGCGTAGCTCAGCGGGAGAGCACTGCCTTCACACGGCAGGGGTCACAGGTTCAATCCCTGTCGCGCCCACCATCCAAGCCAAGGGCTTGCGAGAAATCGCAAGCCCTTTTTTCGTTTATGCCCGTCGGTTAAGACATTTTGGGGGCACTGCGTTGCGTCCCTCGTGTTCCGGCGGTCGCTACACGCCGTTGTAAACTTCTTGCATCACCGCGGCCAGTGCCTTCGCCGCGGCCCCAAAAGGCCGGGGAAGTAGCTGTGCTGGCGCAACTCGATGTTGCCGGCGCGGGTCCGCCACAGCCGCTCGTGATAGCCGTTGCGGCTGTAGATCGGCTTCGGGCTCTTCGCGCCATAGCCGGCTCCGCACAGGTTCTCCACGTCCAACTCCACCATCCGCTGGGCCAGGAACTGGATCGTCTGGTTGTTGCCAACTGCGCATGCTCAACTTCTACCAAGCGCCGCGGTGAGTGTCCTCTCCCATCTCTCGGTAGTTTCCGTCGGCCGCGTTGTCTTGCCTTTGCGACCGATTTGCCCGTCACCGTGGGCAGGCGGTACCCCTAGTCCTCACCGCACAAATCCTGTTGCCAATTTTTCCCGGCGGCCGTCGCCGACTATTGCGGAACGATCAAGGCGTCACGGGCATCATCGCTGGCGATCACCGGCTTACCATCGACGTGCGTAGGGATGGTCCACATTACCCATTGTTTCGGCCGTTCATTGAGTACCACCGTCGACTGGAGGCTGGGCCAAGAGACTCGTTGTAGTGTTCGGCTTTGGTAGAACGTACCGTCTCCTCCCGAAGTGCGCAGTACCCACAAAGTCCGGCTCGCATCGCTCCCCGTGAGCGTGAAGTCGAGCACCACGCCTTCATTCGCAATCGGCGGAATAGTCAAAGGGGTGACGTTGGTGAAGTCGTGATCGTTGGACGCGTTGATCAATATTCGGGTCGGAGTGCCTTCCCATTCATGCCCACCCAACACGACGTCGAGGCGGCCGTCCTCGTCAACGTCAACTAGCTCCACCGAAAAATACGAGCCGCTCTGTATGACGGTAGGAAGGCGTTGTTTCGGCTCGCGCGCGAATAGGCCGTTGTGCTGGTTGAGCAGCACGAAAACTCGATTTGGGTCGAAATTGTCGACCACCATGACATCGATCCAGCCGTCATTGTCGAGATCCGCCGCGGAAGCGCCGTGGAAGAATCCAACATCGCTAGAGGCGTCCATGACGGCATACGTGCCGTTGGGCTGGCTTAGAACGACCTTGTTGCGTTCGCCTGGGAAGGGAGGGGCGTCCCAGCCATGGCAGGCCACGAAAATGTCGGGGCGTGTGTCGCTATTGAAATCGGCGACAAGAGCCTTGCGTGGATGGATGCAACCGTCTGACGACGCGAGCAGTTGCGTATCGCGTCGGTAACTGCCGTCGGTTTGGCGGAGCCAGAACTCGAACTTGCTAGGCGTGGCTGCTTCCAAATTCGTCGTCGGCATGTACGTGATGGTTGCGGTGAACAGGTCGATCCGGCCGTTGCCGCTAAAGTCACCATACGCGCGGATGCTATCTGTCCTGATTTCGGACGGAAACCACTGCGGAGTAAGACCGATCGCCTTGAAGTTCTCGTACGAAGTCTCTTTCTGGAGAGGGGGTGCGGTCGGTTCTGACGGCGGAGGCAAGTTTGGTGCGGTGGAGGAATCGCTGCCTCCACCACCGCAAGCGGTGATAGAGATGCTTAGCAAAAGCGAAAGCAGAAGCGGTTGTCGTTTGTTCATTAGTCGTTTCCGTGGAAGGCTGCCGCAATTAACTATATACAGCACCCAACGCAGCGAATGCAGGCTCTTCGTGGGGCAAACTCGAGGCGAATGATGCGATGCGGATCAGCTCGTTGCTCGATGCCTCTGCTTCCACGCGCTGGGCGCCGCGGGACGGCCGCTGCAAGTGAAAAGCGCGCCGCCAGGCGGCGCGCTTCCATCTCTATTGGCCACCGTCCCGGTTACCGGCGGCGGGCGATGAACTCGCAGTTCTCCAGCCAACGGCTGCGGTAGCCGGACGTGCAGGCGAGCGCGCCGGCGAAGTTCTTGTCCGGGCTCAGCAGCAGCGCCGCGCGGCCGAACTCGCCCAGCGCGTTGGTGTAGTTGCCGTCCCACACGCCGTTCGGCGCGTCGAAGCCGGTCAGGTACACGTTGCTGGTCACCCCGTTGGAACCGGCCGAGCAGGTCAGGTTGGCGCAGTTCACGGTGATGGCGTGGATCTCCAGCCGGTCGCCGCCGGCGCGCCGCCCGAGCGCCGCTACAGGCCGAACGGAGCTGCTCATGTTCACGATTCGAACCGGCGCGATCCTTGCCCAGGCGGACCAGCGGCTGCCCGGCCGCGACCTGCCGCTGCTGGACACCCGCCGCGCCGGCGCGCCGCGTCATCCGCATTGGCTGGTGGAGTGGCGGCGCTCCGAGGCGCTGCCGCGCTGGCGCCTGCTCAGCGGCGGTGGGCGCCTGCGCGCGTTGCTGCTGATCGCGCTCCCGTGCAACCGGGTGGGCGCTGGGCCGCTGGGCTGTTACCCGCCCATGGACGGCTTCGACGATTGGCACCTGCTCGACAAGCCCGTGCCCGGCCTGGAGTGGTGCCGCGCCGATCCTGGGTTGGAGGCGGACTACAGGCGCGGCGACCTGCATGTGCTGGCGATCGCCGCCGACGGTCTCCTGTTGGGCTGCGGCGCTTTCTGGCGCTGCTGTCCGGCGACCAGCTCGCCATAGTGAAACGCCATGCGCCTCGGCCCCGCAGCGGCATCTACAACTGGTTGGTGGCCGCCGCCGACGGCCGGCGGCACTGGCGCGGCTAAGCAGGCCTAACTAAGGCTGCCCACGGCGAGAGAGAGCCTGTCACGGTTGATGTCATGGATGCTCCTGTGGAGGGTGCGCTCGAGGCTGTCGATATTGGTGAAGGTCTGGTGGGCGAGA
>Ga0182741_1004696_pt1 | contig 13235 bp, 15 predicted proteins | sample eDN5th37CBELigOP_FD_128874 | JGI IMG/M metagenome (GOLD analysis project Ga0182741, IMG submission 128874) | Enriched Organic Plus compost microbial communities from Emeryville, California, USA - eDNA 5th pass 37_C BE-Lig OP (version 2) (version 2) ...
ATCAACCGCATGGGCTTCAACAACAAGGGTGTCGACTATCTGGTCGAGCAGGTGCGCCGCGCCCGCTACGACGGCGTGCTCGGTATCAACATCGGCAAGAACTTCGACACGCCGGTGGAGAAGGCCACCGACGATTACCTGATCGGTTTGCGCAAGGTCTATCCTTACGCTAGCTACGTCGTGGTCAACGTGTCCTCGCCGAACACGCCGGGCCTGCGCAAGCTGCAGTTCGGCGAGGCGCTGGACGATCTGCTGGCCGCGCTCAAGAGCGAGCGGGGCATGCTGTCGGTGCAGTACGAGCGCTACGTGCCGCTGGTGGTGAAGATCGCCCCGGACATGATGGCGGACGAGGTCGACGCGCTGGCCGACAAGCTGCTGGCCTACCGCATCGACGGCGTCATCGCCACCAACACCACGATCAGCCGCGCCGGCGTGGAGACGCTGCCGCACGCGCAGGAAGCCGGCGGCCTGAGCGGCGCGCCGCTGCTGGGCAGGTCGACGGAAGTGCTCGCCCGCCTCAGCGATCAGCTCAAGGGGCGAATCCCCATCATCGGCGTGGGCGGCATCCTGCACGGCAGCGGCGCTCTGCAGAAGCTGCGCGCCGGCGCCAGCCTGGTGCAGCTCTACACCGGCCTGATCTACCGTGGTCCGGCGCTGGTGAGCGAGGCGGTGTGGGCCATCCGCGAAGCGCAGGAGCGCGGCCTGGCGACGGCGGGCAGCCGTTGAGGCGGCGCCCGCGCTCCCTTGTCAAAATCGGGACGGCTATCCACAATGGCGGCCACCGGAGAGGTGGCTGAGCGGTCGAAAGCGGCGGTCTTGAAAACCGTTGACTCGCAAGGGTCCGGGGGTTCGAATCCCTCCCTCTCCGCCATCTTCCATTCGCGCCGGCCCACGCCGGCGCCCCGCACTCGCCGACCGATCCGCCCGCTGTTGTCGCCGAACGCCGGTTGATCTGCTGCGCACGGTAGCGGTAGCTTGAAGCGTAGATGAATCGAATGTTGCACCAACTCATCGACCGGCAACGGCTGCGCGAGCGGATCGCCGCCGCTCGGCAACTCGACTCCGGCGCCGATATGCGGCGTGTCGGCGGCAAGCTGATCCCGGCCGCGGTGCTGGTGCCGTTGATCGAGCGCCCTGACGGTTTTCACGTATTGCTGACCCGCCGTACCGAAACACTGCGCTCGCATGCCGGTCAGATCAGCTTCCCCGGTGGACGCATCGAAAGCGACGACCCGACCGTCGAGGCGGCCGCGCTGCGCGAGGCGCGGGAGGAGATCGGCCTGTCGCCGGAGCGGGTGGAGATCCTGGGCAGGTTGGGGCGCTACCGCACCGGCACCGGCTATCTGGTGCATCCGGTGGTGGCGGTGCTGGAGCCGCCGTTGACGCTGCGCGCCGATCCGGTCGAAGTGGCCGAGATCTTCGAGGTGCCGCTGTCGTTCTTCCTCGACCCGAACAATCACCGGCCGCACGTCATGGAGTACGACGGCCGAACATACGAACTGGTCGCCATGCCCTATGGCGAGTACTACATCTGGGGGGCGACCGCGGCCATGCTGCGCAACCTCTACCTGGCACTGACCGAATAGCCGCGGGATTCAGCATGTGCGAGCTTCTGGGAATGAGCGCCAACGTCCCGACGGATATCTGCTTCAGCTTCGCCGGGCTGATGCAGCGCGGCGGGCGTACCGGTCCGCATAAGGACGGGTGGGGCATCGCCTTCTACGAAGGCAAGGGGCTGCGCATCTTCCGCGACGTGATGCCCAGCTGCGAGTCGGAGCTGGCGCGGCTGGTGCAGGGGTTGCCGATCAAGAGCTGCAACGTGATCAGCCACATCCGCCAGGCCACCAAGGGCGCGGTCACGCTGGAGAACACGCATCCGTTCATGCGCGAGCTGTGGGGGCGGGCGTTCTGCTTCGCGCACAACGGCACGCTGCGCGGCATCCGCGCCTGGCCGCCGGGGTTCCACCGGCCGATCGGCAGCACCGACAGCGAGCACGCGTTCTGCTGGATGATCAGTCAGTTGCGGGAACGCTTCCAGCGGCCGCCGCGCCGGCCGGAGACCTTCTGGCGCTACGTGTACCAGCTGGCTACCCGGCTCAATACCCTGGGGACCTTCAACATGCTGCTGAGCGACGGCCGTTATCTTGGCGCGTTCTGCAGCACCCACCTTTCCTGGCTCACCCGCCGTGCGCCGTTCGGCGAGGCGCAGCTGGCCGATGCCGATCTGCGCCTGGATTTCTCCCAGGTCACGACGCCCGACGACGTGGTGACCGTGGTCGCCACGCGGCCGCTCACCACCAACGAGGTCTGGACCACGATGGCGCCTGGCTCGATGGTGGTGTTCTCCGAGGGTTTGCCCTGGCTCAGTATGGGCGGGCAGCCGTCCTGAGACCGCGGTCTTCGGGTGTTCCCGGAACCATGATGTAAGGCGCGGTGACCGGTTATTCGGTGAAGAAGCCTATAATCACTTCGTTTATCAGCGTGGCGGGATGCGCTCTTTCTCCTTCCACGTCTGCGCGTCGTGGGTAGGGAGAAGAAGTAATGCGGAACCTCGGGCGGAACTGGCGTCGTACCCAGCGCGTGATCCCGTTGCCGGAGCGGCCGGTGGCCGTGGTGGTGGAGTCGCCCGCGGGACTGGGTGTGGCATCGGTCGGCGACATCAGCGAGGGCGGGATGGAGCTGGTGCTGGCCGAGCCTTGCGAGCCGGGGTTGCTGGGGCAGGTGCTGCGCTTACGTCTTACGCTCGCCGATCACGGCGAGTTTGCCGTTGCCGGCCAGGTGCGCCATCTCGACGGCGAGCGGCTCGGCGTGGCGTTCCAGGGCATGGCCGAACCATACCGCGAGGCACTTCGCGCCTATGTGGAGCAGGCCGCCGCCTCGCTATGGCAGCGGCTGCGACGCATGATTGCCGGGCCGCGAGCGGGCATCTGACGCCTCTAGCCTCTAAGCGCGCATACGAAGCGCATGCCTTCGGGCAACGCCGACCAGCTTGCCACCCATCTCCACCGGATGCCGGGGTAGCGGCAGGGCGGCCGCTCGGGCCGCCGCTAATAGCCAGGCCGCTCAGGCGGCAACGATGCGGTTGCGGATGCGGCCGAGCCCTTCCACCTCGCTTTCCAGCACATCGCCGACGGCGAGGAACTCGGGCGGCTTACGTGCGAAACCGACGCCCTCGGGGGTGCCGGTGGCGATGATGTCGCCCGGCTCCAGTGTCATCGTACGCGACAGGATGGCGATGGTGCGCGCCACCGAGAACAACTGGTCGGCGGTGTTGCCCTCCTGCTTGAGCACGCCGTTGACCCAGCAGCGCACGGTGAGCTTCTGCGCGTCCCCCACCTCGTCCGCCGTCACCAGCGCTGGCCCCATCGGGCAGCAGCCGTCCAGGCTCTTGCCGAGGAAGAACTGCTTGTGGCGTTGCTGCAGGTCGCGCGCGGTGACGTCGTTGAGCACGGTGTAGCCGAATACGTGGTTCATCGCCTCGGCTTCCGGGATGTGCCGCCCGCCGCGGCCGATGATGACCGCGAGCTCCACCTCCCAGTCCAGCTGGCTGGTGACGGTGGAATCCAGCGGGATGTCCGAGTACGGCCCGTTGACGGCGGTTACCGCCTTGGTGAACACCACCGGATGCTGCGGCGGCGCCACGGCCTCACCCTTGGCGGACAGCGACTCGTTGGCGTGCGCCAGATAGTTGAGTCCGAGGCAGATCACGTTCTTGCGCGGGCGGGGAATCGGCGCCAGCAGCCGCAGCTCGGCCAGCGGCAGCGTGTCGCCGACGGCGGCCAGGCGCGACAGCACGACCTGGGCTTCGTCGCCGAGTTCGATCAGTTCCAGCACCGATGCCGGCCAGCCCGGTTCCTGGGGGCAGGGGCGGACGCGATCGCCTTCCAGAAGTCCCCAGCGGTTCCTGTCTTGCCATTGGAACGATACCAGCTGCATGTGCTCACTCCGGAAGATGGTGGAAATGGTTCGTGGTCGGCCGCGGTCCGCGCCGCGCACGGTTGCCGAGGCTAAGCAGTATGCCCGCGCCTCGGCCACGCGCTACCTGCACGGGAGGTCGGCCAGTATACTGGGAGACCCGTAGCATACGTCTGGATAGATTGATGGCCGCGCCGCGGATCGAAATTCGTTACTGCCGGCAATGCCGCTTCGTGCTGCGTGCGTCCTGGTTGGCGCAGGAACTATTGTTCACCTTCGCGGACGAAGTCGGCGAGGTCGCGCTCGTACCCGGAGAGGGTGGCATCTTCGAGGTTTTGGTGGACGGTAGCCTGATATTTTCCCGGGCGTCCGCCGGACGCTTCCCCGATTCCAAGGAGCTGAAGCAGCTCGTCAGGGATCGCATAGCCCCGAGCCGCGATCTGGGTCATAGCGATCGCTGAGGCTCAGTGCTAGGTCAAGGAACATAACGAATGCTCAGTTTTCGAGAAGTAACCCGCGGCCTCGCGCTGCTGGCCGCCATGCTGCCGGCGCTGGCGGGCGCGGCGGTGTATCCGTTGCCGCCGGCCGACGTCGATCTGATCGGCGAGGTCAAGACGGTCAAGGTGCAAGAAGGCGAGACCCTGCTCGACATCGGCCGCCGCTACGGTGTCGGCTACGAGGAAATGCGCCAGGCCAATCCGAACGTCGATATCTGGGTGCCGGGCGTGGGTACCGAGGTGACGCTGCCGCTGCGCCGGATCCTGCCGTCGGGGCCGCGCGAGGGGCTCGTGCTCAACGTCGCCGAGATGCGTCTGTACTACTACCCGCCGGCCGAGAAAGGCAAGCCGGCCACGGTGGAAACCTATCCGGTGAGCATTGGCCGCATGGACTGGCGCACGCCGCTGGGCGAGACCAGGATCGTCTCCAAGCAGAAGAACCCGACCTGGTACCTGACCGAGAACATCAAGAGCGAATGGCGCAAGGACGGCCGCAACCCGCCCGATTTCATCCCGCCCGGCCCCGATAACCCCCTGGGGGCGCACGTGCTACGCCTGGGCCTGCCGACCTATCTGATCCATGGCACGAACAATCCCTGGGGTATCGGCATGCGGGTCACGCACGGCTGCGTGCGCATGTACCCGGAGGACATCTCCAGTCTGTTCGATCGGGTGCCGGTCAACACCAAGGTCCGCATAGTCAACGAACCGGTCAAGCTGGGATGGTTCGCCGGTCAGTTGTACATCGAGGCTCATCCCGAGTTGGAGGAGCATCGCGACCCGGAACTGGAGGACGTAAAACCGGTGGTGGAGAAAGTGGCCGCGGCGTTAAGTCGTCACACGACCGCACGGGTCGATTACCGCCGCATTAGGCAAGCGGCTAGCGAGCGAATGGGAATGCCTGTCGCTATTTCCCGACAGGGATCTTGATCCGGCGATCCTCGCCGATTCCGGGGAAAACCTCGAATACAAAAAAAGCCCTGCGGAGCAGGGCTTTTTTTATCCATGTAGACCTGGCGGGTCTTACTTGTACATGGACTTCTTGAACATCTCTTCCTGCTTCTTGGCGTTGCGCTCGGCGGCGAACTGAGCAGCCTTGGCCACGCCCTCGGCGCGAGCGGCCATTTCCTTCGCCTCGTTGGCGGACGCCTGAGCGGCTTCGGCCTTGGCCTTCGCCTCGTTGGCGGTCGTCTGAGCCTCGGTGGCCTTCTTGTCGGCGGCCTCGATGGCGGAACGCAGAGCGCCCTCATCGGTGGTGGCGCAGCCGGCCAGCAGGCCGAGGGCGAGGGCGACAGAAGAAACCTTGGAGATGTTCAACAGAGTGCGAGCCATTGCATCGGTCTCCTTAATTTTGGCTTGCTTTCCCATCCGCCTCACGGCGGTGGCGAAGTCGTAGAGGACAGTTGCGGTAAGCATGCCGCCCCCTGTTCGAGCCGCGCCATTATGAACGCAAACCTTCACCCAAATCTAGCGGATCAGTACCCGGGTTCCCACGCGCACATAGTGGGTCAGACGTTCTATTTGATGATTGGTGAGCGCAATACAACCCCTGGTCCAGTCGTACTCGGAGTGAATCTTGGGGTCGCCGCGGCCGATGCCGTGGATGCCGATGTGGCCGCCCAGGGGGGTGTCCTGCGGCGGCCTGCCGTTGCCGTTCAGGCGCGGCAGCAGCTCCAGGTAGGAGTCCTGGTCGATCAGACCGATCTCCAGGGCCCGGTCGAGATGGGCGCGGGTTGGATAGTCGAGGCCGAGGAAGATGTGAAAGCGGCTGTCGCGGTTGATGTGGGTGATGCGGAATTGGCCGAGCGGCGTGGTGCCGTCGCCTTCCAGCCGCACCGGCGCCGTGCCGCGGCTGCCGATGCGGATGTCGTCGAATTGGATCACCGGGATGTCGTCGAAGTAGACCTCGAGCAGGTGCTTGCTGGTGTCCACCAGTACCCAGATGTCGTACGCGCCCTCGACCACCACCTCCGCGGCGACGGGGCGTAGCCAGGGAATCAACAGCAACGCGGCAAGGACCAGCCTAAGGCGCCACTTCGACATGCGAGCGGAACTCGATAACTTGTTGCTGATCGAAGGGCCAGCCCAGCTCCTGGCCGGAGGCGACGTGGCGTAGCACGGGGATGCGCACGCCGAGGCGCTGCTCCAGTTCGGCGTCGTCGAGAATGTCCACTTCGTCGAAACGCAGCGGCGGGTCATCGATGCCGAGTAGCAGCTCGCGCGCCTGGTCACAAAGGTGACAGCCGTATGTGCCGTATAGGATCCAGTCGCTGTTCATCGTATGTCATCCCCCACGCGGCCGATTTTGTGCCGCGGCCCGTCGCGAAGCAAATCCCTCGGCCCCGTATAATGGCGCGCATGCGAAGCTACACACTCGATCGGCGCCTTAGTGTCGCCCCCATGATGGATTGGACCGATCGCCACTTCCGATATCTCGTGCGCCTTCTGGCGCCGCGCACGCTGCTGTATACGGAAATGGTGACCGCCGCCGCACTCGTCCACGGTGATCCGGAGCGCCTGCTGGCCTACGATGCGCAGGAGCATCCGCTGGCCCTGCAGCTTGGCGGCTCCGATCCCGAGGCGCTGGCCCACGCCAGCCGGCTCGGCCGCGACTTCGGCTACGACGAGATCAACCTGAACTGCGGCTGCCCCAGCGACCGGGTCCAGTCGGGGCGCTTCGGCGCCTGCCTGATGGCCGAACCGGAGCTGGTGGCGGAGTGCGTGACGGCGATGCGCGAGGCCAGCGGGCTGCCGGTCACGGTGAAGACCAGGATCGGCATCGACGACCAGGACAGCTACGAGCACCTGCGGCGCTTCATCGAAACGGTGGCGGCGACCGGTTGCGGGACCTTCATCGTGCATGCCCGCAAGGCCTGGCTGCAGGGCCTAAGCCCCAAGGAGAACCGCGAGATCCCGCCGCTCGACTATCCGCGCGTGCACCGGCTCAAGGCCGATTTCCCGCGGCTGGAAATCATCATCAACGGCGGTATTCGCAGCATGGACGAGATCCGCGCCCAACTCGCCCACGTCGACGGCGTGATGATCGGACGCGAGGCCTATGCCAATCCGGCGCTGATCGGGCAGTGGGAGGCGGCGCTGTGGCCGGAGCCCATGCCGGCGCACGACGCCGTCGGCGCGGTGCGGGCGATGCTGCCTTATATCGAGCGGCACCTGGCCCGCGGCGAGCGTCTGGCCGCCGTTACCCGGCACCTGCTGGGGCTGTTTCACGGCATTCCCGGCGCGCGGGCGTGGCGCCGGCACCTCAGCGTGCATGCGCCGAGGCCGGGCGCCGGGGTCGAGGTGGTGGAGGCGGCGCTGCGGATGGTCGCCGAGCCGCTGGAGCGTTCAGCCGTCTAGCTGGAAGAACGCGCGCGCGGTCGCGGTGGTTTCCGCCGCCAGCTGCTCGGCCGGGCGGCCGCAGCGGGTAGCGACCTCGCGCAGCACGTGCGGCAGCATGGCCGGTTCGTTGCGGCCGCTGCGCGGCTTGGGCCGTAGATCGCGCGGCAGTAGGTAGGGCGCGTCGGTCTCGATCATCAGGCGGCCCGCCGGTATGTCCGGCACGGCGGCGCGCAGCGCGTCGCCACGCCGCTCGTCGCAGATCCAGCCGGTCACGCCGATGTGCAGGTCGAGGTCCAGGTACGCCCACAGCTGCTTGCGGTCGCCGGTGAAGCAGTGGACCACGCCGGCGCGGAGATGGTCGCGATACTGGCGTAGAATGGCGAGCATCCGCTCATGCGCGTCGCGCTCGTGCAGGAACACCGGCATGCGCAGTTCGCAGGCCAGTTCCAGTTGCCGCTCCAGCACCCGTTCCTGAACGGGGCGGGGCGAGAAGTCGCGGTTGAAGTCGAGGCCGGTTTCGCCGATGGCGACCACCTTGGGGCGCGCGGCGAGGCTGCGCAGAAGTTCGAAAGTTTCTTGTCCGGCTTCCTTCGCATGGTGCGGATGCACGCCCGCGGTGGCGTAGAGCCGATCGGAGTGGCGCTTGGCCAGCTCCAGCGCCTGTTCGCTGGCGCGGGCGTCGGTGCCGGTCACGATCATGGTGTTCACACCGGCGGCGCCGGCTCGTTCCAGGACCTGGTCGAGGTCGGCGGCGAAGGCGCTGTTGGTGAGGTTCACTCCAATATCGATCAGATCGTGCATGTGCGTCCTCCATGGGCAGGGTGCCGATGGTAGACGCAAGCGCCCGCGCGGCGGTAGGCTGGCCCACCGCCGTAGCCGGCGTCGGCGGAGTCTTGCCGACGTCGACCGGAATCGCCACGATCGGGGGCGACGTCAACAACGAACAATCGAACGAGTGCCGGCGTGGCCGGCTGCACCGGAGAGATAACGAGGAGGATGGCGATGGTCGGGCCACAGCATTACGACGATTTGCCGATGAACTGGGTCGGAGACTGGTCCGGCCGGCGTGCCGCCATCACGCCTCGAAGAATCGCGCTGTACGATCCCGCCACCGAGACCCGTTACACCTACGCGGACCTCGACGAGCGGGCCAACCGGGTCGGCGCCTATCTGGTCGACACGCTCGGTCTGAAGAAGGGCGACAAGATCTGCTTCCTGGCGCGCAACCGCATCGAGCCGATCGATCTGTTCCTGGCCTGCGGCAAGACCGGCATCATCCTGGCGCCGCTGAGTTTCCGCCTGACCAAGCGCGAGCTCGACGACCTGCTGGTGCGCATCCAGCCGCAGGCGCTGTTCTACGAGGACGTATTCACCGATCTGGCCAAGTCGCTGGCGCTGCCCGACAGCGTGCGCGCCACCATGGTGCTGCAGGACGGCGCCGACAGCGACTACAGCCGCCAGGTGCTGGCGACCGCGCCGCGCGACGTGAACGTGCCGTTGGCGCTTAACGATACCTATCTCTACATCCACACCGGCGGCACCACCGCCACCCCCAAGGTGTGCGTGGTGCCGCACCGGCAGATGCTGTGGAACTCGCTGGAACTGATGGTCACCTCCAGCGGCGCGCTGGGCCAGAGCCGCGAGTTGCTCACCTTCCCGCTGTTCCACATCGGTGGCTGGAACACGGTGCTGCCGATCCTGCACGCCGGCGGCTACACCGTGTTGCTGCGCATGTTCGATCCGGGCGTGCTGCTGGATCTGGTGGAGCGGGAGCAGATCACCCACTTCGGCGCGGTGGAGGCGATGCTGCACTTCATCGTCAAGCACCCGAACTTCGCCACCGCGCGGCTGGAATCGCTGGCAGGTATCACCACCGGCGGCGCGCCGTGCGCCGCGCCGGTGATGCGGCCGTTCTGGGAGCGCGGCATTCCGGTGACGCAATCCTACGGCCTGACCGAGGCGGGGCCGTCGAACTTCGTCTACGGCGCCATCGATCACAGCCTGGACGAGGTCTGGCAGCACACCACCAGCATCGGCACCGCCTGCTTCCACAGCGACTACAAGATCATCGACCAGCAAACCGGCAAGCCGGTGCCGCGCGGCGAGATCGGCGTGCTGTGCCTGCGCAGCCTGCACAACTTCCAGGAGTACCTGGGCCAGCCCGAGCGCACCGAACAGGTGTTCCTGGAGGACGGCTGGGTCTACTCCGGCGACCTGGCGCGGGAGGACAGCCAGGGTTATGTCTACATCGTCGGCCGCGCCGACAATATGTTCATCTCCGGCGGTGAGAACGTCTCGCCCGAGGAAGTCGAGAACGTGATCGGCGAGAACCCGGCGGTGGCGGAGGTGGCGGTGATCGGCATCCCCGACGAGCGCTGGGGCCAGGTGCCGATGGCGGTGCTGGTGCTCAAGCCTGGCCGGCAGGTGCAGGAGCAGGACCTGATCGACCACTGCCGCAAGCATCTCGCTTCATACAAGATTCCCAAGCGCTTCGTCTTCGCCGAGTCGCTGCCGCTGACCGGCGCCGGCAAGATCGACCGCAACGCGTTGAAAGCCAAGTATGTCTGAGCGGATTTCTGCTTCGGCCGCGGGCCGGGTATTGATCGTCGCCGGTTCCGATTCGGGCGGCGGCGCCGGCATTCAGGCCGACATCAAGGCGGTCACGGCGCTGGGCGGTTTCGCCACCACGGCGATCACGGCGCTGACCGCGCAGAACACGCTGGCGGTGACCGCCATCGAGCCGGTCTCGCCCGCCTTCGTGCGGGCGCAGATGGAAGCCGTGCTCGACGACATCGGCACCGACGCGGTCAAGACCGGCATGCTGTTCGATGCCGAGGTGGTGGCGACCGTGGCCGCGGTGCTGCGCGAGCGCGAATCGCGCGCGCCGCTGGTGGTGGATCCGGTGATGGTGGCGGAGAGCGGCGCCCGCCTGATCGACCCGACAGCCGTCGCCTGCCTGTGCGAACGGCTCATTCCATTGGCCACCGTGATCACGCCGAACGTGCCCGAGGCCGAGGTGCTGGTCGGCTATCCGATCCCGGACCATGCCGCCGCGCTGGCGGCGGCGCGCGAGCTGGCCGAGCGTTTTGCCGTGGCGGTGCTGGTCAAGGGGGGGCATCTGCCGGGCGAGGAGGTCGTGGATACGCTGGCCCAGCCGAACGGCGAGGTCAGCTTGTTCCGGCAGGGGCGGATCGAGTCGCGCAGCACCCACGGCACCGGCTGCACCCTGGCGTCGGCGATCGCCACCGGCTTGGCGCAAGGTATGGGGTTGGTGCCGGCGGTGGATCGGGCGCGGCGTTACTTGCGGCGCGCCATCGAAACCGCGCGGCCGTTGGGCGCGGGCCATGGCCCGGTCAATCACGGCCACACGGTGGCGGCCTTCGACTAGCGCGACGGCTCGCCCAAGCGCATGGCCTACGTCGTCACCGAGCCTTGCATCAACTGCAAGTACACCGACTGCGTGGAAGTCTGTCCGGTGGACTGCTTCCACGAAGGGCCTAACTTCCTGGTGATCGACCCGGCGGCGTGCATCGATTGCGCGCTGTGCGTCGCGGAGTGTCCGGTGGATGCGATCTGCGCCGACGACCGTCTGCCGCCGGGGCAGGAGGCCTTTGCCGGCCTGAACGCCGAGCTGGCGTTGCGGTGGCCGCTGCTCAAGGCAAGCAAGCCGGCGCCGGCCGATGCCGACGCCTGGCGCCAAGTGCGCGATAAGCGACGGCTACTGGTGGAGTGCTAGTTGCGCGTCCCGCGCAGTTCGACGCACACCGCTGTTACTTTTCGCTGCTCCAGCGTGGAGCCTGCCCCCGCGAAGGCGTGGGGCGGGAGCCCAGACGGTGGTGGGCCAGGGCGAGTGCGGCTGAAGATGGATGCCTGCCTACGCAAGCATGACGGAGAGATTTCCCGTCGCTCTCCCGCGCAGAGCCTGTTCCCGTGACGGCGTGCGGTGGGAGCCTAGGCTTTGGTGGGCCGGAGCAGGCGGAGGCGGATTGGAACCTCCGCTCCCAGTCACGCGGCCGCGCTAGCGGCCGTACTTGCGCGCCACGTAGTCGTCGATGATCTTCACGAACTCGTCCGCGATGCTGTCGCCCTTCAAGGTCACGGTCTTCTCGCCGTCGACGTAGACCGGCGCCACCGGCACCTCGCCGGTGCCGGGCAGGCTGATGCCGATGTTGGCGTGCTTGCTCTCGCCGGGGCCGTTCACCACGCAGCCCATCACCGCCAGCGTCAGGTTCTCCACGCCCGAATAGCGGCCGCGCCACTCCGGCATCTTCGCGCGCACGTAGTTCTGCACCCGCTCGGCCAGTTCCTGGAAGAACGTGCTGGAGGTGCGGCCGCAGCCGGGGCAGGCGGTGACCATCGGAGTGAACGCGCGTAGGCCCATGGTTTGCAAGATTTCCTGGGCGACGATCACTTCCTTGGTGCGCTCCTGGCCCGGTTCCGGCGTGAGCGAGATGCGGATGGTGTCGCCGATGCCTTCCTGCAGCAACACCGCCAGCGCGGCGGTGGAGGCGACGATGCCCTTGGAGCCCATGCCGGCCTCGGTAAGTCCGAGGTGCAGCGGGTAGTCGCAGCGGGCGGCGAGGTCGCGGTAGACGCTGATCAGGTCCTGCACGCCGCTCATCTTGCACGACAGCAGGATCTTGTCGTGCGCCAGGCCCAGTTCCTCGGCGCGCGCGGCACTCTGCAGCGCCGATTCGACCACGGCCTGCCGCATCACCACGCCCAGCTCCTGCGGACGGTCGCTGCGCGCGTTCTCGTCGAGCATGCGGGCAAGCAGGTCCTGATCGAGGCTGCCCCAGTTCACGCCGATGCGCACTGGTTTGTCGAAGCGGCAAGCCGCCTCGATCATGGCGGCGTACTGCGGATCGCGCTTGCTGCCGCGGCCGACGTTGCCGGGGTTGATGCGCAGCTTGGCCAGCGCCTCGGCGCAGGCCGGGTGCTTGGCAAGCAGGCGGTGGCCGTTGAAGTGGAAATCGCCCACCAGCGGTACGTCCAGTCCCATCTTCTCGAGCCGGTCGCGGATCTTCGGCACCGCGGCCGCAGCTTCCTCGGTGTTGACCGTGATGCGCACGAGCTCGGAGCCAGCGCGCGCCAACTGCGCGACCTGGACGGCGGTGGCGACCTCGTCGGCGGTGTCGGTGTTGGTCATCGACTGCACCACCACGGGCGCGTCGCCGCCCACCGTGACAGAGCCTATCTGAACCGCTACGCTGGGCCGCCGCTTAATCGGATTGCTGCTCGTCATTGATCATCGACCGGCGAGTGGAGGGGAAAATGTCGGAATCGCTGGGGCGCCATGATATTCGCTTTCATCCGTCGTCGACAGGTACGGGTCGACGCCGCGCCTGGCGTTTCGGCGTGGTCCTGTTCGCGGCGTCGGCATTGAGCGGTTGCGCCAGCTTGCAGGAAATCGGCGCCGGCTCGCTGCGCGGCGGCGCCGAGGCGGCGTACGGCGCCGGCGACTACGAGCGGGCGGTGAAGCTG
>Ga0182741_1004698_pt1 | contig 13232 bp, 11 predicted proteins | sample eDN5th37CBELigOP_FD_128874 | JGI IMG/M metagenome (GOLD analysis project Ga0182741, IMG submission 128874) | Enriched Organic Plus compost microbial communities from Emeryville, California, USA - eDNA 5th pass 37_C BE-Lig OP (version 2) (version 2) ...
GTGGTGCCGGTGAAGAGGTCACAAACGCCGCGGACGTCCGGGAGCCGCTGCACGAGGGAGACGATGTGCGGGACGAGCGTCCGCTTTGAGCCGAGGTACTTGATCATGGACTGATTGTCGCACTAACCGAAGGTGGGCACGAACCACTCTATCGCGGTTCGTGCGAAATTACCCACTACTCATGGCAGCCCATGCCTGTGCCCTGGTTCCACTATGGATGTCAAGGTTCATGAACGAAATTGATGTACTTGTGTTTCCGCACGGTGCGCAGCAAGAGCGTGAAATACAGACCATAGACGATCGCCTGGGTCCAGCCAAGCAACGAACACGTGACAAGCAAACTCCAGTCCCGGTACCCCCCAAGACTGATCGAACCGAGGACTCCGCATATTGCAGCGACGTCGAAGAGGAACTTGTATTCCTGGCCCTGATAAATCTGGACGACCCTGCTGACCGGACTTACCGCGAACTGAAACAACACCCAGGGGACTAGCACAGAGGCAATCGAACCGGCTTTGGCCCATTCCTCCCCCAGGATCGTAGAAAATAGGGACGATCCAAAGAATGCCACTATGAGGAGAGGAACGATACCGATCAAAAAAAGCGAGCCGGAGACTTTCGCGAGTAGACCTTCTGCCCGTTCCGGCTGTTCGCGGGAAACCTGTGCCAACTTACTATGGAAGACATCGCCAACACTGACTCCAATAAATGCAACCGGTAGTTGCATGACCCGACTGGCGATTGTGAAGTGGCCTGCGTCGGTCACTCCAAACATCATGGTGATCAACGGCACCGGCAGCACCAGGGCAAGACTGTTGAGCATCGACGAAGGCGCCGTCAACGCTGGGAACTTCCAATACCGTTGAGCAGCAATGCGTATTCGGGAGGGAGTGATGCCGGATGCAGCAACCGTAAATGAGCTACTCATCTGCCTCCACATGCGTCCCAGCCCAGACGCGCGCCCGATCACTTCCCCTAGTGCCAATCCCAACCATCCGAAACCTGCCAACCCTGTCACGATCTGCGTTGCCATGCGGCCGACGCTCTGTGCAACAGTTGCAGTAGAAATGACTCGATATTCTCCTACCCGGACGAGCCAGTATCGCAGCGTGAAGTAGAGGCCGGAAAGAATGAGTGAAACCGCCATGGCGATCGTGGTCCAGATCGGAAGCTCCCCATATCCCAACCAGTTCCCGCGTACTAGAATCAGGAGTATCGCTGCACCAATGAGCGACATAGGCAAGACGATCAGGCTGGAGATGACCGCAAGGTCAGCACCCTCCTCATCGTCCCTGCCAGAGACAATCGCCTGAGAGTATCCAAGCGTCGTCGCGTTGGTTGCGAAGCTGATAAATGCCGTATAGAGGCCCAACAAGCCAATTTCAGCAGGCGTGTAAAGGCGAGTCAGTACGGGAGTAAGCACTACGGGAATCGCTTGAGCGATCGCACTTCCCGTCGCGATAACCATCGTGCTCTGGACAAAAGCCCCTCCCGGCTTCCGAAGCAATGAGGCAAAAACCTTCTTATTCACTTCGCACGAGCCTGAGCCAACGGTTGACGACTTCTCGCCACCTGACGTCGGCGACGTCGAGACTTCTGGCGTCTCAATGCGTTTCCTGCCTTGTAGGCATCAGGCTTCTGGCCTGCTGTTTCTACCTCTGGTAAAAACCAAAGCAACACAAGCGCAAAACCGATCCCGTGCGTACCAATGGACAGAAATAGTGCAGAGTTGGTAACACTGAAAGCAGGGATCGCTGCTAATACGGATGCAACTGTCTTGTCCCGAGCAATAGCCAATGAGTTAAATGCCCAGAGAATCGCTCCCAGAACTACAGTCACGATCAATACGCCGATGAGCCCCAAAGCCGCATACCCGTCTGCCCAAAGATTTGCATTAGCACTAGTTGAGTCGGAGTCAAAGTATATACGCCCTATGATTCGCGGAACCCTCTCGGTATAGGGCGACTCGAATATCCATCTCGTGACCGGATCGAGATTCCATGATTTGGGATTGTTTGAGAAGAAATCTATGTAGTACCCGGTGAGCAATCCGGGAAGCATTATGAGACGTCGAACAAATAGAGTAACCAAGGTCAATGACCCAGTGACGGCAGCCACCAAGGAGCAAAAGGCAACCAAGGCTACGGCGCCCCACGAAGCCGCGCTAGCCATGTATTTTCCATGCCAGGCCAGTGCGATCAACACGGCCATTACCAACAGTCCAGAAAACAATATCGACTTGTGACCCGTCATTGCATAGAGCGTCACTTGCCCCACACCGCCTGCAGCAATCAGGAGAATACTCCGGCGAGCAAATCCGACCGCAATAAGCAATGGATTGACAATTTTCGACTGCCACGAAAGCAAGTATGAGACTAGGACTGGAACTCTGGCCGAGTCGGTCGAGAACTCGTCGCGTACTGAATAAACATCTCCGAGGCTGGGTAATGATGTTGGGACTCCAAAGAACCGCACAACCGATACATACACAACCCCAGAGAATAGGCCGATCCCGAGCCAAAACAATCCCGGACTCACAGTGACGCGCCTTAGGTCGAGTGCCGGCAATTCAGAAATCGCCCATAACAATAGGAAACTGAACGCCAATACGATCTGATAGACAGGAATCGCGTCAATTTGACCGTTGGCGAATACAGGCATAACCATCGATGGCACGTAAACGAGCAAGTAGAGAACCCACAAAATAAAGTGGCTGGGTCTAGCAAATCGTAATGGGAGAAATGCTGAAGGCAAGATTGATGCGACAATCGCCCACGCAGAATTTAGCGGATTTATCCAAGGTGTCCAACCGAATCCCATATACTCCCAACCGGGATGCACAACAAATCTCAGGGAAACAATCAAGCCCACTACATAGCAAATTGTCGCCAACCAGACTGGGATTCTTTGCAGAGAGAGTCGACGTTGCGATTTTCGACGACGGCTCCTGGCGTCCTTGCGCCGCAGCAGAGCAGGATGTTGGGAGTTAGGAGCGATTTCTGCATTCACCGATGACATAGGTGTTTACGCCATAGAATTGTATAGGTCGATCAACTTTTGAGCCTCATTCTCCCAAGAGTACCGTTCAGCAACCAGCAACCTACCACGCCTACCCATTTCTTCAGATTCATCCAGATCGTTGAACACTCTGATTATCGCTGAAGCAATCTCCTCCGGACTTCTCGGGTCTACCATAAATCCTGTCTCGGGTTTTGAAATGAACTGCTCCCAGAACGGGAAATTTGATGCGATAACAGGAAGTCCAGCAGACATATACTCAAAGATTTTATTGGGCTGACTTTCTGCGTGATTGGGGCCGGGATGGAAGAGTACTAATCCAGCTCGAGCACGAGCCAAAAGGCGAAGCATCGATGACCGGTCTTGCCACCCAAGGTATTCTACATAACGCCAACCAGCCATCTGCCTGAGATCCGCCTCAAGTTCCGCAGGCTTGATATGCCCTGCGATTACCAGACGAATATCATGCGATCCAACAATCTCCATGGCCTCAACCATTTCTCGAGCACCACGGATTGCGGTCAGACCACCTGCGTAAACCACGAGGCGCTCTTTTTCGGCGTGCGAGTCCTCTTCCGCTAGTCTATTCAGTTCTTCCAGGAGCGGAAAGTTCTGCACGACAGTTGTTGGCACAGAGGAAAATCGCTCCGCTATTCCAGGAGTCGCAGTAACCACCTGGCCCAAATACCGCGCGACATACTTCTCAAAAGCGTTGAAAAGGCGGGAAACAGGTAAACGGGCAGCCCGAGGGATCCAGTACTTTGTGATGATCTGGCTCGGAACGTCTTCATGGGCATCATAGATCACGTGATGCCCCGCGAGCCTCAGGAGAGCAGCTGCCGGGAGCAGTTCAGGGTCATGAATATGATAGATGTCCGCTTTCTCGTCCCTTGCCATACGCCAAACGCGCAGTACTGTCGACGTCATCCGCAGGAATCGGTTGTGCTGGGACTTCTCAACGCTACGAATCTTGACGCCATCTTTGACGCCGTGCTCTCTCCCATTCGCGATCAACGTTACGTCAAATCCAGCCGATACAAGGGACCGGCATTCCTTGAAAAAGATCCGGATATCATTAACTTGGTGAGCCGAACTCAAGTGAACTACTTTCACCGTAGACCGCCGTCATAATAACTGCGAATGGACGCAGAAATAATCACGATATCTTCTTGTGTAAGTCCAGGATGCACTGGTAGTGACAGGACCTCAGTGGCTGCCTGCTCCGCAACCGGAAGCGAATCGCTGTAGCCTCGCTCCTGGTACATCGGCTGCTGATGCACGGCGATTGGATAATGGACGCCGGTGCCGATCCCCTGCAGGGCAAGCCGGTCAGGCAAGTCGTCCCGACCACCCGGGATCCGCACCGTGTACTGGTGGTAAACGGGCTCGGCCCACTCACGCGCGACCGGTGTGACGACAGCATCTCCCAGCAACTCGGTCAGTTTCGCCGCGTTCCGCTGCCGCTGACGGTTCCAGCCGTCGATCTTCCCCATCTGGGCAAGCCCGATCGCGGCATGGATGTCGGTCATGCGGAAGTTGAAGGCCAGGATCTCGTGCCTGTAACGCTCGCGGGCACCGTGGGCACGAAGGAGCCGAGCGAGGTCCGCCACCGCGTCGTCATTCGTGGTGATCATGCCGCCTTCGCCGCTGGTCATGTTCTTCGTCGGGTAAAACGAGAAGCATCCAGTGCCAAAGCTGCCGACTGGCTGGCCGTATGCCTTGGCGCCGTGGGCCTGGGCGGCGTCCTCGATGACGGCGAGGCCATGCCGCTCGGCGATCGCCATGATGGCGCGCATGTCGGCCGGGTTGCCATAGAGATGCACCGGCATGATGGCCTTCGTGCGCTCGGTAATCGCTGCTTCGATCTTTGTCGCGTCGATGTTGTAGGTGTCTGGCTCGATATCGACGAAGACGGGTCGGGCGCCGGTGTAGAGGATGCTGTTGGCCGAGGCGATAAAGGTGAACGGGCTGGTAATGACCTCGTCGCCCTCGCCGATGCCATGGGCGAGCAGTGCGATGTGGAGCGCGGTGGTGCCGTTCGAAGTGGCGATCGCGTGTTTCACGCCGACCCACCCGGCGAAGGCGCGCTCGAACTCCTCGACGACCTTGCCCTGGGCGAGCTGGCCGCTCTCTAGCACGGCCATGACGGCCCGCTTCTCTTCTTCACCGATCATCGGCTTTGCGACCGGGATCATGCGCCTTTCCCCTCTCACAGATGAAAAACGTGTGTAACCGCAATCTCCAGAGATACTCGCATGCCCGTCGATACCTATAGCGATTCCTGGATCGCGCACACGATGCGCTCACTGGCGCGGCCATCTCCGTAGAGTTCCGGGCGCTCTCGAGGCACGCGAACTTCGACTCCAGCGCGGACGATTGCATCAGTGTTCGCGCCGACGAGTGTGTTCCATCCACTCTGGACAGTCTCCACCCATTCAGTTTCATCCCTTAGGGTTATGCAGGGAATCCCGAGCATGTAGGCCTCCTTCTGGACTCCTCCGGAATCAGTAAGGATAGCCTTCGCGCCGGCCTGCAATTCCAACATCTCGAGATACCCAACCGGGTCGATTACATGAACCCCATCGGGAAGTTTTTCTCCGCGCTCCATCAAGATGCTGCGCGTTCGCGGATGGAGCGGCAAAATAACTGGTAGGGGTAATTGCCCCAAAGCACGCAGGATGGCATTCAAACGAGTCGGGTCATCGACATTCTCAGCGCGGTGGACGGTGGATAGATAATACTCACCGGCCGCGATACCGGACGGCAACGTCCGGGGAACATCTGTTGGCTTACGCGCCTGCCAATAATCGACGGCATCCTTCATCACGTCACCAACCATATGAACACCGCGCGTAATCCCTTCGGAACTCAAATGATTGACAGCGGTGATCGTCGGGCAGAAAAGCAACTCTGAGATATGATCTGTCAGGACTCTATTGATCTCTTCGGGCATCCTACGGTTGAAACTCCGAAGCCCCGCTTCCACGTGAATAACCGGGACATGCAGTTTTGCTGCCGCAAGTGCGCCTGCCAACGTGGAGTTGGTGTCGCCATAGACGAGCAGTCCGTCTGGCTTTTCTTTCAAGAGTATGGCTTCGATCTCTGAGAGCATTGCGCCAGTCTGCGAGCCATGAGTGCCTGAGCCGACGCCCAAATGGAAATCGGGCTGCCGAAGACCGAGCGCGTCGAAGAACACCTCTGACATGTTGAGATCGTAGTGCTGACCGGTATGGATTACGTGCTCGTTGACTCCGCCAGCCTCAAGCGCACGGCTGACTGGCCCCGATTTAATGAACTGCGGCCGCGCCCCTACTACGGTGATAATCTTCATGGAACTCTTCCAGCCGGCGCGATACTCAAATCGGAACTTCGTCCGACGCCGATGAAGCAGATGCCCTCCGGACGTTCCTCGGGCGTCAGCTGGTTGCGCCCGTCGACCAGGACGGAGAGGCCTGGAATGCTCGACCAGTCGTACTCGCGATACGCCTGGTGCACGGCCTGAAGGATGACGGCATCGACGCGCGTGTCGCTGCCCGGCTCATACGGCATGAGTCCTCGCGATTTCAGCTCGTCGGCGGTGTAGTGCGGATCATGGACGAGGACGGCAGCCCCGGCCTCGCGCAGCTCGCGGACGAGCCGCTTCGCGACCGTGAACGCATCTTCCTTGACGTTCTCGCGGTAGGCCCAGCCGAACACGACGACAGTCTTGCCAGCGAGTCCGTCGAGTGCCGCTTCGAGGCGAGACACGACATGGGACGCCATGCCGTCATTGACCTCGCGCGACAAGCGAGCGATGCGGGCCGCATTATCGGTGCGGTTGGCGTAGAAGTATGGATACACGGGAATACAGTGGCCGCCGACGCCGACGCCGGGACGATGAATGTGCGAGAAAGGTTGACTGTTGGCGGCGTCGATGGCCTGGAGGACATCGATCCCCTGCGCTTCCGCGAAAGCCGCGAACTCGTTGGCCAGGGCGATGTTGACATCGCGGTAGGTCGTCTCGGCGAGCTTTGTAAACTCGGCCGTCTCGGCATTCTCGACCTCCGTGACGTCGGCATCGAGCACGGCCTCGTAGAACGCCACCGCCTTTTTCGTGCTCTGCGGGTCAATGCCGCCGACGATCTTCGGATACTTGCGCAGATCCTCGAAGACGCGACCGACGTAGACGCGTTCCGGACTGAACGCGAGGGAGAAGTCCTGGCCCGCCTTCAGGCCAGAACCGTCCTCGAGCATTGGTCCGAACCGGTTGCGGGTGTCACCGACAGGCAGGGTGGTCTCGTAGACGACGAGCGTGCCGGGTTTCAGACCAGCGGCGACGTCGCGCGTCGCGGCGTCCATCGCGTGGTAGGCAATGGCCTTGTCCTCATCGACCATGAGCGGGACGATGACCACGACAATCTCTGCCTGCTCCACACCCTCCGTTGTGGAGGTTTGCGCGGTCAGGAGACCCGCCTTCACGGCCTCGGCGACCCGTTCTTGGAGCCCGGGCTCGTCGTCGTAGGCGCGACCAGCATTGACCATCTCCACGACCGCCGGATTGATGTCGCAGCCGATCACGCGATGGCCCTTGCTGGCGTACTGGGCGGCAAGGGGCAGCCCGATATGTCCAAGGCCGACAACGGCAATGTTCATGCCCCTACTCCCTTGTGAGCGACGTTTGAGAAGAGATAATTGGGCTGGACGGCTCGACCGGTCCTGGATGACTGGATCAGGTCATGGGCGATCATCAGGGCATCTGCCGCACTTTCCGGTGATGCAGGAACCTCTGTATCCTCAAGAATGCTCTGGACAAAACCTGCTATCTCACTCGTCAAGGGCTCGATTTTGTCATAGTCATACCGAACTGCTCGGCCCTCGCTTATTCTCCGCAACTCGGTTAAATCGTTCCATTCCGCGGGAACCGCACCATTCTCGTAGAAAGCCAGGTCTTGGGCCAGATAGTCGGCAACAAAGGTCCCCTTGTCACCCGATACAGTCAGTTCCCGAATCTTGGTCGGCGTGAGCCAGTTTACGTCGAGTGCGCCGACCGTACCGTTCGCGAACCGCAACGTTCCGAGGACCATATCTTCATGCGATGTATGGATACGCTGGGCTGTCTGGGCATACACCGTTTCGACCGGGCTCTCGAGGATGAAGTTCATCACGTCGATATCGTGCGAGGCCAAGTCGACGACGACCCCAACGTCGCGAATACGATCCGGAAATGGACCGACACGCCTTGCCGATATTTGAAAGATCGTGCCAGCCTGATCCAGGCGCCGCTTGAGTTCGAGGATCGCCGGGTTGAAGCGTTCGATGTGACCGACCATGAGGCGAACCCCCGCGCGACGGGCAGCGTCGATCATCTCGCGCGCCTCGGCGACCGTGCTGGCAATAGGCTTCTCGACCAGCACATGGATACCTCGGTCGATGGCTTTGAGCACTATCTCATGATGCAGGCTGGTTGGCACGACGATGGACACAAGATCCAGGCCCTGTCTCTCCAACATCGCGTCAATGTCGGTATAGCCAGCAACTCCGTATTTCTCTCTCGATCGTTCGAGCGCCAGTTCACTCACATCGGCGATTGCGACCAGATCGACACTGTTTACATCCCGGTAGACGCGAACATGATGCCGTCCCATTGCACCAAGTCCTATTACTCCAGCTCGAAGTCTGCTCGTTCTCACCGGGATGACTCCTTTGGGGCAAGTAGAGATATGTCGCTCCCATCGTCGCCCATGATGTACTCTGCGCCACATGCATTGCAGACAATCCGACCAACGTAGCCAGGAAGCTTGCGCCCACATTTACACGCGTATCCCACGCACTTTGCGGGATTTCCCACGACGATTCCAAATGCCGGAACTGACCGTGTAACGATCGATCCCGCTCCAACCAAAGCAAAAGTGCCAACTTCCACATCAGGCAGAATGACACTGCCGGCTCCGATAGATGCGCCTCGGCGGATGACGATCCTCCCTACAATCCAATCGTCTTCAGTTTTCGGGCTACCATCCGGATTTATGGCCCGGGGGTAGAGGTCGTTGGTAAAAACGACGTGTGGCCCGACAAAGACGCCGTCCTCTATCGTCGTACCATGGTAGATAGAGGCACGGTTTTGTATCTTGACCGCGTTTCCGATCTCGACATCGTGGTCGATATATACGCCTTTGCCTACATTGCAGCGCTGTCCAAGACGGGCACCTTCTCGAATCTGTGCCTGATGCCAGACTTGAGTGCCCGAGCCCAGGACCGCGTCCTCAGCTACATCTGCCGAGGGATGTGCAAAAAAAGCATCATCTGTCATGACTCGTTCAGCCTCTGCTCGTAGATAGGTGTGGAGATCCTCATCAATGAGGCGGCAAACTGTTCTGTCATCCTGCCTAAGGAGTGTTTCTCTACGAGAGAGTGGCGACCATTGTCACCAAGCCGCCTTCGAAGATCGGCATCGCATGCGAGATGACGAAGAGCACTCGCCAACGCGTTCGGATCTTCCCATTCAGCGAACACTCCGGCATCCGCGTCACGTATCACATCCCATGCTTCACCGGGGATGGTACAAACGATTGCCAAACCCACTGAAAAATAGTCAAAGATCTTCCTTGGCCGCGTTCCTAAAAATGCTTCGAAACGCCGGGCATTGAGAATCCCTATGTCGGAGGCCACCAACCATTTTCGGATCTCCGACTTAGGGACTGCCGGATGGAAAACAACGTTTCCAAGGCCCTTCGCCTGCTCCATCAGCGAATCGCGCTCACTGCCATCCCCAACAAAAACGATCAGTAGATTTGCTTGATCCTGTAACTGGCGAGCAGCCTCTACAACAACGTCAAGACCGTTGAATGGTTGCAACGAACCCGCCCAAATTGCCACGACTTTGTCTTGCCAGCCGAGCTCGGCTCTCGCACGCTCTCGTTCAGAGATAGAGGGAGGAGGCGTCTCCATGACCCCATGTGACAGCACTTCGATCTTCGACGTCGTGACGCCTTTTTCAACGATACGATCGGCAATCCCTTGAGAGACCGCAATGATGAGCGAGGCCTGCTCATATAGAAATCTCTCCATCCACTGCAGTACGCGAATGATGAAGCGATTGTTGAGACCCAACTGGATCAGGCTATCGGGCCAAACATCCCTAATCTCAAGTACAAACGGAACTCGGTACACACGGCTTGCTATATATGCGACCAAGCCTGCCAATAAGTGGCCAGAGGACCCCAGTACAACCCGAGGTTTGGGTCCGAACGGAATTCGAATGCAAACCTGGATCGAGTAGACCAGCATGTTGAGATAACGTCGCCAGTTGTTGCCGGTATATGGAGTCGTCGGGATCCAAACAAACTCGACGCCCTCAACAACCTCTCGAGAAATGGTCCAGGGAAGACGGCCACGGCGTTCAAACTTGTGAGAGTTATGGTTGAAGGCAGAGGCGAAAATATGGGTGTTCCAGCCATGCGCCTTAAGAAGCTTGGCGATGTCCAGATGTCTCGTTCCACCCGGCATGTCCTCAGTCACCGCGTAGTGGTTAACCATCCACAAGACCTTGCCATGCGATGAGGAGTCGACGCTGAATCTTCGCTTCGAATTCTGGCCCCCCAACCCGAATCTTGAGACTATCGATCGAGATGTCAGCCTCATTGGGTCGCTCTAGTCTCTAGTGATGTTGTGGATGACACATACATCTGAATTCCCTGTTCAATATCGAAAGAAGGCAAGAATCCAAGGACGGCCCGCATCCTACCAATATCGGCGACCGCGTGACGCACCTCTCCTTCTCTCGAAGGGGCGTAATGGAGCAATGGGTCAACTCCGGCTGCGGCCGCAATTATCGGGAGAAGCTCAGATATCCGTATGGCATGACCAGTTCCGACGTTCAACACCATATGCTGGGTGTCGTCGACCTCTCCAGCCTGCACGATGGCACGAACCGCGTCCAACACATGGATGAAATCCCGAGTCTGCCTGCCGTCCCCATAGATGGTGCAGGGCAGCCCTTCCCGGATACGACGCATAAGGGTGGGAATCAACTGCACCTCTCGTCCAGCCCGATCGTCACCAGGACCGTAGACATTGAAAATCCGAAGAGATACGGCTTGGAGGCCATACACGCGGCTGTACATCTCACAGAGCTGCTCAGCAGCGAGTTTGGTGATGCCATAGACTGATACTGGCTGAGGCATCATGTCTTCGTGGAGCGCCGACGAGCTCAGTGAACCGTACACGCTGGCAGAGGACGCCATGACGACCCGCCGTACACCAGCTTCCACAGAGGCCTTCAGAACATTGAGGGTCCCCGTAATGTTGGTTTGAATCATTTGTTCATGGTGGGTTGCCGGAGTTGAAGGCGATCCACTCCCCGCCAAGTGATAGACCACATCCACGTTGCGCATCGCTGCCGTCATAAACTCAAGGTCGTGGAGCTCGCTCCGCACCAAAGGCACTGTCCAGCCTTCCGGAAGCTTGCTTGTCGGCCTCACCAGGGCCGTCACGCTGGCATTCCGGGTCAACAACGCCTCTACTAGATGGGAGCCGATAAAACCGGTTGCACCGGTAACCAGGCAACGCTGGTTCTTGATGCCGCCATCGTTGGTATCCATTGGCATGTTATTGGCCGGCCAGTCTGAGCATTACCAGCGCAGTCTTTCGTGCGATACGCAAATCAAGCCACAATGAAGCATGGCGGATGTAGTACAAATCGAACTCCAGCTTTCGCGTCGACTGTTCAACTGTGTTTGCATATGGCGCGCGAATCTGCGCCCAGCCCGTCAAGCCCGGTTTCACGCATGTTCTCATGCTGAAGCCCGGGATCCCCTCCTCTAGCATCTGCTCGTTTTCCGGCCGCTCGGGCCGAGGGCCGATGATTGACATCTCACCGCGAAGCACATTCCATATTTGGGGGAGTTCATCGAGTCGCGTTCGGCGCAGGAATCGGCCAACTCGTGTAACACGGGGGTCGTCTGCCTCTGCATAGACCGCCCCCGTCGCCTCAGCATCTTCCCGCATCGACCGGAACTTATAAATGCGAAAAGGCTTCGAATTCACTCCAAGCCGTAGTTGGGAATAAATGACGGGACCCGGCGAGTCTAGCTTGATTGCCACGGCAATGAGAGGAAATAGAGGAAGGATCATTACCAGGAATGCAGCGGACAGCAAGATGTCTATTGCCCGCTTGCAGAAGCGATAACCGGGGGTCCATCCATCAGTGAGCCAAGTGCGATCTCGATACAGCGGATTGCTAGCGATTACATCGTAAGGAATCCAATCGATCGGTCGGTCCAGAACTTCTTCTATGTCCCTCGTGGACATGACGTCCCGTCTCGTACTCACAGCCATCTATCGCTCTCCGCCGAAAGCGCTCAAGGCGCTTGCGCCCTGCCCCAAGTTCAAGGACATAGTATTCGCGTTCGGAAGTTCGATTGCTAGGTTGTCCACTGAGCTCGAAGCGGAATTGGTCGATGTCCCGTAGGGTCCATCGACCTCGGCGACGAGGTCGTGGATGCGCTGCCCCAGCGACGCATCGTCGGCCTGGGCCAATGCCACGAGCTGCGCGATCCGCCCCGGGACCTCCCCGAGCTCCAGCCGCGACGCCGTCCCGCTGATCTGCCGGATCTTCGGATGATCCGTCACCTCCGCCGCCTCGAAGTCCAGCGTCAGCTCCTCGTAGAGCTTCTCCCCGGGCCGCATCCCCGTGTAGACGATCTCGATGTCCGTCCCCACTCGCAACCCGTGCAGCTCGATCACCCGCTTCGCCAGCTCCGTGATCGCCACCTCCTCCCCCATGTCGAGGATGTAGGTGACATTGTCGTGCCCGAACGCCCCGGCCTGGATGATCAGACTCACCGCCTCCGGGATCGTCATGAAGTAGCGCTTCATCCGCGGATCGGTCACCGTCACCGGCCCCCCCGCCCGGATCTGCCGCTCGAACGTCGGGATCACCGAGCCCCGGCTGCCCAGCACATTGCCGAAGCGCACCGCGCACACGCTCAGCCCCGTCGCGGCCCCCACCGAGGCCACGACCAGTTCGGCCAGCCGCTTCGTCGCCCCCATCACGCTACTCGGGCGTACTGCCTTGTCCGTGGAGACCAGCACGAAGCGTTCCGCCCCGAAGGCCGCTGCGTGGCGCACCACCACATCGGTGCCGACGACGTTCGTCTCCAGCGCCATGTCCGGCTGGGCCTCCATCGCCGGCACATGCTTGTAGGCCGCGGCATGCAGCACGATCTGCGGCAACA
>Ga0182741_1004699_pt1 | contig 13230 bp, 7 predicted proteins | sample eDN5th37CBELigOP_FD_128874 | JGI IMG/M metagenome (GOLD analysis project Ga0182741, IMG submission 128874) | Enriched Organic Plus compost microbial communities from Emeryville, California, USA - eDNA 5th pass 37_C BE-Lig OP (version 2) (version 2) ...
CACGTTCAATGGCTGCTAGACGAGCGTAGGCACGTTCACATTGCGCGAACCTCTCTTGCAGCTTGGGGAGAGTCGCAGCCTCGCGTGCTGCAGCCTCTCGGGCTGCCTCATCGCTTTGCATCCGAATGTGATCCTCAACAGGGTCCGGAAGCTCCGTGATGAGGTCTCGAAGCAGTTGACTGACGCGGATGTACAATGCCTCGCCGCATCCCCAAGGCGACTCACTCACGAAGTCTTCGCTGGGCAGGGCACTCTTCGTGCGGTTCTGTGAAAGGGGTTGCTTATCGTCCACACCACTGAGCTGTGCAGCCGCAGTCCCATCCTCAGTGGCTTTGCGACGTTGCTCTAGTGAGGCGTTTAGACTTGAGAAGGGTGTGCGGGACATGTAGCTTGCCTTGAATTTGGTTCCAGAACAAGGGAAGTCAGAGCTGACTATACGATAGTGTGATGTGCCGAAGCACGGCAGTTCAGTCGTGAGAAGGTCGAGAGGGATCACATAGAAAGAGTCGGGAGCTACCGAGGATATGCACGCTCTGGCTTTATGGATTATGATCATCCCAACAAGTTAGGGACGACCATGACTCGTTCTTCAAGGATCTTCAGTTGTTGAAATTTTCACTCGTGTGTGAATGAAACTTTTCACCCCTTCGATCAACTGAAGCCTTCATCTCGAGCAGTATGCACGTGCTCTTTATGCCATGCTCAAGTATTTTCAGGCCACACAGGGCTCCGTTAGACTTGCAAACATTAAGATGGTTGGTTGATGAAACTTTCAGACGCAGACCGTGAGCCGTCGAGACTTCACCATTCCCAATACCAAGCTAAAATGAACTCCATACGCTATTACCTTGTGTGTATTCACAAGGCAATAGCGAATGGAGTTCATTCGAAGTAAGGGGTTGGTTTGGTCGTGCTTATATATAGCAGTTGCTGAGAACAGACCGAGGTCTCATTGGGTTCGCGTATAAAAAACGGTAGCTGGCTAATAAAGTGAATTTTGATGAGGTGTGCTAGCTGTATTACTGGTAGGCTATGATCATTGCGTTTTCTATGGTGATAAAATCCATTCAGGCTGCTAACGTGACTACTTGGGGTGGATGCTCCTCATGCATTGCGGGCATGGAAGGTAACTTCCAAAATCCTTTTCGACAACGCTACAGAACTGTGAATGGACGTGATGATCGCTCTCTCGATCCTAACGTTATAGCAAACATAAAGCGACCAGCGACCGCTGAATAGAGAGGATAAAGAACAGTATGGAACGCACACCTGCGTTCAATACAACTCAAAGCTCACACAAGAACAATGACTTTGAGGCATATTTGATACTTCAGTGTTGTGAAGGAGAAGGAGTACAGCTTTGGTGGATTGGGAGGATTCGGGCTGTCTCGTTTCGTCACACTATATGAGTGTGAGGGTCTGAAAAGGTTTGACTCTCGTACAATCACCGAATTGTTCCGAAAAAGCTAATGGGGAGCAACTGAAACACAAGTCCTAGCACTCCCACCCTGCTCGTGGCGGCACGAGACGGCATATAAACTAGACCATTGCCACGCACGTAGAACATGCGAAGTCGCTCTCGCGATACCCCCGAGCTAGTCTATCTCGTCTTGTGTGGAGTTGTTTGGATTTGTGGAAGCAAGGAAAAAAAATCAACGGATCACAGATCAGTTGCTAGACTGCGAGACATGCGTACAGAGGGTAAGGAAACAGTAGCTGTCCGAACCGACAATGGGTAGGGCAAACGTAAAAGAAATGTTAAGAACCGTACCATGCAACCTGTCTTTTCTGCTTAGTAGTGGCGCTCAAGCACATACCAACCGAACGCACGGAGCATGAGCTTGTAAAAGCTGTCAGGGATCTGCTTGTCCAACACAGCCCAGGCGTCGTCGACCATCTTGGTGGCAATCTCAACGGATTTGTCCGTTGCCTGAACGGACTCAAGATCCTCAATGATGCCCAAAATAACCTCATCCTCCTGAGGCTTCGAGCGCAGACGCTCCCAGACAGAACGACGCTTCTCAGGAGAAAACTGTGTGAATGCATAGGCCACTGGATAAGTAATCTTACCCATAGCAAGATCCTCACCTCGCCGCTTGGTGTTGCCTTCGAAGCCGCGCAAATTAAGCACGTCATCGATGATTTGGAAGGCAACCCCAATGGACTCGAAGTAACGACCAACAGCATCGGCTTGTGCATCTGTACCACCACCAATGTGGGTGCCAATACGTGCGAGATTACCCGCAGGTACGGCAGACTTGAGACGGTGGGTGCATGTAACACGGTCGAGCAAGACCTGAGCGTCAATCTTACCCTCACAGACATCATCCATCATGTAGTCAAGGCCGTTGATATCGAAGGCCTGGCCAGCGTGACCTGCACGGAGGGTCAAGAAATAGAGCTCATCGAGACGCAGACGCTGCTCCTTGGTGAAGGAAGGTGTGCGGCGCTGGAGCAAATCCATTGCAACGAAGTAAGCAGCTGTACCAGCATTGATGGCAATAGCTTCACCGTACATCTTGTGAACAGTAGGACCACCACGACGAGTTTCAGACTTGTCTTGAATATCATCAACAATAAGGGAGCCTACGTGCATGATTTCAGGCATAGCAAGCCAGTGTCTAAAGTTGTGAGAAACACCACCGACGCAGTCGACGCAGAGCAAGCATGCATAGGAGCGCCATGACTTGCCACCGCGGTCAATAATCTCGCGGATTGGGCGAATGAGCGTGCGCTCCAAGACACCGATGTCTGCACCCTGCATGTAGTGATCCATCTGAGCCGATGCCATCAACTCACGCGCCTGCTCATAGGTTGGGTGGTCGGGGAGGACCTCATGGATCTCCTCGCGAACGATCTTGGAAATCCGCTTGAAGAAGCTATCAAGGGAATCAACACCTTCGAAACCATGACGCTCCAAGAAGCCAACACCCTTCACGGATCGGCCGCGAAGACGACCCTCAACAGTCAGACGGCCTTCCCAGAAGCCGGGCTTTGCAAGAAGAGTCATGATCTCTTGAGCGGGGAACACAGCTTTGAGGTGAAGTTCCATATCAGCCTTCTGCGAGCGCAGAACCCAGGTTGTGGGATAGCTAGCAGCGGTACGAACAGAGATCCAGTTGTCGCTGCCCTCAAGCTCGAAGTCGTCGTACTCGGTACGAGTGGAATCGGGGTCGACAACGATTGTGAAGCGATCGTATACGACGTTCAAGTCGGAATCCACGAGGTTAGTTGCAGTAATGTCAGTACCGTCCTCCAATTGGATGGAGAACCAGTCCCATGCATAGGAGTTATCCTTCTCAGGCTTCTCTTCCTCGGTCTCCTTTGACTCAGATTCGACGGGCTTGACTCCCATCTGTTCCTCGCGCTGGCGCTTCTCGCGCTCTGCCTTGGAATAGACGTTCTCCTTGAGACCACCACCGAACTCATGATCATACCAGCCGGTACCGTGGACCTCAACAGTCTTGCCATCGATGGTGAGAGTACCGACGGTCTCATTGCGAGGGATGAAGTAGTAGAACATGGTCTCACGCTTAATACCGACTTGAACAACACCATCGTGACCCTGCAATTGAGGAGTCTTCTTGGGCGTCAATGTGATGTCATACGAGATGTTGAGGTGAGGAGCATTGACGCAGACGTGGTAGCTACCATCGGGATTCTTTTTAAAGGTGTTACCTTGAGAGTAGTCGAGGTCGAGACTAGACTTTGAAACGACAGCGGCCTTGGGGAAGGCAACATCAGGAAGAGGAACAACGCCCTTGTTGACAACTTCGAGTGTTGCGCGTGAGAGGCGCTCATCAAGCTTGTAGAAGCCCTTCTCGATCTGGTACTTGAGCACATCAGGAGTCTCCGGGTCGACCAATGCGATAGGATGGTAGCTCTTGTCAGTCGCGTTGACGACACCGGCAGCAATGGCATGAAGGTGCATTAAGTTGCCGTCTTCGTCCTTGCCCTTGTAGATACGGAAGAAAGAAGCGAAAAGAGAATACTCCTTACCGTCAGAACCCTTTACGTGGTTGTTCACATACCACCATTCTACACAGGTCGACGAGATTAATTGGTAGAGATTGATAGCACGAGGTAAGTGAAAGCAATACAACTTGGTATCCATCTTGAGGCGTGCCTCTCTACGGTGACATAACACACGTGATCAGAACATGCTACGTGATCCGGTGAATAAAACGTACCCGTATTGGCAGAATCGTGGGGAAGATCCTGAACCTTCAGGTCGAGTGGCACTCCAGCAGGGGGCCAGTCGGCTGGACGCACGTAATTGTGTGCGTGAGCCTGGCGTTGCTCGTATCTCAGGCGCTTCTCGGCCTCGCGATCCGGGAAGGTCTCGGATGCCGTGCGGACACTTTGCGACATCTGATTGACACTGAAGACGACGTTTAAGAACCGTGCGTGAGAGGCAAAATACAATACCAAGATTAGTCAAGGTTAAAGTGACATTGGCGCAGCGATGAAACGCGCAAAATAGCGTCACGGAGTATAGCCAAATTGACCAGTTCAAGTAGTTCAAGTGGTGCGGGGAGATAAGCAGACGGTTTTGTGAGGCGATATGTAAGCCGAGTATGAAATGCATAATGAAAAACAAATCTAGCCCGTCCCCGCCAGCATCTAGCACGGATATAGTTGGACCAGGCCTAGCACTCGTGTGCTAAATAGACGCAAATGGCTGGTCTGAAATGTGGCTCATAACTCGAAGCTTCGTCTATGCACCCAGGTCCGAAAAAGCGTGTAAAGCTCAGGATAGGGGCTGGCTTGGATTAAGATCTAGTATACATTGGAAAGATCCATGCATGAACAATGTTAAAATGCATTTTATATTCACACACTGCAACGCATTTCCACCAAATACCCCTTCCGACCCGTGACGTGACTTAACCCGATTTTCCCACATTTTCCCCATTTCAACACCCCTAACTCCGATTGTCCCAGATTTTTTACCACCCCGTCTCTCGATCACGTCTTTCCACAGAGCTGGAGGAGAGCTACTTTGACGGGCTGGAGTGGGGCAAGTACCGAGACTGTTTGGTCTATGTTGAAATTATATGCATTCTCCAGTGATCGATGATTCTCAGAAATGTGCTTAATAGTGAATACACTAGCATCACGAGAGGTATATCTTCAAATCACGGGTTTCGGCACGGTTCTACTTGAGCACGTGCAGTGTGTTTCAGGCGCCGCATGTTTTGCTTTCATCCAGCCCCGCTGTCAGGCATGACTCCTGAGCTCGCTGCATCCCTTCGGAGGTCGTCCTATGCAATGTATTGTACTGTTGTTTCCCATCTCACCCCCTGAAAGCGAACTTCATGCCATCGATTTCGTTCAAATGGCGTGATTTCGAGAGTTCCAACATGCTGCTAGAGTTTACAGGCGAAGATCCAGCAAATTTCAGCCTCCTAGACTTATTCGATGTTTAGCGTCCTGAAAATTCGTGTAGGCAAGCTCGAAGCAGCACAAGTGCGCCTGGCTGCCAAGTTGTTGTCTGCAACCGGGGGTGCTGAAATGGGAAGGCTGAGGGGCTTGCACAGAATAACAAAGGTCGAAAAAGTGGCAATAGTATAATACGATTATATATAAAAACTCGTTTTTTAGATATAATCCATATTATATTATTGTGTCCGCCAGCCTTTATAAGTCGCCTGTCCCAGTATATTGGCCAAAAGCTCCATTCTCTGCTTAGCTAGCTAAGCCCGAGTAAGCCGAGTAGGTATGTTGCGGCTCCAGTTGCGCGCCATCTGTGCGCTTCTGTGTCTGCTGTTGGCCGCACTCTATGAGGCACGTGTTGATGCCTCTGCCTCTGCCCTGGCATGGTCATGGAGTGAAGGTAAGTAGAATAGAATCACGCCTTGCAAACTGCGTACGACTCGCTCCAATTCGCCTCGTTCACTTTTTGGCTTGCTCGCTACCTCATCACGCGGCTGCTGCGTAGTTCCATCTGGCGGATCTCGTTCCTCACATCGGTATGAACATGTATCTACTCACTCCATTCTAGTGCTCGAATCCGCCTCGGTACATTTGGAGCGGGTAGTAGTAGACGTTCCCACATGGTCAACCCACCATCAGGCAGGGGATGAAGTCTCAGGTATGCTTCAGCCGCACACGTACACCGTGGCGGTTTTTGACTTGAAATTCCGCAACCCCATGGTTCTTGAACGCCGAAGCGATGCTGCACTCAATAGCGAACTATGGAAAGTGCTAGGCAGCCGGGCCTTCTTGGATGGTCATGGTTTGCTGCGTCTGCAGTGCGAGCATACTCTCTTCGAGTCATTCCCCTACTTGAACTCGCGAAACCGTCATGTAGGGAGCTCCAAAGATTTGTTGACTGCATCATCACGTGAAGCGGCGCTCGATGCCACAGCACCACTTTACCTATATCTTGTTCCACTCACTCAGAATGTGGATACCAGTCACGTTCCTAAGGAGCTAGAGAATGTTCCCACGGCACAACACGCTGTGTATGATCTCCTTAGAGCAATGTATAGTGGCTCTCCAGAGGACTCCCAGACTATTGTGGACGTTCAAACAGGCCATCCGGTTCAAATGTTGCGATCACTGAAGGCCGCCTTGGTCCTGAGGTATACTCATCCCCCAGCACACCGGGTCACGGGCTCAAATGACAGCCCTGCTGCTGTTCGCCGGGCAATGAGAATGCAAAGTGCACATGTTACTGTCAATGTGCTGCCAGAGGAGGCTATTTCATCGTGCAGCCTCCAAGTCCTTCCTCCAGAGGAACAGACGCTTTCACCACCTGCTACGCTGCAACCCTTCGAAGTTTATCAGCAACGGAAGCAACAAGAGGCAAGGAACACCAACAAGGCTGCATCGTCACCGACTAGCAAGAACATGTCGGTCCAAGAAATTGCATCAGTTCTTCGCAGTTTGGACCCTTCGTCTTTCTTGCACGCTGACGACTCCGCGGAGACGGATCGAACTCGTGCCTGGGGCAGAAACCCGGAGCGAGCTGTTATTTCCTTCAATGCTCGGAACGCAGCGACACCCTGCTTCCACTCTGCGTTCTGCCGTTTCGGCTCACTTGTCATGGAGGCAAACTCGTCGCATCCCAAGCGAAAGCCGCTGGTAGAAGCGAACTCCATCACGGACGCAAGCCTTCACATGTCCCTGGACAAGAAGAGATTGGGTCGTAATGCAGTGCATGCCAGCCTTTCACGTGCATCAACTCTGCTTCAAAGTCGCGGTCTGTTGCCCAACGAGGGTGATGCTGTCGACCTTGAGGGGGTTCTGCAAAACCCCTCTGCTGACGACCCGAATGCAGAGCTGCTGAGAGCCATCGCCGAAGTTAAATGCCACTACAATCCCGATGAAGATGCTGCCTTCCTCGAAACAAGCTCGAGTCTGACGGACCGGCTCCGCGGCTCTCTCGGAGACGGCACCGCCAGTATCATTGACAAATCACTGGCACCCCTCGCTGAAATGTTCACTAACGTGTTCAATGGTGTGATGGGTGGTATGATGGCAACCATCTTGGGTACACAGGCTGTGACAGGCGCCTCCCAATCCATTGTCTCTGATATTTCTAGGATCCTCCCGAACCACATTCGTACTAAAGTACCAATCATGGTCGCCGAAGTCGTGCGAGATCAACTCCCTAGACACATCGCCAAGGCGACAGCTGAGCGTGTAACATGGATCCTCACACATAGGATGACGAAGCATATGATGAGCGAAGTCATTCCCCAAGTGTCTGAGGCCACTGCGCGACGTGTGACGCTGCGTGTACCTAAAAAGGTCGCACGCATCGTGACCCGTCGCTTGTCACACATGTTAATTCGTTCCTTGACCCACTCGATCGTTCCGGCTCTCACGCAAACGCTCGAACGATCTCCCCTGCGCGAGTCCTGGTGTGAGGCATGCCGTGAGCACAACAAGTTGTGTGAATACTGTTGGCAGACGGCAACTCAGCTTCATGCGGGCTTCTACTATGCGGGCTTCTATAGCACGTATTACAGCGATTACTACACTCGCTACTTTGACCATCACATGGCTTATCTCGAATCCGAAGCCCGTGCTACGGAAGTGGAGTATGAGAAGATCAAGGATTTGTTTACCGTTACGCGGGAGACGAAGTAAGCAAACGCTAGTTGCCACGTTTTTCCTTGCCCTAAGCCCCCGACTCATCAGTAAGAAGTGGCTGCTTGTCAGTGTACAGTGGAATTGATGTATTGTTTTATCAATGAGGAAGCATGAAAATCTTGAAAATAGAATACAAAACAGAGCAAATTGATGAATCTAACCAGCTATATGCTATGATAAGGACCCGATTTGGGACTGGATGGCATAACGAACTGGTGATTCGAAGTGGTGATTCGTAGCTTCAGAATCCGGAACCCACGAGGCCTCGTTTTACTTGAATCGCTTTGGAGCAATGAACTTGGCGTCCCATTCCTTCAGCTTTGCCTTCTGATCGGAAGTCAAATTCTTCATATCCGCAAGCTGCAGATCCTGCGTCAGATCAAACAACGCGTAATCTTCGTCTTCGTCCTCGTCTTCGAACCAGTCCTCGTCTTCGAACCAATCCTCGTCTTCGTCTTCGTAGAGTTCGTAATCTTCCTCGTCTGCATCGGGCGCCTCATTAGTGTCATTATCACCCTCTTCCTCACGGCGGAGTGCTTCACTGCGATAGATCACTCGGGAGATTGTGGAGGCCACCTTGGATGCTTGCTCTCGACCTTTCTCAAACTCAATCTTGAGGACAACGCCCTGCTGTGTCGAATCCTTGGATTCTTCGCCTTCGTCATCACCATCCCCCGAGTCGGATGTGCGTGGCCATGCTGTGACAGTCAGGACGCCCTCATAGTTCACCTAAAGAGTTAGAATCGGATGAGAGTAAACGAGGAGTGAGCTCACACTATCCCAGCTCAGCTTGAAGTTTGAGCTGACTCCCATCATACACACGTGACGAATCAAGACCAAACCAAGTATGCTAAATGCATGTGTAACAATCATTTACGTACCGAGCAGACGCTCAAATCGCGTCCTTCGATGTAGTAGTACTCGGGCATGCCTGGAGTGGACGATGCTCCCTCACCACCGCTGCCGTCTGAAGCAGCCCACCACCAGATGACCTTATCAGGCGTGACGACAAGCCGTGCGGAGAGTGGGAGGCTGCCCAATCGCTCGTGAATGTCTAGGTTGCTGATGCGCTGCTCGACATCCTGCAGCTCGGCAGAAGATTCCTCTGCCCCAGGCTCTGGATTGCTCTGCTTCTCACTAACCACTTGGATTTTGCATCGGTGTACTGGTGCGCCGGTGAGGCCCTGAAGATCCAAAGGACCTGGTGCAGTCTGAATTAGCTTGGTACGCTCGGACATGCTTGATTTTAACTTGGAGGAAATATGCTCCGCGCTGAATAATTCAATCTATGGCTGGGATACGCCCGTGCCTAAGAGACAACAGTAACCTGATCGAGCCAAAATAGTTTGAAAGTTTCCTTGTATTGTATTGGTCACTTCAGCTTCGCTCGGACGACAACGACGGCGAATCTACGGAGGGTGTGCGCCATTGCCTCTGATATCGATGTAACTACGCTTTCGGATCACTCAGTAAGCCCAAATTACTGCTGAGACTTGTGTATCCAAACTGTTTAAGCAATTTAGACAGTACCAGCAGTAGCGCCGTTCTGAAGAGGTGCCTTGGTGGGAGTGTGCTTCTTGCCCTTGCCAGCAGCGACCTTGCTTCGGATGGGAGAGAGGATCAACTGGACGTGGGAAGGCGAAGACTCGTACTTGTTGATACGGCCGTGAGCACGGTACATGCGGCGGCGCATCTTGGGAGCCTGGTTGACTTGGATGTGCGAGATCTTGAGGCTGTTGGGGCCGATGTTCTTAGCCTTAGCGTTGGACTCAGCGTTCCTCAAGAGAGCAAGGATGTTCTTGCAAACCTTGACGGGCCAGCGGCCGACGTTAGCACCGTGCTTCTTGCACTGAGAGTTGCGAGAAACACCATAGCGGTAGCGGCGGAAGGGAACGATGTCCTTCTTCTGGATCACGTTGTTGAGGTAGGTCCTGGCCTTCTTAAGGGTAAGACCGCGGATCGCAGCAAGAGTCTCGCGGGTGTTCTTGAACGACACACGGAGGTTGTCAATCTTGGCGCGAACTGAGTCCGAATCTGCGGTACGGCTGTACTTGACCTGTTGTTGAGAAGAGCACGGAGGTAGGGTATAAGTGTGAGTCATGGACTGGCATTCGCATGGGACTGGCATGGTTTGACGCGGCTCGAGGTTTACTATCATATGCTGCAGTAGATATAGACACGCAGAAGCGCAATGCTCATCAAAACCCCTGATCAAGTTGTGCAAGGCGGTTCGGTAAGGCTAACCCGGGACTTTTTCATACAACATTTCTGGGTATGCAGAGCTCAGGGAAGGACAAACCCATATCCATATAAAAGCCTAATAGCATGAGTATAATATAACATGGGTTGCAGGCCGCGGGCCGCGACGCCCTGTGCGATAACGTACCATTTTCCAATTTGCAAACTTTCGTCGAACGCTCTTCCTTTTTCCGTGCTTTGTTCGGTCCAGGTCGAGGAAAAGTTCCAAAATCTGGAACCCAAAGTTCCAAAATTTAGAACGGGTTCCAAAAACGTTCCAAAAATTTAGCCGCATCAGGTTTGGATGGATGGTCCACCGGCGCCGAGTGAAAGAGAGACCATCCACCCCACTATGGTGTATCCAAGTTCGCCGCGACACACCTCCATGAGCCCTCCACACACATCTGTTTTCACACTGTGTCTGGGGATATGTCCGCTGAGTCTTACCTCAAAACACTTGGGCAACCCGCTCTCCAGTCCATGCTCCGTCAGATACATCTCGCGATGATGGCTGGAAGAATGAATGAACCAAGACCGTGGTGTACGTCCACAAGAATGCAAACAAAAAGAACAAGTGTGTATTTGTGCGGCTAAGGGGCTGGGGCAAGAGGGCAGGCCAGTCCTGGCTGCAAGTCAGATGTAGATCGCATCACAATTGAGGCTTCCGCGCTGCCATATCGAGGATTCGAAAATCAATGGTTATAAATCAATGGACAACATCGTTACGAGAAACATAAGAATCAACCTAGTCTACTCTTCCGCGTCATGACTGAGTCCTGCGCAGAGAAGAGGTAGGTTTATCCATTTAGAGAAAGAATAATAAGCAAGGCAGGTCCGTGTACACACAGGAGACGACGACCAGGGTTCAGGGATCCTGTTCTCAAACAAGGAGGTAAATTTGCAATGACTTAAACAGCGAGCAGCTGTGCAATGAGCAAACCAAAGTATGTCTTTAACTTTGGGGAAAGGCACTACGTCAGACCGCACCCGCATCCGCCACAGAACCGGTCGGTCGGCCGTCGTGGTGTCCCACATTGCGTACAGAACCGCTGAGGTGAAGCCGCTGGTTGGGGAGCACCCACAGAGGGCCGCATGGGAGAGCCCATGGCGGCCGCACCAGTGCCAGCACGCACTGATGGCGTGCGTTGAATGGCTGGAGTTGCCGTGCTGACGCTGCGTCGTGGTGAAGTCCCACCCATGGGTCCTGGATTCTCCATACCAAGACCCATATCTCGAGCCAGCGCTTTCAGAGGGCTGGCTTGACCGTTGGGAGGGAGGCGAGCCGACGGAGTACGCTGAATGAAGGGAGAACGTTGAATAGAAGAAGAACGCTGCACGTTTGGTGAAGTGGCTCTTGGAGGGCTAGCAGCAATGGAACCTGCTCCGACACGGCTGGACGGCAGTCGCTGAAGAGCCATCGGTGAACCGGCTGGGGGTCGACCCATCGCTGGCGAAATGCCTCGCGTGGAAGGTTGACGGGTGATCGGCGACGCCGTAGGGGCGCCGGCGATATTACTATTACTTAGAGATGGACGACGCGGCGACGATGGGTACTGCTGAGACTGCAGTACACTTGCGTTGGGTTGTTGATAGGGAGAAAGAGCAGATCGTGCACCAGCTTGGGAGGATGCAGCTGCTGGGGCTGCTCGCGGAGGCGGCTTTGGTCTGGTTATGGCCGTTCGACAATGAGGAATGTGGCGCTCTGCGGCCTGAGGATTGAAACGGCGGGTACAGTATGGGCACATTATGTAATCTGGGTTCTCCGAAGGAGGCGGCGGAGGTAGCTCCTTCGAGATATTACCACCTCTTGCAATGATTGCCTGGGCGAGCTTTGCAGTTCGGAGTGCAGCCTGGAACTCCTCGTGTTCACGCTTCCACTTTGCATCTTTAGCGGGCCTTGAAGTATCTGAGCTCTGCGATTCCGCCTCTGCGATGGCTCTTCTAGGGTCATAGGTTGTCCGCTTGTTGGATTTGGACTCAATAGGGCCTTTGCAGACACGACTGTGCTTATCGATGCGGTCAGGCGCAAAGTAGCGCTGACACATAGAGCACTGCACACGCTCGACTGTACCCTCACTCTCGGCTTCAAGCATGTCTGGTAACGTGGAAGGAGCGAATGTGACCGAGGTGATTGACCTTTCGCCACCTCGGCTGGTAGAGGTTGATCCGAAGTTAGCAGCAGTGCTGCTCGGAACAGACGCTCCCGACCGTGCTGATAGTGGCTCCTCTGCACTAAGCTCGCCTCCTTCAAGGGCTTCACCACCATCGCGAACAGCGCTACCATCGGCACGAGTTCCAGCAAACTTCCGTTCGATTTCGGCAGAATCATGTGCACCATGATATACCGCATTGACTTCATGTGGCGCTGAAGCTCCTTCAATCGGTGGAAGCCCCACTCCATCATCTCCAGCATCTGCTCCAGGCTGATGTGATCGAGTAGGACCTCTTGCCGAGAGAGGCATAGGCTTAGGGTTTAAGGGTGGGTACATGTCTCCTCCAGCCCCGACGAAGCCAGAGGCTGGTCCAAGCGTTTGAGTCGCAACGGGACCCATGGACTGCGTTGCTCCTGGCTTTGTCTGCTGAGTCTGAGTTGAGGTACGTGCAACTACCCGAGCTGCTGGGCGATCGCGCGTGCACGAGCGATTATGCACCGTCAGACTTTGTGGGAGGAACTTCCGTCCACAGAACTCGCATGGCACAAGAGCTTCGTCTGTGTACGTGCGGAAGGCCATATCGTTATACTCATCAACGTTCACCTTACCACCACCGGTCCCACCGCCACCCAGGACGCGATCAAGATCCGGGGGTGGGCGGGGCAGCGGTCGACGCTCATGCTTCGGTTTGAGCGCCTCGCGTTGCTCCCAGAGTTTTTGACACTGAGGCAGATGG
>Ga0182741_1004706_pt1 | contig 13220 bp, 12 predicted proteins | sample eDN5th37CBELigOP_FD_128874 | JGI IMG/M metagenome (GOLD analysis project Ga0182741, IMG submission 128874) | Enriched Organic Plus compost microbial communities from Emeryville, California, USA - eDNA 5th pass 37_C BE-Lig OP (version 2) (version 2) ...
CAGGAAGCTGTTCGAGATGGAGAACGTCGAGCTCGAGTTCCGCCCGGACGCGCTGTCGGCCATCGCCAGGAAGGCGCTCAAGCGCAAGACCGGCGCCCGCGGCCTGCGCACCATCGTCGAGTCGGTGCTGCTGGATACCATGTACGACCTGCCGTCGCAGGAGAACGTGAGCAAGGTGGTGGTCGACGAGTCGGTCATCGAGCACAAGTCCGAGCCCTACGTGATCTACCAGACGCCGCCGGCCAAGGCCGCTTCAGGCGACTGAACAGGCAGCCTGGAGCGGGCTGCCGGAGCTGCATGAAGCCCGGTTCAGGCCCCTCCGCCGACGCCACTTGCATCACCCCGCCGATGGCCCCATAACGGGGCCATCGGCTTTTTCATGGCCACCCCCGAATCCAAGTGGAGCCCCCCATGGCCCAGTCCCAAACCGAAATCCTCGACCTGCCGGTCCTGCCGCTGCGCGACGTGGTGGTGTTCCCGCACATGGTCATCCCGCTGTTCGTCGGGCGCGACAAGTCCATGCAGGCGCTGGAACGGGCGATGGAAGCGGACAAGCGCATCCTGCTGGTCGCGCAGAAGTCGGCCGAGACCGACGACCCCACTGCCGCCGACCTGTATACCGTCGGCACGCTGGCGCAGGTGCTGCAGCTGCTGAAGCTGCCCGACGGCACCATCAAGGTACTGGTCGAGGGCTTGGCGCGCGTGGCCGTGGAGAAGATCCGCGAGCAGGACGGCGCGCTGCAGGGGGCCGGCACCGAGCTCGAATCGGACGAGTCGCGCGAGCCGCGCGAGATCGAGGCGATCGCGCGCTCGCTGATGTCGCTGTTCGAGCAGTACGTCAAGACCAACCGCAAGCTGCCGCCGGAACTGCTGCAGACCCTCAATGGCATCGAGGAGCCGTCGCGGCTGGCCGATACCATCGCCGCCCACATCGGCGTGCGCCTGGCCGACAAGCAGAAGCTGCTGGAAACGCTGCAGGTCGGCGACCGGCTGGAAATGCTGGTCGGCCTGGTCGATGGTGAGATCGACGTGCAGCAGCTGGAAAAGCGCATCCGCGGCCGGGTCAAGTCGCAGATGGAGAAGAGCCAGCGCGAGTACTACCTCAACGAGCAGATGAAGGCGATCCAGAAGGAACTGGGCGACCTGGATGACGCGCCGGGCGAGCTGGACGAGCTTGCCCGCAAGATCGCCGAGGCCGGGATGCCCAAGGCGGTCGAGGCCAAGGCGAAGAACGAACTGAACAAGCTCAAGCAGATGTCGCCGATGTCGGCCGAGGCCGCGGTCGTGCGCAACTACCTGGAGTGGCTGCTGGGCGTGCCGTGGAAGAAGCGCACCAAGGTGCGCAAGGACCTGAAGGTCGCCCAGGACACGCTCGATGCCGACCATTACGGCCTGGACAAGGTCAAGGAACGCATCCTCGAATACCTCGCCGTGCAGTCGCGGGTGAAGCAGATGAAGGGGCCGATCCTGTGCCTGGTCGGGCCGCCGGGCGTGGGCAAGACCTCGCTGGGCCAGTCCATCGCCAAGGCCACCAACCGCAAGTTCGTGCGCATGAGCCTGGGCGGGGTGCGCGACGAGGCCGAGATCCGCGGCCATCGCCGCACCTACGTCGGCTCGATGCCGGGCCGCATCGTGCAGAACCTCAACAAGGTCGGCAGCAAGAACCCGCTGTTCGTGCTCGACGAGATCGACAAGATGTCGATGGACTTCCGCGGCGATCCGTCGTCGGCGCTGCTGGAAGTGCTTGATCCCGAGCAGAACAACGCGTTCAACGACCATTACCTGGAAGTGGACCTGGACCTGAGCGAAGTGATGTTCGTGGCGACCTCGAACTCGCTCAACATCCCCGGGCCGCTGCTGGACCGCATGGAGGTGATCCGCATTCCCGGCTACACCGAGGACGAGAAGCTCAACATCGCCACGCGCTACCTGGTGCCCAAGCAGCTCAAGGCCAATGGCCTGCAGCCGGAGGAGCTGGCCATCGAGGAGGGCGCCATCCGCGATATCGTGCGCTACTACACGCGCGAGTCCGGCGTGCGCAATCTCGAGCGCGAGATCGCCAAGATCTGCCGCAAGGTGGTCAAGGAGATCGCGCTTGCCGGCCCGCAGCCGGCGAAGAAGGCGGCAAAGAAGAATGCGAAGAAGCCCAAGGCGCGGGTGGTGGTCGACGCGGCCAACCTGGACAGGTACCTGGGCGTGCGCCGCTTCGACTTCGGCCGTGCCGAGGAGGAAAACGAGGTCGGCCTGGTCACCGGCCTGGCCTGGACCGAAGTCGGCGGCGACCTGCTGCAGATCGAGTCGACGCTGATCCCGGGCAAGGGTGCGGTGACGCTGACCGGCCAGCTGGGCAACGTGATGAAGGAGTCGGCGACGGCGGCGCTGTCGGTGGTGCGCGCACGCGCGCAGGCGCTGGGCATCGACGTGGACTTCCTGCAGAAGCACGACGTGCACCTGCACGTGCCCGATGGCGCCACGCCGAAGGACGGCCCCAGCGCCGGCATCGCCATGGTCACCTCGCTGGTGTCCACGCTGACCCGGGTGCCGGTGAAGGCCGATGTCGCCATGACCGGCGAGATCACCCTGCGCGGCCGCGTCACCGCGATTGGCGGCCTGAAGGAGAAGCTGCTCGCCGCGCTGCGTGGCGGCATCCGCACGGTGATCATCCCCGAGGAGAACTGCAAGGACCTGGCCGACATCCCGGCCAACGTGACCCGCGACCTGGACATCATTCCGGTGAAGTGGATCGACGAGGTGCTGGACATCGCGCTGGAGGCGCCGCTGGCGCCGAAGAAGGCCCGGAAGAATGGCCAGCGCGTGGCGGTGCGGGGGCGGACGAAGGCAGCTCCGGCGGCGCGCGTCAAGCACTGATGATGAACGCAAAACCCCTTGAAACCCGCGCCGTTATTGGCTTTTCGGCTTGCGCGGGTAGGGGGGCGCTGGTATAAAAGTGCGACTCACGCGCCCGCTCGATGAGCGGGCGACGTGTTTGCAGGATCTTACGGTTGCCGCCGCTGCAGTGATGGCGACGACCAACCCAATCTATTCCGCGGGTTGCCGCATAGGGAGTTTTACATAATGAACAAGACCGAATTGATCGATGGCGTTGCCGCTGCTGCTGACCTCTCCAAGGCCGAAGCCGGCCGTGCGGTCGATGCCGTCGTCGCCGAGATCACCAAGGCGCTGAAGAAGGGCGACGCCGTGACGCTGGTCGGTTTCGGCACCTTCCAGGTCCGCGAGCGCGCCGAGCGCACCGGCCGCAACCCGAAGACCGGCGACACCATCAAGATCGCCGCTTCGAAAAATCCTGCGTTCAAGGCTGGCAAAGCCCTGAAGGACGCTGTAAACTAAGCGGCTCACCGGGGGTGCTTAGCTCAGTGGTAGAGCGTCTCCCTTACAAGGAGAGGGTCGGGGGTTCGAAACCCTCAGCACCCACCACGTAAAAGCACCGTCGAGCAGTATTGAAAGTGGAGCGGTAGTTCAGCTGGTTAGAATGCTGGCCTGTCACGCCGGAGGTCGCGGGTTCGAGTCCCGTCCGCTCCGCCAGTTTCAAGAAGGCCCCTGAGCGATCGGGGGCCTTGCTTTCTCTCCACTCTCCTGGAGTGCGATGGAAGGCGAACCAATCAAGCGCGGAGCGGTAGTTCAGCTGGTTAGAATGCTGGCCTGTCACGCCGGAGGTCGCGGGTTCGAGTCCCGTCCGCTCCGCCAGTTCCACCCGCCACTGCATGCAGTGGCAACCGGTCGCGATGTCGGCCGGCAACGGTTTCAATATGCGGAGCGGTAGTTCAGCTGGTTAGAATGCTGGCCTGTCACGCCGGAGGTCGCGGGTTCGAGTCCCGTCCGCTCCGCCATTGATTCCAAGCCCCGGGCCAGAAGCCCGGGGTTTTTTTTGCCCGGCGCCCGGGCATGGCCGGAAACGCCCGGTGGCGTCCGCATGGCGGGAAGTTTCCGCCGCCGCCGGCGCAGGGGCGCCGGTTGGGAGTAGGGCGGGAAGCGGGTTACACTGCCCGGCTCGCCAATCAGGCCTTGATTTTTCCCATGCTGCAGAAACTCCGCGACAAGACCTCGGGCTGGATCGTGACCGTGATCCTGGGGCTGCTGATGATTCCGTTCCTGTTCGTGATCGACAACAGCTATCTCGGCGGTGTCGGCGCGCAGAACGTCGCCAAGGTGTCCGCACCGCCGTCGTGGTGGCGCTCGGCGCCGTCGTGGTGGCCGATGTCGTTCCTGTGGAACCATCACGAGATCAGCGTCGAGGAATTCCGCACGCGCTTCGAGCAGGCGCGCATGGAGGCCCGCGAGCAGCAGGGCGACAACTTCGACCCGCGCGAGTTCGAGACCACCGAGAACAAGCTGGCCGTGCTCGACCAGATGGTCGACGAGCAGGTGGTCCGCCTGGCCGCGGAAGACGCGCATATCGTGGTCGGCGACGAGGCGGTGCGCAATTACATCGCCAGCATCCCGGCGTTCCAGCGCGACGGCAAGTTCGATGCGGATCAGTACCGCCTGGTGCTGGCGCAGAGCCAGCCACCGCGCACGCCGGCGATGTTCGACCAGGTGGTGCGCACCAGCCTGCAGCAGTCGATCATCCCCACCGCGCTGGCGCAGTCGGGTTTCGCCACCAAGGGCGAGAACGAGCGGCTGCTGAAGCTGCTGGGCGAGACGCGCGACGTGGAGTTCGCGATGCTGCCGGCGCCGGAAGCCGATACCTCGGCAGTGGACGACGCGCAGATCAAGCAGTGGTATGACGCCCATACCCGCGATTTCATGCAGGCGGAAAGCGTGTCCATCGAATACGTCGAACTGGACGCGGCGCGCATGCCGGCGGCCGCGCCGGCGGACGAAGCGGCCCTGCGCCGCCGCTATGAAGAAGAGAAGGCGCGCTTCGTCAAGCCGGAACAGCGCCTGGCCTCGCACATCCTGATCAGCGCCGGCAGCGATGCCGCCTCGCAGAAGGCCGCCGAAGCCAAGGCGGCCAAGCTGGCGGCCGACGCCAGGCAGCCGGGTGCCGATTTCGCCGCGCTGGCCAAGGCCAATTCGGACGACCCGGGCTCCAAGGCCGAAGGCGGCGACCTGGGCTGGGTCGAGCATGGCGTCATGGTGAAGCCGTTCGAGGACGCGCTGTTCGCCATGCAGCCGGGCGAGATCGCCGGCCCGGTGAAGACCGAGTTCGGCTACCACGTGCTGAAGCTGCGCGAGGTCAAGGGGGGCGAAGGCCGTCCGTTCGAGGAAGTGCGCGACCAGCTCGCCGCCGAGCAGCTGCAGGCCGACAGCGAGCGTGCGTTCAACGACCTGAGCGGCCGCCTGGTGGACCTGGTCTACAAGAACCCGACCGTGCTGGAATCGGCCGCCAGGGAAGTGAACCTGCCGGTGCAGACGCTGGGGCCGTTCACCCGCGCCACCGCCAGTGGCATCGCCGCCAACCCGGCGGTGCTGCGCGCGGCCTTCTCCGATGCGCTGAAGGAAGACGGCACCGTCAGCGACCCGATCGAGCTCGGCCCGAACCACAACGTGATGATCCGCGTGACCGCGCATACGCCGGAGCAGGCCATCCCGCTGGCGCAGGCGCGCGAAAAGGTGATCGCCGCGGTGCATGCGCACCGTGCCGAGGAGGCGGCGAAGAAGGCTGCCGATGCACTGCTGGCCAAGCTGCAGGGTGGCCAGACGCTGCAGGCGCTGGCCGAGAGCGAGAAGCTGCAGCTGCTGCCGATGCCGGGCCTGCCGCGCACGGCGCCGATGCCGACCGCCGCCGCCAACCGCGCCGTGTTCAGCGTGGTGCCGCCGGCCGAAGGCAAGCCGAGCTACGGCAAGGTGGAACTGGAGGACGGGCGCTATGCGGTGTTCGCGGTCACCAAGGTCACCCCGGGCGACCTGAAGGAAGTGCCGGAGCCGCAGCTGGTGATGCTGAAGCAGCAGCTGAGCCAGATCGATGGCGCGGCGGCGGCCAAGGCCTTCGTGGAAGGCCTGCGCAAGCGCTTCAAGGTGCAGGTGCAGGAATCCCAGCTCTGAGCCCCTGTGGCGCCGGGGCGATCCCGCGAGGGAACCCCGGCTTCCATGACGTCAAAGCCCGGCTCGCAGCCGGGCTTTGACGTTTCCGGTGCCCGGCGAACCGGGCGGCCCCTCAGCGGCTTTCCTCGAAGCGCAGCACCATGCCGGGCCTGAGGACAGCCTTGGCGTCCAGGTTGTTGCGGGAAAGCAGGGTCTTGACCGGGATGCCGTAACGGCGCGCGATCGACCAGGCCGATTCGCCGCTGCGGACCGTGTGGCGGCGCCCGCTGCCGGCATTGCTCGTGGCCGCCACGGTGGTGGTGGCGACATCGACCGCAGCGGGGGCGGGGAGGGCGGCCACGCTGCCGGAAGCTGCCATGACCAGGCTTCCGGGGTCGATGCCGGTGTCCGGCAGGGCCGGCGCCAGCACCCGGATGCCGGCACGCTTGCCGGTGACCGCCGGGTTGAGCCGGGCGATGCGCGCCGGGTCCAGCGCGTTGCGGGCCGACCAGTCGGCCAGGGTGGTGCCGGCGGGCAGCGCATGCCCGCGCAGGACCGGCACCGGGCGGTCGAGGGCCGCCATCAGGTCCGGTTCCTTCTCGGCCTGTTCAAGCACGCAGGCCAGGGCGTGGAGCTTCTCGACGTAGGCATGGGTAATGGGGGACAGGCCGGGCAGTTCGGCCGGGCGCGCGTTCTGCGCGTTCATGCCGGCGCGGCGCAGCGCCTGCAGGATGCGGTACTCGCCTGCGTTGTAGGCCATGACCGCCAGTTGCCAGTCGCCACCGAACATGCCGTACAGCGTTTTCAGGTAGCGCACCGCGGCCCGGGTGGAATCCACCGCCGACAGCCGGCCGTCGTAGCCGTTCTCCATCGGTACCCGGTGGTTGCGCGCGGTGGTGGCGATGAACTGCCACAGCCCGGCCGGGCCGCTGGCGTTGCGCGCGCCCGGGCGGTAGCCGCTTTCCACGAACGGGATCAGCGCGAACTCGGTGGGCAGGCCTTCGGCGCGCAGTTCGTCCACCACGTAGCCGAACAGCGGCAGGGCGTCATCCTCGACATTGCCCAGGCGCGATGGCGCATGCGCGAACTGCTTGCGCCAGCGCGGGCTGGTGGCGTCCGCGTCGCACTGCGCCATCGCCAGCCCCTCGCGGAAGCTGGTGAATATCTGGTGGCCGTTGCGCGTGAGCGGTGCCGGCAGCGCGGCCGGGTCGGCCGGCAGGGCCGCAAGCGAGGCGATGTTCTGGGTCAGGCCGGCGCTGGCCGGCAGCGACTGCGCGCCGGCGGTGACGCCGGCACCGGCGCCGAGCAGCAGCCCCAGCGCCAGGGACAGGCCACGCCGCTTCACGCGCGGAAACCGTCTTTCCAGCGCCGCAATTCGGCGAACACTTCCACCTGGTCCACCGGCGCGCGGCCCAGCCGCGCGGCGACGGCCTGGCGCACCGGGTCGGCATGCGTGCGCAGGAAGGGATTGCATTCCAGTTCGCTGGACAACAGCGAGGGAACGGTCGGGCGGGAACGGCTGCGCATGTCCATGGCTTCCTGTTGGCGGCGGTGCAATGCCGCGTTGGTGGGATCGACATGCCGCGCGAACACGGCATTGCCCAGCGTGTACTCGTGCCCGCAGCAGACCCGCGTCTGCCCCGGCAGCGCCGCCAGCCGCTCCAGCGAGGCCAGCATCCGGGCGGGCGTACCTTCGAACATGCGTCCACAGCCGAGGCTGAACAACGTGTCGCCACAGAACAGATGACCGTGGCCATGGAAGGCGATATGGCTCCGGGTGTGGCCGGGAACGGACAGCACCGTGAAATCGAAGCCGGCGGATTGTACCCGGTCGCCTTCGCCGACCCTTTCACATTCCAGTTGAATCCGTTCATCTTCCGGCGCGAACACCGGCAGGGCGGGCCAGCGTTCCCGCAGTTCCGCCACGCCGCCGATGTGGTCGTCGTGGTGGTGGGTGAGCAGGACCGCCGCCGGCCGCATGCCTTGCGCGGCCGCCTCCAGTACAGGCCGTGCCTGGCCCGGATCGACGAACACGGCGGTCCCGTCGGACGCCTGCAGCGCCCAGATGTAGTTGTCCTGGAATGCAGGCAGGGCGGTCAGTCGCATAGAATTGGACCATGCCTGCCGCCCCGTTCCCCCGTCAAGCTGCAGTCTCGGCCTGGTTTGAGAAGGCTGGAGCGGAGGCGATGCGGGCCGCGGAGCAGCGCCACCTGCTCGACCAGGTCCGGCGTTTCCCCGCGCAGCCATGGCTGTGGCTGGCGCCCTGTGCGGCCTGGCTGCCCGACGAAGCGCCCAGCGGACGCGGGGTGCGGCTGCACCGGGCTGCTGACGGGCGGGGATGGGGAGGGGATGTGAGCTGCGCCCTGCCGCTGCCGCTGCCCTCGGAGGCGGTCAATGCCATCGTCCTGCAGCATGCCGCCACGCTCGAACTGGAGCCGCTGCTGTCCGAATGCGCGCGCGTGCTGATGCCGGGCGGGCGGCTGTGGATGACCCTGCTCAACCGCTACAGTCCCTATCGCGCGCGCTGGCAATGGCAGGGCGCGCGGCCACCCTCGGCGATGCATTGCCAGCTGCGGCTGCAGCGGGAAGGGCTGCGGGTCCGCTCGGTGCGCCATTTCGGGCCGCTGTGGAGCGAGTCCGGGCAGGCCGGCGGCAAGGCCTTGCCGGCGTTGCGCGCGGTCTGCGTGCTGGAATTCGAAAAGCGCGCGGCCGCCTTCATCGGCCCGGAAGCCGCCCGCCCCGTGGGCTGGCGCGGGCCGGTGGCGACCTGACGCTTCATCAACGGAACGACATGAAATCGATTGAAATACATACCGACGGTGCCTGCCTCGGCAACCCGGGGCCGGGTGGATGGGCGGCGCTGCTGCGCTACAAGGCGCATGAGCGCGAGCTGTCCGGCGGCGAAGCCCATACCACCAACAACCGGATGGAACTGATGGCGGCCATTGCCGGGCTGGAGGCGCTCAGCGAGCCCTGCCGGATCATGCTGCAGACCGATTCGCAGTACGTGCGCCAGGGCATCACCGAGTGGATGCCGGGCTGGGTGCGGCGCAACTGGAAGACCGCCGGCGGCGACCCGGTGAAGAACCGCGACCTGTGGGAGCGCCTGCATGCGGCCGCCGGGCGTCACCAGATCGAGTGGCGCTGGGTGAAGGGCCACAATGGCGACCCGGACAACGAGCGCGTGGACCAGCTGGCCCGCGATGCAGCAATCCGCGTGCGCGACACCGCCGCAAGCCACTGAGGAAGCCGATGCGCCAGATCGTACTTGATACCGAAACCACCGGCCTGGAGTGGAAGAAGGGCAACCGCGTGGTCGAAATCGGCTGCGTCGAACTGCTCGAGCGCCGGCCCAGCGGCAACAACTTCCATCGTTACCTCAAGCCCGACTGCGAGTTCGAAGCCGGCGCGCAGGAGGTGACCGGCCTGAGCCTGGAGTTCCTGGCCGACAAGCCGCGCTTCGAGGAAATCGTCGACGAGTTCCTGGCCTACGTGGATGGCGCCGAGCTGATCATCCACAACGCCGCGTTCGACATGGGCTTCCTCGAGAACGAGATGGCGCTGTCCGGCCGCGGGCCGCTTGCCGAACGGGTGACGGTGACTGACACGCTGGCGATGGCGCGCGAGCGTTTCCCCGGCCAGCGCAACTCGCTGGATGCGCTGTGCAAGCGGCTGGGCGTGGACAATTCGCACCGTCATCTGCACGGCGGCCTGCTCGACGCGCAGATCCTGGCCGACGTCTACATCGCGCTGACCTCGGGGCAGGAGGAAATCGGCTTCGGCCTGCCGGAGGCCGAGACCGCCGGCGCCACGGGCGTGGTGCAGGCCTTCGACGCCGCGGTCCTGCTGCCGCGCCCGCGGGTGGTGGCCACGGCATCGGAACTGCAGGCGCACGAGGCGCGGCTGGAGCGCCTGCGCAAGAAGGCCGGCCACGCCTGGTGGGACGGCGCGAAAGCGGAAGAAGCGGTCAGCGCGTAGGGGCGGCGCCGACCCGCATGCCCATGGCAGGCGGCGTCATGCCGGGCAGGCCCGGCACCTGCGAGGCGGGTTGCGGCATGACGGGGGTTTCAAAGGCAGCGTACGAGGATGGCGGTGACGTTGTCCGAGCCGCCACCATCCAGCGCCGCGGCCACCAGCGTATCGACGCATTCCTGCGCGCTGCAGTCGGCCTGCGCCAGTGTCTGCGCCAGGCTGCGGTCATCCACTTCCTCGGTCAACCCGTCGCTGCACAACAACAGCTGCATGCCCGGGCGCAGTTCCCCGGTCATGATGGCCACGTTGAGGTGCGCCGGGTCGGTCACGCCCAGGGCCTGGGTGACGACGTTGCGGTGCGGATGGGCGCGGGCCTGCTCGGCGGTCAGCGAGCCCTGGGCGATCAGTTCCTGCACATAGCTGTGGTCCTGGCTGAGCTGGGCCAGCTTGCCGTCGCGCCACAGGTAGGCGCGGCTGTCGCCGACCCAGGCCACCTCGAAACGGTTGCCCTGCACGCGCGCGGCGACCACGGTGGTGCCCATCGGCAGGCTGTCGTTGCGCCGGCGCGAGGCGCGGATGATTTCCTCGTCGGCGATGCGGATGGCCTGCGGCAGCGCGGTGCCGGCGCGGACCTCGCGCACGATGGCCTCGCGCGCCAGCGCGCTGGCGACTTCGCCGCAGGCATGGCCGCCCATGCCGTCGGCGACCAGCCACAGTCCCAGCTCGCCGTCGCCGTAATAGGTGTCCTCATTGAGTTGCCGGCGCAGGCCGACATGGCTGAGGTGTCCGAATTCGATCATGGGCGCCCGCAGGGGGCCGTTTCCAGCGGAAAGGTTTTTCATGATCGCGTCCGCACCGGTGCACGGCAAGGGCCGGCGCCACGCCGGCCCGGGCCGCGATCAGGGAAGGGCGGACGGGGCGGAAGGCGGCGCGGCGCAAAAAACAGCTTGTCCGCGCTGCCAAGGCCTCGTATCATTCGCAGCCCGGTTCGCCGGGAACCACCGGGAAGGTGGCAGAGTGGTTGAATGTACCTGACTCGAAATCAGGCATACGTTAATAGCGTATCGGGGGTTCGAATCCCCCCCTTCCCGCCAGATCTGGAAACGGCCCCCGACGGGGCCGTTTTCGTTTCCGGGCCCGGGTGGCGCCGCGCGCGCCGGTGCCGGCCATCCGCCCCGGCCGCTACACTGCCCGCTTCGTTCCCTTGGTGTCCGTCATGTCCGAAATCCTGGTGCCCGTTTCCTTCGGCGAGCTGCTCGACAAGATCTCGATCCTGCAGATCAAGTCCGAGCGCATGAGCGATCCGGCCAAGCTGGCGAACGTGCGCAACGAACTGGCGGCGCTGGAGCGCACCTGGAACGCGCATCCGGCCGCGACGCGGGAGATCGACGACCTGCGCGCGGCGCTGAAGGCGGTGAACGAGCGGCTGTGGGACATCGAGGACGACATCCGCCTCAAGGACAAGGCGCAGGCCTTCGATGCGGGGTTCGTCGAACTGGCGCGCAGCGTGTACTTCGAGAACGACGAGCGGGCGCGCATCAAGAAGGCGATCAACCTGGCCCTGGGCTCGGGCTACGTGGAAGAGAAGTCCTACGCGGACTACCGCGCGCGCTGAGCCGGCGTCCATCGGCAGGGGCGGGATGTGCGAGGAGCGCACCAGAGGGCGCTCCGGCCTGCGTTGCAGGTGTTTCAGCCGCGGTGATCGGCCACGTAGCGCTCGAACGCGGCGATGCCGTCGTCCACGCTGATCAGCTCCATCACCCCGTCGAACTCGATCTTCGTGCCCCATTTCAGTTCGGCCGCGGGCCTGCGCAGGAAGCGGCGGGCCGCGTCGTCGTAGCGGTCCACGCAGTAGCGGCGGTCCGAGTACGGGCCGCTGCGCGCCGGGTTGCTGGCCGCGTGCAGGCCCAGCACCTTGGTGCCGACCGCATTGGCGATGTGCATCGGGCCCGAATCGGGCGTCATCAGCAGGTTGGCGCGTGCCAGCAGGGCAGGCAGCTGCTTGAGCGTGTCCCTGCCCACCAAGTCCAGCGCCGGCGCGCGCATCGCCGCCAGGATCGCGTCGGCGGTGCGGCGTTCCAGCTCGCTGCGGCCACCGCACAGCACCACCCGCCAGCCGCGCGCGGCGGCATGGTCGGCGACCGCCGCGTAGCGGTCGGCGTACCAATTGCGGCGCTCGTGGCTGGAGCAGGGCGAGATCATCAGCACCGGCCGGCCATCGTCATCCCACTGCGCGCGCGCCCAGTCGTGGGCGTCGGCCGGCGTGGCCAGGTCCCAGCTCACCGTGGTCTGCTTCATGCCCAGCGGCTCGCAGAAGCTGCCGATCGCATCGAGCACATGGATGCCGGGGCGGTCGGGAATGCGTTCGTCGATGAACAGCCCGTGCAGGTCCCTGGAGCGGGAACGGTCGTAGCCGATGCGGCGCCGGGCGGGGATGAAGGCCGACAGCACGTTGGCGCGCAAGGCGACCTGCATCTGCAGCAGCGCGGCGAAACCCGCGGCGGGCAGTTCGCGGCGCAGCGCGCGCATGCCGGCCAGGCCGGACTTCTTGTCGTAGACATGGAACAGCACGCCGGGCAGGCCTTCCAGCAGGCGATGGCCGGCCTTGTCGATCACCCAGTGCAGTTCGATGCCCGGGCGGCCCTGCTGCAGCGTGCGCACCAGCGGGACCACGTGGGTCACATCCCCGAGCGCGGACAGGCGCAGGAGACACAATGGGGAGGACGCTGGAGGCATGGTGTTGTTAGACTCGCGGTGAATGGTCGCTTTCGACGCCACTGAAGCGCTGACGCCTTGCCGCGAAGGCCGCGGCTATGGCGCCATTCTGTTCGACCGCCAACATCTGCGGCAAGCCGAAACCGCCTTGTTTTCGCCTGCGCACTGGGGCGGCAGGGCGCGCCCGGTGGGCGAGGGCGGGCGTGGCGGGGCGTGGTTCGTGGACGCGCCGTTCGGGCACTGCGTGCTGCGCCACTACCTGCGCGGTGGCGTCGCCGCCAGGCTCAGCCGCGACCGTTACCTGTGGCAGGGCGCCGACCGCACCCGCAGCTTCGCCGAGTTCCGGCTGATGCGGAAGCTGATCGCGCTGAAACTGCCGGTGCCGCGGCCGCTGGCGGCGTTCTACATGCGCCAGGGCGCGACCTACCGCGCGGCGATCCTGCTGGAACGGCTGGACGGCGTGCGCTCGCTGGCCGACCGCGCGCTGGTGGCCGGGCGCGGCGCGCCGTGGGAGGAGGCCGGGCGCCTGATCGCGCGCTTCCACCGCG
>Ga0182741_1004709_pt1 | contig 13211 bp, 11 predicted proteins | sample eDN5th37CBELigOP_FD_128874 | JGI IMG/M metagenome (GOLD analysis project Ga0182741, IMG submission 128874) | Enriched Organic Plus compost microbial communities from Emeryville, California, USA - eDNA 5th pass 37_C BE-Lig OP (version 2) (version 2) ...
CTCGGGGAAGCTGATGCCGGGGAGGCGAACCGGGTGATCACGCGTGGAGAGCGTGTCGTTCGTGTGCGTGTTGCGCAGCTTCGCCACGCAGCCGACGTCGCCGGCGTGGAGACGCGGCACCTCGGTGCGGTCGCGTCCCTGCGCGACCGAGAGGTGGCCGAGCTTCTCGACCGTGTTGCGCGTGGCGTTGAACATCTCCTGGCCGTTCGTCACCGATCCCGAGAATATCCGGAAGAAGGAAACGTCGCCCACGTGGGGCTCGGTGAGCGTCTTGAAGACCAGAGCGCTGAATGGAGCATCGTCCTTCGCGTGGATCTCCACGGTCTCGTCGCCCTCGGCGCCGTGCAGCGCGTGCAGCTCTTCCATCTCGTACGCCGAGGGCATGAGCTCCACCAGCTTGGTGAGGAGCGCGCGCGTTCCGTAGGTGAGCTCGGCCGACACGCAGAAAAGCGGGAAGAGCTCGCCGCGCTTCATCCCTTCCTTCATCGCCGCTATCGCCTCGTCGCGGCCGATCTCTTCACCTTCGAGGTAGCGCTCGAGGAGCGAGTCGTCGGTGGTGGCGATCGTCTCGATGAGCTCCTGATAGTAGCGGTCGAACTGCGGCAGGTTCTCGGGCGGGATGTCGGTTTCGTCGTACTCGCCGTTCCTGGTTCCCTTCCTGTAGACGTGCGCTTTGCGGGAGAAGAGGTTGAGGATCGCGCGGAACTCCGGCCCTTCTCCCACCGGTATCTCCACCGGGATGACCTTGTTCGTGAGTCGTTCCTTGATGGACTCGAAGGCGCGGTCGAAGCTCGCGTGCTCCTTGTCGATGAGCGAGACGACGAAGAGAACCGGGTCGCGGCGCGCGAGCGCTTCGCGGAACATGAGCTCGGTGCCCACCTCGACGCCCGCGGTGGCGCTCACCACGACTAGGGCGCCATCGGCGGCGGCGAGCCCCGCTATGGCGTCGCCCTGGAAGTCGAGATAGCCTGGCGCGTCGATGAGGTTGATCTTGGCATCCATCCATTCGGCGTACGCGCAGCCCAGGTTGATGGAGAACTTGCGCTCCAGCTCCTCGGGCGCGAAGTCGGTGAGCGCCGAGCCATCGTTCACCGAGCCATGGCGCTTGCTGGCGCCGGATGCAAAAGCGAGCGCGTCGACCAGAGTGGTCTTCCCGCTCGCTCCATGTCCGACTACAGCCACGTTGCGGATCTCCGAGCTGCTGTATTCCCGCATGGTGGGCTCCTCTCGTGCAGCGGCCGCGGCAGTGAGCAGTCGCTCGCGTAGCGCGACCTGTGTTCGTCACCGGGCCACACGAGCTGCCCCGCGCGACCCCTCGTCACCCTGGCTGCCGGCATCCCTTCGCCGGGCACGGACGCGTTCGGCGCGACTGCGCCTGGCCTGTCGGTGCCGAGAGCTGCTATCCGGCTATGCTACGCCCGGGCCATCCCAGGGGCAAGAGGGTCTCGGTTCATCGCGCCTGCCCGTGACCTGCGACGCTGATGCTACGAAGGCCGCCCCGATCTCCGGAGCGGCCTTCTCGCTGTGGCTACCAGCGTGTCTGACGGACGGAAAAAGTAGGAGCGTCTCTCAGTCCCCCTCGAATTCGTAGGCGAGTGCATCGGCCTGCCTGAAGTTCTCCAGGAAACCGTCGAACTTCGACGCGGCCGATCGAGTGTGCTCGGCTATCGGGTCGAGCGTGATGTTGATCGCGCGCCAGGCGCCTTCGGGCCAGTCGGGCATCGAGAGACCGGCCACCAGGCGGCGGATCGCGCCTCCGAACTGCGTGAGCACCGTTTCCGAGAGCGTGGTGAGCTTCTCCAGCGGGATCTCGAGATCACGGGTCACCAGCTCCCCCGTGCTCTCATCACGCCAGGCCGCGTCTCCCACGGCTCCCCGCTCGGGCCAGACCCCCAGATGGCGGAAAGCCCCTTCGTCATCGCCTACACCGCGGCTCTCCAGCGCCGCGGCGATCGCCAGCGCGAGCGACTCCGCTCGAGGGACGCCGTACAACGTGACGACGTCCCTGGCCCGGCGCGCCGACGAGAGCTGCGCCGGAACGGAATCCACCCGCGCCAGGACTGGCGACTTCTCGGAGCCTTCCTCGAGCATTACGAGGAAGTTCATGATACCTCCGGTTGGGGTGCGAATCATCGACTGCGAAGGCCCCGCGCCAACGCGGCCGGTGGTCGAGCCGTTCGACTGCTGCAAAAGCAAGAGCGGGGCCGTTTGCATCATGGTGCGCACCCGCCGTGGCAACGTGCTGTGCCGCAGAGACTTCCGACTCGGCGCCCGGCTTCGCCCGCCGCTGCCTGATGAACGCGTTGTCTCGTTATGGCGACAGCAGCGTGTAACGATGCGACGCTCAAGCGCCGACGGCCGCTTCGGCTGCACGCCTCGATCCCAGTCCGAGTCCCAGCGCCAGCGCCACCGCCATCACGAGATGGTAGACGATCATCTCCCACGGTGATAGCAGCCCCGCCAGCCCCGCCGAGAAGATCGCGGGGAGCACCAGCCGATTGACGAGCCAGACGAGGAAGGCGTAAGCAATGGCGGCGCCGAGCAGTCGGAGCCCGCGCAGGCGAGCGGCGAGGAGGGAGAAGATCACCGCCAGCACCACCAGCATCACGATATGGAGCAGGAGCGCCACCGGCGTGACGACCCAGTCGAAGCCCTGCATGAGCAGGGCGCGCGTGCCGAAGAACGGATGAGCGATGGAATTGAGGGGCTGCAGAGCGGCGCCACGCGACCGCCCGAAGCCGACCAGTACGCCAAGCGTCGCCGCCCAGGCGACGACCCCGGCCCGCACGCCCCGTCTCACTCGCTCGATCGCCACGCGGAAAGAATAGCGCCAGCCGCGTCGTACTGGAATGCTTGGCTCCAGCGGCCGGGAGCGATAAGTTGGCGTCTATGCTTGAAGCCAGCAGCGAGGCCCCCACCCTTCTCGTGGTGGAGGACGACCCGGATCTCCAGGCAGTCCTCACCCGGATCCTCAGGGGCGAAGGATTCCACGTGCTCACGGCCGCCGACGGCGAAGCGGGCCTGGCGGAAGCCCTGGGTCGAAGTCCCGACCTGGTGATTCTCGACGTGGGGCTCCCGGTGAAGGACGGCGTGGAAGTCGTGCGTGAGCTTCGCGAGCGCGGCTTCCAGGCGCCCGCGCTCATGCTCACCGCTCGAGGTTCGCTGGAAGATCGCGTCACCGGCCTCGACGCCGGGGCCGATGACTACCTCCCCAAACCCTTCGAGCTTCCCGAGCTCCTCGCGCGCGTGAAGGCGCTGCTGCGCCGCGCCGCCATCAACACCGACAGCACGCTCCTCCGCGTTCGCGACATCACCCTCGACCCGATCAGGCGCCGCGTGGAACGCGATGGTCAGGAGGTGGAGCTCAGCGGCCGCGAGTTCGCGCTCCTGGAGTACCTGATGCGCAACGAAGGCCGCGTCGTGAGCCGGCAGATGATCGGCGAGCAGGCATGGCACCAGCTCCCCGAGCCGTCCACCAACGTCGTGGACGTCTACATCGCCTACCTCCGCAAGAAGCTCGGCCACGACACCTCGAACCCCCTCATCGAGACTGTGCGGAAGACGGGATACGTGATGCGGGGCTAGGCGAGGAAGCAGGCCCTCAGCGGTAGCCTTCCGCCTGCAAGAGGAAGAGCTCCGCGTAGAGGCCGCCGCGAGCCACGAGTTCGGCGTGCGTGCCCTCCTCGATGACGCGACCGTGCTGCAGGACCAGGATGCGGTCGGCCATGCGGACGGTGGAGAAGCGATGCGATATGAGGACGGCCATCCGCCCCGACACCAGCTCCGAGAAGCGGCGGAAGACCTCGTACTCCGCGCGCGCGTCGAGCGCCGACGTGGGCTCGTCGAGGATGAGGAGCTGCGCCTCGCGCATGTAGGCCCGGCCCAGAGCGACTTTCTGCCATTCGCCGCCCGAGAGGTCCACGCCTCCCTCGAAGCGGCGGCCGAGCATCTGGCGGTAGCCCCCCTCCAGCCGTGGGAGGAGCGACGTGGCGAGCGAGCGCTCCGCGGCTCCCTGGATGGCGGCGGGAGTGTCGCCGTTCACGCCGGCCAGCGCCTCGTGAGAATCGAAGTAGTCGCGCACATCACCGATCTCGCCCACGCCGATGTTCTCGTCGAAGCGCATGTCGAAGCGCACGAAGTCCTGGAAGATGACTCCGATGGCGCGGCGCACGCCGCCCAGGTCGTAGTCGCGCAGATCCACGCCGTCGAGGAGGATGCGCCCCTCGGTGGGGTCGTAGAGCCGGGCGAGGAGCTTGGTGATGGTGGTCTTCCCCGCCCCGTTCTCACCCACCAGCGCGATGCGTTCGCCGGGCCGCAGCACGAAGCTCACGTGGCGCACCGCCCACTGCTCGCTGTCGGGATAGCGGAAACCCACGTCCTCGAAGACGAAGCCTTCGCGGATCGGCTGCGGCACCGGGAGCGCGCCCGGCCTCGACACTATCGTGGGCCGCATCTCGAAGAAGTCGAACATGTCCTTCAGGTAGAGCGCCTGCTCCACGACATCGCTTCCCGTGAGGAGGATGCGCTGGATGATGTCGCGGCTCCTCTGGAACGACGCGGCCAGGAAGGTCAGCGAGCCGATCGTGATCGCGCCGGTGACGGTGCGGAGAAGAATTATCGCGTACGCCGCGTAGTAGCCGAGCGTACCGAGTATCGAGAGGAGCGTCGCCACCACTCCCTTCCGGACCGAGAGCCGTTTGTTGGCTTCGTAGTAGCGATCGGCCAGGACGCGGTAGCGCTCCACCAGCCAGTTGGCGAGGCCGAACATCTGGACCTCGCGGGCGGTGCGGTCGCTCGCGCCGAGGTAGCGGAGGTAGTCGAGCTGCCTGCGCTCGGGCGTCCAGCGGTAGAGGAGCGAATACTCGAGCGAGGCGTAGTGCGTCTCGCCGAGGAACGCCGGGATCACGGCGAGCACGAGGAGCACGAGTAGCCACGGGCCGTAGACGAGCAGCGCCGCGCTCAGCGAGATCAGCGTGAGCGTGTCCTGCGCCATCGAGAGGAGCTGGGAGAGGAGTCCTATCCGTCCGGTGGTCTGGCGCCGGGCGCGCTCGAGCTGGTCGTAGAAGGCGGGGTCCTCGAACTGGGCGAGGTCGAGGGTGGCGGCGTGCTCCATGAGGCGCACGCTGGTGTGATTCGAGAAGAGATCGCCGAGGAGGCTCTCCACGAGTGTGGAAGCGCGCGCGAGAACCTCGCCCGCTACCACGATCGCGATCTCGAGGGCGACGAGCTCCCAGAGGCGTGCGATCTCGGCCTCGCCGGCGCGCAGAGCGACCACGGCATCGATGATCAGCTTCCCGACCCAGAAGGTCGCCACCGGGACGAACGCCCTCGCGATTCTGAGGAGCGCTATGCTGACGGTGAAGGTACGGTGCGTCTCCCACACCAGCGCTAGGAGGCGCGGCACGTAGCGGAGCGCCGCGGCGCGCTCGCGCCAGCTCGGGATCTGTTCCGGATCGCGCGGGGCGCCGCGCCTGGGCTTCGAGGGAAGGTGAGGATTGGTCATCGGGAGATGAACGCCCGGAAGCGCGCTCCGGTTCGCGGCCGGCGGGCGGAGGCGGAGGAGCCCGCGAGCCGTGCCCATCCGCCAACACATACTAGGCGCATAGTTGACAAATCGCCCGCGCCGCGTAATTTGCTACTATCATCATAGTAACAAAGGAGGCGGCGTGGACGAGCTTCTACTCGGCGACCGCGAGCTGGACGTGATGGGGGTGCTCTGGGAGCTGGGCTCCGGAACGGTGAGCGAGGTGCGCGAGCGCCTGCCGGCCGACCTCGCGTACACGACCGTGCTCACCATCCTCAGGAACCTCGAGGCCAAGGGATTCCTGCACCACGAGACCGAAGGAAAGGCGCACCGGTACTTCCCGAGCGTGGCGCGCCGGACCGCGCGCCGGAGCGCGGTGTCCCGGCTCATCGACAAGCTGTTCCACGGCTCTCCCGAGCAGCTCCTCGCGCAGCTCGTCGAGGATCGCGCGCTGACGTCCGAGGACCTCAAACGCATCCGCCAGCGGATGCGCGCGATCGAGAGGGAATCGCCGGAGCACGCCGCACGGCCGGTACGGCGCAGGTCCGGCGGGAGGCGAAAGAGATGATCGCATCGTGGATGCTCTTCGCGAGCGTGACGGCGGCACTGTTCGGTGCCGCGGCACTGGCCGCGGCGCACGGCGCCTCCGTCGCACGCCGGCCCACGCGAGCGATCTGGATCGCGGCGTTCGCCGCATCGGTCGCCTGGCCGCTGGCGGCGCTGGTCCTCTCGCTCCGCGGTGGGGACCGCGGCGCGGCACTCCCCCTGCTGGAGCTCACCGCGCTGGCCGGCGAGCCGCGGGCCCTCGCCACGCAGAGCTGGATGTCGGACTCGGCTGCCGCCCTCGACCCATTGCTGATCGGGCTCTGGATGGTGGCCACGGTGGCGCTCCTCGTCAGGCTCACGCGCGCGTGGCTCGCGTTGAAGCGACGGCGCGCCTCGTGGCGACAGCATGTCATCGAGGGCATCGGAGTCCGGCTCTCGGCCGATGCCGGTCCGGCGGTGATCGGGATCCGATCCATGGACATCGTCGTCCCGGAATGGGCGCTCGTACTGGAACCGCAGCTCCTGAGAATGGTGCTCAGCCACGAAGAGGAGCACCGGCGCCGCCACGATCCACGGATCCTGTTCATCACTTCGGTCATCGTGGCGCTCGCGCCGTGGAACCCGGCGCTCTGGTGGTTCGCCCACCGCCTTCGCCTCGCCATGGAGCTCGACTGCGATGCTCGGGTGCTCGCGTCGCACGTCGATCGCGATCGCTACGGCCTGCTCCTGATGCTGCTGGCCCAGTACCCGGAGTCGCGGACCACCCGCTCGGCGCCGGCGCTCACGAATCCCACATCCAACCTCGAAAGGAGGATCATCGCCATGCGCAGGATCACACCGAAGCTCGTCCGCGCCAGACTCGCCGTCTTCTCCACCATTGCAGCGGTGATGATCACCGTCGCCTGCTCGGTCGACAGCCCGGACGCGGTGAAGCCATCGAAGGAGGTCGCCGCGGCGGGGCCGGTCAACGACACCACCGCCTTCTTCGAGTATCAGGTGGAGCAGCCGGTCACCTTCGCGAACGGCAATCCCGTTCCGCGCTACCCAGAGGCGTTGGAGAGGGCACGCGTCGCCGGCGTCGTGATCGTGCAGTTCGTGGTGAATACCGAGGGCCGGCCGGAGATGAACACCTTCGAGGTGCTGAAGTCGTCGAACGACCTGTTCACCCAGTCCGTGAAGGAAGTGCTTCCCAACACCCGCTTCGTGCCGGCGGAGGTGGGTGGTCACGAGGTGCGCCAGCTCGTCCAGATGCCCTTCGGCTTCAAGGTCCCGGGAACGACGTGACCCAGCGCGTTCCGTCAACGCGGGAGGGCTACGAGACCCAGGGGCACGCGCCGGATCCCCGGCCACCGCCGCACGATGCCCGAGGAGTCGCGCACCAGGAGCTGGCTCGAGATTCCGCCGTCCAGCATCACGGCGCGGCTGCACCCCAGCGCTCCCATCAGCGCCGCCGTCTGCGGCGTGGTGAGGCCGAGCGGGATCGCCTGCAGCAATCCATTCAGACCGTCGAAGCGCGTGAGCGCCACGAGCACCCGTCCGTCGCGCAGGCTCCCGACGGCGAGGCGCGAATCGCCGTGATCGAGGTCCACGCCAGTCGCGTTCGAACCGGGACGTAGTTGCACCGGCACGTCGCCGTCGCCCTCGAGCAGCGTGGGATACGACTGGAAGGCCGCCTCGATACCGCGCGCACGGCGGAGCGCGGGAATGCTGTCCGGCGGCCACCAGCGAAGGACTCCGGCGCCGTCCACGGTGACCGCCGTCGACAGCGGGCCATACCCCGGCGTGAGGAACTCGCGGCCGCGGAGCACCACCCACCCCCACGGCATCGAGCCCGTGAACTGGCCGGCGTTGAAGGCCGCCACGGCCCGTCCAGGAGCCGCATCGACGGTCCACGCGGCGCGGAGGACGCCGTTCTCGAAGCCGCTGTCGAGCTGGAAGCGCACGAACCGGGGGTCGAGCCGGACCAGGATCACGCGCACTCTCCACGCTTCCCCGCTCCCCGACAACCCGAGCTCACCGAGCTCGGCCCCCGTGCCGACCGGCTTCCACTCCACCGCGCGGCTCACCACGTCGAGCGGCTCCCGCCAGCGCGCGGGCGCGCTGTCGGAGCGCCACCAGGGCCACCACTCTCCCTGCACCCTCACCGCGAGCGAGGTGACGCCGCCCCCGGCCGCCACCGGCACGGACTCGCGCGAAGGAGCGCCGAGCACAACGAGCATCGCGCCCAGCGCAGTGCGCCGCGCGAGTATGCCGAGCGCGCCGGGCATGCTCAGAGCCGCGCGGGGCGCGCGATCAACGATACACGTTGTGCGCGCGCAGCTCGCCGGTGAGCCGGCGCACGTCGGCGTCGCGTGCTTTCAGCGCGTCGAGCTCCACGGAGCTGTAGCTCAGGCGGGAGTTGACCTTTCCGCCCGGCGCCGTCATGGCGGCCCACGCGACCATGCGCTCGAGCGCCATGCTGTACTGCGGCGCCGTGAGCCCGGCTCCGCCCACACCACCACCACCTGCGCCGCCACCGCCGCCGCCATGGCCCTTGGCCACCACGAGCAGCGCCGTGTCGCGCGCGGCACTGGCGCTCGCGCGCAGCTCCGCGGTGATCTTCGTGCGGCGCTCGCTCAGCTCCTCGTCGTGGACCATCCACGCCGGCCTGGGAGCGGGCTTCCCGCACTTCGCGATCGCGGCCGCCGAATCGGCGCCGGCCGTGGGATGGGTGAGCGCCTGGACCTCGGCCATCGTCTTCCTGGCCGCGGCCGTGTCGCCGGCCTGCGTCTCCTTCGTGGCGCGCTGGCTCAGTTCGATCATCTTCTGGCGCACCGCCGGATCGCTCATCAACCGCGCCTGCATCGCGCCCTCGTTCTGCTCCGCGCGCTTCTCGAGCTCGTCGCCGATGCACTCGTCGATCCGGTTGTTGGAATCCTGCCAGGCATCGCGCTCGCTGCTCGGGTGTTGCGCATGGAGCTGGTCGACTTCCTTCTCCAGCGCGGCCAGGTCGGCGTCGAGCTTCGCCTCGCGCGCGTCGCTCGCCTGCGCCACTCGCGCCTCCGCGGTCATACCGCGAAGCATCTCGTCCACCACGGACGGCGTGAGCTCCACTACCGTCGCGTCGAACTTCGGTGCGCCGGCTCGGAGCTCGGCGGAGGAGCCCGATCCGCCGTTCGCCGCGGCCGCGCTATCGCTCCCACCCGCCACCTTCGCCTTCGCTTTCTTGAGCAACCCTCCGAACTGCGCGTGCACCGGAACGGGTGCCGCGATCGCCGCCGCGGCGGCGCCTGCCAGTACAATCCGAATCACGATGTTCAGCCGCATCTGCATCTCGTCCTGGTGAGGGTACAGGGAGCGTGGATGAGCCGCACCCACGCGATCCACTTCCGTGCGTTCCCGGCCACATAGTCAGCAGAGCTCCGGCGATTTGCGCAAGGTCCGGTCGCGAACTCGCGGCCGCCTGGCGAGCGCGACAGCAGCGACCGCTGCTGCGTGGCTCCGCTCCGGCTCGCCTCTTGCGGCAGACCCCGCTCGGCTATGAGCGGTGCACACCTCACCATCTCGACCATCCGCTCCGACGACCGGGGCGGAGTCTCGCGCGTCTCGGCCGATGTGGACGACTCGGAAGTCTGGTTCGAGTCGGCCGATGTGCATCTCAGGGCCTCGGTAGAGGCTCTCGTCAGCGCATTCCTCATCCCGGCGGCCATCCAGGAGCGCCGCCTCGTCGCGGCCGACCCGGTGGGAGCCGACTTCGCGGCGAACCTTCCGAGGGTGCTCGACACGATCGCTCGGTGGTGGGATTACGCGCACCTGTTGCCGGAGCTCGACACGGTTGCCGCTCCCCATCGACAGTCCGCGGAAGGTACCGGTGCTCGCTCTCGCGCGGCGCTCTGCTTCAGCGGCGGCGTGGATTCCTTCTTCTCGCTCCTCGCGGCCGGTCGCGCAGTGGATGCGCTGGTTTTCGTGCACGGCTTCGACATCAAGCCCGACGACCGCGAGCGCGCCGCGGCGGTCGAGGCGCATCTGAAGGCCGTGGCCCGCGAGGTCGGCGTGCGCTCCGTGGTCATCCGCACGAACCTCCGTACGCATCCGGCGATGCGGGCCGCTCCCTGGATCCGCACCTACGGCGGCGCGCTCGCCGCCATAGGCCACCTGCTCAGCGACGACTGGGACACGCTTCTGATATCGTCCTCGTACTCCTATTCGGATCCGCGCCCTTCGGGCTCGCACTGGGATCTCGACCATCTCTGGAGCGGCGCCGGACTGACGGTGGAGCACGTGGGCGCCGAGAGCAGCCGCACCGACAAGCTGGCCGCGCTCAAGGATCAGCCGCTGGTGCACCGCTACCTGCGGGTGTGCTGGGAGAACCGGAGCTCGCGCCTCAACTGTTCGCGCTGCGAGAAGTGCATCCGCAACGAGGTGGTGCTCGCGGCGCTCGGCGCGCTCGAGTCGTTCGAGGTGTTCGACGATCCGCGCACCCTGGCGGACCGGGTGGATGGGGTGGAGTGCGTTCGGAACGAGGGTCTCTTCCGCCGCTACGAGGTCTCGCTCGCCATGGGTCTCCCGTACGCCGTCGACGCGGCCGTGCGCCGGCTCATGGCGCGCAGCCGGCGCGCGCGCCTTCGCCGCCGGCTCGGGGATGCTCGCTGGTACGCGGCGGCCCTGGCGCGGCGGATCCTCCGGCTGGGGACATCTCCTTGACCACCGACACCCGGTGCGCGACGTTGCCCTCGCGGGCGCCGTCTCGCTCGAGCGGCACCCCTTTCACGGCCGTGCCCCGAGACATCGATGACTGATCTGGCAATACACACCACGCAGCTCCCCGAGGAGCGGCGCCGGTCGCTGACCGGCGACCTGCGCACCATCGCCGTAAACGAGATCTGGCGTTATCGCGAGCTGCTCTACCAGCTCACCCTGCGCGACATCCGCATCCGCTACAAGCAGGCGGTGATGGGTTTCGGATGGGCGGTCTTCATGCCGGGGCTGATAGTCCTGGCGGGAACGCTCGTGCGATTCGCCATGGCGTACATGGGCGGCAGCAAGGTGGAGCTCTCCGAGATAGCCGGGATGGCGGTGAAGGCCATCCCATGGTCGTTCTTCGTGGGCGCCATCGGCTTCGCCACCGCGAGCCTCACGGGCAATCTCCAGCTCGTGTCGAAGATCTACTTCCCACGAGAGGTGCTTCCGCTCTCCGCCACGCTCGCACAGTGCTTCGACACCACCATAGGAAGCATCACGCTCGCCATCGTGCTCCCCTTCCTCGGCGTGCATCTCGGCTTCGGGCTTCTCTGGGTTCCGCTGCTGGCGCTGCTCATCCTCATGTTCACCGCCGCGACGGCGCTCTTCATAAGCTGCGCGAACCTCTTCTTCCGCGACGTGAAGTACATCGTCCAGGTGCTGCTGACGTTCGGGATATTCTTCACGCCCGTCTTCTTCGAGCCGCGCATGTTCGGGCACCTCGGCGGCCGGATCATGCTTCTCAATCCGCTCGCTCCACTCCTCGAGGGACTGCGGTTGAGCATCGTCCATGGTCACAATCTCGTAACGCCACTGGCGACGACCGCGGCCAACGGGACATCGTTCCCGACGTGGAGCCCATGGTATCTGGTCTACAGCGCAGTGTGGGCGGTCGTCGGACTGATCGCCAGCGCACTCATCTTTCACCGCGCGGAAGCGGTATTCGCGGAGTACGTGTGAGACGGCCGCGATGACGAGCCCCAGCATCGAGTTCGACGGCGTCTGGAAGAAGTTTCAGCGCGGCGAGCTGCACGACAGCCTGCGCGATCTGATCCCGGCGATGGCGCGGCGAATGATCGGCCGCGCACCCCGGAAGGAGGAGCTCTCGCGGGGCGAGTTCTGGGCGGTGCGCGACGTCTCGTTCTCCGTGAAACCGGGCGAGGCGCTCGGGATCATCGGGCCCAACGGCGCCGGCAAGTCCACCATCCTCAAGCTCCTCACGCAGATCCTCACGCCCACGCGCGGCCGCTGCATGATCCACGGGCGGGCGGGTGCGCTCATCGAAGTGTCGGCCGGCTTCCACCCCGACCTCACCGGGAGGGAGAACGTCTTCCTGCAGGGCGCGATCATGGGGATGCGCAGCCGGGAGATCGCGCGGCGCTTCGACGAGATAGTGGATTTCGCCGAGATCGAGCAGTTCATCGACACGCCCGTGAAGCGCTACTCGAGCGGGATGAACGCGCGGCTCGGCTTCGCCATAGCGGCGCACATCGACCCCGACGTGCTGGTGATCGACGAGGTGCTCGCGGTGGGTGACCTCCGCTTCCAGACGAAGGCGTTCGACCGGATCAAGGAGATGTGCACCAGCGGCATCCCGGTGGCCATCGTCTCGCACCAGCTCGAGCGCATCGCATCACTCTGCACGCACGCGCTGCTCCTCGACCGCGGGAGCGTGGTGCGAACCGGAACGCCCGTCGAGTGCATCGAGACCTATCTCCGCAACGAATGGACGTCCGATCCGGCCGGCGGCGGCACGCTCGCCACCACCATCGAATCGATCGAGATGGTCCGCTCCGGCGGCCCGGCGCGCTCCGGAGAGAGCGCGCGCTTCATCCTGCGCGGCTCGGTCGACTCATCCAGGGAAGGACCGCGCTCCTGCGCCATCCGCGTGCGGGAGATGAACACTGGGAAGTCGCTCTTCGCCATCAGCACGCGCGAGTGCGGCGTGGAGCTCCCCGAGAACGGGAGGTTCGATGTGGAGATCGAGCTGCAGTTCAACGTGCCCCCCGGCGTCATCGCGGTGGAGACCGCAGTGTGGGATCGCGCCACGCACCGCGACCTCGCGCGCGGGCCGTCGGTGACGCTGCAGTTGGTGGAGGGGATCAAGTTCGCCGGCAGCGTGCACATGCAGCCGCGGATGCGCCTCGTCGCGCAGGCCCGGGCCTCCGGCAAGGGTGCGCTCGCCGACGCGCTGGATCCGAGGGGGTGAAGCAATGCCGGCGTCGCTCATCGAGTCGCTGCGCGCGGCCATCGACGGCGTCCTCGGTCCCATCCTGGCGGGCGTCCAGCGTGTGGCGCTGCTCGACTTCCCCGCGCACTCCAATGTGGGCGACAGCGCCATCTGGCTGGGCGCGCTCGCCTACCTGCGCGAGAAGGGGAAGACCATCTGCTACACCTGCGACCACCACACCTACTCGCGTGA
>Ga0182741_1004711_pt1 | contig 13208 bp, 6 predicted proteins | sample eDN5th37CBELigOP_FD_128874 | JGI IMG/M metagenome (GOLD analysis project Ga0182741, IMG submission 128874) | Enriched Organic Plus compost microbial communities from Emeryville, California, USA - eDNA 5th pass 37_C BE-Lig OP (version 2) (version 2) ...
ACATATAAAGATATCTTTATATTTGCATTTGATGCGCCGAGCGACTAGGTGGGCGCCATTGCGGCCGCCCCGAACGAGCGGCCTTTCTTGCTTTCGGGAGACCTACACGTGGCGAGCCAGCCCCAGCCTTCCTTCGACGATTACGTGATCCGCGATCTTTCGCTCGCCGACTTCGGCCGCAAGGAGATCGAGATCGCCGAAACCGAAATGCCCGGCCTGATGGCGCTGCGCGAGGAGTTCGGCGCGGCCAAGCCGCTGACCGGCGCGCGCATTACCGGGTCGCTGCACATGACGATCCAGACCGCGGTGCTGATCGAGACGCTGGTCGCGCTCGGCGCCGAGGTGCGCTGGGCCTCGTGCAACATCTTCTCGACGCAGGATCACGCCGCCGCCGCAATCGCGGCGCGGGGCATTCCGGTCTTCGCGGTCAAGGGCGAAACGCTCGAGGAATATTGGGACTACGTCACCCGCATCTTCGACTGGGGGCAGGACCAGACCGCCAACATGATCCTCGATGATGGCGGCGACGCCACCATGTTCGCGCTCTGGGGCGCGCGCGTCGAGGCGGGCGAGGCGCTGTTCACGCCCTCGAACGAGGAAGAGGAAATCTTCTGCGCGACGCTGAAGCGCTTCATCGAGGCGCGCCCGGGCTATCTCACCAGGACGGTGCAGAACATCCACGGCGTCTCCGAGGAGACGACGACCGGCGTCCATCGCCTCTACGACCTTGAGAAGAAGGGCAAGCTCCCCTTCCCGGCGATCAACGTCAACGACAGCGTCACCAAATCGAAGTTCGACAATCTCTACGGCTGCCGCGAGAGCCTGGTCGACGCGATCCGCCGCGCCACCGACGTGATGCTCGCCGGCAAGGTCGCCTGCGTCGCGGGCTTCGGCGACGTCGGCAAGGGCTCGGCGGAATCGCTGCGCAACGGCGGCGCGCGCGTGCTCGTGACCGAGATCGACCCGATCTGCGCGCTGCAGGCGGCGATGGAGGGCTACGAGGTCGTGACGATGGAGGAGGCCGTGAAGCGCGCCGACATCTTCGTCACCGCCACTGGCAACACCGACGTCATCACGCTCGATCACATGCGGGCGATGAAGAACATGGCGATCGTGTGCAACATCGGCCACTTCGACAGCGAGATCCAGATTTCGGCGCTCGCCAACATGAAGTGGACCGAGATCAAGCCGCAGGTGGACGAGGTCGAGTTCCCGGACGGCAAGAAGATCATCGTGCTCGCCAAGGGCCGGCTCGTGAACCTCGGCTGCGCGACCGGCCATCCGAGCTTCGTGATGAGCTTCAGCTTCACCAACCAGGTGCTCGCCCAGATCGAGCTGTGGACGAAGTCGGATCAGTATCAGAACAGGGTCTATGTCCTGCCGAAGCACCTCGACGAGAAGGTCGCGGCGCTTCACTTGGACAAGCTCGGCGTCAAGCTCACCAAGCTGACGCAGAAGCAAGCCGACTATATCGGCGTCTCGGTCGAGGGGCCGTTCAAGCCGGATCATTACCGCTACTGAGGGTCGGGCGGTCTATCGGAAACGGACCGCCCCTTCGCGCTTGCGCGCAGGTCAGACGTCCAGCGCGGGTATTGGCGGCGGCAGCACGAACGGGCGCGCGCGGACCCAGCGCGTCCCGATGATCTTCACGCCGCGCGACACCGGGAGCCCGGCGTGCTGGGCGTTCGGGTCCGCGCGCCCGTCCGGCGTCGCATTGCGGAAGACGAGTAGGTCGCCTTTCTTCCCGCGAAACCTGAGGGCGGTGCTTAGGAAAAGGGTTTCGCCGCCGTTGTACCCGTCGGAGAGATAGGCAAGCGCGGTGAGAATGCGCTGATTGGCCTCGCCCGCGGGCAGAGCGTCGAAATGGGGCTTGTACTCCTGCCCCGGGTGATACCGTAGGACCTGAAGGGGTTCGCCTTGGGCGACGTCCGTCCCGGTCGCCGCCGCGATGCGGCGATTAATCGCGTGGATGGCCGGATTTTCCGCGGTCAGCGGAAAGGCTGTGCCGTCGGAGGTTCGGACGGGATTGAGCATTTGGCGCCCGGTGTGAGGGTCCACAACCAGCGAGGGCGCGAAGGTTGGGGTCGCCTGGGCCACGAGAAAGTCGCACTCCTCCGGCGTCAGGAAGCCCGGAAAGCAGTGAATGGCGGGCGTTGTGCTCAGCTCGCGGGCATCGAGAGAGTCGAGCGGTTCGCCATTGGCCGAAAGGCGCATCTTGCGGATTAGCTCGAGCTGCGCGGCGGCATCGGGGTCGCGCGTCGCCGCCTGTTCGAGCAGCGTGATTGCACCCGGCCAGTCCGCCGCTCCGCCGGTGCCGTTGGCGACGAAGGCGCAATAGATCTGTGCCGCCGGGCCGTGGCCGCCTTCGGCCGCGCGTCGGAAGAATTCGCGAGCCGCGGCAAGATCGCGGCGGATCGGCTGGCCGGTAAGCCGCCAGAGAGCCAGCATGAACAGGGCTTCGGGATCGTCCGCGGCCGGCGGACTCGTCAGCAGACGGTAGGCGTCGGCGATCCGGCCGGACGCCGCCAGTTCCCCGGCGCGCGCAGCCGTCGCGGCGTGTTCGCCCGAACGCCCGAGTCCCGTCATTGCAGCCAAGGCATAGAAAAAAGGGCCGGGATTTTACAGTCCCGGCCCCCGAATTCCGATCACAGGATCAGAACTGAGCGCGGAAGCCCGCGTAGAACGTGCGACCACGAATGTCGTAGATCGCGCTTCCGGCCCCCGTCGCGGTCGAACCGAGCGGCGGGATCTTGTTGAAGACATTGTCGACACCGAAGTAGAATCGCAGGTTCGTCCGGTCGCTCGGCAGGAGGCTCCTCAGGAAGCTGCTGCCGCCGGTGACATCCCACTGGAAGCGGATGTCGTGGTAGAGGACCGACGGATACTTGCGGATATCCGCCCAATCGGCATCACCCGGGGGACGCCCCTGAAGCTCATTGAAGTCTTCATAGAGGTTGACCCACATCGGCCCGATGTAATGCATCCGATAGCCGAAGGTGAACTGGCTGATCTGGAAGTCGATGTCCCACCGGAATTCGTCGACCGGATCGCCCAGTTCGCCCAGGACCCGGTTTTCGAAATCGGGATTGAGGGCGTCCTGGTAGTTACTGATCTTCAGGTTGTGCGTGTAGATCAGGTTGGTGTCCAGCGTGACGCTGTCGTTCAGCCGCTGGCGGTAGGACGCGTTGACGTCGATACCGCGACGCACGCGGCTCGCATAGTTGAGCGGCGCGTTGATCAGCGAGTTGCCGAGGATTTCACCCGGTTGCTCGCCGAGCGGGCCCAAGCCAGGGCCGCGCCACCGCTCGAACTGCTGGCAGAACACGTTGTTGAGCGAGGGCTGCCCGTAGCAGGCGTTGACGATACCCTGAGCGCCGACCGACGCGATGATATTGTTCACCTTGATGTTGTAATAGTCGACGCTGACCGACAGGCCCGGGATGAACCTCGGCTGGGCAACCACGCCGAACGTCCAGGAGTCCGACGTCTCCGCCCGCAGGTTGGGATTGCTACCGCTAACGATCGGCAGCGAATAAGTCCGGTCCGTGAGGTTAGCGAGCAGCGGGCCGAGGTCCGCCTGGCAATTGGCCGCACGGAAGTTGCCCGAGTTGATGTTCGCGGGCATGCACGGATCTTGGAATCCCGGCGCGAAGTTCGGCACCAGCGGGAAGCCGGTCTCTGAAACGTTCGGCGCGCGCACGGCGCGACTGTAGTTGCCGCGGAAGCGAATGTCGCGCACCGGCGCCCACTCGCCGCCCGCATTGTAGGACCAAACCGTGCCGACGCCGCCCTGATATTTGGCGACGCGCGCCGCGCCGCTCAGGGTCAGCTCATGGAAGAAAGGCCGGTTGGCCAGGATCGGCACCTGAATCTCGCCGAAGGCCTCCTTCACTTCGAACGCAGGCGGCGCGAAGGTCGGGATGGACACGCCGTTGGTATAGCCATCCGCGACGAACGGATCCTGCTCGTAGAACGCATCCTCGCGCCGATACTCGGCACCGAGGGCGAACCTGATCGGTCCGCCCCAGAGCTCGAACAGCTGACTGCTGTCGCCGGAAATGAAGCCGCTGGCAACGAACTGCTCGAGATGGGCCTTTGCCGTGAATGCCCGGCTGAAGTAGGCCACCGAGGCCGTGTTGTCGGCCGCGCCGAACGGATTGTACGGAACGCAGGCCGCGATGTCGGCGGCGAGCCGCGCGGCGTAGGAGGCCGCAGCCGTCGGATTCGTGCTGCCCGGGCCCTGGAACGGAACCGCGGACGCAGGATCAAACTGCGAACGGCACTGAATCTGGCCCGTCACCGGATTACGTCCGGCGTCCATCGCCAGCATGAAACGCTGACGGTCGATGAACCCTGTCGTCAGCGTGTTCTGGTCGAAGCGACCGTAGTTGAGCGAGACTTCGTAGTTCCAGTCGTCATTGAACGTGCCGCGGAACCCGCCGACAACGCGCACCGTGTCGCGGCGGAAATTCTCGTCGCGCAGACCGACGTCGAGCAGGTTGCGGGCGAGCACGAAGCGCAGGCTTCCGTTGAGGGCCGCTGCCTGGTCGGCGGCGGACAGCGGGGCGCACCCGGTCAGGTTGGAATTGCAGCCCGAGGCCAGGATCAGATTGGTGAGGGTGGTCCGATCCTCAGGACGGAGGAACGGGTTGTCGAGGCGCGGCCGCTCACGGATGTCGAATTGCGTCAACTGGCCCTGGATGAAGGACGGTCCGGCGTTGTTGCCCAGTACGTTCACCCGGTTCCACTTGGCCTCGATGAAGAACTCCAGCGCCTGGCTGAACTCGTAACGGCCGAGCAGATTGAAGTTGTACCGCTCCATGAACGGAAGGATCGACACCGCGTTGAATTCGCGCCCGGTCTGGCCGTTGCCGCCGATCGCGGTGCCCAGCGGACCGGTAGCGACGACAGTGCCCGTCTGCGGGATCAGGTGCCCGTCGGGCGTGAAGATGTAGGTGCAGTTATAGGGCGCGCCGTTGGCCACGGGCGGGCCGTTGGTCGCACTGATGCCCCGCCCGCAGGGCGGGTTGGGGTTTGAGCTCGCATAGGGGATCGGGATCAGGCCGAGATAGTGGATCGTGCGGCTCCGGATGTCCCGGGCGAACACGCGGTCCGGCACACCGTCGCTGTTGCTGACCAGACCGCCGGTATCGACGTCGTTGACTACGAAGCCGTTGTTTTGCCTGAACCAGGGAATATCGGACGCAAAGATCCGGTTCTGGTGATAATATTCGCCATGGATGGTGATATTGCCCCTGCGATCGTTGAAGTTTGTGCCGAACATCGCCGAGATGTATTGCTGGCCGCCAAAGCCTTCGTCCGGGGCCGAAATGTTGCCGCGAACCTGTATGCCCTCGTAGTCGCGGCGCAGGACGAAGTTGACGACGCCAGCGATGGCGTCCGAACCGTAAACCGCCGAGTTGCCGCCGGTGACGATGTCGACGCGCTCGATCAGGTCGTTGGGGATCGAGTTGACGTCCGGCGAAACGGCATTGTTCAGAATGTCGGCGGCCACGTGCCGGCGCCCGTTCACCAGCACCAGGGTGCGCTGCGTGCCGAGACCGCGCAAGTCGAGCAAGTTGAGGCCGGCAATACCGATGCCGAGCCCCGGATTCTGCTGGGCAAAGGTGCTCCGTAGCTGCGGCAGGTCGTTCAGCAATTCGCCGACGTTGACGTCAGCTTGCTGGAAGCTTTGTTCGCCGGTGATGGTCGTAATGGGGACGACCGATTCGAGGTTGGGGCGCCGAATGCGCGACCCGGTGACGACGACTGGCTGATCGTTGGCTTGGGCCAACTGGGCGGGTAGGCAGTCGCCTCCCGCGCTTTGCTGCCCCGGCGGGCATTCCGGCTGGGTGCCCTGCGCATGGGCAGGCGTGGCCAGGCTGGCAAGGCCGAACAAGGCGGCCGAGCCTATCGCGCTCGTACTGAGCAGATTTCGCTTCTTCATTGTATCCTCCCCCTCGAAATGAGCGTGACGCTCTGACGCACATCCCGACGAGAGACACACCTGACTCCCGTCCATCATTCAAGCACAATGGCGTGCAGTTCATCGAAAGTTTAGCCACTGTGACAGTTTTGTAACGGTGTCTTAAAATCCTAATGTCGACGGGGCGAGCGCAGAACGATTTCGAACAAACTTATAAACAGTCGATATCTATCGAAAATGTAAGATTTTTCCCGCAACGTGACGGAGATCATTGGAGAAGGGCAGGAAGATCCGCCACGACTCAAATTTGGGAGCGAAATCATAAAATCTAAAAGGATTCTTCTCAATCGCAGGCGTCCGGATGATCGATCCGCGCGGGACCTTCTCCCCACCGGCTCGTCGATGGGCGCCCTGCGTCGCCGCTAAGCTTATCAAAGGCTTGCGCCGGTCGTTGGCTTTCTCGCCATAGCACTGTGACATTAATGCAACGGGTGGGCAAATATGACACCGGGCGGCCCCCATCCGTCCGGCGCGGGGGCTTGCAAAGTGTGTCCATTTCCTCTGATCGTATGGAGCTATCGGGCCATGGGGGCTCGTTTTTTTGGGGGAAATCCAAAGGAAATGCGTTTTATCAACCGAGCGATTCTTAGCACGGCCTCATTTGTCGCGCTTGCGATTGGGGGTCTGCCCGGCGCTGCCTATGCGCAGGACACACAGGCCGACGAAACGCAGGCACAGGCGTCTTCGGCAAATGCCGGGTCTGACGAGGCGGTCGTCGTCACCGGATCGCGCATCCGCCGCGACGAATTCACCACCGCTGAACCGATAACGGTTGTCACCCGTGAGGAAATCACTCAGGCCGGTTTCATTTCGGCGACGGACGCGCTGCAGAGCACCCAGGTCACCCAGGGCTCCAGCCAGATCAACAACTATTTCGGCGGGTTCGTCACTGATGGCGGCACCGGCGCCAACACGCTCAGCCTGCGTGGCCTTGGCCCGGCCCGTACCCTCGTCCTGCTGAACGGTCACCGGCTCGCGCCGGGCGGCACCCGCGGTTCGCTTCTCGCGGCCGACCTCAATGTGCTCCCGACCGCGATCGTCGATCGGATCGAAGTCCTGAAGGCGGGCGCCTCGTCGGTTTACGGTTCGGACGCCGTCGCCGGCGTCGTGAACATCATCACCGACCAGCGTCTCACCGGCCTGCACATCGAGGCGCAGACCAACGTGCCGCAGGTCGGCCACGGCGTCGATTCGCGCATCGCGGCCTCCTTTGGCTTCAACGCCGGCCGGCTCAACGTCATCGGCTCGCTTGAGTATCGCAAGCGCCAGACGCTGAACATCGGCGACGTTTCGTGGTTCCGCTGCCCGATCGGCGGCTACCTTGACGGCGAGGGCTCGCCCTTGGGCTCGGCTGACGGCGTCGGCTTCGACGGGTCGCCCTGCTGGACGCTCGACAATGGCGGTATCACGATCAACACGCTCGGCGTGCCGACCCGCGACGCCATCGGCCGCACCAGCGGGACCGTCGGCCGCTTCAACCGCTTCGTGCCGGCGCCGGAGGTCACGACCGGTCCGTTCCCGGGCTATCTGGGTGTCGGATACTATGATCGCGACACGTTCGATCCGCGCCTGCTGCGCGAACCGCTGATCACGCCGGCGGAGATCTACACCGGCTACCTGGCCGCCACCTATGACGTCGGCGCGCTCGGCAATGCCGAGGCCTATGCTGAGCTGCTGGTCACCCGCCGCAACTCGAGCTCGCCGCTCTATCGTCAGCTTTCGCTCGACTATTTGCAGGGCAGCCCGCTGCTTCCGGATAACATTCGCAACGGCGTGTTCCTTGGCCCGAACGAGACGTCGAGCGGCCGGAACGTTGCGGCCCGCGCCTTCATCGGCTGGGGCCTCACCGATTCGCGTCAGCAGGTCGACTATGTCCGCGCTGCCGGCGGCATCCGGGGTGACTTCTTCCTCCCCGGCTGGCGTTACGACTTCTATGCCAGCAAGGCCTGGAACGACGGCACTTATGAGATCGAATCGTTCCTGATTGATCGCATCGCCGCCTCGCTCGACGTGGTCGAGAACCCGGACGGCAGCTTCAGCTGCCGCGCGCAGGCGACCCTGGCGAACTGCGTGGCCGCGCCGGCCCTGTCGCCGGACGTGCTCGCGGGCAACTTCTCGCCGGAGTTCCGTAACTGGATCCTCGCCAACACCATTGGCCGCACCCGGTTCCGCGAGACGACCTTCGCGTTCAACGTTGACGGTCCGATCTTCCGTCTGCCGGGCGGCGACGCCAACGTCGCGCTCGGTGTCGAGTATCGTCGGCAGTCGATCAACGACCAGCCCGACCCGAACTCGGTCAACGGCAATCTGCTCGGCCTCACCGCCTCCACGCCGACGGTCGGCAAGGACAACGTGAAGGAGCTGTACGGCGAGCTGTTCCTGCCGCTGCTGGCGGATGTTCCGGGCGCCTATCGCCTGAACCTGACCGGCTCGGCACGTTACACCGACTATGCGTCGTACGGTTCGGACACGACCTACAAGATCTCGGGCGAGTGGGAGCCGATCCGTGGCTTCGCCTTCCGCGGCAGCTATGGCACCTCCTATCGCGCTCCGGCGCTGGCCGAGCAGTTCCTGGGCGCCACCAGCGGCTTCCTGAGCTCGACCAGCGACCCGTGCTCGGAGCTGCCGGACCCGTCCGAGCAGTCGCCCACGCAGCAGATCGTCGCGGCGAACTGCGCCTCGATCGGCCTGCCGCCTGACTTCCGTCAGAACAGCAGCATCCGCGTGTTCCGCGTCGGCGGCGCCGAGGCGGGGCTGGAGGCCGAAACCTCGACCAACTGGACGGTCGGCGTGGTGGTGCGCCCGCGTCTGCCGCATCGTCTCGGCCAGCTCTCGCTTTCGCTCGACTATTTCGACGTGAAGGTGAAGAACGGTGTTCAGGACCTCTCGGGCAGCACGATCCTCAATCGCTGCTACTCGGATCCGAACTTCAATCCGAACGAAGGCTTCTGCCGCTTCGTCACGCGTGACGTGAACAACCAGCTGACGGTGATCAGCAGCTTCGTGAACCTGTCGGAGGACATTGTCCGCGGTTACGAGTTCAACGCTCGTTACCAGAACGACATCTTCGGCAACCGGTTCGTGTTCAACGCCCTGATCACGCACTATACCGAGCAGTCGACCCGTCTCTTCCCTGAAGAGTTTCGGACCGACGCCAACGGTATCGTCACCGCGCCGAACTGGGTCGGCAACTTCGACGCCAGCTACCGGATCGGCAACGTGACGCTGCGGTACGGCATCGACTGGATCGACGGCGACCACCGTCGGACCTACGAGTATTTCGCGTTCGACAACCTCACGGGTACGAGCGATCCGGACCTCGTCCAGCTGTATCGCGACAACTACTACCTCGAGGCCAACGACTACTTCCTGCACTCGGCTTCGGTGCAGGTGAACGTGAACCGCTATCAGTTCACGTTCGGTGTGCGGAACCTGTTCAACACGCAGCCGCCGCGCATCACGGCCGTTGGTTTTAACACGATCGGCAATGCGCCGCTCTATTCCGGCTACGATTATCGCGGTCGGACGTTCTTCGCGAACGTGAGCGTCGACTTCTGATCGCGTCAGTGATCGCAAGATCGGAGGGCCCCGGGAAACCGGGGCCCTCTTTTTTGCGTGGCCTCGGTGCGGCCGATTGGTGATCCGCCTTTCCCTCCTGGGGTGGCCTGTCTAGACAGGCGATCGATGTTCGGGGGTTCGACAGTCCTTCACCTGCTCGTCCCGCTGTTCGCCGGCGCCTGGCTGGCGGTGGCGCTGTGGGCGACGCTGCGGGGGCGTCGGCGGGCGGCGGCCGGCGCGGCGATGCTTGCCGCGCACGACCGACTGGCGACGCTGATCGAGGCGTCCCCGGCGCTCGCGCTGGTGATCGACGAGGAGGGCAGGGCGTCCGGGTCGGACCGCCTCGCCGGCGTGCTCGGCCTCGACCGGCTGCCGGAGCGGGCGGCGGACCTGCTTGGCCCGGACGGGCCGTTCACGCCGGAGGACGCGGCCGCGCTGTCCGCGCGCGTCGCGGAGGCCGCGTCGGGGGCGCCGTTCACGCTGGTGGCTCGGCTTCCGGCGGGAACGCGGGTGTGGCGCATCGACGGCGGCCCGGCGCCGGCGGGTTTCGGCGCGCGCTCGGCGCTGCTGTGGTTCACCGACGTGACCGAGGCCGAGGACCGGATTGCCACGCTCTCCAACCGGCTCCAGCGACGCTCCGAAGCGCTCGAGGCGCTGTCGCGGCTGATCGAGGCGGCGCCCTTTCCGATGTGGCACCGCGGACCGGACCATTCGCTGAGCATGGTCAACGGCGCCTATGTCACGGCGGTCGAGGCCGAGGATGCCGCGACGGTCGTCCAGCAGGGGATCGAGCTCGCCGACGAGCCGCTCACGCCCGCGGCCGAGGGCGATGGGCCGGGGCGGTCGATCGACTGCATCGTCCCCGCCACCATCGCCGGCGAACGGCGGATGATGCGCGTCGTCGAGGTGCCGCTCGGCGCCGGCGGCACCGCCGGCTATGCGATCGACGTCGAGGATCGCGAGCGCGCCCGCGCCGAGCTGGCGCGCTTCGCCCGCGCCCAGCGCGACATGCTGGACCGCCTCTCCGCCGGCGTCGCCCAGTTCGGCCGCGACCGCGCGCTCGCCTTCTACAACCAGCCGTTTGCGCGGATGTTCGAGCTTCCGCCCGACTTCCTGGGCGATCACCCGGAGTTCGACCGGCTGATCGACGAGATGCGCGCGCGCGGCCAGCTTCCCGAGGTGCGCGACTTCCCCGAATGGAAGGAGCAGCGGCGGCAGTGGTTCACCAGCGGCCTCGTGGCCGAGGAGGAGGACTGGCTGCTCCCTGGCGCGCGGCACCTGCGCGTCGTCGCCCAGCCGCTGCCCGACGGCGGCCTGCTGCTGATCTTCGAGGACCGCACCGAGCAAATCCAGCTCGCCAGCGCCCGCGATACGCTGCTGCGCGTGCGCAGCGCCACCTTCGACAACCTGTTTGAGGCGGTGGCGGTGTTCGCCTCGGACGGGCGGCTCAGCCTGTGGAACAGCCGCTTCCGCGACCTGTGGGGCTTCGACGACGAGACGCTGGACAGCCATCCCCGCGTCGACGCGCTGACGCCGCACCTCGCGGCGCGGCTGAAGCGCGGCAGCCACGCGGGGCTGGTGCACGACCTGGTCCGCAGCGCCACCCAGCAGCGCAAGCAGCGCACCGGGCGAGTCGTGATGATCGACGACCGTGAATTCGAGTTCGCCGCGGTCCCGCTGCCCGATGGCAACGCGCTGTTCACGATGCTCGACATCACCGACAGCCGGAAGGTGGAGGCGGCGCTGCGCGAGCGCACCGAGGCGCTGGAAGAGGCCGACCGGCTGAAGACCGCCTTCGTCTCGAATATGAGTTACGAACTGCGGACACCGCTGACCTCGATCGGCGGGTTCGCCGAGATGCTCGCCGGGGGCTATGCGGGCGAGCTTACGGAAACGGCGCGCGACTATGTCGCCGCGATCCTGGACAGTGTCGCGCGGCTCAGCGCGCTGATCGACAATGTGCTCGATCTCACCCAAAGCGACTCCGGCAGCCTGTTGCTCGCCGAGGACGAAGTGGACCTCGCCCTACTGTGCGAGGACGTGGCCGCGGGCCAGCGCGAGGGCGCGGCGCGCAAGGGGCTCGATTTCCAGCTTGAGGTGAACAAGTCCGCCGGCGTCGTCACCGGCGATACGCGCCGGCTCGCGCAGGCGATCGGCAACGTGCTCGCCAATGCGATCGCCTATACGGATTCGGGCGGGCGCGTGCTGCTGCGCGCGGACGGGAGCCGGAAGGAGGCGCGTATCGTCGTGTCGGACAACGGCCGCGGTATCGCGCCGGCGGACCAGCAGCGCGTCTTCGATCGCTTTCACCGCACCGCCGACGCGCGCGGCGAAGACGCGGCCGCCGTCGGGCTCGGCCTCCCGCTCGCCCGCCAGTTCGTCGAGGCGCACGGCGGCGCCATTGCCATCGAATCCGAGCTGGGCAAGGGGACCACCGTCACCATCACCTTGCCGCGCACGCGTGACCAGCAGGCGGCCTATTCCGCCCGGCGCCAGGGATGAGCGTGGCGCTGACCGATTCCGCGGCGACCGAAGCTTTCGGCGTCGCCCTCGGACGCAAGTTGCGGGCCGGCGACGTGATCGCGCTCTTTGGCGATCTCGGGGCGGGCAAGACGACGCTCGCGCGAGGCATCCTGCGCGGGCTCGGCTACACGGGTGACGTCGCCAGCCCGACCTTTCCGATCGTCCAGGCCTACGGATCCCCCGACACGCGGCTGCCCGTCTGGCACGTGGATCTCTACCGGACCGAGGATCCGGCGGAGCTGGAGGAGCTGGGGCTGGACGACGCGCTCGAAGGCGGCGCGCTGGTGATCGAATGGCCCGAGCGGCTGCCGCGCCTCTGGCCCCAGGCGCTTCGCCTCACGCTCGCCGCCAATGGGCCGGGGCGCGCCTTGACAGCCGAGGTTCCGCCGGCTTGGGGAGGGCGATGGCCGCCGACATGATTCCACCGCCGCACGCGCCGGCTTTCCTCGCCGCGCACGGATGGGAAGGCGCCGAAATCGTCCCGCTGGCGGGCGATGCCAGCTTCCGTCGCTATTTCCGCGTCCGCCGCGAGGGCAGGAGCGCGGTGCTGATGGACGCTCCGCCGCCGCACGAGGATCCGCGCCTGTTCGTCGCCGTTGCCGATTGGCTCGTCGCGGCGGGTCTCTCCGCGCCAGCGATCCTGGCGCGCGACATCGAGGCGGGGCTGCTGCTGATTGACGATTTTGGCGACGCGCGGCTGCGCGAGACTTTGGATGCGGCGCCGGAGCGGGAGGCGGAGCTTTACGCGATCGCGGTTGACCTCCTCGTCCACCTTCACGATCGCCCGGCGATGCCGGGCTTGCGACCGCACGGGCTGGAGCAGTGGCTCGAGGAGCTGGAGCTGTTCCTCGACTGGTATTGCCCCGCGCTCGGCCTTGCCGTCGATCGCGAAGGGTTCCTTGCCGCGTGGCGGAAGGTGCTGTTGCCGGTGGCGGCCGATGGCCTCGGGCCGGTCACGGTGCTGCGCGATTTCCATGCCGAGAACATCATGCTGGTCGATGGGCGCGAGGGCGTCCGCCATTTCGGTCTGCTCGACTTCCAGGACGCGGTCGCGGGCCATCCGGCCTACGATCTCGCCTCGGTGCTGGAGGACGCCCGCCGCGACGTTTCGCCGGAAATCGAAATGGCGATGGTTGCGCGC
>Ga0182741_1004712_pt1 | contig 13206 bp, 15 predicted proteins | sample eDN5th37CBELigOP_FD_128874 | JGI IMG/M metagenome (GOLD analysis project Ga0182741, IMG submission 128874) | Enriched Organic Plus compost microbial communities from Emeryville, California, USA - eDNA 5th pass 37_C BE-Lig OP (version 2) (version 2) ...
AGCCGGGTGCTGTGGCGGCGGTAGCGGATGTAGCGGCCGATGGTCGCGCCGGTTCCACCGGTGCCGGCGCCGACGACGATCCACTCCGGCACGGAGTGCTGTTCGAGCTGCATCTGCGAGTAGATGCTCTCGGCGATGTTGTTGTTGCCGCGCCAGTCGGTCGCGCGCTCGGCGTTGGTGAACTGGTCCATGTAGCAGCCGCCGAGTTCGTCGGCGAGCCGCTGCGCCTCGCTGTAGATCTCCGGCGCCCGGTCGATGTAGTGGCAGCGACCGCCCTGCGCCTCGATGAGCGCGACCTTCGCCGGGGAGGTCTTCCGCGGCACCACGGCGACGAAGTCGAGGCCGAGCAGACGCGCGAAGTAGGCCTCGCTGACCGCGGTGGAGCCGGACGATGCCTCGATGATCGGGGTGCCCTCACGGATCCGGCCGTTGCACAGTCCGTACAGGAACAGCGATCGGGCGAGACGGTGCTTGAGACTGCCCGTGATGTGCGTGGACTCGTCCTTCAGGTACAGGTCGACATTCCAGTCCGCAGGAAGCGGGAACCGGAGCAGGTGCGTGTCGGCGCTGCGCTGTGCGTCGGCCTCGATCAGCCGGACGGCGTTGTCGACCCAGTCGCGCGGCGCGCTGCGGTCGAAGACCGCGCCCGTCCCGTCCCCCGCGTCGGTCACCGGCCGCCCTCGCCGCGCAGACGGTTCTCGAGGTCCTCGCGGGCGGCGCGTCGACGCTCGTCGACCGCGGCGATGCTCTCGTTGACGCGGCGGCGCAGCGACGCGAAGAGCACCAGCGACAGCGGCAGCGCGATGAGCACCGCGAACAGGGCCGCGATCAGGAGCGGGATTTCCACCCCGAAAGCGCGGGGGACGTACAGAATGAGGAGGGCGAGCACGACCACCAGGGCGAGTCGCGCCACCGAGTACAGAGCGACGTCCCGGACCAGGGTGCCGGTCGTCGACGAGCGGCCGGCCGCGGGACCGTCACCGCCGTTGTGTGGGGGGCGCTCGGAGGGGGTATCCGCGGGATCGTTCCGGTGTTCGTCGTTCACCAGTCCAGGTTAACCGGCACGACGAAAGGCGAGTTCGGACGCAGCTTCCACCGAGTAGGACACTCGTCCGATTTGTCCATTACTTCCGCTTTACCAACCGTAGACCGTTCGAGCAACCAGGGGTTCCGGTGCAACCATGTGCTTGGACATCCCGATCGAACAACTCGATCACGACAACCGGGAGGACATTCGCAATGAGCGCACCCACTTTCAACGGCGCGAAGGAATCCCTGCTGACCCCCGGCCAGGTGGCGGCACTGTTCCACGTGGATCCCAAGACCGTCACCCGTTGGGCGCACGCCGGCCGGCTGGGCTCGCTGCGGACCCCGGGCGGACACCGTCGCTTCCGCGAGTCCGAGGTCCTCGCGCTGCTCCGGTCGCTGACCACCGAAGCGACCCGCTGATTCCGGGACGGGCACACCCGTCCCCACCTGCGATACCGACGGGTTCGCCCGTCTCCTGCAGCACCGACCGTGCCCCTTCCGGGGAGTACGGGGCGCGTCGGCGCCGAGGGCCTTCGGGCGCGTCGGCGCCGAGGGCCTTCTGCGCGCTCGAGCCGGTGCCCTCGACGCGGGCCCTTCGCCCCGGGAGTACCTGCACCTTTCGACGCAGGTGACCTGCCTGCCGATCGGCCGTCCACGCGCATAGACTGTGGAAGAGGGGGCGGTACGACCTGCCGACCCCGAGCGCACGACGGGGATCACCCCATGTCGGCGCCGCCACGGCCAGGAGGTGCAACGTGCTCTATCTGTTGGCACTCATCGGTGCGGTGACCCTTGCCGTCCTGCTGTGGAAGGCATACGGGCCTGCCTCTCGCCCTCCGACCCGCGTGGTCGGCCCCGACGACGATCCCGAGTTCCTCTGGAAGGTCGAACGGGAGGTGCACCGGCGCCGGACCGAGGGCACCTCGGGTCCGGACTCCCCCAGCGGCGACTGATCACCCGGCCCTTCCGGCCGCGCCCCGGGCGCGGCCGGTTCCGCATGTGCGTCAGTTCAGGCCGGCGTAGGAGTGCAGGCCCGAGACCACCATGTTGATGATGAACAGGTTGAACAGCATCGCGACGAAGCCGGCGACGTTGATCCACGCCGCGCGCGTGTTCCGCCACCCCGACGTCGCACGGGCGTGCAGGTAGGCGGCGTAGACCACCCAGGTGATGAACGAGACCGTCTCCTTGGGATCCCAGCCCCAGAAACGTCCCCAGGCCGCCTCGGCCCAGATCGCACCGAGGATGATGCCCGCACCGAACAGCGGGAAGCCGATGATCGTGGTGCGGTAGGCCAGCCGGTCGAGGGTCTGCGCGTCGGGCAGCCGCTGCGCGATCACCCCGAACACCCCGCCGCGCTCCTCGCCCTTCGGGTAGCGCAGGCGCAGCAGGAACAGCAGGCTCGCGACACCGGAGACGAGGAAGATGCCGCTGCCGACACTGATGATCGTCACGTGGATGGGCAGCCAGAACGAGCGCAGGGCGGGCACCACCGGGGCGGCGTCGGCGTAGAGCACCGTCGCCGCGAGGAACATCAGGATCAGCACCGGGACCAGCAGGTACACCCACATGGTCCGGTAGGCCTTCTTACGCAGCACCACCAGCCCGAAGACCACCGCGGCGGTGCACGCCATCGACACGAACTCGTACATGTTGCCGAGCGGGAACCGCTCGGTGGCGAACCCGCGCAGCACGATCGAGGCGATCTGCAGGCCGGCGACGACGTAGACCAGTGCGCGGCCCATGTTGCCGAGGCGTTCGGAGAGGGTGCGCCTGGGCGCCTCCTCGATTCGGCCCGGCCCCTGCGGGGTGGTCGAACCGCCGCCCGCGGCGACGAGCTCACGCTCGGCGACCACGTCGGCGCGGTGGGTCGCGTATTCGGCGACCAACAGGATCAAGGCCAGCACGAGCACGGCGAACGCCGACTCGAAGGCCAGGTCGCTGTACTGCGCGAGGGTGTCGTTCTCTGTCATGCCTTCTTCTTCTCCTGTGCCGCCGGGGCCTGATTCGCAGGGGCTCCCGCCGAAGCCGTGGGGGCATCGTCACCGAGGAGCCGGTCGACCAGCCGGTCGAACTCGTCTCCCCACCCGGCCTGGTCCGTCCGCGCGAGACCACCGAGCTCTACTACAGTCCGTCGTTCACCGTCGACCACTGTACCGTCCAGGTACACCCGCGCCCAGACTCTGCGGCGCTTGACCAGCAGCGACACGAGCAGACCCGTCATCATGAGGATCGCGGCGACCAGCACCCACTGCTGGGCGGGATCGTGCGAGACCTGCAGGTTGACGAAGTCGGTCGCCTTGTCGAACCGCACCTCGGTGCCGTCGGCGAGTGTCACGCTCTCCCCCGGCCGCAGGTTGACGCGCTCCTGCTTCACGAGACGGCCCTGGTTGATCAGTTCCTTGTTGAGCGAGAACAGCGACTGCGGGCTGCCGGTGTCGAGACCGGAATCGCCCTTGTAGACGTCGATGGCGACGGCAGGGTCCATCATCGACGGGAAGATCGAGGTCAGCAGCGTGCCCTGGAACGCCGCGGTCGGCGCGAACAGGCCCTCGATCGCGATCTGGTTCTTCCGGCGCTCGTCGGCGTCGGGGAACATGCCGCCCGGCGGGTCGAAACGCATCGCGCCGCTGCTGAGGAAAGTCGTCGCGTCCTCGGGCGCCCACTGCACGGTCTCGGTGCGGGTCTCGCCGTTGGGCCAGGTCACGGTGAACGTCGGGGCGTAGCCGTGGCCCTGCAGGTAGACACGGTCGCTGCCGACGCGCAGCGGATGGTTGACCTTCAGCTGCGTCTCGCGCCAGGTGTCGGTGACCAGGTCGTCGTCGTACTGGTACTCGATGTCGGAGGTGAACATCTCGGCCTGGCCGTTGTCGAGGTAGTCGGCGACGAAGCTGTTCACCCGGATGCACATCGGGGTCAGGCCGGTGCCGTCGATCGTCGAACCGGCGCGGAACGAGTCGAAGGAGGCCGGGGAGGTCGTGCAGAACTCCTCACCGTCGGCGACGAGGATGCGCTGGCCCTCGTAGCCGAGCAGCTTGCCGGCGGCGACGGCGAGGAGCAGACCGACCAGCGAGATGTGGAAGAGCAGGTTGCCGGCCTCGCGCAGATAGCCCTTCTCGCCGGAGAGGGTCAGCTCGCCCTCGCGACCGCGCTCGCCACCGTCGCGGCGCACGACCTTCCATCCGCGCAGCTGCCCCTGGATCCGGTCGAGCACCGCTTGCGGGGCGCCGTCGACCGTGGTCCTCGCGTGGTGCGGCAGACGCTGCAGGTTGCGGGGCGCGGCCACCGGGGGTGTGCGCAGGGCCCGCAGGTGTTCGACGCAGCGCGGCAGGATGCAGCCGACGAGCGAGACGAACAGCAGCACGTAGATCGCGGTGAACCAGAAGCTGCCGAACACGTCGAACAGTTCGAAGCGGTCCATGATCGGGCCGAGGGTGGGGCGGGCCGCGATGTACTCGTCGACCTTCTGCGTGTTGAGGTCGCGCTGCGGCAGCAACGCCCCCGGGATCGCGGCGAGCGCGAGGAGGAACAGCAGCACCAGCGCGGTGCGCATGGAGGTCAGTCCCCGCCAGGTGTTCCGGACGACGGCCACGGCCCGCCCGGCGACGCCCTGCCGCGGCGGGGGCGCCGGTTGCGGCGCAGGGGTGGGGGTGTCTGTCGCGGTCATACTGGCAGCACTACTTCCGAGATGAACGAGTCCCGCACCCAGGACACGAACAGGTCCCACGCGCCGGTGACGAGAGCGATACCGACGGCCATGAGCATCAGGCCGCCGAGGATTTGCACGGTGCGCGCGTGGGTGCGCAGCCAGCCCACCCCGCGCAGGGCCCGCGCCGAACCGAGCGCGAGCACGACGAACGGCAGGCCCAGACCGAGGCAGTAGGCGACGATCAGCGTCACGCCGCGCGCCGCGGTGGTGCCCTCGGTGCCCGCCGCCAGCGAGATCACTCCGGCGAGGGTGGGGCCGAGGCAGGGGGTCCAGCCGAGCGCGAAGACCGCGCCGAGCAGGGGTGCGCCCGCGAGATTGGAGATTCGCCGCGGTTCGGGTCGGGTGTCGCGCTGCAGCGCCGGGATGAGGCCGAGGAAGACCAGGCTCATGACGATGGTGACGACCCCGCCGATGCGCATGAGCAGGTCGCGGTTGACGGCCAGCGCCGAGATCGCACCGAACACCGAGGCCGTGGCCAGCACGAACACCACGGTGAAGCCGAGGACGAACAGCGCCGCGGCGCCGGCGACCCGCAGCCGCCCGTCGGTGCGCATCGTGGTGGTGCGCGCCCCGGCCTGTTCCGCGGTGACGGCGGGTGCCTCCGCTCCCACGACTCCGGCGAGGTAGGACAGATAGCCGGGGACGAGCGGCACCACGCACGGTGAGGCGAACGAGACGAGACCGGCGAGCAGGCACACGCCCATCGCGAGCAGCAACGGGCCCGAGACGGCCGCGTTCTGGAAGGTCTCCCCCACACCCGACGCAAGGATCACGGTTACTGCTCCGCATCCTCTTCGGCCGCGACCCGCTCCACGACGGGCCGGAGGTCCTCGGCGAGCAGTTCGGTCAGGAACACCGCGGCTACGCGGTGCTGCCGGTCGAGCACGACCGTGGTGGGCACCACCGAGGTCGGGTAGTTGCGGCCGAGGGCGAGCAGCGACCGCATCGCCGGGTCGTAGATCGACGGGTAGCCGATCTGCTGGTCGACGACGAAGTCCTGCGCCTTGTCGCGCTGGTTGTCGCGCACGTTGATGCCGAGGAACTGCACCCCGAGGTCCTTCGTGTCCTCGTGGACCTGCTCGAGGTCGTCGGCCTCGCTGCGGCAGGGGGCGCACCACTGGCCCCACACGTTGAGCACGACCACCTGGCCCTCGAAGTCGTCGAGGGAGATGGTCTCGCCCTCGTTCATGAGGTCCTCGCCGGACAGTTCGCCGAGGGTGCCGCGGTCGGCGGGCGGATCGTAGAAGATGCGGGTCTGGCCGCCCGGGGAGACGAAGTCGAAGGTGCCGCCGGTCGCGACGGCGTCGTCACCGGTGGCGCAGGAGGTGAGGACCACGACGCCGCACAGCGCGGCGACCACCGCGCGCAGCGACGTCGCGACCGATCGGGGGAACACTCGGATCATGCGCCGTGCACGTTCGGGTCGGAGGCGCCGGCCGGTTCGGAGTAGACCAGGTCGACGAGGGTGTCGCCCTCGTAGACGAGGGAGGTCAGCGACGCGAGGCTGCACTGGCGGCGGCGCGGGTCGTGCCACAGACGCTCGCCCTCGAGGAAGCGGCGCAGCGTCCACACGGGCAGCTGGTGGCTCACGCACACCGCCTCGCGGCCGGCGGCGGCCACGCGGGCGGCGTTGACGGCGGCGAGCATGCGGTGCGCGATCTGCAGGTAGGGCTCACCCCAGGACGGGGTGAACGGGTCGCGCAGCTTCCACCAGTGCCGGGGCCGGCTCAGTGCGCCGTCGCCGACCGCGACCTTGAGGCCCTCGAAGTCGTTGGCGGCCTCGATGAGGTTCTCGTCGGTGTGGATCTCGAGACCGTGCTTCTCGGCGATCGGCGCGGCGGTCTGCTGGGCCCGCTCGAGGGGGGAGGCCACCACGTGGGCGATGTCGTGATCGGCGAGGGAGGCCGCGACCGCCCGGGCCTGGGCCTCACCGGTCACCGACAACCGGAAGCCCGGCAGCCGGCCGTAGAGGATGCCGGAGGGGTTGTGCACCTCTCCGTGGCGGAGCACGTGCACGATCGTGCGGGTCTCGGACGGGGCGGCTTCGGTCACGTGGATGTTCCTCGGAGGTGTCGATGAGGCGGGACGGCTACGGGCGGAGGTGCGGCAGGTCAGGGCGCGGTCGCCGCGGCGGCCGCGCGGGCGGCGTGCGGCAGGGCGTCGGCGATGCGGGAGAACGCGTCGTCGTCGAGCGCGGAGGAGACGAACCAGGTCTCGAAGGCGCTGGGTGGGGCGTACACGCCGTGCTCGAGCAGGGCGTGGAAGAAGTCGGGGAAACGCCAGGTCTGCGCGGCCTTGGCCTGCGTGTAGTCGGTCACCGGCTCGTCGGTGAAGAACACGCTGAACATGGTGCCGGCGTACTGGACGCGGTGCGGGACGCCCTCTGCGGTCAGGGCTTCGTCGATCAGGCGGCCGAGCGTCTGCGCGTTGCGGTCGAGCGCGGCGTACACCTCGGCGTCGGCGGCGCGCAGGCTCGCGAGCCCGGCGGCGACGGCGACGGGGTTACCCGAGAGGGTGCCGGCCTGGTAGACGGGTCCGGTCGGGGCGAGGTGCGCCATGACGTCGGCGCGCCCGCCGAAGGCGGCGGCGGGCAGACCACCGCTCATGACCTTGCCGAAGGTCATGAGGTCGCCGGCGACGCCGTCGATGCCGTACCAGCCGGTGGCGCTCGCGCGGAAGCCGGTCATGACCTCGTCCATGATCAGCAGGGCGCCGTGCTCACGGGTCAGCGCGCGCAGGCCCTCGTTGAAGCCGGGCAGCGGCGGAACGGTGCCCATGTTGCCGGCGGCGGCCTCGGTGATGACGGCGGCGATCTCGCCGGGGTTCGCCTCGAAGGCGGCCCGCACGGCGTCGAGGTCGTTGTAGGGAAGGACGAGGGTGTCGCCGGCCTGCGCGCCGGTCACGCCCGGGGAGGTGGGCAGCCCGAAGGTGGCCACGCCCGAGCCGGCGTCGGCGAGCAGCGCGTCGACGTGACCGTGATAACAGCCCGCGAACTTCACGATCTTGGCTCGTCCGGTGAATCCGCGCGCCAGACGCACCGCGCTCATCGTCGCCTCGGTGCCGGAATTGACGAGCCGGACCTGCTCGACGGGCTCGATGCGCGCGACGATCTCCTCGGCGAGTTCGACCTCACCCTCGGTGGGGGCGCCGAACGACAGGCCGGAGGTCGCGGCGCTGCGGACGGCCTCGACGACGGCCGGATGCGCGTGCCCGAGGATCATCGGTCCCCACGAACACACCAGGTCGACGTAGGTGTTGCCGTCGACGTCGGTGAGTGTGCTGCCCGATCCGGACGCGAAGAACGGCGGGGTGCCGCCGACGGATCCGAACGCACGGACCGGGGAGTTGACGCCCCCCGGCGTCACCTTCGATGCCCGGTGGAAGAGTGCGGTGGAACGGGTGTCGCGGGTGGAGGATGCATCGGGGGTCGCAGTCACGGCTTCCAGTGTCCCAGTTTCGCGAGATTTGCCAAAAATGCGGGCGGTCAAACCTCATGTGTTTCTTCTCCCGGACCAGGCGAAAGGGACACCGATGGTGACCTCACGCACTTATCGTCGAAGACATGCCGACCACAGCTGAACACCTCCGCAGGGCACTCGACGGGGCGTGGCACGAGGCCCGCGAACGGGCCCGCGCCGACCTGGCGCACGAGAAGTTCGCGCCGCATCACACCCCGGAGCTCGACAAGGCCCGGGAGATCACGCTCGAGCAGATGCGCATCCTCGCCTCGCACGGCTACGCGGCCTCGGGGTTCTCCGTCGAGTCGGGTGGGACCGGGGACGCCGGTGCGGCCGTGGCGTCGATCGAGATGCTCGCGATGTCCGATCTGTCGCTGATGGTCAAGGCCGGCGTGCAGTGGGGGCTGTTCGGCGGGGCGATCGAGAACCTCGGCACCGAGCGGCACCACGAGAAGTACGTCAAGCCGCTCATCGACCTCGACCTGCTCGGCTGCTTCGCCATGACCGAGACCGGGCACGGCAGCGACGTGCAGGCGCTCGAGACGACGGCGACCTACGATCCGGGCACCCAGGAGTTCGTGATCCACTCCCCCACGCCCTCGGCCCGCAAGGACTACATCGGCGGGGCGGCGCAGCACGCCCGCTACGCCGCGGTGTTCGCGCAGCTGGTGACGCAGGGCGAGACCCACGGCGTGCACTGCTTCGTGGTGCCGATCCGCGACGAGGACGGCAACGACCTGCCCGGCGTGACGACCTCCGACTGCGGCTACAAGGGCGGCCTGCCGGGCGTGGACAACGGGCGCATCGTCTTCGACCGGGTGCGGATCCCCCGGGAGAACCTGCTCAACAAGTACGCGGACGTCGAGCCGGACGGCACCTACGTCTCCGACATCGACAATCCGAGCCGCCGGTTCTTCACGATGCTCGGCACCCTGGTCCGGGGCCGCATCACGGTCGGTGGGTCGGCGGGCGCCGCGGCGCGCGTGGCGCTGTCCATCGCGACACGCTACGCCGAGAAGCGCCGCCAGTTCGACGCGCCGGGCCGCGACGCCGAGGTGCCGATCATGGACTATCTCGTCCATCAGCGGCGCCTGCTGCCGCTGATCGCGCAGTCCTACGCGCTGGGTTTCGCCCAGAACGAGCTGATCACCACCATGCACCGGCTGCAGACGACGCCGCTGACCGAGCTCGACCCGCAGGAGCAGCGCGAGCTCGAGGGCCGCGCGGCGGGCCTGAAGGTGGCCAACACCTGGCACGCGTCGCGCGCGATCCAGGAATGCCGAGAGGCCTGCGGCGGCGCCGGTTACATGGCGGAGAACCGGCTCACGGCGCTGCGCGCGGACGTGGACGTGTTCACCACCTTCGAGGGCGACAACCACGTGCTCACGCAGCTGGTCGCAAAGGAGCTGCTCACCGCCTACGCCGACGAGGTGCAGGGCATGAGCCCGGTGGAGTGGATGCGTTTCGCCGCGACGACGATCTCGGACATCGTCAAGAAGCGCACCGCGGCGCAGCAGATCATCCAGACGATCGTCGACACCCGGCAGGACAACGAGGAGGACGGCAGCCTCTTCAACCGCGGCACGCAGGTGACGATGTTCGAGGACCGTGAGCAGTACCTGCTGTCCACCGCGGCGCGGCGTCTGCAGGCTGCGATGAAGCGGGAGGACAACCCCTTCGACGCGTTCAACTTCGTGCAGGACCACGTGCTGCACGCCGCTCGCGCCCACATCGACCGGGTGGTGCTCGAGGCGTTCGTCGCGGCGATCGAGGACTGCAAGGACGAGACCGCGCGCGACCTGCTGTCGGAGCTGTGCGACCTGTTCGCGCTGACGGTGGTCGAGGACGACAAGGCCTGGTTCATGGAGCACCGGCTGTTGTCGGTGGAGCGAGCGAAGGCGGTGACCCGCGGGATCAACGAGCGGTGCCGCTCGCTGCGGCCGCACGCCCTCACGCTCGTCGAGGGTCTCGGTGTGCCCGACTATCTGCTCGGTTCGGCGATGCTCGAGCGTGAGGGCGCGGTGGTGCCGCCTCAGGACGCGAGGGTGTAACCGGCTTCGTCGACGGCGGCGGCGACAGCGGCACGATCGAGGTCGCCGTTGCTGTCGACGACGAGCCGGCCGCTCTCGAGGTCGACGTCGACGGCGGTGACACCGGGGACGGCGCCGACCTCCTCCTTCACGGCGGCGACGCAGTGCCGGCAGGTCATGCCCTCGACGCGGTAGGTGCTCTGCATGGCTGATTCCTTTCGTGGACCACCCCCGAATATACCCCCCGGGGGTACCACAGCGGGGAGCCCGTTCCGATCAGCCGGCGACCAGTTCCTCGAGGCAGGCACGCAGACCCTCCGCGTCCTTCGCCCAGGCCCGCACCAGTCCCCCACCGCGCAGGCGCAATCCGATCGCGGTGCGGCGGCGCGGGACGTCCGCGAGTTCCCCGAGCGACCGCGCGACCTCCCAGCGCTGCGGCTCCCCGGACGGGTCGGGTGGGGGCAGCACCGCCTCGATCTCGACGATCGGCAGCACCTCGGTGCCCTGCCGCAGGGTGGTGGCGGTCAGTTCGACGCTCACGTGCCGGCGCGCGGCGACCACCATCACGTAGGTGAAGGCAGCGAGGACCACGGCGAGGATCGGCAGCGCCACCCAGTGCACGACCGGGCCGGTGACCAGTTCGAGCACCAGCGCGACCGCGCACAGGATGGGCCCGAGCACCACCGCGCGCCGGCGGGCCCCGGGTTCGTGGAAGAGAGGCGTCGCGGCGCCGTCGACGGGGTGACCGGTCAAGCGGAGAGCGCCCCGGGGATCACCAGCAACAACGTCGTCAACAGTCCGAGGACGGCGATGAGAGCGATCAACACCAGTTCGCGACGACGACCATAGGGCCGCGGTTCCACCTGCATGACGTCCTTACGCTCGACGGGAAAGGGCCGTTGGGCCCCGACGGTGAGCCCACCGTACTCTTCCCCCGACGCGAATCAAACCCCCTTCGGAGAGAACTCCGCGACCGAAATCACTGTCCCGGCTTGTCTTCCGGGAGGTGCAGGAAGAAGCGGTTCGCCTCGCCCCGGTGCATGAGCACGATCGCACCGACGGTCGCGACGGCCTGGAGGATGCCCACCATGCCGAGCACCCAGCTCGCCCCGCCGTCGCCGACGCCCACCCCGAAGACCGTCGGGAGGGTGGTCAGCGACATGAACACCCCCAGCAGCGTGAGCAGCATCCGCGCCCAGTTCTTCGCCCGAAGCAGTTGCCGGACCACGAGATACAGCAGTCCGACCACCACCAGCCCGATCGCGCCGGTGATCACCAGGAGGACGGGGACGGCGGACTCGAGCTGCTCGGTGGTGATGCCCTCGAGCGCCTCCTGCTCGACCATGTCGGTCATCGTCGCCACCAGTTCGCCGCGCCGGTTCCACATGTCGACGAGGCTTGCAAGCAGGCTCACGATCGCGAGACCGAGTACCGCACACCACAGTTGGTAGGCCGTCGTGACGTCCGCCGGGACGGGTCGATCGGCGGCCGGACCGGGCCCGGACGGCGGGGCGGGAAAGCTCATGACAGCCTGCTCGCGACCTCGGCGGCCCAGTAGGTCAGGACGATGTCGGCGCCGGCCCGGCGGATGCTCGTGAGGGACTCGAGGATCGCGGCGTCGCGGTCGATCCAGCCCTTCTGCGCGGCGGCGGTGATCATCGAGTACTCACCGGAGATCTGGTAGGCGGCCACCGGCACCGGGGACCGGTCCGCGACCTCGCGCAGCACGTCGAGATAGGACATCGCCGGCTTGACCATCACCATGTCGGCGCCCTCGGCGAGGTCGAGGTCCACCTCGTGCAGCGACTCCCGGCGGTTCGCCGGATCCTGCTGGTAGGTGCGGCGATCGCCCTGGAGGGACGAGCCGACGGCGTCGCGGAAGGGACCGTAGAAGGCCGAGGCGTACTTCGCGGCATAAGCGAGCTGCCCGACCTCGGTGTGGCCTGCCTCGTCGAGCGCGGCACGGATGTGGCCGATCTGGCCGTCCATCATCCCGCTCGGGCCGAGCAGGTGGGCGCCGGCCTCGGCCTGCGCGACGGCCATCGCCGCGTAGCGCTCGAGCGTCGCGTCGTTGTCGACGGCCCCGGCGTCGGTGAGCACGCCGCAGTGCCCGTGATCGGTGAACTCGTCGAGGCAGGTGTCGGCCATGATGACCGTGGAGTCGCCGAGTTCGCTGCGCAGCGACCGCAGAGCGCGGTTGAGCACACCCTCGGGGTCGCTCGCGGCGGAACCCTCGGCGTCCTTGTCCTCGGGGCGCGGCACACCGAAGAGCATCAGGCCCCCGACACCGGCGGCGACCGCCTCGGCCGCGGCCTTCTTCAGGGAGTCGGCGGTGTGCTGGTAGACGCCGGGCATCGACGCGATCTCACGCGGCTCGCTCAGGCCGTCGGCCACGAACATCGGCAGCACGAGATGCCGCGGCTCGAGGGAGGTCTCCGCCACCAGCCGCCGGATCGCGGGGGTGCTGCGGAGTCGGCGGGGACGGATCTCGGGGAACATCGGGGTGAGCACCTTCCATACGGGTCGTGCATACGGGTCGTGCGCGGCCCCGGTGGCGGTGACCACCGGAACCGCGCACGAGCGATCATCGGGACGCGGGAACCATCAACGGCGAGCGCGCGACTTCTTCCGCGGCGGGGGCAGGGCGCCCTCGGCCCGGAGCCGGGCGGCGTGCTCGGCGAGCGCGTCGACCAGCGGACCGACCTGCGCGGTCTCCGGCTGCACGTCCACCCGCAGACCGAACTCGATCGCGGTCTCGGCCGTCTTCGGGCCGATGCACGCGACGATGGTGCGGGCGTGCGGCTTGCCGGCGATACCCACGAGATTGCGGACCGTCGACGACGAGGTGAAGCACACCGCGTCGAACCCACCGGTCTTGATCATCTCGCGGGTCGCGGCCGGCGGCGGAGCGGCACGGACGGTGCGGTAGGCGGTGACGTCGTCGATCTCCCAGCCGCGCTCGCGCAGGCCCTCGGCGAGG
>Ga0182741_1004715_pt1 | contig 13202 bp, 10 predicted proteins | sample eDN5th37CBELigOP_FD_128874 | JGI IMG/M metagenome (GOLD analysis project Ga0182741, IMG submission 128874) | Enriched Organic Plus compost microbial communities from Emeryville, California, USA - eDNA 5th pass 37_C BE-Lig OP (version 2) (version 2) ...
ACAGCGCAAGCACAGCGCAAGCACAGCGCAAGCACGGCGCAAGGCCACCGCAATAACGGCGCAAGGCCACCGCAATAACGGCGCTATAGGTACCGCCATACATGAAGGATGAACGGTGGAAGATAGCCGGAACAGCACCGCGCGGCAGGCGCATGTAAGCCGGCGGCATGCCGGTATTCGTGCGGGCACCAGGCGCAACCTATCCGGGGCAAGGGCGCCGCACATGCGCAATACACCCGCAATATCGGCGCTATATATATCCCCAGTATGGCGGTCGTATGGCGGTCGTCTAGCACAAAGCATGCGGTGCTAGAGCACGATGCGTGCGGGGATCGACCACGGGGAGTGCCCGGTGCATTGCGATCTTGCAGCGGCTGATAGTGCGGCGGGTGTTGCACCGATGAGCCTATCGACATGCGGCGGTGTGCCGCCCGTAGTGCAGGGGGGCTTCCGTCAGGCGGGGGTGTGGCATGGAGCGTGGGGGAGGGTGCAGGTGACGTGCAAGCTGCCGTGCGCGGCCGTCAGCGCGGTGGCGTCCCCGGGTGTGGTGGGGTTTTCGGCAGGGCTCGCGGTGTCGTAGACGCTGGTGAGCCATCGTGCGATGGTCAGTGAGTACCGATCAAAGTCACTCACAGGAAGACACAAACGCACGATGGCTCTGGACCAGTCTGCCCTCCTCGAGCTTCTCGGGGAACTGCAGTCCACCGATGTCAGCGACCGGATCCGGCTCGCGACGCAGAAGCTCTACCAGGAACTGATCGACGCGGAAGCGACCGCGTTCATCGGCGCTGCTCCGTATGAGCGCGCCGAGGGCCGTGTCGCAGTCCGCAACGGGTCGCGTCCTCGGACGCTGACCACCACGGCCGGGGATCTGGATCTGCGGATCCCGAAGCTGAGGTCGGGGTCGTTCTTCCCGTCGCTGCTGGAGCGGCGTCGCCGGGTCGATCAGGCCCTGTTCGCGGTCGTGATGGAGGCCTACGTTCACGGCGTGTCCACCCGTAAGGTCGATGACCTCGTCAAGGCCCTCGGCGCGGACACCGGGATCTCCAAGTCGGAGGTGTCCCGCATCTGCCAGGACCTCGACGAGGACGTCGCCGCATTCCGGGAGCGCCCGCTCGGGGAGCAGGCCTACCCGTATGTGTTCGTCGACGCGACCTACTGCAAGGCCCGAATCGGGCGGCAGGTCGTCTCCCAGGCGATCGTCGTCGCGATCGGCGTCGCCGCTGACGGCACCCGCCAGGTCCTCGGCTTCGACGTCGGCGACACGGAGTCCGAGCCGTTCTGGACGGCGTTCTTCCGGTCGTTGAAGGCGCGCGGCCTCGGCGGGGTTCGGCTGGTGATCTCCGACGCGCACTCCGGGTTGATCTCCGCGATCCAGGTCGCGTTCCAGGGCGCGTCTTGGCAGCGTTGCCGGGTTCATTTCATGCGCAACGTCCTGGCGAAGGTCCCCAAGGTCGCCGGCCCCATGGTCGCCTCGATCATCCGCACTGTGTTCGTCCCGCGCGGCAAGGCCAGCCTCGTCAAGGCTCAGTTCGGCGAGGTCGTCCGCATGCTCGAGAAGTCCCACCCGGTCGTCGCGGAGATGCTCGAGGACGCCCGCGACGATCTGCTCGCGTTCACCGCGTTCCCGTCTGCGCACTGGCAGCAGATCTGGTCCACGAACCCGTTGGAGCGGCTGAACAAGGAGATCAAGCGTCGCACCGACGTCGTCGGCACGTTCCCGAACCCCGCCGCGCTGCTGCGCCTGGCCGGGCACGTCCTCATCGAGCAGCACGACGAATGGGACAGCGCCGACCGCCGCTACTTCAGCGACGCCTCCATGGCCCTGCTCAACCACATCGACAAGGAGGACACCGCCCCCGAACTCATCGCGGCATAATCAGAACAACTGACCTCGCCGGTGCTGAGAAACTCCACCACTCAGAGGGACGTCACCCGTCAGCGCCGATCTGAGCGGCGAACAGGGGTGCGGGCGGGTGTGAGGGGCTCCTGGGACGTGACAAAGCCCCTGGGGGCCATCCAGGGGCTTTGTCGGCGCGGGGGTGTGTTCAGCTGCGGCGGGGGGCGTAGGACACTCGCTCCTGCACATCGCCGCACACGGCAGTCATGAGCTTGGTGCGGATGCGGTGCACTCGGCGGTTGAGGGTGTCGCGGCTGATGCCGAGCTCGTCGGCCGCCAGTTGGCGCTCCTCGCCGGGGTTGCCTTCGGCGAGCTCGATCCGGGCGAGCAGGCGGACCTCGTCGGCCGTGAGGGTGCCGTTGTCGATGGCCCAGGTGAACAGGGTGACGAGGTCGCGCAGGGGGTCGTCGGTCTCGGTGTCGGCGTCCGCGTTCACGAGGTGCTCCAGGGTCTCGTCGTCGACGGCGAGCTCGATGTTGGGGGAGGCCCCGAAGCCTCGCTCGAGGAGCTTGATGCACTCGAGTCGGATGTTGCCGGCGACCGAGCTCGTGCGGTGCAGCGGGTAGGTGCGAATGACCTCCCACAGTGCGCCGATCGTCGTCGCGGTGGCGTCGGTGGGGGAGTTGCGCCAGATGAAGCGGACGCTGCTGCAGGTGCGTGCCAGGCGGAACGCCAGTGGCAGGAAGGACTTGAGGATCACCTTGCCGGCGACGACGTCTCCGCCGTGCTCGAGCTCGAGCAGCTGGCTGAGGATCTGGTCGCGGTCCTCGGCCAGCTGGGGCCGGCGGATGAGCTCGATCGCCTCATCGCCGGTGAGCTCCCCGAGGACGCCGTAGTCGTGGCGCAAGGTCGCGAGCGTGCTGTTCCACTCATTCAGTAGTGCCCGCTCGAGGGTGGCGGCTGCGTTGTAGACGTGCATGGAAATGGCCCTTCGTCGCTACGTCGGTTGACGGCGGCCACGTTCCTCAGCACCCCAGGGTCAACGTCTGGATAAGGGCGCACGCGATCTGCGCACGCTCGCGCGTACTGGCAGACATGCGCCTGGATCATGCCTAGAAAAATCCTGATCAGCAGGGCGATAAGGCGGGAGGCACAAGGGCGCAATATTCCTGCAAGAAATCTCGTCGTCCGGTGTCCGCGAAGGGGCAGAAGGGGGGCCTATATGACGTAGAGCCCCCGGTACGGGGGAGTGAAGACGACGACGAGAAGGGAACGTGGCCGTGGCGGATGACAACCTCAGCGACCAGACCTGGGAGAGCTTCAAGCCCGACGCCGCGCGCGCCATCCGTGCGACTCAGGGATTCGAGGATGCGGTAGCTCGAACCCTGGATCGCCCGTTCGACACGGGCACCTACGGGGGTGTCGAAGCGGCCCTCGCGGAACTGCGCGCAGCCGCGCCGGCGGCGATGCGGGTGGCCGGGATTCAGCTGAGCGGGGGTGTGTGATGGCTCTGCGCAAGCTGAAGGAACCGAAGCCCTCGAAGGGGTCGAAGACGTCGCCGGCGAAGGGCAGCGAGTGGACGGCCGGACGCGGGTTCGGTCAGAAGGCCGTCACCGGTGCGCTGATCGTCGCCGTTGCGTGTGGCCCTCTCGCGCTGGTCAACGCGACCATCAACGGTCGGCAGCCTCAAGCGGTCGCGCAGGTCGCCGTCGACGCCCCGCTGACCGCCCAGGAGCAGACGGCAGGGGAGTACGGTGCGGCGTTCGTCGCGGCATGGCTGGGAGCCACGCGCGAGAACGAAGGCACCCTCGCCACGTACATCAACCCGGCCGCGGTCGGGCAGCTGTCGGCCACCGCATGGAAGTACCGCGACCTTGCCGTGGTGTCGGTGGAGAAGACGGATGAGTCGGATCTGGTGAGCGTGGTCGTCGCCGCCAGCGTCGAGGAGTTCGACATGGAGAGCGAGAGCGGCGCCACCGTCTGGCCGCGCCGCTACTTCGCAGTCACCGTCCGCGTCACGGACGCAGGCCTGTCGGTGGTGGGTTTGCCCGCTCCGATCGCTGCGCCGGCGAAGGAAGACGACGCCGTGCGTCTGGCGTATAGGCAGACGGTGCTGCAGACCTCGAGCGCCCGGCAGACGGTCGAAGCGTTCCTCTCCGCCTACCTGGCTGGCTCCGGCGAGATCAGCCGTTACGTCTCGCCCGGCTCGGACATCTCCGCGATCACCCCGGCTCCGTACATGACCATCACGGTCACTGACGTCAAGAGCGACGTCGAGCCCAGTGACACCCCCAGCACGGGATCGGTGGTGCACGTCCTCGCGACAGCCGAGGTCTCGAGCGCCAGCGACCAGCGGCTGACCACGACCTACGCCCTCACGCTCACCGCGCGCGACGGGCGCTGGGAGACGACATCCGTCGATCTCGCCCCACTGGAAAGCGCTGAGCCCGGCGCCGACCCCACACCCAACCCGTCTCGATAGCCCGGGACGCACCGAAAGGACAGCACTGCAATGGCACTCTCCGAATACCTCAACAACCTCTTCTCGACGTGGACCGGCGTCTTCCAGGCGTTCGCGCTCCTGGCATCTATCGCGCTGATCATCGCCGTGGCGATCATCAGTCGACTGGCCTGGGGCAAGATCCTCGTCACCACGTTGGTCGCCGGGTTCGTGGTTTGGGCGGTCACGCTGAACGGCCTCGGCTGGTTCTCGCAGACCATCAACAACGAGACCAACGCCGCCCCGGCGATCACCGAGATCGTCGACTACAGCCTGGCTGCCTGACCCATGGCTAACGAGGAGATCGCCCGCTTCTACACGCGGTCGCGCCGATTCCCGAAGATGATCGGTCGGATGACCGATGGGTCTCGCATCCCGGGTGGACCGTACACGCTCACCCAGGTCGGCTTCGGTGGCGTGGCCCTCATGGGGCTGCTGATGACGCGGACCCTGTGGAGCACGGGAGCGACTCTCCTCGATCTGGCTATCACGGTCGGTGTCGCCTGGGGCGTGACCTGGCTCGTCGGGCTCATCCCGATGACGCGCCGCAACCTCGTCCTCGCCTTCGTCGGTGCGGTCGCGGCGATGTTCAAGCCGCACGGGGGGAGGTACCAGGCCCGCCCGATTCGCCTTGCGCGTCCGCACCAGGCGATCGGGTCGACCCGGATGCCGCCCCCCGTGACGGACACCCCGGACGCCGAGCTCGAGGACGTAGCACCCGCGCAGCCCTCGACACTCCCCGAGCGCCGCCCTCAGCGCCCTGTCGCCACCCCCGCAGTCGAGCCGCGCGCCGCGGTCAGCGCCGTCGAGCGTCTGCTGCAGCAGGCCAAGAACACCAACTAGGAGCACGTCTCATGCGCATTCCCGCCGCATCTTTCGCCGGACACCTGATGTGGACCCGCACCGGCACGATCTGGGCCACCTGGCGCCTGCAGGGCCTTCCGCACGGGTATGGCACCGACGAGCTCCGTCAGCTGGTGCTCGGTCAGCACCAGGCGCTCTTCCAGTCCCTCCGTGGAGAGGCGCTGCTGATCGGGCTGTGCGCGACGAGCGACCCCGTCGACATCGTCGACAAGATGCTCGCCGGCGTCGACATCCGCCAGCACCCCGAATGGGCCGAGGAATGCGCACTCACCCTCGACTCCCTCGAGGAGATCGCACTGGGGGAGCGCGCCTACTGGCTCTCCATCCCCCTGTCCGCCGGCAACTGGCGCACCCGCTCCCAGGCGACCTGGCGTGCCGGCCTCGAACAGTTCCGCGAGCAGCTCGCACTCCCTCGCACCACCCCCGCCGAATCCGAGATCGCCGCGGCCATGGCCGCCGCACAGGAGATCGAGAACCGCATCCCCGCCGACTTCTACGCCCGCCCCGCCCCCGTCGCGGAATACGTCTGGATGGCGCTGCACTCCCAGCACCGCGGCCTGGACATCGACGGCTCCATCCCCGAGACCGGCGACGTCGGCATCGCGGAAGTCCCCGCCACCCAGCTGCCTACCGCCATGCCGAATCCGTGGATCGACGAAGGCGGCCAGTCCGACCTCTCCCCGGCCGAGCTCAAGAGGTTCCTGCCGTTCAACCGCCGCTACCTCAAGGTGCAGAGCCCGCACGCCGACGCCCCCAGCTACCAGATCATGCAGGCCGTCGTGGGAGGCCCGAAGGGCGGATGGCTGATGCCCGGCGTCGAGTGGATCTCCCGCGTCGAGCAGTACGAGCTCGACGTCGACTGGGCGATCCGGCTGACCGTCACCAGCGCCGACGCCGTCAAGCGCCGCAACAAGCGCGCCGAGGAGCAGCTGCTGGATCAGGTCGACCAGCAGTCCGGCACCCTCGCCATCACCGGCAGCGGATCAGATCTCGCGCAGGTCGCCGAGACCCTCGCGGCGTACCACGCCTCTCTCAACGCCAGCGACAAAGAGGTCGAGGTCCAAGCGACCGTGATCTACGCGGTCGGCGGCCCCGACCCCGCCACCGCGCAGGCTCGCGCCCGCTACATCGCTGCCGACTACAAGGCGTCCGACTTCCTCCTGGAAGCGCCCCTCGGCGGCCAGGAAGAGCTCTGGTGGGCGATGCAGCCGGGAGTGCCGACCTCCCGCATCGTGCGCGACCTGTCCCAGATCACCACCGGCCGCGAGTTCGCGTCCGGGCTGCCCGTCGTCAGCAGCGCCCTCGGCGATGACCGCGGCATCCGTCTCGGCGACAACATCACCACCGGACGGCACACCCCGATCCTGGTCGACCTGTTCGGCAACATCCAGGCGGACTCCTCCGGCAGCTTCGGAGTGGTCGCCGAACTCGGCGCCGGCAAGAGCGTCCTGCTCAAGAGCGTCGCCGGCGACGTGCTCGATCGCGGCGGGCTGATCGTGGCGCTGGACCGCACCGTGGCACGTGAGTACGCCACGTTCGCCGAGTCGCTGCCCGGAACCTCCACCCGCGTCATCGACATGCTCGAGCCGCAGTGGTCGCTGGACCCGCTGCGGGTGCTCGGCCCACGCAAGGGCGCCCGCATGGTGCAGTCGCTGTTCTCGCTGATGCTCGGCATCCAGACCATGGACACCCGCGGCGTGCAGCTGTCAGGGCTGCTCGAGGCGGAGTACATGGAGACGCACCAGATCACCAGCCTCGGCGCGCTCATCGAGCACCTGCGCCAGCTGGGGCAACAGAACACGGTGGCGGCGGAACTGCTCGGCCTGATCCGCGTCGTGGCCACCAAAGACTTCGGTGCGGTTCTCTTCGACGAGTCCCTGCCGCCGCTGGATCTCAAGTCCGTCGACGCCGTCGTGTTCACCACTCACGGGCTGAGCCTGCCCGACCGTGCCGAGGTCGAGAACGAGCACCTGTTCAAGCAGATGCCCATCGAGAAGATCGTCGGCCGAGCCATGTACGCGATGCTCGCCCAGCTGACCCGCGAGGTCTGCTTCATGGACCGTCACCGCTTCGCGCTGGCGATCTTCGACGAGACCCACCACATCAGCGCCTCCCGTGACGGCCAGGCCGAACTGCAGACGTTCTTCCGAGACGGCCGCAAGCACGCCGCCGCGGCCGCAGTCGGCTCCCACGACCCCCACGACTTCGGCGACGAGGTCACCCGAGGCCTGATCCCCATCCGGTTCGTCATGCGCCAGCGCGACGAGACGCTCGCCAAGCGCGCCGTCGACTGGCTGGGCCTGCCCGTCTCGCCCGAACTCGTCCGCGAGGTCATGACCAACCTGAGCCCCATTGGCCCCGACCGGAAGGTGCCGATCGAGCGCCGCGGTGAGGGAATCATGCGCGACATCCGCGGCCGCTACGGCAAGTTCCGCAAGACGTTGCCTGCTCGCCCCGACCGTCGCCAGGCGGTGCTGTCCACTCCCTCCGCCCCCGTGGAGATCTCATGATCACGTTCTACGTCGACGCCTTCCGCTCGATGAGCGGGTGGGCCTGGCGCGCACGGGTCTGGGCGCACCGGCACCCTCGGTGGGCGAGAACCATCGCCACCGTCGCGCTCATCGGGTACTTCACCTTCATCCAGGGCCAGACCGCGCACGCGGTGAGCTTCCTCCCGGACGGCGTCGACTACATCGACAGCCACGGCAACCCGTTCTCCAAGTACGGGGTGATCGACATCAACGCCGGCGACGTGTGGACGCCGGGCACGGTCGTCGTCAACTTCATCGTGCAGCTGCTGTGGTCGATGCAGTACTTCGCGACCGGCGTGATCCTCTGGCTGTTCGACTTCCTCCTCAGCTTCGAGTGGGTCGCGTGGCTGGCCACCCCGTTCAACACCCTCGCGGTGTGGGTGCAGGAGCAGCTGGGCACGGTCAACTGGATTCCGTTCGCGCTGGTGATCAGCGCCCTCGTGGGAGGAATCGCCCTCTACGTCGGGCGCGTGTCCGGCGGGCTCTGGGAAATGCTCGTCTCCGCCGTGCTGGCCGTGCTGGCCGTGGGGGTGCTCGCCAACCCGGTTGCCACCCTCACCGCCAGCGGCGGTGTTCTGGATAACGCGCAGGAGTTCGGCAGCCAGCTGGCCAACTCGATCGTCGTCGATCCAGACGCGCAGAGCAGCGACAGGACGCTTGCGACCGCGGTCAACGCGACGCTGATGGACATCTTCGTGCGCATCCCGTACCAGGTGATCTCCTACGCCCAGGTGCTGCCCGACAACTGCCAGGGCATCTTCGACACGTTCATCCAGTCCGGCGAGCCCCAGGCGGCGCTGCGAGACTGCGCGCCCGAGGCGGCGAGGTTCGCGCACGACAACCCCGGCGGCATGAACATCCTCAACGCCATGGTCGCCGGCGGCGGGGTCTCCGTCATGTTCGTGTTCGGGATGGTGATCGCGGCGCTGCTGATGGTGTCGGTGGTGTTCTTCCTGGTCGCCGCGGTCAAGTCGATGCTGCTGGTGTACCTGTGCATCCTCCCGGTCAACCGCGAGCCGCTGTGGAAGGCGATCTCCGACACCTACATGGGCGCGATCAGCCTCGCGGTGATGACCGTCGTGATGGCGCTGTACCTCAAGCTGACGACCTGGATCATGGGGCAGACCGGCTTCCTCCCGCACCAGCTGCGGATGGTTCTCCTGATCATCTTCCTGATCATCGTCATCGTCCTGGTGTGGCGTGCACGTCGGGCCACCCTGCGCGCCGGCCGCGGCGTCGCGGGCCACCTGAACAAGCTCGGCCTGGGCATGAAGCCCGGCCCGAAGGACTCCAACGCCCTGCTCAAGATGAGCGCGATCGCCAGCATGGCCAACACCGCGAAGGATCTGATCAAGCGCCGTCCGGCAAAACCGAGCGCCGCGGCACTGCCGGAGAAGCCCGCTGCTGCCCCCGAGCCTGAGCCTGTGACGCTCACGCAGGTCCGCGACCCCGGCCCCGGCTCCCAGGGAGGCGCAGGAGGCGGCAGAGGCCCCTTCGGCCGCGGGCACTCGGTCGGTCCCGGTGCGGCTCAGAAGGCCCTCGGCGCAGCATCCACGGCGACCTCCGTCGCGAAGGGAGCCGCCACCGTCGCGAAGGGTGCCGCCAGCGGCGGAGTCGCCGGCGCGGCCGCAGCCGGCGCCGTGGTCGTCGGCAAGAGCGTCGCCCGGAAGACCGCGAACAAGGCCACGTCGGCCGGCACCAACGCCGCCGCACGCCGGGTGGCGCCCCAGGTCGTCGACGCCGGCGAGCTCAAGGTTGTGAAGGTCGCCGAAACCCGCGCCAGCCGCATCGAGGTCGACGCGCAGGGGGTGGCCACCGCGCACCGCAAGTCCGCGACCGGGGTTCAGGACATCTCCTCGCTGCCGCCCCGCGCGGCACAGCTGCCCTCCGTCCGTTCGCTCGAGCGGCGCCGCCAGCTTGAGGCCTACCGCCCCCGGGAGCTCACGCGCTGATGACGGATCTGACAGTGGACGGGGACGAGGCCCGGTCGCCGTGGAAGCGGATCGTCGCGATCCTCTGCGTCGTCGGCCTGGTCTTCGCCATGGTCGTCGGGGGGCTCCTCGCGGTGTTCATGGGCGTCATCGCCTCGTCCGCCGGCGCCGTGGGATCGGATGGCGCTGGGTGCGTACCCGCGTCGACGGCCTCCTCGGCGTCGTGGGGCGAGGCGACGTCGACGCGACCGACCCCGCCAGCGTCGTCGAGCTCGAAGCCGCCCGCCTCGTCTACGGGCTGGGGTAGCTCCTCGACGGGCGAGGCGGCCCCGGCGGCCGCGGCCGCGGCTCAGTCGATCGAGATCCCCAACGGCCGCGGGGGCAAGATCACGCTGAACGAGAAGCAGATCGCGATCGCCACCCGCATCATCACGGTCGGGCGTGACCTCGGGGTCTCCGACAAGGGCCTCAAGATCGCTCTGATGACAGCGTTGCAGGAGTCCGTGCTGCGCATGTACGCGAACTCCTCCGTTCCCGAGTCGCTCAATTACCCCCACGATGCGGTCGGCAGCGACCACGACAGCGTCAACCTGTTCCAGCAGCGCGTGTCGGGGTGGGGGACCGTCGCGGAGCTCATGAATCTTGACTACTCCATCAAGGCGTTCTTCGGCGGCCCCACCGGCCCCAACGGGGGCTCCCCGCGCGGCCTGCTCGACATCACCGGCTGGGAGAGCCTGGCGCCTGGTGTCGCGGCTCAGAGGGTGCAGGTCAGCGCGTACCCCGACGCCTACGACAAGTGGGAGCCTGCGGCCGAGCAGCTGATCGCCACTCTGGGCGAGGGCATCATTGGCGGCGGCTGCAGCGGCAGCATCGACGGCGAGATCCAGCTGCCCCTGCGCTCCGACTACAACATGACCAGCGGTTACGGACCCCGCAGCAGCGGCGTCCCCGGCGCCTCCACCTGGCACGCCGCCATCGATTTGCAGCGGTGGCCCAACCCCTGCGGAGACCCCGTCTACGCGATCCTGCCCGGCAAGGTCGTCCTCTCGAGCGCCCTGTGGCTGTCGATCGAGCACGCAGACGGCTACGTGGTCTCCTACCTGCACATGTACAAGTCGCAGCGCCTGGTCGACGTCGGCGACACCGTCGAAGCTGGCGAGCAGGTCGGCGTCGTGGGCAACGTCCCGCCCTCCGGCGGATGCCACCTGGATCTGCGGATCAACGTCGCCAACAACACGAACCCCGAGGTCGCGAAGCTCATCCTGTCCCAGAACGACACTCGCCTGCCGCGGCCGGCGACGCTTCCCGAGCACCAGAACTTCGTCAACCCGGAGGACTTCTTCGAGCTCTGGGGCGTCGACCTCTGCCCGGTCGGTTCCTGCCAGTAGCCATCCCCGCGGTGCCCCGACGTCTGGATACCCGACAGGTAGGCTACCGATTGTCCGCCCATGGGCACCCGAACCGCGGGCTCTGCCCGCCATTTTCCAGACGGTGATGTGTGACCGATCGAGACGCCCTCCACGTCGACGATCAGGCAGTATCCGGTCCCGCTGCGCGCACCACAGCAACCGGATACCGATCTGTTTCGTACTACCTGCCAGCAGCGCTGCATGCGCGACTCAAGGCCGCCTGGTGGGCTACCCGCGACTGCCCAGACGGCGCGCCGACGCTCTCAGCGCTCGTGGAGGGGGTCTTCCTCGAGTACGTCATAAGGGTTGAGCTCGAGCACAACGACGGCCAGCCGTTCCCGCCGGCACCCAGGGGCGCGCAGGGGCCGCGGAGTCTCGCGTCGGAGGGGCACCGGCTCGTGGCGTACTACCTCCCTGCGGACCTGCATGCGCGACTCAAGGCCACCTGGTGGGCGCTGCGCGACGCTCGCACGCCGGCACTGTCATCGGTGGTCGAGACACTGTTCGTCGACACGGCCTCGACCCTCGAGCAGCGGCACAACCACGGCGCCCCGTTCCCGCCGGCACCGGACTCCGCGCGTGGCGTCAGCCGGGCCGCGGCAGTGCGGCAGGGGGAGTGGATGCGGCGCGAGTGGGAGAACCGTCGCGGCGAGGGCTCCGCTCAGGGCTGAGGCGCTGCCCGGCCGCCGATAGCTGCAGCCAAGTCCGCGCGTGAGGGTATGCGGGGGTGTGCGGCCCGGGTCGCCGCTGAGAGAGTGCAGCTGATGCGGTGATGCTGCGGGGATATTGCGGGCTGGATATTTCTTACGGCTGTGGGGGTTCGCCCCGCTCCGCTTCCGACTTCGCTTCAGCTACGCGGGGCAAGCCTACCACTGGTGTCAAGCGCCATGGTGGCGACGTTATTGCGCCGATGTGCGGGAAAGTGCTGCGGAAGTACGCCCGCAATACCTCCGGCCACATCCCGAAAGGGTGAGCGACGGGGGCGGTCGCCGCGGGTAGATCCAGATCTCCGTGTCCGCGAAGCCACGTTCAGGGGGCCTATATGACGCAGAGGGCCGCGATCGGCGCGGCCCGGTCAGGAGGCATCCGATGGTGACTCGACTTGCTCGCCCGCCGGCCCGCCCGTCGTCGGCGCCGGTCACGCCGCTGGGGGTGTTGCCGCGCCGTCAGGTGACAGGGATCTTCCCCGCGCTGACGGTGATGGCTGCCGCGGTGGTGTTGACCGGGGTGAACATGCAGGCCCGCTTCACCGACGCGATCGCGTGGGTGTGGGTCGCGGCTGTTGTGATCGCGACCGCGTCGATCGCGTCCGGCATCCGCACCTACCAGAAGCAGAGCCGGCTCGATCCGGGCATCGAGGCGGTGCTGCCGTCGCTGGGCGCGCAGCGTCCGTCGCGCGACCTGGTGCGGGCGGTGAAGTGGACCCGCGGGTGGGTAGGCGTCCCTCGCAAGGTGACGATCCGGTACGCCTCCCACGTCGACGACCGTGATGTGCGGTTCGTCGACCAGATCGTCACGTCGTTCTCGCGCCGCATCGGTGAGGAGTATCGCGTGCTCAAGCACGTCCCCCGCCGCTGCCTCCTCGTGCTCGAGCTCGCGCCGCCGACCACGCCGGTCTCTCGTGAGTACCAGCGCGCCGAGCAGGTGGCGAAGGTGCTGTTGGGGGAGAGCTCCACCGTCGACATCACCGCGGACCCCGACAGCGGCGAGGTCCAACGGATGAAGGTGAAATACGACATGGGGCCGCGGCTGGCGATCCCGGCGCGACGGATGCAGATCGAGAAGCTGCTGTCGTCGATGCTGCCCGGTCGGTGGCGGGCGCGCTGGGATCTCGAGGGCGATGAGGTCACCTTCGAGATCCGCCCGCCGATGCCGGACCTGGTTCTCCACGAGCCAGCCCCGTCGACGAAGCAGCTGACGCACGCCGAGTACAAGGCGTTCATGATCCCGATCGGCATCGACGAGGACGGCAAGTGCCAGTACTGGCAGCCCTCGGTCTCGCCTCACATGCTCGTCATCGGTGGCACCGGCTCGGGCAAGACGTCGTTCCAGCACACGGTGCTCACCCACCTGGCTCAGGCCCGCTGGCGGGTGTGGGTGCTGGACGGGAAGCGGATCGAGTTCGCG
>Ga0182741_1004717_pt1 | contig 13198 bp, 11 predicted proteins | sample eDN5th37CBELigOP_FD_128874 | JGI IMG/M metagenome (GOLD analysis project Ga0182741, IMG submission 128874) | Enriched Organic Plus compost microbial communities from Emeryville, California, USA - eDNA 5th pass 37_C BE-Lig OP (version 2) (version 2) ...
CCATCGGTGCCCGGGCCCGGTCTATGCCGTAGAGGATCTCGCTCTTGTGGAACAGCTCGTTCTCGGCCGAGTTGATGTACTTGGCCCCCTGCTGGTCGCGCATGGCGCGCGCACCGAATCCGACGGCCCTGCCGCGCGCATCGCGGATCGGGAAGGTGATCCGCTCCCGGAACCGATCGTAGAAGCCGCCATTCCGGCCCTTCTGCGCGAGTCCGGCCCGCTCCAGCTCGGGAACCTTGAAGCCCGCCTGCTGGCTCCGCACGAGGAGCGTGTCCCACGCGCTCGGCGCGTAGCCGACGCCGAACTCCGCGAGGATCTCCGCCCCGAGACCGCGCCCCTCCAGGTATCGGCGGGCCTTGGCGGCCTCGTCGGCGGTCTGGAAGAAGTTCGCGTAGAACGCCCCCGCCCGCTCGAGCAACTCGGTCAGCCGGGCCCGCTCCTGACGGCGCTGCTCGGCCCGCGGGTCCTCCTTCTCGCGGACGACCTCGACCCCGTAGCGCTCCGCCAGCGACTCGACGGCGGACGGGAAGTCGAGATTCTCGGTGGTCATCACGAACTCGAAGAGGTCGCCGCCCACCCCGCAGCCGAAGCAGTGATAGAGCTTGTCCTGCGTGTTGACCGAGAACGAGGGCGAACGCTCCTCGTGGAACGGGCAGAGGCCCGTGTACCTGCCGCCGCCAGCCCGCTTGAGATCGGTGTGCGCGGAGACGACCTCGACCATGTCCGCCGCGCCGCGGACCCGTTCGATCGTCTCGGTGGTGAACTTGGACATCCGTGAACGAGTCTATGGAACGAAGCGAATCCCAACCGCGGGAACGGCTCGGGCGGCACGAAGCGGGGGCCCGTCGGGCCGGCGGCCCTAGAAGCGCGAGCCCTCGGGCACGTACAGCGACGTATAGTGGGCGATGCAGTACCGGTCGGTCATGCCGGCGACCAGGTCCGTGACCCGCTGGACCGGGTCGGCGCCCGGGTCGGGCTCGGCGATGTCGTCCGCCCGCGCCAGATGGTGCTCGAAGAGCGCGCGGATCACGCCGTGGACCCGGTCGTGGTCGCGCCGCGCCTCCGGGCCCAGGTACACGTTGTCGAACATGAACTTGCGAAGCCGGAGCATCGCCATGCCCATGTGCTCGCTCTGCCTGATCTCGTCGCCGGTCCGCGACTGCTCGACGATGTCCTTGACCAGCGAGTCGATCCGGCTCGCCCCAGTCGGGCCGAGCATCGCGATCTCCTCCCGGGGCAGGTCCTCCGGCCGGAGGATGCCCGCCCGCAGGGCGTCGTCGATGTCGTGGTTTATGTACGCGACTCGGTCGACGAGGCGCACGATCTGGCCCTCGAGGGTCTCGCTCTTGACGGGCCCGGTGTGCTTGAGGATGCCGTCGCGCACGGCCTGGTTCAGGTTCAGGCCGCGCCCGTCCCGCTCGAGCACGTCGACCACGCGAAGCGAGTGCTCGTTGTGCTTGAAGCCCGGTCCCCCGTGCGCCCGGCTGGCCTCGTCGAGGGCCTGCTCGCCGATGTGCCCGAAGGGCGGGTGGCCGAGGTCGTGGGCGAGCCCGATCGCCTCGGTCAGGTCCTCGTTCAGGCGGAGCGCCCGCGCCACGGTGCGGGCGATCCCGGTCGCCTCGAGCGTGTGCGTGAGCCGGGTCCGGTAGTGGTCGCCTTCCGGGGCGATGAAGACCTGGGTCTTGTGCATCAGGCGCCGGAACGATTTGCTGTGGACGATGCGGTCGCGGTCCCGCTGGAACGGGGTGCGCCACTGGCTGTCGGGCTCGGGCTCGGCCCGGTCGGACGGATACGAGCGCACCGCGCGGGGCGAGAGGTACCGCGCCTCGCGCTCGCGGGTAAGGCGCTCGAACTCGCCGCCCGGTCCGTCCCCCGGTCGGTCGGTCCCCGTCACGCCGCCATCCTCTCCTCGGGGCGCGGCAGGCGCACGTGGGCGTGGTGCTCCAGCGTCTCCCCGATCGCCCGGCCGGCCTGGCGGACCGCCGCCCCGCTGGCGGCCGGGCCTTCGGACATGGGTCGGCCGATCGACTCGACCATGAACCTGTGGGCCTCCTCCGAGAACGGGAATGACCCCGACTCGCAGGTCGGGCAGACCACCCCGCCGGCGGCGCCGGAGAAGGAGGTCATGTGGTCGGTCGCGCCGCAGCGGGCGCAGCCCGAGAGCTCCGGGGCGAACCCGGCCGCGAGCGCGAGCTTGAGCCGGAACGTGACCATGCCCGGCCCCGAGGCGATCGGGCCGTCCGGGTCGGCGTCGACCAGCTCCAGGTAGCGGCAGAGCAGGTTGAAGGCGGGCTCGTTGGGCTCCTCGACCCCGTCCAGGAGCCTGAGCACGCCCCCGCAGGCGTCGGCGGCGGCCGCGATCCCCCGGCCGCTCGCCCTCAGGTTGGCATGACCCTCGATGGTCTCGGCCGCGGTCACCGTGTGCAGGTCCCTCCGGCTGCGATGAAGGACCAGCGCGAGCCGGAAGAACGGCTCCAACCTGCCTCCGAACCGGGACCGGGGCTTCCGGACCCCCTTGGCGATCGCCCCTAGACGCCCGTACTCGCGCGTGTACAGGTGGAGGATCCGGTCCGCCTCGCCGTACCGGATGGTCCTGAGCACCACCGCCTCTGTCTTGAAGGTTCCTGCCATGTCGGTGAAATGGTCTCGCGCGGGCCGGACGCCCCCTCAGCGGCGCCGGGCACGCTTCCTCAGCCGCTTCTGGCAGGCCGGGCAGAAGTAGGTGGAGCGCCCACCGACCACGATCCGCTCGATCCGGGTCCCGCAGTTCACGCACTCCTCGCCCTCACGGCGGTGCACGAGGAACTCGTTCTGCATCGCGCCTCGTTCCCCCCGCGCGTCGCGATAGTCGTCGATCGAGGCTCCGCCCAGGTCCAGCCCGCGCTCCAGCGCCTCCACCACGCCGTCCCGGAGCGCCACGTGGTGCTCGTGCTTCATCGATCCGCCCGGCGAGAGCGGGTGGAGTCCGGCCCGGAACAGCGCCTCGTCGGCGTAGATGTTCCCGACCCCGACCACGCCCTTCTGGTCGAGGAGGAACGACTTGAGCGGCCCGGTCCGGCCGGCCGTCATCTCGGCCATGGCTTCGACCGTGAAGTCCTCCGAGAGGGGTTCGACCCCGAGCCGGGACGCGAAGTAGGCCTCGAGGTCCTCCGCGTTCGCCACGAACCCCCGCCCGAAGCGTCGCGGGTCGGAGAAGCGGAGCTCGCCCCCGTCGTCCAGATTGAACCGCGCCTTCAGGTGCCGCTCGCCCCTGTCGGCCGCGTAGATGCGGGAATCGCCCGGATTCTCCGCTCCGTCGGGAGCCAGCAGCACGAGCGATCCGGTCATGCGGAGGTGGATGACGACCGTCATCCCGTCGTCCAGCTCCAGCATCAGGTACTTGCCGCGCCGGAGCACGTCGACGATCTCGCGGCCGCTCACCGCGCCCTCGAAGCGGGCGGGCGGCTCCGGCTTGGTGAAGTACTCGTCCAGCACCTCGACGGCCTCGATCGTCCGGCCGATCAGGTCCGGTTCGAGCTGGCGGCGGATCGTCTCGACTTCGGGGAGCTCGGGCACCGCCCGTTTCTATCAGAGCGACCCGGCCGGGCCGACGATCAGGACTGCGCCCGCGGGTGCGACGCGTAGTAGACGTCGCGGAGGCGCTGGCCGGTGAGGTGCGTGTACATCTGGGTCGTGGCGACGTCGGCGTGGCCGAGCATCTCCTGCACCGCCCTGAGGTCGCATCCGCCGGCCAAAAGGTGGGTCGCGAACGAGTGTCGCAGCGTGTGCGGGCTCATCCTGTCCTCCAGGCCCGCCGTCCGGGCGTGCCCCTGCACGATCTTGTAGAGCCCCTGGCGGGTCAGCCGCCGCCCCCGGAAGTTGAGGAAGAGGGCCTTCTCGGAGCGGCCCTTGGCCAGTTCCGGCCGGCCCGCCCGCAGGTACCCCTCGATCGCGGCGATCGCCTGTCGCCCGAGCGGGACGATCCGTTCCTTGTTGCCCTTGCCACGGGCCCGCAGCATGCCCTCGTAGGTGTCGATGTCGGTCATCTCGAGCCCGATCACCTCGGAGGCCCGCAGGCCGCAGGCGTACATCACCTCGAGGATCGCCCGGTCGCGGTAAGCCTGGGGGGAGTCTCCCGCCGGGGTGGCGAGGAGCCGCGTGACCTCCGCCTGGTTGAGGACGTTGGGCAGCTTCTTGGAGCGCCGGGGCGTGGCGAGCCCCGCGGTCGGATCCTCCCCCACCAGCTCCTCCCGCCTCAGGTGCTTGTAGAAGGAGCGGAGCGCCGCGGTCTTCCTGTGGACGGTCGAGGGAGCGAGCCCCTGACCGTCCTGTCCGTGGGTGAGGTCGGCGACGTACTCGGCCATGGCGGCGGCGTCCACCGCCAGCGGGTCCATCCCGTGATCGCGCAGGTAGTCGCCGTACTGGAGCAGGTCGGTGCGGTACGCGTTCAGCGTGTTCCGCGAGAGCCCGCGCTCGAGCTCGAGGTAGGCGAGGAACTCGAGCAGGAGGCTTTCGAAACGAGCCCCCTCGAGGTTCGGGGCGGGTTCGGACGTGACGGTTGCCGGCGGCATGGGCCGACTTTCTCCCCGTGGGACCGCATCCCTTGCCGCGCAACGAATCCGTCGTCAGACGAGCTCGGCCAGGTGCCTGCCGGCGGCTAGCGGGCCGGCGAAGAAGGGCCGGTCCTCCTCGAGGTCGCGGCCCATGGTCCGGCGAGACAGCCCGGATGCGCCGTACCCGTCCAGGTCCACGGGCACCGGCACGACGCCCGGCTGGTCCTCGGGCACCAGGTCGAGGAATCCCTCGGGCACCGGCAGCACCACCGGACCGAGCGCGAGGTCGAGGACGGCCCGGCTGTGATGGCTGAGGCCGCGGTGCCTGGGCCTGGGGTCGCCGGCGGAGAGCCGCGGGGCGAGGAGCGCCGGCGCGCCCAGGGAGAGCGCGGCGTGGAGCACCTCGAGGGCCGCCATGCCCCCGTGGCCGTAGGCGGTTTCGGAGCCGAGGATGCCGGGCCCGGGCCCGGCGATCACGCCACCCCACCCGAGCGAGCGGGCCGCGTCGATCGCACCGACCAGGGAGATGGCCTCCGCCTGGCCGCCGTAGGCGGGCCCGGCCGTGACGTGTCCGGCGAGCAGGCCGCGGTCGAGGAGCTCCCGCACGTCGCGCGAGAGCGAGCCCGGCAGGGCGCCCCCGCCCGTCTGGACGTACCCGATGCTCCGCCCGCCCGCCTCCGCGGCGGCCCAGGCCGCCGGGGCGAGGTGGCCGTGGAGCCCGATGGCCAGCACGGGCACGGCGGGTTCGCGCGGCGCGCCGGCGGGGCGCTCGACCGTGCGGACCGGGTGCTGGAGGGACGTGTAGTTCAGCTTCATCACGTGCTCGGTCGCCGAGCCCTCGGCGTTCAGCCCCCGGGTCAGGTTGACGTGGACGACGTCGAAGCCCCCGGAGCCGAGGCCGAGGTCGAGGGCCTCGACGTTCACCACCACCTCGTCGCCCGCCCGACAGGGGCCGACCGCGTTCTCGTCCGCCCAGGCCCGCCGCGCCTCGTCGGATCCGTCGAGCGTGACCTCCAGCGGCTCCTCCGAGGTGACCCTCCCCCGCCGCAGCTTCAGCATCGGCCCTCCGCCCCGGCGATCGCCACGATCCGATCGCAGACCTCCAGCATCTTCTCCAGGTTCTCCCGTGGCACGGACTCGTCGTGGGTGTGGTTGGCGTAGGTCCCGTTGGCGAGCAGGAGGCAGTCCATCCCCCGCTCGCGGAAGACGCTGGCGTCCGAACCACCGCCCGTCGCGATCCGGACCGGAGCGACGCCGCAGGCCACGAGGGCGCTCTCCGCGAGGGCCAGCGCCCTCGAATGGTCCCCGACCCGGTACCCGTCGAAGTGCTTCTCGGTGATGACGTCGACCTCGCAGCCGGCCTCGGAGGCGGCCCAGACCATGGCGTCGGTCATCTCGCCGATCAGCTCGATCACCCGGCCCTCGTCGACAGAGCGTGCCTCTCCCACGACCCGGCACCGTCCCGGGACAACGTTGCCGGAGGTACCACCGGAGATCACGCCGACGTTCGCGGTCGTCTCGTCGTCCAGCCGGCCGAGGTTCATCTCGGCGATGGCGCCGGCGGCCGCGGCGATGGCCGACCTGCCCGTCTCCGGCACCAGTCCGGCGTGGGCCTCGACCCCGGCGAACTCGGCGGCGAAGCCGATGTGGGTGGGTGCCGCGGTCACCACCTCGCCGATGTCGGTGGCGTGATCGAGCACGAAGCCGACCCGGGAGCGGAGCCGCGAATGGTCGAACGCCTTGGCGCCCAGCAATCCCTGCTCCTCGGCGACCGTGAACAGAAGTTCCAGGCCCACGGGCGGCGGCTCCTTGGAGTGCCGGGAGGCCAGCTCGATCAGAACCGCCACGGCCGCCTTGTTGTCGGCCCCGAGGATCGTGTTCCCGCCGGATCGGTAGACGCCCTCCTCGTCGAGCACGACCTCGATCGGCCGTCGTGGGGAACGGTGTCGAGATGGGCACAGAACATCACGTTGCCCGGGTCGGTGCCGTCGGGCCGGGAACGGCCGGGAATGCGGGCCAGGAGGTTGCCCGCTCCCGCCCCCGCGACCGGGGCGGCGCCGTCCTCGTCCACCTCGAGGCCGAAGGATTCGAGTTCCGTCCTGACCGCGTCGGCAATCGCGCGTTCCTCGCCGGTCGGGCTGGAGATCTCGCAGAGTCGTGCGAAGCGGCTCATCCGAGCCGGATCATCTCACGCAGAGGCGGTCGTGCCCGGTCTTCCGGCGCGGCGCATGAGGGCGTAGAGCAGGATCAGGATCGCCGGGTTGATGATGTCGACCCAGAGGACGATGCCGCTGTTGTCCGGCTCGTGGTTGTCGTACTCGATCATCTGGTAGATGTGGCCGTAGGCGTCGCCCCAGAACTGGATCGTCGCGATGATGATCACGGCGAGCCAGAACTTCGGATCGCGGATCCAGAAGCAAAGCAATCCGGCGATGCCGATGGCGAGGTCGCCCATCGCGTTCTCGAACTGGAACGCGCCGGTGCTCCTCGCGTCCCAGGGCACGAACCCGATCTGCTCCGCGGTCTCCTTGGCATCGAAGACGTGGAAGGCGGCTCCGAAGATCGAGCCGATGCCGATCGCGATGCCGAGCCAGTACATGAGCATGACCTTCGATACGGCGGCCGTTCCCCGCTGATCCTTGTGGCGGGCCAGGTGAATCCCGGCACCGATCAGCGCGACGACGATCCAGAAGATGAACGGCATTTCAGGCCTTCTGCGCCTCCACCGTGGCACCGTCCTCCTCGACGACTTCCGGCGTGGGCTTCTCCGCCGCGGCCTTCGCGGCGGCCTTCATGAACTCGCGGAACAACGGCTCTGGCCGGTTCGGGCGCGAGTTGAATTCCGGATGGAACTGCGAGGCCACGTAGAACGGGTGGTCCTCGAGCTCGACGATCTCGACCAACCGCTCGTCGGGCGAGGTGCCGGAGCAGACGAGCCCCTGGTCCTCGAGCCTGGCCCGCAGCTGGTTGTTGACCTCGTAGCGGTGCCGGTGGCGCTTGTAGATGACCGCCTCCTCGAAGATCTCGAGGGCGCGGGTTTCCGCGTGGAGCTTGACCGGGTCGGCGCCGAGCCTCATGGTCCCGCCCATGTCGGAGACCTCCTTCTGCTCGGGCAGCAGGTCGACGACCGGGAACGGGGTCTCGGGGTCGAACTCGGCCGAGTTGGCACCGTCCATCCCGGCGACGTGTCGGGCGAACTCGATGACGGCGATCTGCATGCCGAGGCAGATGCCCAGGTAGGGGACGCCGTTCTCGCGGGCGTAGCGGGCCGCCGCGATCTTGCCCTCCACCCCGCGCTCGCCAAAGCCCCCGGGGATGAGGATGCCGTCGGCTCCCTCGAGCCGGGAGATGTCGAAGTCCTCGGAGTCGACCAGGTCGATCTCCACGTCGACGCCGTTGTGGATGCCGCCGTGCTCGAGCGCCTCGATCACCGACTTGTAGGAGTCGGCGAGCTGGATGTACTTGCCGACGAGCGCGATCTTGACCGTGCCCTCGGTGTTCTCCGCCATGCGCAGCATCGCCTCCCATTCGGAGAGGTCCGGCGGCGGCGCGTCCTCCATGTGGAAGTGCTCGAGGATGAAGTCGTCGAGGCCCTCCGCCCGGTACATGAGCGGGATCTTGTAGACGTTGTCGACGTCCTGGCCCGAGATGACGGAGTCGGTCGGCAGCGAGGCGAACTGCGCGATCTTCCGTCGGATGTCGCGGTCGAGCCCGGAGACGGAGCGGCAGATCAGCGCGTCGGGCTGGATGCCGATGCGACGCAGCTCGTTGACCGAGTGCTGGGTCGGCTTCGTCTTCATCTCCCCCGCGTGGACGATGTACGGCACGAGGGTGAGGTGGATGAACATCGCCCGGCGCGGGCCGAGGTCCGTGTAGAGCTGGCGGATCGCTTCCAGGAACGCGAGCGACTCGATGTCCCCGACGGTGCCCCCGATCTCGGTGATGACGAAGTCGACCTGCTTGGTCTCCGCCACGATCAGGATGCGGTTCTTGATCTCGTCCGTGATGTGGGGAATCACCTGGACGGTCCCACCGAGGTAGTCCCCGCGCCGCTCCCGCTTGATCACCGAGTTGTAGACGGCCCCGGCCGTCACGTTCGAGGCCCGGGAGGTGTTCTCGTCCGTGAACCGCTCGTAGTGGCCCAGGTCCAGATCGGTCTCGGCCCCGTCCTCGGTCACGAAGACCTCGCCGTGCTGGAACGGGCTCATGGTGCCCGGGTCCACGTTCAGGTACGGGTCGAACTTCTGGATCTGGACCCGGAAACCGCGGGAGACGAGGAGCCGGCCGATGGAGGCCGAGGCGATGCCTTTACCGAGAGCCGAAAGCACCCCGCCGGTGACGAAGATGAATCGGGTTTCTCCTTGGTATTGGTCGCTCACTTGACTCTCCCGAGGGAGTCTATAAAGCGCAGCGGCGGCAGCCCGTCGATCGCCCGGGAGATCGAGCGGAACTCTCCGTAAATCGTGAGAAGAATCACGGCGGCGAGGGCGATCAGCCGGCCGGTCTCGTCGAGGCCGGTGAGCAGGCAGACCCCGGCGAGGGCGCCGGCGAGGTTCGAACCCGTGTCGCCCAGCATCGCCTTGTCCCGGAGGGTGAAGTACGCGCCGACCACGAACGGGCCGAGGAATACCCCGGTCAGTTCGAGCGGAAACAGCGTCCAACCCCCCAGGCAGAGGCCGGCGACGACGAGGATCAGCGCCTTCTCCACTCGCCCGCCGCGCAGGTCGAGCAGGTTGAACAGGTTCGTCGTGAGGATCAGGAGCGCGACGTCCGCGATGTACGAGGGCCACTCGTTGCCGGTGCCGGTCACGACGTAGGCCGCAAGCGCCAGCGCACCGATGGCCTTGACCGCGCCCGTCGAGAGTTCCCCCCGGGCGACGGCGGCGGCATGTCCGCGCCAGCCCCGCGGCGTCCCCGGAGCGTGGCCGAGCCCGAGCGAGTCGTCCAGCAGCCCGAGGAAGGCGACGCCCACCAGATAGACGATCCACCGCCGCAGGTCGGGTTCGAGCAGATCCAGGCCCGCCCGCTCGTTCAGCACCGCCAGCGGGGCCAGCGCCACGAGCGAGCCGGTCACGAGTACGGCGCCCAGCGGGAAGGCGAGCTTCTCGTCGCGATAGTTGACCCTGGTCAGTCCCGCCCCGACGAGCCCGCGGACGCCGGTCGGGACGACCAGCAGGCCGACCAGGATCGCGACCGGTAGGCCGAGCCAGGTTACGGCTCGGCCCTGCCCTTGCGGCCGACGACGACTGGTCGGAGAAGCTCGGGCAGGAGCCGCGACGAGCCGTCCTTGACTCCGAAAGCGCCCTCGGCGCCGTTCAACGCGTATACGAGGCTCACCTTCCCGGCCGGTTGATCGACGTTGTCGACGGTGGTCAGGTTCCGGTCGCGCAGGAAGCCGAGGGTCGAGGGGTCGGTCGAGAAGGTCTCGACCCCGACCAGCCGGGCGTTGGTCGAGGCCGCGCCCTCGATGATCGCCCGGTCCAGCTTCTCCGCCGTCTCGACGGTCTCGGGGTCTTCGTCCTCGGGGTCGGCGCGGTAGATGATGAGCCCGTCCAGATCGCCGAACTGCCCGCTGGACTGCGACATCAGGTCGCTGCGGGTCGCGTTCAGGATGCGGCCCCCGGTGACGAGCTGGCGCCCGACCGTGCGGCCGTAGCCCGCGAGCGCCTCGTCGTTCGTCTCGATCGACGCCAAGCGGGTGCCCTCGAGCGCTCCGGCCAGGTCGTCACGAGACGGTGGTTGGCGGATCGCGCCGACGGCGACTAGGTCGCCCCCGGTCGGTGCGATGGCCGATTCGACCGCGTCGGTGACGCCGGACGGCAGCGGGCCGAGTCCGATCAGGCCGATCTGGCGCTCGTGGAGCCGGTTGTCGGTCAGGAGCGGATACACCGCCCCGCCGAACTCGCCCGACCACTCCTGCTGGCGCTCGAGGTCGTCGATCTGGCCGCGGGCGTCGTTGAGGTCGCTGGTGAGGCTCGACTCGAGGTCCTTGCGGGTGCTGTTCAGCACGTCGCTCCCCCACTGCGACCCGATCAGGATGCCGATCGCGAGGGCGAGGAAGACGGCCGCGAGCGAGGCCGCGTGGTAGCGAGCGCTGTATCCCATCGCCGGAAGCCTAGATGGTTGCCCCGGCGCCGGAGGCGCTCAGATGCCCAGCCAGATCTTGATCTTCAGCCAGATCAGATCGAACAGGTCCGCCAGCGCCGGGGAGCTCAGCACGACGATCGCCACCAGGACGAGGAAGGCCCCGAGGAACAGCATCAGGGGCCCGACGGTGAGCCCTGGGTTGTAGAGCCGGCTAACGCCCTTGGCGTCCACCAGCACCTCGCCGATCCGGAGCCGGGTCAGGAAGGTGGAGGACATGCCCGCCCGGTCCTTGTCCAGGAACTCGATCAGGTTGAAGTGGGCTCCCACGGTCACGATCAGGGACGCGCCCTTCTCGTAGGCCATGAGCATCGCGACGTCCTGGCTCGTGCCGACGAAGGGGAGCGCGATGTGGTCGACGCCGAGCCCGACCATCCGTTCGGCGCCGGGCGCGCGGCCGTCCGCGTAGGCGTGGACCACGACCTCGGGACCGGACTTGAGGGTCTCGTCCGTCACCGAGTCCATGTCGCCGAGGATCATGTCCGGCCGGTAGCCCGCCTCGCGGATCGCGTCCGCCCCGCCGTCGACGCCGATCAGGATCGGGCGGACGTCGCGGATGTAGGCCCGCAGCGCCCTCAGGTCACTCTTGTAGTTGGGGCCGCGCACGACGATCAGCACGTGGCGGTCCCTGAAGGTGGTCCGAGTCTCGGGCAGCTCGATCGCCCCGGAGAGCAGCTCGCTCTCCTCCTTCATGTGCGTGACGGTGTTCTCGGCGAAGTCCGCGAGCGCGTGGTGGATCTCGGCCCGCTGGCGCTCGATCTGCTCCCGGAGCGCCGGCAACAGCTGTTCCACGCCGCTGGCGATGGTCACGCCATCCCGCTTGATCTGCCCACCCTCCAGGACCACCTGCTCGTTCTCGACGAGGACCTCGAAGAGGTCGTCGTCCGGGAAGTCGACGAGGCGCACGCCGGCTTCGACCAGGATCAAGGGACCGCGGTTCGGGTATCTGTCGTCCGAGGAGGACTGGTCGTTCAGAACCACCTTCACCCCGCTCGTGACCAGGTCCTCCGCCGCGATCCGGTCGATGTTCCGGTGCCCGATCACGGCGATGTCCTCCGGCCCGAGCGTCTTGACCAGGTCCTTCGTCTTGCGTCCGAGCCGGACCCGGCCGCGGCTGATCGCGGTCCCGTTGGTGGCCGTCTCGACCCGGCCGTTGCCGGACCGCCCGCGCAGCCGTTTCGTGATCGCGTTCACCCCACGAGGGTAAAGGCTGGAACCGGGTTCTAGGCCTACCGGTTCGCCTCGACGAGTTCCCGTGCATGCCGGGTCGCGGTCTCGTCGGCCTCGTCCGCTCCCAGCATGCGCCGGACCTCGGCCACGATCTCCTCGCCCGTGAGGGCGGTCACCGTCGCCGCGGCGGGCTCGACCGTCGTTTCCTTCTTCACGCTGAAGTGGGTCGAGGCCCGCGACGCGACCTGGGGCAGATGGGTGATCGCGATCACCTGCCGGCCCTCGGCCACCTGCCGCAGGCGGTCCCCGACCGCCCCGGCCGTGTTGCCACCGATGCCGGCGTCGATCTCGTCGAACACGAGGGTCGTGCCGTCACCTGTCCCGCTCGCCGCCAGCGCCAGCATCACCCTCGACAGCTCGCCGCCCGAGGCCGTGTCCCGCAGCGGCTGCGCGGGTATGCCGGGGTTCGGGGCGAGCATGAACTCGGCCGATTCCGCGCCCGAGGGGCCGAGCCCGTCGGGGTTGGGTTTCAGGTCGATCGACAGGGTCGCGCCCGGCATCGCCAGGTCCTCCAGGTCGGCCGTCACCCTGGCCGAGAGCTCCTTCGCCGCTCGCTCGCGGGCGACGCTCAGTTCGCCGGCCAGGCGTTCGAGCTCGGCCGCCGCGGCCGAGATCTCGTCTCGCAGCTCCGCCTCCCTCGTCTCGCCTCCCTCCAACCGGGCGATCGCCTCCCGGCACCACGCGGCGTGGGCCAGGATTGACTCGATGGAACCGCCGTGCTTCCGCTCGAGCCGGTCGATCAGATCGAGCCTCTCCTCGAGCTCGGCCAGCCGCTCGGGATCGGCCTCGATCTTGGTCAGGTAGAGACCCAGCTCGATCCCCACGTCCTCGATCTCGAGCGCCAGGCTCTCGACCCGCTCCGCCAGGCCATCGAGCTCGCCATCCACGCCCCTAGCCGCCGAGAGGGCATCCCGCGCCCCCGCCAGGAGCCCCGCCGCGCCGTCGGCGTTCTCGTCGCCCCGCAGACGCAAACCAGCCCCGGCCGCCGCCTCCCGAAGTCCTTCGGCGTGCCGGAGCCGGTCACGTTCCTCGAGGAGGCCGTCCTTCTCCCCCTCGACGAGTTCCGCTCCCTCGATCTCGTCGAGTTCGAAGCGGTGAAGATCCAGGTCCCGCGCCCGGGCCTGATCCCGCCCGAGCAGCTCCTCCAGCTCCAGGTTGAGCCGGCGGTGATGGCGCCACGCCTCGCCGTAGCTTTCGAGGAGCGAGGCCTGCGAGGGGCCGGCCGCGCCGTCGACCATGCCCAGCTGGGCGGCACCGATCGTCAGGCGCCGGTGCTCGTGCTGGCCGTAGAA
>Ga0182741_1004718_pt1 | contig 13196 bp, 10 predicted proteins | sample eDN5th37CBELigOP_FD_128874 | JGI IMG/M metagenome (GOLD analysis project Ga0182741, IMG submission 128874) | Enriched Organic Plus compost microbial communities from Emeryville, California, USA - eDNA 5th pass 37_C BE-Lig OP (version 2) (version 2) ...
GTCGCGGGCGAACGGCATCGCCCCTTCAGGTCCTCCTTCGAGCCGCGCCGCGGCATAGTGCTCCAGCAGCGCCTCGCGCTCGGCAAAGGCAAAGGCGGCGACGGCTGTGCGGAAAACGCGGCCCGCCTCGATCTCGACCTGGCCTGTATCGCGCTGGCGCGGACGCACGAGATAGCCTTCCGCCCGCTCGTCAATTTCAAAGGACCGCACGGCCCCTTCTGCGACACCGATCAGCATGAGCGCCTCCATCGGCCAATCTCATGCATCAACGATGCCAGACGGGTCGTGCCAAAGCGGTGCGGGCGCGCACCGGTTCACAAAAGACCGAGCGAGGCAAGCTCCCGCCTGAGTTCCTCGGGCATCTCGGCCCCAGTCTCGCTGCCGCCCCCGAGATCGGGCGGCGCATCCTTGGCGGCGAGATAACGCCAGCCCTGGAAGGGACGGAAGGGCCGCGGCACGACAGGCACCACCACCGGCTCCATGACGAGATGGCAGCGTGAGGTGCCCTCGCCGTCGGTGAAGGGACGAATGTCGAGCAGCCGCTGGCGGCAGCAGACCTGTCCCTTGATGACCCAGTAGAGCGATCCGCCATCGAGGATTTCGTCGATGCGCTTGGGCACCATGCGCGTCGTGTGGAGTTGCTCCTGCGGCAGGTTCTGCCGCCGGCGCTCGCGCATGCGCTCCTCGATCCACTCCTCGAGGTCGCGGATGGATTCTGCCCCGACGCAGAGCTTGATGAGATGGAGGGCCATGGCCCACTATCTAGCGCCGCCACGGCACGAGGCAACGGGCACGGCGCACGGGACGGGGGATAACGGGAGGGAGCGAAGGCCGGTCCATGCGCACAGGCCCTACCAGGCGCCGGGACGCTATGTCGCCGCCTCCTCTGCCGCGATGACGATCAGCCGCGCCCCTTCGCCCACCTGGGCGCCGGGCTCCGCCGCAATCTCCGTCACGGTGCCGGCGCAGGGCGCGACGAGCACGTGCTCCATCTTCATCGCCTCGACCACGGCGAGCCGGTCGCCCTTCTCCACCGCATCGCCAACCGCGACGAAGACAGCGACGAGCTTGCCGTGCATCGGAGCTTTGACGAGCCCGTCGCCGTCCATGTGCTCGAGATCGACGGCGAAGGGATCGTAGAGGCGCACGCTCGTCTGCCGCCCACTGGCGAGGACGAGCATCGCATCCTCCGCCTCCACGAGCGTCAGATCGTGCTCACCCTCCGGCACCGGATGGCCGGGGAAGGAAACGGCCGGCCCTTCCGGGCCGTATTCCAGCACCGCCTCCACCCGCTCGCCCTCGACAATGAGCGGCAGGCCAGTGCGCCGCTTCCCGACGAGCTGGAAGCCGTCGTCCACCCACCAGCCGCCCGCCTCCTCGTCCCGCAGGGACGACGAGGAGGAGAAGGCGATGCGCTCGCTCTCGCGGTTGACGAGGGCGAGCGCGCCGGCCGCCGCGGCCGCCGGGTCGAAGCCGCGCGGCACGGCGCCCAGCGCCTCGATGTTGCGATCGATGAAGCCGGTGTCGAAACGCCCCTCGCGGAACTCCGACGCCCCGCACAATGCCTTGAGGAAAGCGAGGTTGGTCTTCGGGCCCGCGACCGTCGTGGCGCCGAGCGCCCCGGCCAGCCTGTCGAGCGCCTCGGCGCGCGTCGGGGCGTGGGCAATGACCTTGGCAATCATCGGGTCGTAGAACGGTGTCACCGTGTCCCCCGCGGCAACGCCGGTGTCGATGCGGATGCCCTCGCCCTCACCGAAATCGAGCGCCCAGAGCTTGCCGGTCGAGGGAAGGAAGCCCTTTTCGGGATCCTCGGCATAGAGCCGGGCCTCGACCGCATGGCCGTCTATGGCGAGATCCTCCTGGGTGAAAGGCAGCGCCTCGCCGGCGGCCACGCGGAATTGCAGCTCGACGAGGTCGAGGCCGGTGATCGCCTCCGTCACGGGATGCTCCACCTGCAGCCGCGTGTTCATCTCCATGAAGTAGAAGCGGTCGGGCCGCAGGCCCTCGCGGCCGTCGGCGATGAATTCCACCGTGCCGGCCCCGACATAGCCCACGGCCCGCGCTGCCTCGGTCGCTGCCCGCCCCATGGCAGCGCGCATCTCCTCCGTCATGCCCGGCGCCGGCGCCTCCTCGATCACCTTCTGGTGGCGGCGCTGCAGGGAGCAGTCGCGCTCGAAGAGATGCACGACGTTGCCATGCGTGTCGGCAAAGATCTGGATTTCAATGTGCCGGGGCGACAGTACGTATTTTTCGACGAGCACGCGCGGATCGCCGAAGGCGCTCTGGGCCTCGCGCTGGGCGCTCGCAAGCGCCGCATCGAAGTCGGCCACCTTGTCAACGCGCTTCATGCCCTTGCCGCCACCGCCGGCTACGGCCTTGATGAGCACCGGATAGCCGATCTCGTAGGCCTTCTGGCGCAGGAAATCAGGCTCCTGCCGGCTGCCGTGGTACCCGGGCACCACCGGCACGCCCGCCTTCTCCACGAGCGCCTTGGCCGCGTCCTTCAGCCCCATGGCGCGGATGGCGGATGCCGGCGGGCCGACGAAGACGATGCCGTTCGCCGCACAGGCCTCGGCGAACTCCGCCCGCTCGGAGAGGAAGCCGTAGCCCGGATGGATGGCGGCGGCGCCGGTCTTCCTGGCCACGGCGATGATGCGGTCGACGAGGAGGTAGCTCTCCGCCGCCGGAGCGGGGCCGATGCGATGCGCCTCGTCCGCCATGTGCACGAACATGGCATCGGCGTCCGCGTCGGAATAGACGGCGATGGTGCGCATGCCGAGCCGTCGCGCCGTGCGGATGATGCGGCAGGCGATCTCGCCGCGGTTGGCGATGAGGACGCTGTCGAGCACGAGTCACCTCTCTCGGTCACGGAGCGCGCCGGTGCGCCCGGCGGCAGATCTTGTCGCTGTCGCAGCCAACAGACCATAGCCTGCCCGAGGGCGCCATGCCGCAAAGCGCGGCATCCGGCCTTGGCATCCGTGCGGGGGCGGCGCCCTCGCCCTCACCGCGTCGCGGGGCTGAAGCGCGCAACGAGCTGGTGACGCTCGCCCGGATAGGTCAGGGTGACCGCCGTGATCGGCGTGCCTGCCTGGAAGGTCCGCCTCGCCACCACGAGGCAGGCGGCCCCGCGGGCGATGGCGAGATGGTGCGCGACGTCCGCCGCGGCATTTTCGGCCCGGATGGTGTGCTCCGCCTCCGTCCAGGGGATCTGCTCGAGCAGCCAGGTGCCCGGCGGCGAGACGGCGAAGGGCTCGCGCGCCGCGGCCGGCACCACGGCGAGGTTGATGAGCCGCTTCTCGTGGACGAAGGGGCACTCGTCGGCGAAGTGCAGCACCGTGATCGCTTCCACTTCGATGACGCCCCTGGCCACGCCGAGCCGCGCAAGATCTTCCGGCCGGGCTCGGCGACGTTCGCGGTCCAGGATCACGTAGCGGTAGGTGCGGCCGGAGCCGGTGATCTCCGCCTTGATATCGTGGACCTCGAGCACGGTCTCTTGCGACTTCGGCGCCGCCACGAAGGAGCCGGAGCGGCGCCGGCGCACCACAAGCCCCGCCGCCGCAAGGGCCGAGAGGGCCTTGTTCACCGTCATGCGCGAGCAGCCGAACTGCGCGACAAGATCATGCTCGGAGGGGACACGGTGGCCGGGCGGCCACTCGCCGGAAAGGATCTTCTCCTCGAGCGCCCGGCGGATCTCGGCGTAGCGCGGCAGGGGTTCGGCGATGCTCACGCTCCGCTCCTATGTCGTCACGAGCCGGGCAAGCGTGCGCCGATAGGCCGCCTCGACCGTCTCGCGCGCCTCGTGGCGGCCGCCCGAGACGACCTGCCGGCCGCCCACGTAGACCCGGTCGAGCACTGCCTTGCCGGCAACAAAGAGATAGGCGTCGAGCCAGCGATCGCCGCGCATCGGTGCAAGGTCGACATGGGCCCCGTCGAGTACCACGATGTCCGCCCGGTGGCCGGGGGCGAGCGCGCCGACGGCGCGGCCGAGCGCACGCGCCCCGCCACGGCAGGCCTCGTCATAAAGTCGGCGGGCCGTCGATTCGCCCTGATGCCGCGCCATGAGGTTGCGCCCGCGCAGCGCCAGGCGCTGGCTGTATTCGAGCTGCCGGAGCTCGCCCGGCGCCGTGATCTCGATGTTGGAATCGCTGCCGACGCCATAGACCCCGCCGTGGCGGACAAAGTCGACGCCAGCGAAGATGCCGTCACCTAGGTTGGCCTCGGTGATCGGGCACAGACCCGCGACGGCGCCTGAGCCCGCGATGCCGGCGACTTCCGCGTCGGTCAGGTGCGTGGCGTGGATGAGGCACCAGCGCCCGTCCACCGGCGCGTTGTCCAGGAGCCATTCGACCGGCCGACGGCCGCACCAGGCGAGGCAGTCCTCCACCTCCTTGGTCTGCTCGGCGACATGGATGTGGATGGGTGCATCGCCGGCGAGCGGCAGGACTGCGGCGAGGCTCTCCGGCGTCACCGCCCGCAGCGAATGCGGCGCGATGCCGATGCGCGCATCGGGCAGCCGGGCCACTGCCTTGCGTGCGCCCTCAAGCAGCGCCGCGAAACGGTCGGGATCATTGAGGAAACGCCGCTGCCCCTCGCCCGCCGGCTGCCCGCCGAAGCCGCCCTGGGCGTAGAACACCGGCAGCAGCGTCAGCCCGATGCCCGTGGCTTCCGCGGCCGCGGCAATGCGCTCGCAGTGCTCGGCCAGATTGGCATAGGGCACGCCGCCGATGGCGTGATGGAGATAGTGGAACTCGGCCACGGCCGTGAAGCCGCCTTCCAGCATCTCGAGGAAGGCATAGGCGGCGATGGCCTCCACGTCCTCCGGCGTCAGGGCACCGAGGAAGCCGTACATCACCTGCCGCCAGGTCCAGAAGCTGTCGCCGGACGGGCCGCGCGTCTCCGCGAGCCCGGCCATGCCGCGCTGGAAGGTGTGGCTGTGCAGGTTGGGCAGGCCCGGCAGCGCGATGGAGCCGCCATAGGCCGCATCCCCCCGCGTGCTGTCGCGCTCGACGGCCGTGATCGTGCCCGCTTCGTGGGTGATCGTGACATTGTCAGCCCAGCCATCGCCGATGAGGGCATGATCGAAGAACAGCTTCTGCATGATCTCTCCCCGTGGCAACGGCTCCGCTCCGCCGAACGGCGCACCCGCACCTGCCGCGCTTCGCGCCCACCTGCTGCGCCCGAGCACAATGGCGGAAACGGCCGCGAAATGCCCAGCGCCGACAACGGAGCAAGGCCGTTCGTGCCGCAACCAGTGTGCGTGACCGGGCGCAATTTTGTCTAGACAATAAATCTGGCCGCTGATTATGTATAGACAATAAGAATGACAGGGGAGCAGGCCGCATGGACGTCGACAGGTTGTGGATCAACGCGCGACTGGCGACTCTCGCCGAAGGTTCGCCGGGGCTCGGCATCGTCGAGCATGGCGCCATCGCCTGCAAGGACGGGCGCATCGTCTACGCCGGCCCGATGGCGGACCTGCCCGCTTCGCTGGAGGCCGCCGAGCGCATCGACTGCGGCGGCCGCTGGATCACGCCCGGCCTCGTCGATTGTCACACCCACCTCGTGTTCGGCGGCGATCGCGCGCAGGAATTCGAGATGCGTCTGGCGGGTGCAAGCTATGAGGAGATCGCCCGCGCAGGCGGCGGCATCGTCTCGACCGTGAAGGCCACGCGCGCCGCGAGCGAGGATAAGCTCGTCGCCAGCGCCCTGCCCAGACTTGACCACCTCATGGCCGAAGGCGTCACCACCATCGAGATCAAGTCGGGCTACGGCCTCGACACCGAGCCGGAGCTGCGTTGCCTGCGCGCCGCCCGCCGCCTGGGCGAAGTCCGGCCCGTCACCGTCACCACCACCTTCCTCGGCGCGCACGCCCTGCCGCCCGAGGCGAACGGCGACAAGGCGGCCTATATCGCGAAGGTCGTCGACGAGATGCTGCCCGCTGTCGCGGCCGAAGGCCTCGCCGATGCCGCCGACGCCTTCTGCGAGGGCATCGCCTTCTCGCCCGAGGAAACCGCTCGGGTCTTCGAGGCAGCAAAGGCGCGTGGCCTGCCGGTAAAGCTGCACGCCGACCAGCTCTCCAACCTCCACGGCGCGGCCCTCGCCGCCCGCTTCGGCGCCCTGTCGGCCGACCATCTCGAACATACGGACGAGGAAGGCGCCGCCGCCATGGCAGCCGCCGGCACGGTCGCCGTGCTGCTGCCCGGCGCCTTCTACTTCATCCGGGAGACGCAGAAGCCGCCGGTCGCGGCCTTCCGCGCGGCCGGAACACGCATCGCCCTCGCGACCGACTGCAACCCCGGCACCTCACCGCTGACGTCGCTGCTTCTCACGATGAACATGGGCGCAACGCTGTTCCGCCTGACGGTCGAGGAGTGCATCGCCGGCGTGACGCGCGAAGCCGCACGCGCCCTCGGCCGCCTCGACTGTGTCGGCACGCTCGAAGCCGGCAAATGGTGCGACCTCGCCATCTGGGACATCGAGCGCCCGGCCGAGCTCGTCTACCGCATCGGCTTCAACCCGCTTCACGCCCGCGTGTGGAGGGGAAAGTGAAGATCGCCAGCCATCGCCGCCGCTGCCATCGGGTGTCCTGACATGACCGACCAGACGATCACCCTTCGCCCCGGGGACGTCATCCTCGCCGACTGGCGCCGCGTCTATCGCGGCGCCCGAGTCGCTCTCGATGATTCGTGCCGCCCGGCCGTGGAGGCCGGCGCCCGCACCATCGACGCCATCATCGCCAAGGGCGAGCCGGTCTACGGCATCAACACCGGCTTCGGGAAGCTGGCGAGCGTGCGCATCGACGCCGGCGACCTCGCCACGCTCCAGCGCAACATCGTGCTCTCGCACGCCGCCGGCGTCGGCGAGCCGCTGCCCGTGCCGGTCGTGCGGCTCGCCATGGCGCTGAAGCTCGCGAGCCTCGCCCAGGGAGCCTCGGGCGTGCGCTGGGAGACGATCGGCCACCTCCTCGCCTGCCTCGACCGGGGGCTCGTGCCCGTGGTGCCCGGCCAGGGCTCAGTCGGCGCCTCTGGCGACCTCGCTCCCCTCGCCCACCTCACGGCGGCGCTCATGGGCGTCGGCGAGTTCTTCGTCGGCAGAGCCCGCGTGCCGGCGGACAGGGCGCTGGCCGAAGCGGGGCTCGCACCGCTGGCGCTCGGCCCCAAGGAGGGCCTCGCCCTGCTCAACGGCACGCAGGTCTCAACGGCGCTGGCACTCGCGGGCCTGTTCGAGGCCGAGCTGGTGTTCCAGTCCGCCCTCGTTACCGGAGCGCTTGCCACTGACGCCGCCAAGGGTTCGGACGGCCCCTTCGACGAACGCATCCAGCAGCTCAGGCGTCACCGCGGCCAGGCCGACACCGCCACCGCCCTGCGCGCCCTCATGGCCGGTTCGGCCATCCGCGCCTCGCATCTCACAAACGACGACCGGGTGCAGGACCCCTACTGCCTGCGCTGCCAGCCGCAGGTGATGGGCGCCTGCCTCGACCTGCTGCGCAAGGCCGCCGATTTCCTCGCCACGGAGGCGAACGGCGTCTCGGACAACCCGCTCGTCTTCTCCGAGGCGGGCGAGGTCATCTCCGGTGGCAACTTCCACGCCGAGCCGGTCGCCTTCGCGGCGGACATGATCGCCATGGCCCTGTGCGAGATCGGCTCGCTGGCCGAGCGGCGCATTGCCATGCTCGTCGATCCGGCGCTCTCTGGCCTGCCGGCCTTCCTCACGCCGAAGCCCGGTCTCAACTCCGGTTTCATGATCCCGCAGGTCACGGCCGCCGCGCTCGTCTCGGAAAACAAGCAGCGGGCCTATCCGGCCAGCGTCGATTCCATTCCGACCTCGGCGAACCAGGAAGACCACGTGTCGATGGCGACCCACGGGGCGCGACGGCTGCTGCCTATGGCCGAGAACACCGCCGCCGTCATCGGTATCGAGTATCTGGCGGCGGCGCAGGGCTGCGACTTCCACGCGCCGCTTCGCTCAAGCGAGGCGCTGGAAAAGGCCCGCGCCCTGCTGCGCGGCCGTGTGCCGAGGCTCGCCGACGACCGGCATTTCGCCCCTGACATGGCCGCGGCGACCGATCTCGTTCGCTCCGGCGCCCTCGTGGCGGCGGTGGGGGCGGCGACGCTGCCGGCGGTGACGGAGACCCAACCATGAGCCTCCCCTCCTTCCTCACCATTACCCGCGGCGAGGCGCCGCTGCTCGTCAGCCTGCCGCACACGGGCACGGAAATTCCGGAGGAATACGTGGCCGGCCTCGTCTCGCCCTGGCTCGCCCGCAAGGACTGCGACTGGTGGGTCGAGCGGCTCTACGACTTCGCCGCCGGCCTTGGCGCGACTGTCATCCACACGTCGATCTCTCGCACGGTGATCGACGTCAACCGCGATCCCTCTGGCGCCTCGCTCTATCCCGGCCAGGCGACCACCGAGCTCGTCCCGACGACGACCTTCGACGGCGAGCCGCTCTACGCGCCCGGCCGGGAGCCGGATTCCGATTCCATCTCAAGGCGCAAGGCGCTGTTCTTCGAGCCCTATCACAGGGCGCTCGCGGACGAGATCGCACGCCTGCGTGCGCTCCATCCCCACATCGTCGTCTACGACTGCCACTCGATCCGCTCAGTGATCCCGCGGCTGTTCGAGGGCACGCTGCCGGAGTTCAACATCGGCACCAACGGCGGCGTCACCTGCGACCCGGCTCTCGAGTCCGCAGTGGCCGAGCTCTGCCGGGCGAGCGGCCGCAGCACCGTGGTCAACGGCCGCTTCCGGGGCGGGTTCATCACCCGCCACAACGGCCGGCCCGCGGACGGGGTCCATGCCATCCAGATGGAGCTCGCCTGCCGCGGCTACATGCGCGAGCCGGTCGGCCCCGTAGACGAGGCTTCCTGGCCCGTCGCCTACGACGAGGCCCATGCCGCGCCCATGCGCGCCACCCTCACCCGCATTCTCGAAGCCTGCATCGGCTTCGCCCGCTCGAAATCCTGATCGAGGACCTCGCCATGACCCGCATCGACAACGCCCGCGTCATTCGCGCCCCGCGCGGCACCGAGCTGAATGCCAAGAGCTGGCTGACTGAAGCGCCCCTGCGCATGCTGATGAACAACCTCGATCCGGACGTGGCCGAGAAGCCCGGCGAGCTCGTGGTCTACGGCGGCATCGGCCGCGCCGCGCGCGACTGGGAGAGCTTCGACCGCATCGTCGCCGCGCTCAAGAGTCTGGAGGCCGACGAGACGCTGCTCGTCCAGTCGGGCAAGCCGGTGGGCGTGTTCCGCACTCACACCGACGCGCCGCGCGTGCTCATCGCAAACTCCAACCTCGTACCGCGCTGGGCCAACTGGGAGCACTTCAACGAGCTCGACCGCAAGGGCCTCATGATGTACGGTCAGATGACGGCCGGCTCGTGGATCTACATCGGCTCGCAGGGCATCGTGCAGGGCACCTACGAGACGTTCGTGGAGATGGGGCGCCGCCACTATGGGGGTGATCTGTCGGGCAAGTGGATCCTGACTGCCGGCCTCGGCGGCATGGGCGGCGCCCAGCCGCTCGCCGCGGTCATGGCCGGCGCCTCCTGCATGGCCATCGAATGCCGCCCCTCCAGCATCGAGTTCCGCCTGCGCACCGGCTATGTGGACGTGCAGGCCAAGGATCTCGACGAGGCGCTCGCCATCATCGAGGAATCTACCCGCAACAAGAAGCCCATCTCCGTCGCCCTCCTCGGCAACGCGGCCGAGATCCTGCCGGAGCTCGTGAGGCGCGGCGTGCGGCCGGACTGCGTGACCGACCAGACCTCCGCGCACGACCCTGTCAACGGCTACCTGCCCAAGGGCTGGACGATCGCCGAATGGGAGGCGAAGCGCGAGAGCGACCCGAAGGCCGTGGTGAAGGCCGCCAAGGCCTCCATGGCCGAGCACGTGCGAGCGATGCTCGCCTTCCACAAGATGGGCGTGCCCACCGTCGATTATGGCAACAACATCCGCCAGATGGCGTTTGAGGAAGGCGTCGCCGACGCCTTCGACTTCCCCGGCTTCGTGCCGGCCTACATCCGCCCGCTGTTCTGCCGCGGTATCGGCCCCTTCCGCTGGGCGGCGCTGTCCGGCGACCCGGAGGACATCTACAAGACCGACGCCAAGGTGAAGGAGCTGCTGCCCGACAACAAGCACCTGCACAACTGGCTCGACATGGCGCAGAAGCGCATCCGGTTCCAGGGCCTGCCGGCGCGCATCTGCTGGGTGGGCCTCGGCGATCGCCACCGGCTCGGCCTCGCCTTCAACGAGATGGTCGCCAAGGGTGAGCTCAAGGCCCCCATCGTCATCGGCCGCGACCATCTCGACTCTGGTTCCGTCGCATCGCCGAACCGCGAGACCGAGGCGATGCGCGACGGCTCCGACGCCGTGTCCGACTGGCCGCTTCTCAATGCGCTGCTGAACTGCGCCTCTGGCGCCACCTGGGTGTCGCTGCACCACGGCGGCGGCGTCGGCATGGGCTTCTCCCAGCACGCCGGCATGGTCATCGTCTGCGACGGTACGCCCGAGGCGGCACGGCGCATCGAGCGTGTGTTGTGGAACGACCCGGCCACGGGCGTCATGCGCCATGCCGACGCCGGCTACGAGATCGCCATCGAATGCGCCAGGGAGCACGGTCTCAACCTGCCGAGCCTTCGCTGAACCGCCGGCAGGAACGTGACGGGTTGTCGCCATGAAGCCGCTGGCCAATCTCAGGGTGCTCGATTTCAGCCGCGTGCTGGCGGGCCCCTACTGCACCGCCCTCCTCGCCGACCTCGGCGCGGAGGTCATCAAGGTCGAGCCGCCCGGCGGCGACGACTACCGCCACATCGGTCCTTTCGTGGACGGCGAGAGCATGCTCTTCGCCACGGTGAACCGCGGCAAGCGCTCGATCGTCCTTGACCTCGCCAGGGCGGACGATCTCGCCATCGCCCACGCGCTCGCTGCCCGTGCCGACGTGGTGGTGGAGAACTTCCGTCCGGGCGTCGCCGACAAGCTCGGCATCGGCTGGGCGCAGCTTTCATCCCTCAACCCGCGCCTCGTCTACGCCTCGATCTCGGGCTTCGGGCAGGAGGGCGAGCTCGCCAGGCGCCCGGCCTATGACGTGATCCTGCAGGCGATGAGCGGCATCATGGCGGTCACCGGCGAGCCGGACGGGCCGCCTACCCTCGTCGGCGAGTCCATCGCCGATGTTGCAGCGGGCCTATTCGCCTCCTGGGCCATCCTCGCCGCCCTTTATGAGCGGCACACCACCGGGCGCGGCCGCCACATCGACCTTGCCATGTTCGACGCCATGGTGGCGCTGCAGCCGCTCGTCGTCGCCCGCTATCTGGCAACCGGCGAGGCGCCAAAGCGCGTCGGCAACCGCCATCCGCTGTCGGCCCCGTTCGGCGCCTTCGCGGCCCGCGACGGCAGCTTCGTGCTCGCGGTGCTCAACGACAAGCTGTTCCAGCGGCTGGCCGAGTGCATCGGCGCGCCCGAGATCGCATCCTATCCGCGTTTTGCGACCGACAGCGACAGGCTCGCCAACGAGGCCGCCCTGCGCGCCATCATCGAGGGCTGGTCGCGGCAATACAGCGCGCGCGAGGCCGTGGCGGCGCTCGTCGCACACGGCGTGCCCGCAGCCGAGATCAACGACATGGCCGAGGCACTCGCCTCCCCACACGCCCGGGCCCGCGGGCTGCTGCAGGACTTGGCCGATGCGCGCGCCGGCCTCAACCGGGTGCCCGAGCAACCCGCCCGCTTTTCCGGCGCACCGCGCGGCGGCCTGACGGCTGCCCCTCGCCTTGACGGCGACCGCGCCTCCATCCTGGCCGATCTGGAGGAAGACCGGACGTGAACGCCCCCACCATGACTTCCGAGGATGCCGCCGCGCTCGTCGAGGCGGTGCGCGACTTCAGCCGCAACGTGCTGGCGCCGGCTGCCGCCGCAATCGATCGCACGGGGCGTTCGGCCACCATGCATCTGCCGCGGCTCGCGCAGATGGGCATCATGGGCCTCAACCTGCCGGAGTCCTGCGGCGGCATCGGCCTGCCGGCCACGGCCCTGTTCGAGGCCGTGGCGGCCATCGCGGGAGCCTGTGGCTCCACCGCCTCCATGGTCACGGCCCACTGGCTGGCCACCGACTCCATCCTCATCGGCGGCTCGCCCGAGCAGCAGCAGCGCTACCTGCCGGACGCAGCCGCCGGCAAGACGCTCGGCGCCTTCGGCCTCACCGAACCTGGCGCCGGCTCAAACCCGGCCGACATGACGACGCGTGCCGTGCGCGAGGGCGACGGCTACCGCATCACCGGCACCAAGCATTTCATCTCCAATGCCGGCGAAGCCGACTTCATCGTCGTCTATGCCAAGACGGACATGGCAGCGGGCGCGCGCGGCATCTCGGCCTTCATCGTTGAGCCGAAGGCTGGCGGCGTGCGCTGCTCGCCACCCGAGCCGACCATGGGTCTGCGTGGCGGCCATGTCTTCGAGGTGTCGCTCGACTGCTTCGTGCCGGCGGAAAACCGCCTCGGCGAGGAAGGCAAAGGCTTCCGCACCGCCCTCAAGGTGCTCGACGCTGGCCGGCTCGAGATCGCCGCCTGCGCCGTCGGCATCGCGGAAGCCGCTCTCGCCGCGGCCCTCGACTGGGCGAAGGAGCGCAAGGTCGGCGGCGAGCCCATCGCCCACTTCCAGGGCCTGCAGTGGATGCTCGCTGACATGGCGACCGACATTGCCGCGGCGCGCCAGCTCGGCCTCGCCGCCGCGCGCAAGCGCGAGCAGGGCGAGCGCTTCTCCATGGAAGCCTCGATGGCCAAGCTCTTCGCCTCGGAGATGGCGGGCCGCGTCACCGACAAGGCCCTGCAGATCCACGGCGGCTATGGCTTCACCACGGCGTTGCCGCTGGAGCGCTACGTGCGCGACTGCCGCATCTTCCGCATCTACGAGGGCTCGTCCGAAATCCAGCGCAACATCATCGCGCGCCATCTTCTGGGGTAAGGCCCATGCGCATTCTCCGGGCGGCCGACTATCGCGTGATGCCATGGAAGAACGGCGGCGGCGAGACCACCGAGATCGCTGCCTTCCCCGATGGGGCCGGGCTCGATGCCTTCGACTGGCGCGTGAGCATGGCGCGCGTGGCGACGGACGGGCCGTTCTCGCTGTTTCCGGGCATCGACCGCACCCTGTCGCTCCTGGAGGGCGAAGCCCTGACGCTCTCCTTCGAGGGGCGGAGCAA
>Ga0182741_1004719_pt1 | contig 13196 bp, 11 predicted proteins | sample eDN5th37CBELigOP_FD_128874 | JGI IMG/M metagenome (GOLD analysis project Ga0182741, IMG submission 128874) | Enriched Organic Plus compost microbial communities from Emeryville, California, USA - eDNA 5th pass 37_C BE-Lig OP (version 2) (version 2) ...
ACGCCAACCCGTCGCGGCCATCATCCAGGCCCACGACTTCCTCGCCGAGCCCATCGTTTACGGGCATTCCCCGGCGGATATCGCCCGGATCATGGCCTTTGTGGAGGATTGGCATACCTTCTCGGTGCCGCTCCACCTCTCCCGTGCCCTCGAGCGGCCGGTCGCAACCCTCGGCGGGACCACGACGTTAAACACGCTGGAGGACGTGTATCACATCCTGGATGGCCCTCCCGCCGATGTGCCCCGGCGTGACGACGTGCGCCTGCTCACCGACGACGACGTCCTGCTCACGGCTGGAATGCCAATCCTGGAGCAGCGCTCAGCCTACAAGCCGATCGCGGCCGCCGGCATTGTCGAGGGCGAGATCGTCGCCGTGGCCCATACATTTGCCTGGAGCCCGCTCTATGTCGATATCGGCGTGACGACGCACGAGGAGTTCCGGAACCAGGGGTATGCAACCTCGGCCGCGTCACTGCTCATCGAGGAGGTCCGCAAGCGCGGCCGCACGCCGGTCTGGAGCTGCGGGTCCGAGAACGAGCCGAGCCTCCGCATCGCCGAAAAGCTCGGATTCCGGGAAACGAGCCGACGGCTCTACCTGATCCCGGTCCCCCACGAGCACGAGCAGGGGTGACAATCCGGGTACCAACGTATACGATGGTCGATGGGCCTGTGACGTAGTAACAGAGATTGGCACTTTTTTTCCGCATGGAGACCTCGCGCCAGGAACCACTCATTATCGAGCTGGACGACCCGACCCCGCGTTGGTTCCAGTTCGGCGCTATCGCTGCCGCGCTCGTCGTGGTGGCGCTCATTGCCCTGCCATTCTTTATCGACGTCGAACCGGCCGCCGAAGCGGAGCCCGTCCAGACACAATCGCTTCAGTCCTCCGGCTACGCGCCGGTGTGTCACCCGAGGATCGATATCCCGGCCTTCGCCGAGCCAGCCGCGAGCGTCGCGCTCCCGAGCTGGATGCGCATCTGTGACTGGTTCGCTGACCCGGGCGGCCGTCCCGCCGCGCCAGCGGGCCAGCCGGAAGTGGACGATCGGTTTGCCGCCGACTGACAGGTCGTGACCGCGAAGTGGTCACACATACAGGGGTCTCCGTGTCTGCCGGAACCCGTGGACACAGGAACACCTGACGAATGACACTCGAATCACGGACGCCGCCGTCCATTTGGGACGCATCGATCATCGCCCTGACGATCGGCTCGATCCTCGGCGTCACCCTCGTTGCCTTCCAGGGCCTTGCCGTCGCCACGATCACCCCGGCGCTGACGCGTGATCTCGATGGCGAGCATCTCTACGGATGGGTGTTCAACGCGTTCCTGATCCCGCAGATCATCGCCGGCGTTGCCGCCGGCCGCGAGGTCGACCGGCGCCCGCCGTGGATGGTGTTCTACCCGGCGTTGGTGTTCTTCGCCATCGGGTGCCTCATCTGCGGCCTCACCAGCAGCATGGGCGTGCTCTTCATCGGCCGCGCGCTTGTGGGCATCGGCGCCGGGGCAATGTTCTCGACCGTCTACGCCATCGTCGGCGGCGCCTACCCTGACCACCTCCGGGCATCGATGCTCGCGGCCATGTCCAGCGCGTGGATCGTCCCGTCGCTGATCGGCCCGTTCATCTCCGGATTCGTCGCGGATACGTTCCACTGGCGATACGTCTTCCTCGGACTGCTCCCGATCCTTGCCATCATCTGGCCGCTGACCTGGCCGTCATACCGGAAGGTCCGCTTCGACAACGGGGACGCCGGCCCGCAAGTGGGCGCCAACCGGGTATCACTGGCCGTCCTCCTCGCATCGGGCACGCTGCTCTTCCTCGCCGGCCCGGACCTCGACGAGCTCGCTGCAATCGCGCTGGACTCCGCCCGCCTCGCCCCGGCATGGCTCGGCGCGGCCGTGACCATCGCCGGCGTTGGCATCATCATCCCGACGCTCCGCCGTCTCCTGCCCGAAGGCACGTTTGCCCTTCGCCCGATGCTCGGCAGCGCGGTAGCCCACCGCGCGCTCTCGTTCGGCGCCTTCGCCGTCGTCGAGACATACCTCGTCTACTCGCTGACGTCCTTCGGCGCCCTCACCTCGTCGCAGGCGGGGCTGATCCTGACCGTCGGCTCGTTGACGTGGACGGCCGGCTCGCTCCTCCAGGCCCGGCAGGACCGCATCGCCGGCGCGGGCTCCCGTCCTCGCCGGGTCGTGCTCGGCAGCCTGCTCATGCTCGCGGGTGCCGGCCTCATCACGGGGACGATCCTCTTCGCGCAGGACATCTGGTGGCCGATCGCGGCCGTTGGGTTCGCCTCCATGGGGCTCGGCATCGGGTACGGCTACACCACCTCGACCACCGTCGCCTTCGCCAGCGCCCCGCGCGGGCAGGACGGCATGGTCTCCTCGTCGATGCTGCTCGGCGACCTCTTCACGAATTCGATTGGCGTTGGCGTGGGGGGCTTCCTGCTCGCCCTCACCACCGACCTCGACTGGAGCACACCCTCCAGCGCCGGCCTCAGCATGTCCCTCGGCCTGCTCATGATCGGCACTGCCTTCGTCGCCGGGCAGCGGATGCTTGCCGCCACGGATGGACCTCGCGGCCTCGGGCACCACGTCGCGCAACGCTCGTCAGCGCGCTGACCACGTCGACGTCACGGAACTCGAGTGATCTTGCGCCCATGTGTATACTGGGCCGATCCCTACACTGCCAACGCTCGATTCCGGAGAAGCACCGTTTATGCACTCATCCGGCCACGAATCATTCCAACCGTCCACCTGGACACGCCCATTGCAGTTCCTCACCACAATCATGTCAGTGATCTTCACGATCGGGACGACGCTGCAGAACTTCGTCATCGTCAATCGGGAGATGCTGGAGGAGACGATGCAGCTCGCCGGCCAGACCCCGGACGAAGCGGCGAGCAACGCGCCCGGGTTCCTCCTCGGGTTCCGCATCGTGGGATGTCTCTATATGGTGGGCAACGCAATCGGCATCCTCTCCTTCAAGGGATGGAGTTGGGTGTTCTGGGTCGCCCTTGTTGTCAACGTCACCCAGGCATTCGGGTTCGTCGCGATCCCGTCCGAGGTGTGGGAGGCGTCACTGGACCGGTATGGCATTCCGGGGATTCTCCCATCGGCGGTTACCGATGGAGGCGCGCTCATCCTGGCGGTGATCCTCATCGTGTCCCTGATCAGGTACCGGCGGCCATGGGCGTTCGTGCGTACACCTCCGCAGGGGGCCATCCACGTCTGAGCGAGTCTCTGGCCATGACGATGCTCGCCCCGCCCCTGAACCGACCGCATGACGAAACCCCCGGAACATGGCTGTTCCGGGGGTTTCGTGCTTCATTGCTTGATGACAGGCGGGCCGATCGCCCGCTACTTCTTCAGGCTCGCCTTGATCTTCTTGCCGTCGATCTCCTTCGGCGTGTCCTGGTCCTCGTAGGGATTCGGGCCGGTCGACATCGGCGGAAGCGGCTTCTTCGGCGTGCCGTGATAGCGCGGGTCGGTCTGCTCCAGCAGCCCGACATCGTCCGAGATCGGCTTCGGATCGTCCAGGTAAACGAGATCGCCCATGCCATCCGGCGCCTTGCCGGTCGCCCAGCGACCTTCCTTGCTCGCATCGCCCTCCGAAAGATTCCAGAAGGTGTGCATCTGCTCCTGGTTCACACGGTCCATCGGGAACGGGCTGGGCACGTGGAACTCGTGCAGGCCATCCGCCTGGAGCTCCTCGATCGCCGCCGCCCACTGATTCTGGTGCGCGATATCGCGCGCGAGGTTGAAGCCGAGCATCTTGCGGACACCGTGATCCTCGGTCATCTCGTAGATACGGCTCACCTGCAGGTTGCCCTGCGTCTCCGCCATGAGGTTCCAGCGGAAGTCCGCCATCAGGTTCCCGCTGGCGGCTGCGAAGGCTCCGCTCCAGGGCACACCCTGGCTATCCGTCAGCACAGGGCCCTGTCCTGCCACGATTTGGTGCTGCGGGTTCATCGCGTTATAGATGACATCCTGCGCGGACTCACCACCCAGCGACGCGCGAACCAGCGGATCCTGGACCGCCTTGTCCTTCACATCGTTCGGCGCATGGTCCAGCAGCCGGGAGATCATCACCGACAGCATCTCGACATGGCCGATCTCCTCGGTCCCGATGTCCAGGAGCATGTCCTTGTATTTGTCCGGTCCACGGCTGGTCCACCCCTGCATGAGGTAGCTCATCATCACCGTCATCTCACCGAACTTGCCACCGAGCAGCTCCTGCAGCCGCTTCGCGAACAACGCATCCGGCTTGTCCTCGAACTGCATTTCCTTGACGTGAAGGTACTTAAAGAACGGCCTTCCTCTGACGACCCTCTCCAGGGCGGGGTGCGAACGAACATGTCCAACGGGAATAGACAAACGCAGGGACTATGCCATCCACCCTGACCGGTTGTGCGAAGGGGGCAACATCCGCACAATGAGGCGACCGGTGAAAGGATCGACGCGAGCATTGATGCCCGCGGAAACGGAGATGAGATGAAAATCACGATTCGCGAGGGCATGGTGCCCGGAGACACCCTGCCATCAAAACTGGCCTGGCTTGAATCCATCGGTTTCGACGGTATCGAGCTCCACGCGGCATCGATGCAGATCACCCACGACGAGCTCATCGGGATCATGCAGGACTCCCCGATCGGCGTCTCAGCTATCGAGGGGATCCCTCGCCTGCTCGACCCCGATCTGGCCGTCCGTGAGGATGCCGTCCGGCAGACCACCGAACGCATCGGCCTCGCCGCAAGGCTCGATGCCGTCGGGGTGCTCATCGTCCCGCAATTCGGCCGCACCGCCGCCCTCCCCGATCTCTCTCCATGGAAAACCGGCGCCGATCTCGAACACGAAATGCTCTACACGCAGTTGAACCGCCTTGCGCCCCTGGCCCGCGACGCAGGCGTCGTCCTCTTCACCGAGCCGCTGAACCGCTACGAGGCCTACATCGTCAACCGCGTTGACCAGGGCGCGGAGATCGCCCGAAAGGTAGGGGACGGCGTCGCGACAATGGCCGATTTCTTCCACATGAATATCGAGGAGGCGGATATCCCGACCGCGATCCGCGAATCGTCAGACCACATCGCCTACGTCCACGTCGCCGACAGCAACCGCGCCCAACCGGGCATGGGGCACCTCGACTTCCGACCGGGCTTCCGGGCACTGAAGGAGATCGGCTACGACGGCTGGCTCGGCCTCGAGTGCAGCCGCATCATCGGCGACTACGACGACGCTATCCGCGAAACCGTCGCCTTCATCCGGCACGAGTGGGACGCCGCCTAGAACCATCCGTGTATACCCGCCCACAAGGTTTGGCGATACGGCGGCCAATGCCAACCCGAAAGGAATATCCATGCCCCGCGAGCTTGTCGCCGTCGCCCCACGCGCGCCCGAGATTCGGGCCTACGACGAACGTCCGCTCGGCCCGACCGAGATCCGTATCCGCACCGAGCTCGCCTCGCCCAAGCACGGCACCGAGCTGGTTGCCTATCGCGACGATCCGGTCGCCTCCCGGCAGTACGACTCCGCCTGGGGTGCAGTCAGTCCGGCAACCAACACGCAGCGACACGGCCGCTTCCCCATGCGCCTTGGCAACATGGCGGTCGGTACCGTCACGGAAACAGGCAAGAACGTGACGCGCTTCAAGGCCGGTGACCGCGTCTTCGGCCATTTCCCGATCCGGGAGACGCAGACGGTCGACGAATTCCGCGCCGACCTCCTCCCTGAGGGGCTCAGCGCCGAAGCGGCCCTCTGCCTCGATCCAGTCGTGATGGCGATGGCGATGCGTGATGGCGGGATCAAGCTTGGCGACCGCGTCGCGATCTTCGGCCTCGGCGCGATCGGCCTGGTCGCCGTCCAGCTCGCCCGCCTCGCCGGCGCCAGTACCGTGATCGCCGTCGACCCGCTGGAGAACCGTCGCGGTCTCGCGAAGGTGTACGGCGCGGACGTCGTTCTCGATCCGACGGCCCATGGTGGCGACGCCGGCCTTGCGATCCGCATGCTCACAGCGGACGGGGACCCGGCAGATCCACCGAAGGGCGATCGCATCATCGGTGGATACGCCGAGGACCTCACACAGATCAGCAATCTTGGGGTCGACGTCGCTGTCGAGACATCCGGCAGCATCCCGGCCCTGCACCAGGCCATCCGCTCAACCCGGTTCGGCGGGACGGTCTGCGTCGTCTCCTTCTACGGTCGGGATGCCTCTGGCCTCCTCCTCGGTGAGGAGTTTCACATCAACCGGCTGAACCTGGTCTCCGTCCGCGCCCAGAGCCTCCCCATGCGCGATGCCCCGGGCTGGACACTGGAGCGGATGGTCCGCCTCTCGCTGGATTGGATGATCGATGGCCGCATCCGCACTGACGGCATCATCACCCCCATCGTGCCGTTCGACGAAAGCGCGGATGCCTACCGCAAGATCGACGAACGCCCGTGGGAATCCATCAAGCTGGGGATACGATTTCCGTAACCAGGTCGCCGGAAGGGAAGTCTTGCGGCCGCCTCACGCACGTTGCCAGGCTGGCGTCGCCGCAATGGTTCCCCTCTCTCCTCACCACCAGCCAAAGAGCCCCATCATGCTGAGCCGCAGCAAGGGCCCGCTGTCGCTTCTCGCCCTGCGGGCTCGGCCCGAGAACCCAACGCGGAGCGATGGTGCGTACATTCCCCTTCGCCGGACGACAGCCCCCAAGAACCGTCATCCCGACCACGCTGCCCGAGAAGCGGGGCGCACGTGGAGGGATCTTTGTGTCAATCTGAAACTTGTATTATCCGGAGCAAAGATCCCTCGACACGCACGCTCCCTTCGGTCGCGATGCGGCTCGGGATGACGGAAAATGCAGTGCGGAATGGGTCACGACCGGCACCTTACTCCCTGCCAGCCGCCGCCCCCACGAACCCACCACCCGGCACGTAGTTCGGCGACTGGTGCCTGAAGTACGTGTTGTAGACGTCGCAGTATCGCCCACCCAACGCCAGCAGCGACCGGTGCGTGCCCTCCTCCACGACTTCGCCGTGGTCGAGCACGATGATCCGGTCCGCATTCTCGATCGTGGAGAGCCGGTGCGCGATCACGATCGACGTCCGGTCGGCCAGCACGACGTCCAGCCCCTCCTGGATCTGCGCCTCCGTCAGCGGATCGACGCTTGCCGTGGCCTCGTCGAGGATCACGATCGCCGGGTCCTGGATCAGCACCCGCGCCAGCGCGACCAGCTGCCGCTGGCCCATCGACAGTGCCTTGCCATACTCGCCCACGTCCGTCTGCAGACCATCCTGCAGCGCCTCGACCCAGTCGCCGCCCGCGACCATCCTCGCCGCCGCCATCACCTCGTCGTCCGTCGCGTCCGGCTTCGGGTAACGGATGTTGTCCGCCACCGTCCCGGAAAACAGGAACGGTGACTGCGGCACGATCCCCAGCTGGCGCCGGTATGCCGGAAGGTCGAACGTCCGGATGTCCTTGCCGTCGATCAGCAGCTCGCCGCCCTGGAACTCGTAGAATCGCGTGATGAGCTTGCCGAGCGTCGACTTCCCGGCGCCGGTGTGCCCGACAATCGCCAGCGTTTGCCCGGCCGGGATCTCCAGGTTGAAGTCCTGCAGCACGTTCGGCCCGTCGCCATAGCGGAACGTCAGGTTGCGGAACTCGATCTTGCCGCGCAGCTCGCCCGGGTCCTCCTCGGCGACCTGCACCACCTCCGGCTCGGCGTCGATCAGCGCGAAAATCCGCTCCGACGCCCCCAGCCCCTGCTGGAACTGCGACCAGAACGACGAGATCGACGTCAGCGGACCCCAGAAAATGAAGACGCTCTGCATGAAGAGGAACCAGTCGCCCGGCGAGATCTCGCCACTGATCGCCCGGTCGCCGCCGACATAGACGATCGCGACCGATCCCAATCCGGAAAGCAGGAAGAGCAGCGGGAAGATCGCCTGGAAGACGAGCCCCTGCTTGAGCGACACCTTGTACGCCTGTTGCAGGATCGGCACGAACTCGTTGTAGAGCGTTCGCTCCTGCCGGAAGGCCTTCGCGACGGCGATGCCATTCATGCCCTCCTGCACCGTCGAGTTCACCCGCGCCGTCGACCGCTGCGCGTCGCGGGTCGTCTCCCGCGCAATCTTGCGGAACCCGAGCGCCGCCAGCACGATCAGCGGCGCGAACGCGATCGTCAAACTCGCGAGAAGCACGCTCCGCATGTAGAGGATCACGACCAGCAGCACCAGCATCAGCACCTGGCTGACGAGGCTCAGCGACAGCGTCACGACGTTCGCGAACTCGTCACTGTCCGAGGTGACGCGGCTGACGATCTTGCCGGACGGGTTGGTATCGAAAAACGACAGGTCGCGTCGCAGGATCGCCGCGAACGCATCCTTCCGCAGGTCCAGCACGACGTCGCCGACCGCCCGCGCCGAAAGCCACGCCCGCACGAAGTTGAAGACCCAGGCCAGCACGCCCGCGCCGAACATTCCGGCGAAAAAGATCCAGAGCACCTCATCCAGCGTGCCCTGCTCCAGCCGGTCCAGCCCCCAGGCGCCGATCACCGGCTGCACCAGCGAGGTGACGGAGTTCAGCAGGATCATCACTGCCGCGATCAGCATCGGCACGCCATGGGGCCGGAAGTACCCGAGGATGCGCCCCAGCAGCTCCCGGTCGCCGTATGAGCGATCGTAATCTTCGGCATCGAGGCCGCTCATGATGAAGCCCACGCGCTACCCCTCCTTTCCGGTCCGCGCCAGCGATTGTGCCTTGCCATTTCCCGGTAGCCCCGCCCCCGTGGTGTCCGGGATTCCGGCAACACCGCCGTCTGGCGATTCCGCTGTGCCGGCATCCCGTACATCCGCCCCTTGCGGGCGGGTACCCGCCATCTCCTCATCGTCGTAATGCGAGAAGATGCGCCGGTATAAGGGCGATTCCTTCAACAATTCCTCGTGCGTGCCGAACGCCGCCACCCGGCCACGCCGCAGCAGCAGCACCTTGTCCGACCACCGGATCTGCGACAGCCGGTGCGTGATCAGCAGCGTCGTCCGCCCTTCGAGCAAACGCCGCATCGCCTTCTGGATCTCGTCTTCCGTCGCGCTGTCGATCGCGCTCGTCGAGTCGTCCAGCACCAGCATCCGCGGCTGCGTCAGCAGCGCCCGGGCGATCGCCAGCCGTTGCCGCTGCCCGCCCGAGAGCGTCACGCCGCGCTCGCCGATAACCGTGTCATAGCCCTTCTCGAGCGCCACGATGAACTCGTGCGCCTGCGCATCCTTCGCCGCCTGCACGATCGCCTCGCGATCCGCATCCTGGCCGAGCCCGAACGCGATGTTCTCGGCAATGCTGCGCGAGAAGAGGGTCACGTCCTGCTCGATCACGGAGATCTGAGACCGAAGCGAGTCGAGGTTCCAGTCGCGCACATCGACGCCATCGACGAGGATGCGCCCGGAATCGACATCGTAGATGCGGTTCACCAGCTTCGTCAGCGTGCTCTTGCCGGAGCCGGTCTCACCGACGATCGCGATCGTCTCGCCCGCCGCGGCATGGAAGCTGACGTCGTCCAGCACCGGATCGCCTTCATAGGAGAACGTGACACCATCGAAGACGATATCGCCCTCGATCTCCCCGATATGTCCGCCGGCGTTCTGGTCCAGCTCCGTCTTCTCGTTGACGAGATCGAGCACCCGCTTCGCGCCGGCAAGCCCGAGCTGCACCATCGAGAACGAGAACGTGGAGATGTGCGTTGGGAAGCCGAACTGCTGCAGCAGGCCAACAAAGGCGACGAGCTGGCCGATCGTGATCTGGTCGTCCTGCACGAGATAGACGCCATGCATCGTCGCCAGCGCCATCGCCGCCGCCAGCAACAACGTCGGCAGGTACCACGCCTGCACCAGCCCCTGCTCGACCGCGTGATCGCGATACTTCTTCGCGTTGCGCTCGAACAGGTTCCACGCCTGCCGCTCCTGCCCCGTCGACTTGATTACCTCGATGCCGCGCACGCTCTCGTTCAGGTTGGCGTTCACCACGCCGAACTGCGAGCGCATCCGCTCCGACACCGGGCTGAGCTGCCGCATGTAATACCGGAGCGCGAAGGCGAACGAGATGACGAACAGGACCGGCACTAGCAACAGCCGCACGTCGATCAGGCCGATGAAGACCAGCGGCACCACGATCGCGATCAGCGACCCGAAGATCAGGTCCACGCCCGGCGACATCATCAGGTTGAGCTGTCGGACGTCGTTGGTCGCCCGCGCCATGATGTCGCCGACCTTCTGCCGGTTGTGGAACGTCTGGCTCTTGCTCAGCAGGCTGGTGAAGAGTTCCTCGCGGGCATCGCGCTCCAGCCGCTTGGCGACGACCTCGATCGCGAACCGGGCAACGAAGTCCACCACCCCGCGCAGGATCACGATGACCAGCAGCGCGATCGCGATCTGGACAAGCGTCGAACGCACATCGTCGCCACCGTCATTGACCGCGTCGAACGCCTCTCCGGTAAGCCCCGGCACGAGCCCGTTCAGCGCCTCGGTCAGCACCGCCGTCACGAGGAAAAGCCCCATCCACCCCTTCAGGTGCACGAGATGCGAGATCACCCAGCGCAGCGGCGAGCGCCGGTCCGGCACGAACGCGGACCGGACGGTGAACTCGGACGATTCGTGGGCAGGCGGAGCGCCCGTGGAAGGCGATGTACTGGTCACGGTGGACACGAAGAACTCCTGGGCGTGCAGGGGAACGGGAGACACGAGGGGTCCGGATATGTGCGGTTAAGCCACAGCGTAGTTTACGCGATCGTCACCCGGATATGTGTCGTTTCGGTTACATTTCCCGCCCCTACGTAGCCACCGCTCGTCACCGCTCGGGCGCCTGAAGAAACAGCGCGATGTCGCTCCGCAAACCCGGTTGCTGTCACAGACCGCACGTCTTCCCTGTCCCTATAACCAGACACGTGTCCATTCCACCCGATTTCAATCACGATCGGGCCACTCATCGAGACGGCCGACAAGGAGCACCCTCATGACATTTCGGCTCAACGACAGGACTGCGCTCCAGGGCGCGATCGGGCACATGCTGGGCATGCACAAGTACCTCCTGGACAGCGGACTGGACCCCAATCTGCTCGAGCTGGTCAATATGCGCGCATCCCAGATCAACGGCTGCGCCAACTGCCTCGCCCTCCACGCGAAGACGCTGCGGGAAGCCGGCGAGCGCGAGGACCGCCTCGCGGTCCTTCCCGCCTGGCGGGAGACGACCTGGTTCACCGACCGGGAACGAGCCGCCCTCGCCTGGACGGAAGCGGTCACCACCCTGCCGAACCGGGACGTGCCTGACGACGTCTTCGCGCAGGCCCGCGCGGAGTTCGACGAAAAGGAGCTCGCGGACCTGACGCTGGCGATAGCCGCGATCAACACGGCGAACCGGTTCAGCATTGCCTTCCGCCAACCCCCGACGCCCTTCACGATCGCCGCGCCCGAACCGGTCGCCACTGCGTAGCGCACCTGACTGGGCAGTTGTCTCTTGCGGGGAGAACGCGCGACCAGCGAAAGTCAGCGATCGCACGTGCTCCCCGTCGTCCTCTGATTCCAAAAGGAACCCGCCATGAACCTCGCACTCTGGATCGCCACCGGCTTCCTTGCCTTGATCGCGCTCGCCGGTGGCATCAGCAAGTCATTCGTCCCCAAGGAGAAGCTCGACGCCCACCCGGCCAGCTGGACGCAGCATGCCAGCGCTACCTTCGTCAGGACGCTCGGGATCCTCGAGCTCCTCGCCGCAATCGGCCTGATCCTGCCTGCCCTTACCGATACGGCACCGGTCATGGTCCCGATCACCGCCGCCTGTTGGGTGCTGCTCATGATCGGCGCGACCGCCGTCCATTACCGGCTCGGCCAACCCCGGCTCGCCATGCTGACATCCGCCTACCTTGCCGTCGCCGCCTTCGTCGCCTGGGGACGCTTCGGCCCGGAGTCCTTCACGGGATGACCGCTCGGCACCGCGCCTCCGGCCCACGGTGTCACGCTAGCCGGGTCCCGCTCGTCTCCTGGGCAGAGACTCATCCTTACCGCATGGAGCACAACATGAACGTCTTTGTCGCAGGAGCAACGGGAGTCATCGGGCGGCAGCTGGTGCCGCGGCTGGTAGCCGCAGGCCACGACGTCCACGGAATGACGCGGAGCGCGTCCAAGGAGGCCATGCTCCGCGAGATGGGCGCAAAACCCGTCATTGCCGACGCCCTCAACGCCCGTCAGGTCATGGACGCCGTGACAAACGCGAAACCGGACGTCATCGTCCATCAGCTCACGTCGATCGGCTCGATCGACATGCGCCGGTTCGACCGCGATTTCGCCCTCACCAACCGGCTGCGCACCGAAGGCACGGACAACCTGCTCGCTGCCGCGAAGGCGGCCGGGGTCGGCCGGTTCGTGGCGCAAGGCATTGCGGCCTTTGGCGCCTACGCGCGGGTCGGTGGGCCGATCAGGTCGGAGGACGATCCCCTGGAACCGAACCCCGCCCGGGAGATGCGCGAGACGATCGCCGCCATCCGCTACCTCGAGGATGCCGTCCTTGGCGCGGACTGGGTCGACGGCATCGTCCTCCGGTACGGCACGTTCTACGGCCCGGGCACGTCGCTCGCTCCCGGCGGGGAGTATTTCGAGATCATCGGCAAGCGAAAGTTCCCGATTGTCGGCGACGGAGGCGGCGTGTGGTCCTTCATCCACGTCGCCGACGCGGCGGAGGCAACCGTCGCGGCGATCGAGCGTGGTCGGCGCGGCGCCTACAATGTCGTCGACGACGAGCCAAGCCCGGTGGCGGAGTGGTTGCCAGCGCTTGCCGCCACGCTGGACGCGCCGAAGCCCATGCGCGTGCCCCGCTTCGTCGGGAGGCTCTTCGCCGGGGAGGCAGGCGTCCGGATGATGACCGAGGTCCGCGGCGCATCGAACGAGAAGGCGAAGCGCGATCTCTGGTGGCGCCCCGCACACCCGAGCTGGCGGAAAGGATTTGCCTCGGCATGACCGATTCGGACCAGGTACTCCAGGATCTTCGGCAAACGTCCTTTGCTGTCGCCTACCGGATGCTCGGCAGCGTCTCCGAGGCCGAGGACGTCGTGCAGGAAGCGCTGCTCCGCGTGCACCAGGCGCTCGACGAGGGAACGCTGATCGAATCTCCGCGCGCGTTCATCACCACGATCACCACCCGGCTGGCGATCAACGAACTCCGCTCGGCCCGCGCCCGGCGCGAGC
>Ga0182741_1004720_pt1 | contig 13192 bp, 15 predicted proteins | sample eDN5th37CBELigOP_FD_128874 | JGI IMG/M metagenome (GOLD analysis project Ga0182741, IMG submission 128874) | Enriched Organic Plus compost microbial communities from Emeryville, California, USA - eDNA 5th pass 37_C BE-Lig OP (version 2) (version 2) ...
ACATTGCATTGTCGTGCTCGAATATCTTCCAGAAGTATCTAGGTGAGTCTGAACGAGTAATTCGTGAGGTCTTTCGCCAAGCTGCATCAAGGCCTCCATGCGTCGTTTTCATTGATGAGATCGACGTGATCGCACCGAATCGAGGGACTGGGAACTTTAGTGATTCCGGGACAGGTGTAGAGGCCCGTGTGATCTCGACGCTGTTGAATCTGATGGATGGGGTGGAGAAGCAGGCCGGGGTTTATGTTGTGGCGACTGCGCGCGACATTCAGTCGATAGATGCCGCCTTGCTCCGCCCTGGGCGACTGGATGAACATGTTAGGCTCAGCTATCCGGATCAATCAACGATTCGGTCTATCTTGGATCGGATGTTCCCAACTTCTAGTGTTTTCGACACTAGCCAGGATGAACGGCTCGGTGCGAAGTCGAGGTACTCTATTGTGGTCACCGCTACGCAAACAGGTTCTTCCGAGGATCCAGCAGGGGATACTAGTTCCGAAGAGCTCGAGGCTCGCATGAGAACGCACAAAATTGTCTTGGATCGAGTCGCGTCAATGCTGACAGTGTTGGCTGAAGATCGAGCCGCAGGAGTCACACCCGTCACATGTAGTGAAGTACAGGCGATTTGCCGCGAGGCAATCATGATGGCAGCCCATCAGCAGATGAATCAGCGAGAGAGCGATGCAGCTTCTCAGTCTCGGTTTGATTCAAATCATAATCGACTTCTCGTGTCCGAAGGCCATTTTGTTGTTGCCATCCATCGTGTGCTCGGGCGGGAGTAGGTGCCAGGCTATGCATAAATATGCCGTCTTTACACTAGCTCAGAGACTCTTTCCAATTCCAATTCTGCAATTGGTGCATACAAGACTACCGAAAGTGTTTATTACGAACCTACTGTCAACTGTATGTGAGTTGTGTCTGGCTATCCCTCAAGCGTGCGTGACGCTGGAATCCTTCGTTTCTGTCTACAAACGCGGAGGGAGATCGCCTCTCATCTTGATGTATGCATTGCTGCTTCCGTAGGAAGCTTTCATTCTCACATGCAGACAGACCGACAGATGGACCGGTCGACTAGGGCTGGTCGATGCTGTCAGAACAGGTTGGATGTGTCTCCACCGACTTACCATGCAATGCGGTGGATCTCGTTCTGGATGACGCTCACCTCCTCGCCCTCAGGAATGAGGTGGAAAATGTGAGTGAAGGGCACAGAGTGCTTCTCATCGTCGACCTGAACGACGCCACCCACGTGAACCAAGAGGCCAACACCAGTCTCCTGGATGTCGATCGTGGAGATCTCGCGCTGGACACGCTGGAAGGAGAGACCCTCCAGTGCGCTGTTGATCTCCTCGACACCGGTGAAGTTGTCACCCGAGGGAGAAGTGTAGACTGCGGTGGGACGCTAGATTGGGTGTGCCAAGGATTAGAAGTGCACCACAGGTGAGATCTGCCCCGTCACAACAATCCATTGGAAGGTAAGCCGAGCCATGGTTCGGTCCTGTACGCGAGATATACTCCTCAAAGCACTCAAGTCCGGGCTGGTCTAACGGAAACCGGAGCGAGGTTTGAGGGGGATTTCCACGTGTGGTCAACGTGGTACGTAACCGAGCCAGGTGCAGGCAATAGACGACGCGAGTGCGAGTGGCATGCCATATGTATATGGCATGTCCCGACACGAGGTGCGGGATAAAAGCGGGGGTAGCTTGACAAAACAATAGATGCGCAAAAGTTCAAAAAATGCCAGATGTTAAAATGGTGTTAAAATGCATTGCAACGTACGTAGCAATTGATCACATTGGGACGTGTTTCGGCATTGTCATAGTTGCCATAGAAGAATTCAATAAATTGTCGGACGTAAGCCTCCTGATCCGCTCGTTCAGCCATCGTTATGCCTTTTTTTCAATCTCTGCGCTCTCACTCGTTTTTCCCCTCTCGCCTCGTCTCTCTCAGGGTTAAGGCCGCCCTGGCCTGTCTGGTCCTGAGGGCTCGGCACCGCCCGGCCCTGCGCAGTCCACACAAGCAAGCTCTCCGCGATGATCGATCGAAGAGAGATAGAGAGGGAGAGAGGAAGACAGACACGGAACCAAAGTGATCACACACCCCCCACCTCGGACACCGTGCCTCAGCTCAGCTCATCAGCTCAGCTCAGCCCAGCTCAGCTCTGCTCAGCTCTGCTCAGCCTTAACTGGCTTGAGCTGGCTTTAGATCCTCTTTGCATGCTTCCGCTTGCCGTGTAGCACATTGTCGCCTGGATCTGGATATCCCCTCAATGACCACTGAAACAACTGGAAACGCGCCTGGCAGTCGGGACTGACACCGAATATCCTCACGATGAGCGTTTGACTGAAATTCTCTTCCAGTACTGCGGCTATACGATAGATATGCATGACACGACGAAAAATACAAATCCACGTTTTATATCAACCGGTTATCATCTTCTGTCAGAATCAGCTCAATACAAACACGACAATGCGCACAAAACCAGTAGGATTCACCGCGAACAGACGCTGCCATTCCTCGCACCGACACATTTCCAACATACGCAAAAGTCGACCTTCCCGCAGTGCAACCAGAGAATGAACTAGCTCAGCATGTCCAGCTCCAATCGCAGCGCTGTTGCGGCAGCGAACGCGCTTATTAGCCTCGCTGCAGCTGAGTTCCATGCAGTTCAAGCCGAATGGGAGAACTTGAATCAAGAACTCGTGCGTGCGTGTGCAGATTGGGCCAACGCCCGGTCGAGACTTGGGCAGCTGCGTACAGCTGCACCATGGGGCGTGTGTGTCGACATCCCCAACCTTCATGCATCAGTTGAATCATGGCTATGCCGTCAAATGAGCGAAAACAGAACTCGTATGATGAGTGCGATCTCATCCATGCACCAACTCATCGGGCGCGCCGAGGGTATGGCGGCGAAGCTAGAAGCACAACGCAACCAGTTTGTCTACGCCTCACTTAAAGAAGGAGACTCTGCGCACACATCGGCTGCGGGCACTCAGCAGGACCCAGAGGCCGTACTTGCAAGTGAGGGATCGCTCTCTTATCGCCTTCCGCTTTCGTGCGTTCGGCGAGTGCTCGAATTTCAAACGCGTCTGATCGGGATGCTTGAGGAAGAACTCACGTCCAAGCTGGAAATTGTCCACGCGGTTTTAGCCCCTGATCATGCTGGATTGCTTGAGGAACTATCAGGTGTCGCAGGTGGACTCGACCGAGTGACTGGGACTTCGAACTCAAGCGCTAGTCAAGCTTGTTCGACGACATCAGCCCAAGAAGTGTCCACCCAGAATCCAGTCACAGATCCATCTGGCATGGTGAGGCCATTTATAGGCCACACTGATGGTGCTTCAAACGCAGGCAACCTCGGTAGCGCAGCTCTGCTCACTGGGGATCCTATTCCTGCAGAGTCTGCGGGAGGACAGGACGGAATCAACACACTGCCCAATTCTGACCAACTGAATCTGTATATCACTGCATTGCAGCTCGAGCCTGCGCTGCTAACACGCGAGCTGCAGCATTACCAGAACCAGATCACCCATATGCTCTCGACGCAGCTCTCGCTGGAGTTATTGTGAATGTAATCCACCGACAATCTGTAAGGCGCCATAAGGATGCATGGTTTCCTTGCTAACAGCGATTTCTCACTGTATTGCTCAGATCGCTCCTTCGTTACAGCTCTTCCTTTCAGTCCCAACCGACACAAACCGATGTACAGTATGTTAGTCTCACAAGTGAATACACTTTGGTTTTATTCCACTGTGCCGTTTGTCGAAGGATGATGCTCACGCCTATGCATGTTCTGTAGTTGTCCTGCCCTGCAAGCAATATTAACAAGCACATGATCTCACTGCTCGCGGCCTACTCCTGGTTCCGAGGCGATACTCCAGCTCGACACCCAGCTCGAGAGTTTCGCCTCGATTGAACAAAGGTAGGTTGCATGTAATTTTTGCGTGTCCGTAAGTACTTGAGCTTATATGAAAGAATTGGAAAAGTACGTAAAGTAGCTGAAATAACGGGGTAACTCGCAGATACTCGGTATAATAATACTTTACACTCAAACGAGCTAAGGATATACATCCTTTGCACTCAGTATTTTCATGTCAATCCCAGCAGGTAAGTAGAAAATCAATCGTGCTCGCCTGGATCCTGGTTCATGTTTTTCAATCCCCACGTGACGAGCATTTTGAGCCACTTTGAGTGTGCATTACCTGCAACTTATCGTGAATTCTTGTGAAAGGACTGTGAGGCAGCCCAATTACTGCTGTTTCTCGCGCTACGACTGTCGGTAGCCCACGAAAAATCGTCCGAAACGGCACCGCCCCAAATAATATCTTGTGCACCTGCTCATGTCAGCGTATGTTTCGTGCCAACGTGTAGCTCAAAACCATGATCTCCGGCAGGACGCAGTGAGCGGGGGCCATGCTGGTAATTCGGGCATGTCGATCCCGATCCCCGCTGCCGCACCCGGCGCCAATGCTGCTTCTGCGTTAGTGAGCAATCCTGACAGTATGCACAGTCACCAGGCTACGGGATACAACGCGACGACTCGTCCGCAGGTCGCCGTTGGACAATCTCAGCACGGCGCCTTGCAGCAGCTCGCACAACCTGGCCAGGGTGGCCAGGGTGGCCAGCAAGAGGATCACGACCAACAGCACCAAAATACTCACCATCAGCAGCAGCAGCAGCAACAACAACAACAACAACAACAACAACAACAACCATCACAACAGCAACAACCGCAGCAGCAGGGACAGGCTCAGCAACAAGGCCAGGCTGGCGATCCTGTACGAAGAGCTCGCCAACCTATCAGTTACGCGGCCGAGCGTGTGATTGGTAATGGTTCCTTTGGTGTCGTCTACCAGGCCACGGTCCTCGAAACACAGGAGACTGTTGCCATCAAGAAGGTGTTGCAAGACCGTCGCTTCAAGAATCGTGAGTTGCAGATCATGAGCTCATTGAATCATCCGAATATTGTAGCCCTGAAGCATTGCTTCTTCTCCCGAGGAGAGCGCGATGACGTTTTCTTGAATCTTGTGATGGAGTACATTCCGGAGACCCTTCACCGCACTCTGCGTGTACACACCCGTGCACGGCGATTGATCCCCGCGCTGCACACGAAGGTATACATCTACCAGCTATGTCGTTCACTTGCTTACATTCACTCGCTGGGTATTTGCCACCGTGATATCAAGCCCCAAAACCTGCTTCTTAATGCACGCACACACGAACTGAAACTGTGTGACTTCGGTTCCGCCAAGGTGCTTGTTCCCGGTGAAATGAACGTATCGTACATCTGTTCGCGCTACTACCGTGCGCCTGAGCTTGTCTTCGAGGCTGTTGAGTACACGACCGCCGTCGACATTTGGTCGCTTGGCTGTGTCTTCGCTGAACTCCTGTTGGGTACTCCACTCTTCCCTGGTGACTCAGGTCTTGAACAACTGATCGAGATTATCCGAGTCCTCGGTACCCCCACTCGAGAGGAGATCTATGCGATGAATCCAGACCATCGGTCATATCGCTTCCCCCAGTTGACTGCACACAACTGGACGCGCATTTTTAGGGACCGTGCGCCACCGGATGCTGTTGATCTGGTTTCACAATTCCTCCGTTACACACCATCGGCGCGTCTGCACCCAATGGATGCACTCGCACATCCTTATTTCGACGAGTTGCGTGATCCCTCTGTTCGCCTCCTGAACGGTCGACTCTTGCCAAACATCCACAACTGGCTCGATTGCGAGCTTGAGATGATGAAGGCGCGAGGTTTGATGGACGCCCTTATTCCTCCATACATTCGGGCGCAAATGACGTCTGACGGACGAATGCCAGAGATCCTGGTCTTGGATCCTAATAACCCACAGACAACGACTGTTAGATTAGGTCCTCATGGTCAAGTGACTTTCCTTCAGTGCAACCCAGATGGAACGTTTGCTCCTGTTCCACCGCCGGCACCGGCAACCACATCCTCTGCAGATGTGTTGGCTCATTCCAATCCTTCCCAAGTTCCTCTCACATCCATTCCTGTCCCGACTGTACCAGCCAACACAGCACAACAGGTTATTGAAAGTGCCGGTATCGGTCAGGCCCATGCGCAAGCTCATGCACAAATGCACAGCCATAGTCACCAAGCGGCTCCTCCCGCCGCCGCCGCCGCCTCGCATGCCTATGGGCATGTCCAAGCGCCTTTGCCCATCGCTGCATCATCGTCGATTCCACTTCCTGTCCAAACTCAGCAGCAGTATACTCAGCCACAGCAGCCACAACAACAGCAAGGGCAGTATGGACAGGGTTCGGGGATAGGGAGGGCTGCGGGGAGCGATAGGATGTATGATCCTAGCAGTACTCATAGCAATAATCCTGCGACTCGTTCCCAGTGGTAACTTTGCTAAGGATCTCGCCTTGTTTGGTGTAATCCACCCAGAAGGTCCATCAACAGACGATTCTTAACCTGTCTTAGGAGCAAGGCCAATGCGCATTGCGCTAGGTGAGCGGGTTACTTTGTCTTGCTTGATGGAATCCACTAACATTTTCGCGTCTTAGTCGCCAAGAACCGCGGTGTTCCATATTCTCTACGCTTTACAATATCACGAACATGACCACGTGTATGTCTACATGTTTACAAGGAGAATTGTGAACCTCTAACTGCCAGCTTGCGGATCAAAGGATAACCCCCGCTGTATATGACTAGCCTGACGCAGATTCTGGGTACCGATACCAGACTCCACTCTACCTATCGCTTCCCCTCATTGGCGCATTCTTACTTTGACTTAAGTCAGACAATGCGTACTCCCTATTGTGGTACTGTCTGTTCTTCACCTCACCCCGGCCCTTGCGCACCAGCCTGGGCCTCCTGAGGTACGAACGATCACATGTTTCAACCCTGACCTGATCCCAATCCAGATTTGCACGTTTCCCAGCGTCCTATTTGTGGTCTCGAGGTGGTTCCGTTGATTCTACAGCTCCACATTCAAAACTGTTTTCGTGTATTCGAAGTTTTTTGTGCTAGTACCAACTTTTGATCGCCAAGTGGTATGTGCGCTAAGTTCAGCTGTTTCTGTTCGCTAATCTTTGCTTATGATCAACATCATCATCGTACATCACTTCTTGAAATTTACCTGCACGTCCAGTTCGGCCAAATCTCAAACTACAAGTAGTTACACGATGTGCGAAATACCACATGTGCGTCAACTCACGATCTAACCTTTCAAAGGGTCCTGGAGTCGATTCTTGTCTATGCTGTTGTTTCTCGTACCTCATCTTCCTTCCCCATCTCCGAACGATTTCAGTTTCCATATCTGTTTATCATTGATTGCTACAACTCTTTTATGACTATTTTGCTGAATTAGAGTTAACATCCCAAAGAAAGTTGTCACTTGGCCGTGACAAGGTGAGGTGCGGGAGAGGAACCTTGATAGGCTTTTTGCCATAACGATCATCCTGCGAACCGAATGCAATCGCTCAACTTAGTTTCTTAGAATCTGTCTGATTATGCACACGGTTCGTCAATTTCTTTGCCTCGACTCGTTTCATTCGTTTGGCTACTGTATGGGAGACCGCATGCATGATTCGCTCCACGAATCATGTATGCGTACTCCCATTGCTTCGCTCCTGGCATGCGACAGCACCATATCGCACGGTGAAGTCGCTTATACTACCTCTTGCAGTGGTTGATCTTCTGATGAAGTCACACCGCTTCTCCTCGATTTGACGCTCTTCGTCCCATTTTTGGCGTCTCAAACATCACCCACATTCCCCTTTTTGTGGCATGGACGATGGAGCGATTGTACGATGACTGCCGCTCTGCTCTCCAATTTTCTCGTGAGACCTCTCTCTGTCCTTCCACCCGAACGGTGCACAATCAGCGAAAACAAGAAAACCAAGCAGTCCACCCTCGCTCCTCCTCGATGTGGCCCCGTCAGTATTCAAGTCTCAATATGACAACGTCTGAACCTCCCCCGCGCCCTATCGACCGACTTCACCCGATTGAGCAGAAAAACTTGCCTCGAGAGAAACCCTCGTAGGCACCATCAGAAAACGTCACAAGTTAATATTAGATGAGCAAGAACCCCACATGACTAAGGTTCATTATAAATGAAGTAATACAGTACCGTCGTTTACTAATGCACTCGTACTGCTTGTAGGTAATCATCGGAGCATCACGGTTCTTTGCTAACTAATCTATGAGGAAAAATCACATAGGATACCGTATAGTCTTGTGGCAAACTTCTGCGTGTATGCGTGTATGCATGCCTAACTCTATTTTCACTTAACGGGCTGCTAGCTCGTCTCACGGTTTTGTGGGTTTTAAAACTTGTAGACATGGTCCTTGTCGAAGCCGAGATCCTTGAGAACACCGCCGACATCACCCTGGGTGTAGTTGGGACCCTTAGGACCAGAAATGGCGTTCATCATACCGGGAGGGCCGCAGACGTAGACCATAGTATCCTTGGACTTGGGGAGCAATTGAGCAATGGCATCCTTGTTAAGATAGCCAGAGAGACCCTTCCAGCCTGCAGGAGGCTTGTCGAGTGAATAAACAACCTGGAAGCGATCAGGGTAAGTCTTTGCAAGCGCATCAAGCTCAGGCTTAAGCAAAATGTCCTCTTGAGTGGCGTTAGCGAAGATGAGCTTGATCTTCGTCTTGTCCTCAGGGTTGCGGAGGATGCCCTCGGCGAGCTGAAGCATGGGGGTGATACCAGTACCACCGCAGATCATGACAGCGTCAGAGTTGCGGTTGGGCTCGTACTTGAGCTTCTGGCAGGGGCCCTTAATGTCAAGCACATCGCCAGGCTTGAGCTCTGCGAAGTGCTTGGACATCTTGCCCGTGGGATAGGACTTGACGAGCAGGGAGAGCTGACCCTTCTCGTGGGTGTGGATAGGGGTGTAAGGACGGACGATGTCCTTCTCACCGTCGTTGTAGCGAGCCAAGACGTAGCTGGTGAGAGGAGCATCAACAGTAGCGTCGGGGCTCTCAAGCTCAAAGTGGTAGACTCGAGTGTTGTAGTTGTAGCCATCGATCGCCTTGACCTTCATCGGGACGAACTCATTGGGGTTCATGCCACCATGGGGCTTACCGCTGCCAGCCTTGACAGTTGCAGCCTGGGCCACGAGAGGGTTCGACTGGGGCGACTCCTTGAACTGCGAGCGCAGTGTGTTCGCAGGGTTAAGCGAGAGACCTGCGAGCATCACGGTCGCGGTGAACGCGATCGTGCCAGCGTTCTTGCGGAGCATGGTAGAGAAGCTCATCGTGGGACGATTTCGGGTCGGTCTGCATGTTCAAACAGGGGTACAATACGAATACAATTGCCCAGGACGTAAGCATCCGAGTAGAACATACCTGGACCTCAGGCAAGTGGTAGATTTGTTCTGCACGCAAGATCCTCATTTTGAAGCGGGTGATCCCGCATTATACTTGGATAATTCCCCAGATCCAGTCACCTCAAATCGAATCATAATGCTCCAATCCACCTCCACTCGCTGTACACACTCCAAAACAGCACTCTAGAGAGCGAAACCTTTGCGAGTGAAAACTCCAGACAGCGTATTCCAGCACCCCTTGTTCGGGATCGCTGGATGGTCTCTGATATCATCCACCAGGCAGCGGAGCCCGCGACGCGCTGTTAGACACGTGACATACAACTGGTAGGAACACGCGCGGAGGCAAAGATCATCAGAAGACACCAGGTAGAGACATGCAGCGAGTGTTCACACTCGAAGAAGTTGCACAACACAGTCAGGAGGGCGATCTTTACATCATCGTCGATGGCCTCGTCTTTGATGTTTCCAACTTCGATCACCCTGGAGGTACGTCTCGGCGTCGTTCTCCGCACTGCGCAGAGCAGATGCGAGCTACGCGCCGCCCGAGCACGCATGTGCTCCTGCTAGTTCATTTGCTTATTTTGAGCCGGAGACTCTGTGCACCCCGCACGCACCGGTCAATCACCCGTTGGTCGGTTTCCCAGGCCTGGAGATAGGATGGGACACAGGGTGTTCGGGTTGAATGGTATCCTGCAGAAGGACCTGGCCATGTTGCAATGCCTCTGTATGTGCGTGCCTGAATCGTCTCGTTCTTACGCTTTGGTACCTCGTTGCCCCTGCGTATAGGGATCAACACGCTCCTGAGTGTGGCTGGAAGAGATGCAACCAAGGAATTCCATGAGTACCACGGGCCTGAAGTTCTCGCGAGGTATATTAAGGATAACCAAAGTCTCTGCATTGGGCGGCTTGACACGTATGAACCAGAGGTGCCGATTGAACACCGCACCGATCCCCACGGAGCGTTCGGAACTCAAGAACCATACTCCGACCCATCCTGGTACCGATTGCACTGGCAATCACCATACTACAAAGCCTCGCACAGAGAAGTAAGGCGAGCCGTTCGCAACTTTGTTAGCAGAATTGTGTCACCCTATGTTAGCGACTGGGAGCAGGCCCGTCGTGTCCCTAGGTCGGTGTTCAGGCAACTAGGTGCCGAGGGCCTCTTCGCTGCAGTCATGTGTAGGCGTTGCCCCTCTCGTCTCCTCACGACGCGCTCTTCAAGTTCCGGAGTTATGTCTTCGGAAAAGGAACTTAACAAGGAGGATGCAGACGATGATCCAGCGGTGGTCCCACAACTCTCTGGGAAGAACCGAACGTCATTATCATCTCAGGCCTACAAAGCGGCGGACCCGGACTTGGACTTGTCGATCGCATTACCGGGGAATGTCCCACTAGAGGAATGGGACACATTTCATGAACTTGTGACACTGGATGAATTCAGTCGGTGTGGTAGCGCCGGTGTGTGTTGGTCACTCCTGGGAGGAATTTGTGGCGGATTGCCTCCGGTGATGCATTACGGGAATGAGTACTTGCAGCAGACTGTTGCCAAACCTGTATTGCGAGGGGATGCGATTATTTCGCTTGCCATTACCGAGCCATATTGTGGAACTGATGCAGCCAGTGTAAGAACAGTTGCAGCAATCGAACCAGACGGTTCTGCCTTCATTCTGAACGGAGAGAAAAAGTGGATTCCAAATGGTAAGTTCATGGAAACGGATATGAATCAATCGATAGTACCCTGAAGCACATGCATATGAGAGTTCTGCATCTTAACTTCTTCGGTCTCACGAATTCCTTGCCCTGTATTCTAGCTACAACTTCTGATTTCTTTACTATGGCAGTACGAACACGGAGCGATCTCAAATTCGTACCCACTGAGGGTTCTCCGGTAGCCGAGTCTGATGAATTAAGCCAGTCCGCACAGCTAAATTTGACGTGGGACAGAGATCGTCCTGATCCGAAGTTCTCGACAAAGCGACCGGGTAGTGACTCTCAAGTAAGCCTTATTGTGGTCCCACGCAATACGCCTGGTCTGACTGTCGAGCCTATCGAATGCGGCGGAGCGCACGCTGCTGGTTTAGGTACAATACGGTTGCGCAACGCGCGTGTCCCTGTAGAATACCTCGTTGGGTCTCCAAATTCGGGCTTGTCCTATGTATTGCACAATTTCAATCATGGTACGTGCCGGCTCTGATGCTCGCTCGAGAATCTCCATGTCCGCGAGGCTGCAGCCAGACTGAACACGCCTCATCTATTGATCCTTTGTCTGTCGATATTTCTAGAGCGGTGGATGTTTGCGATCTTCGCCACGAGGTTCGCAAGGATGTGCGTCAATGAAGCGCTGCGTTGGAGCCTTCGCAGGCGTACATTTGGAGTGCCGTTGACTTCACATGGCGTAATTCGATCAAGTCTAGCGCAAGCATTACGTTCGGTGGAGGCTTCACAGAGCTTAATTGAGAATCTAACATATCAGCTAATGGTAATGCCACCGCATGTGGCACTTCGTGCTTTGATTGGCCCCATCGCACTTGCGAAAGGATTTGCAAGTACAACGCTTGAAGAGGCGGCTCGCGTGGCCACGAAAGTTATGGGCAGCAAAGGATATACGCAAGGCTCTCTGTCTGAAAGGCTTGCTCGAGACGTTCGAGCTATATCCATCCCAGCAGGATCAGACGAAATTTTGGCTGATCTAGCTATTCGCATGGCTGTTCGTGACGCCCATCTCACTTCAAGATCCACATCAATGCTCTAGGCCAGAGGTCAGGCCAGATTGTGCACGAATCCAGATCCTCAAAAGCTGAGCTGGATTCGTGCATTGTGAATACAAGAGCGTGGTACATTAGCAACTTAAGTCAGATTTATTTCCGTAAATAAGCGAGCACAGCGATAAGCGGTTTGTGAACTGGGTGTATCGGTTGGTATGTGCGCTCAAAGCCATCCCTTAGGTATCCCAGGAATCATCGTGCTCTTCTGCAGGTGCGACTTGCTTGCGCCTTTCCTTCAAAATAGCTTTCAACTGAGCCTGCATAGCATCCATCCTTTCTCCATCGGAATCCCGAGGCTTCACAGACATTCGACGAGGACGCAAATTGAGATTCTTGATTTGACTGAGCAAATCGGACATGAGACCCGCCTTGGGATCGGATGGTTGTTTCTGCTCAGCGGACGCGGTGGATCCTGATGTGGTAGTTCGTGCGCTGCGCAGTTTCACACTACCCGAGGATATCTCCGAAAGAACACCGCCAAGGCCGCCACCGCTGGGCTTTGCTTGACCACTCCGCGGAGGTGGAGGAGGTACACCCTTTGCTCCCGATGGTGGTGGTGGTGGTGGTAGACTTTTGCCGCCAGATGGAGGTGGGGGCGGCGGTAGCGACTTATTCTTACTGCTGGCTGAGGGTGGTGGTGGTGGCGGCAACGATTTGTTCGTTCCTACGTAGCCTCCGTCACTCTCCATGGACTCGGTGCGACCATGCGTGGGATTTCGAATATAGATGGTCGTGGATGGGAGAGATGACAACAGTTTCTTAGGTTCTTGCTTGCGATTTACCTTGATTCCGTCGAGAACGAAAACAAAGTCTTCGGGTACATCATCAAGTTCGTCCATGATGAGTTTACGCAAATCAACCAAAGTTGGGGTTGGTGGGTTCGCGACCATATCCGCTGCAGCAGCCGCAGACATAGTCATTGCCAAAGGATTCTGAATACTTGGAAATAGATCCGCAATGTCAACACGGCCAAGTGGTTCTGAGATGCCCTCCAGATAAACGGTAAATGCAGTCTCAGGCAGAGTCCATTTCATGGGTTTCACGGGAGCGACAGCGTGTACCAAGTCTTGGGCCAAAGGCGAATCCGCTTGAGCCGGAATTGGTGAGATAGAAATGCG
>Ga0182741_1004723_pt1 | contig 13182 bp, 12 predicted proteins | sample eDN5th37CBELigOP_FD_128874 | JGI IMG/M metagenome (GOLD analysis project Ga0182741, IMG submission 128874) | Enriched Organic Plus compost microbial communities from Emeryville, California, USA - eDNA 5th pass 37_C BE-Lig OP (version 2) (version 2) ...
CGGTGCGGCGGCCGGGATCGAGCACAATGTCGTTCCATGTCAGGACCGGCGATGCGCGTCCGGCGGCGCGACGGGAAATGGCCCGCAGGCGGGCCGCTACCTCGTCGAGGTCGAAAGGCTTGCCGAGATAATCGTCCGCGCCACTGTCGAGACCATCGATGCGGTCTGCAACCGTGTCCTTTGCGGTCAGCAGCAGGACGGGCGTTGCGTCCTGGCGTCGGCGCAGTTCCCGCAGGATGTCGAGCCCGGAACCGTCGGGCAGCATCAGGTCGAGCACGACGGCGTCGAACGCCGTCGTGGCCAGAGCCGCCCTGGCATCACCGCAGGATGCAACAGCATCGGCCGTGAATCCGTGCAGCCCGAGACCGATTTTCAGGCCGTCGAGCAGCATCGCGTCATCTTCAACCACGAGAATTCGCATCAAGCACCTCTGCGGGCTCAGTGGCCCGCTAGCCTTAAGGCTGCCTTAAGGTTGGCCGGGAGTTTGGGGACATCGCCCGATTGCGAGGATTCGCTTGTCCCATAATCTTATCCGAATTGTGTTCGCGCTTGCGGCATGGATTGTCGGCTCGGCCGGAGTGGAGGCTCAGTCCAGGATCCCACGCGCCGACGAGGTTTTCCGGCTCAGTGCCTCAAAGAGCCCCGATGGAGGTGTCTCCTTCAAATGGGAAATCGCTCCGGAAACCTATCTTTATCGCAACAAAGTAGCGGTTTCGGTCGCCTCTGACGGTTCCCGGCCGATCCCGGTCGAGACCAGCGCGGGCACGAATATGGACGATCCCACTTTCGGCGAGACCGAGGTCTATTACGAGGCCGCCCGTGCGGTTGTTTCGGCGGGTGCCCTGGCGGCTGCAGGCTCGCCACAGACCATCCACGTCACCTACCAAGGCTGCGCGGAAAAGCTTGGGATCTGCTATCCGCCCGAGACGAAAGCGCTCGACCTTGCGGCGCTTCCCATTGCGCCCGGAGAGGAGGGCAAATCCGCCGCTGCGGTCTCATCCCCAAGTGACGTGTCGGCGGATCTGCCGTTGCCGGCCGAGACACCAGCCCCGTCCACGATTGCCACGCCGACATCGGACGCCGGCGCATGGATGGGCGGCAGCCTCGCATCAACCCTGGCGGCCTTCCTGGGTTTCGGCTTGCTGCTCACTTTCACGCCTTGCGTGCTGCCGATGATCCCGATTCTGTCCGGAATGCTCGCCCGCAGCGGCGGGCAGCTCTCGGCGGGCCGGGGCTTCGCGCTCTCCACTGCCTATGTCCTGGCCATGGCGGCGGCCTACGCCCTGCTCGGCATTGCGGCCGCATGGTCCGGACAGAACCTGCAGGCAGCCCTTCAGGCGCCCTGGGCGCTCGGGGCCATGAGCGTTCTGTTCGTCATCCTCGCGCTGTCCATGTTCGGGCTGTTCGAGCTTCAGCTTCCGAGTTCCTGGACCGGCTTCATTTCAGGGAAAACCTCCGGCATGGGCGGCTCGCTGTCCGGCGCAGCGGTTCTCGGCTTCACGTCCGCCCTGATCGTCGGCCCCTGTGTGACGCCGCCGCTCGCCGGGGCGCTGCTCTATGTGTCCCAGACCGGGGACGTGGCGCGCGGCGCTGCGGCCCTGTTCATGCTGGGACTCGGCATGGGCCTGCCGCTGATTGCGTATGGCACCCTCGGCAGCAAGGCCCTGCCGAGATCGGGGCCGTGGCTGGTGCGCGTGAAGCAGGTCTTCGGCGTGGTCTTCCTCGGGATTGCGGTCGCGATGATCTCCCGCATCGCACCGCCGCAGGTATCGCTCGCCCTCTGGGCACTGCTCGCCATCGGCGCAGGTGTGTTTCTGGGTGCCTTCGATGCACAACCCGACGGGTCCCTGCGCCGGCTGGCGAAGACGGCCGGCGTTGCGGCGGTTCTCTATGGCGGGACACTGGTCGTCGGCACCGCCGGCGGCGCAAGCGACCCGCTCCAGCCGCTCGCATTCCTGGCGCGGGACGCCCAGCCTGCTGCGGCGACGGAGCTGGCGGCATCGCGCGTAACCACGCCCGCCCAGTTCGACGCGGCACTCCGCACGGCGCGGGCGCAGGGCCGGCCCGTCCTCGTCGACTTCACGGCCGGGTGGTGCGTAACCTGCCGGGAGATCGACCGCACGGTCTTTGCCAATCCGGTCGTACAGACACGGCTCAGGGATGTTGCAGTCATCCGCGCGGACGTGACGGATTACAATGAAGGCAGCCGTGCGCTGATGCAGCGCTTCGAGGTGGTCGGACCCCCGACCATGTTCTTCCTCAGCCCCAAGGATGGCCGGGAAATTCCAAGAACGCGTCTGATCGGCGCCGTCGACGTCAACCTCTTCCTCGACACGATCAACCTCGCAGGCCTCTAGGCCGAACCTTCCCTTTCCAACCCTCGGTGTTATCCATGGCTCATTTCATCAAGACCCTGTTTGCCGCGCTGTTGATGGCGGTGGCTCTCGTGCCCCTGTCGGCGCCAGCCCAGGCTCAGGCCAAGGCCATTTCGGAGGAAGCGATTCTGAACGATCCAGAGGCGCCCGTGGGCGGCAATCCCACTGGCGACATCACGATCGTGGCGTTCCTCGACTACAATTGCCCGTACTGCAAGCGATCGGCGCCGGACCTGGAGAAACTGGTCAAAGCCGATGGCAAGATCAGGCTCGTCTACAAGGATTGGCCCGTCCTTACGCCAGCCTCCTTCCACGGCGCCCAGCTCGCACTCGCGGCCAAATACCAGGGCAAGTACGAACTGGCCCACCATGCCCTGATGAGCCTGCCGGGCCGCAGGAACGACAAGGACAAGATGACCGAAGCCATCCAGGCCGCGGGCATCGACATGGAGCGCCTTGCCCAGGACCTGAAGCAGCATAGCGCCGAGATCCAGTCGCTTCTCCAGCGCAACCTCGATCAGGCGGAAGCCCTTGGGCTGACGGGCACGCCGGCCTACCTGATCGGCCCGTTCAAGGCTGCGGGAGCGCTCAACTACGAGCAGTTTCAGCAGGCGGTGGCCCAGGCCCGCGCCCAGGGGCGGCAATAACCGGCCTTCGCTTCGCGTCTGATCCTTATCTCACTCCGCTACGGAGCTTGCATGACCATCCTCACTCAGCATACCGGCCTTTTTCGCGCTTTCCTCCTGCTTCTGCCGGTTGTTCTGGCGGGCTGCAACACGACGGCGCCACCACAAGCCGTGGCCGCTGCGGCGCCCGCGGTCGATCCCCTGACTGCCCGGCGCTATGCGGCGATCCATGACGAGAAGCATCAGGTTCCGGGCGTCGACCCGTCAGCCCTCAAGCCGCGCAACGTGCGTCAGCTCGTGGATTATCCCACCAAGGAGAAGCCCGGCACCGTCGTGATCGATACGAATGCCCGTTTCATCTACCTCGTGCAGGAGGGCGGCAAGGCACTGCGCTACGGGGTCGGGGTCGGCAAGGAGGGTCTGGAGTTCAAAGGGTCGGCGAATGTGCAACGCAAGGCCCAATGGCCGCGCTGGACTCCGACGCCCGACATGATCCGGCGCGAGCCCGGACGCTACAAGCGCTGGACCGGCGGGATGGAGGGCGGTACCGCCAACCCCCTCGGCGCCCGTGCCCTGTATCTGTTCAAGGACGGCAAGGACACGCTCTACCGCATCCATGGCACCAACGAGCCGGATACAATAGGCGAGGCGGTGTCTTCGGGTTGCATCCGCATGATGAACCAGGACGTGATCGACCTTTACGGCCGCGTCCCCCTCGGCAGCAAGGTGATTGTCCTGTAAAGATTATTCATTCCGCTGCGGAAGAGGCGGGACTCGTCGCCCTTTTCGGGCCTTCGGGTCCGCGTCCATTCCGGTTCGGTCAAACATAAGCGTCGCCAGTCATTGCCAAGGATATGCCCATGGATTGGAGAATTTTCATCGGCTACAGCCTCGCCGGCGTGGCGGCGCTGTCCTATGCCGGTTTGACGAGCGGCCCCGAGCATCGCCCGCAACCACCGGCGACGAGCGGGGCGGGCGCCCGGGTGGTCGAGAGCGCGGCGGCGCCAGTTGCGCCATCAGCGGCGCCAGCCCAAGCCAACAAGGCGCCAGAGAGCGCCAGCGCAGCGCCCGCTGGAGCAGCCAGCCCTTCCGGGGATGGGTGGAGCGTTCCCAATGTCGACGACCTCCCCAACGATGCATGGGGCAGGGCGGTGCGCTTCGGCCGGGATCTCACGGCCGCCACCTATGCCCATATCGGCCCGGAAGTGGCCGACACCTCCAAACGCTATGCGGGCAATAACCTCTCCTGCCAGAACTGCCATCTGGATGCAGGCACCAAGAAATTCGGTCTGCCCTTCGTGGGCGTGTTCGGCGATTTCCCGCAGTACCGCCCGCGGGAAGGGGGCGTCGGAACCATCGAGGATCGGGTCAATGGCTGCATGACGCGCAGTATGAACGGCAAGCCCTTGCCTCTGGACTCCGCCGAGATGACGGCGTTCGTCGCCTATATCAAGTTCGTGTCGACCGGACGTCCTATCGGCGCCAAGACCGACGGGCGCGGGTCGGGCAGCATCCCGGAACTGACGCGGCCCGCCAATGTGGAGCACGGCAAGGCTGTCTACGCGGAGAACTGCGCCGCCTGCCATCAGGAGAACGGGCAGGGGGTCCGCAGAGGGGTCGTGGGCGATGCCAAGGGTTATGAGTTCCCGCCCCTATGGGGACCGGACAGCTTCAATAACGGCGCCGGCATGGCCCGCCTGATCGCGGCCGCAAACTTCATCCACAGCAACATGCCGCTCGGCGCGAGCCTTGAAGAGCCGGTGCTCTCGCCGGAGGATGCCTGGGACGTCGCCGCCTATGTCCAGTCCCATGCCCGCCCGGAGAAGGCCGGTCTGGAGAACGACTTCCCGGTGCGGTCGCAGAAGCCGCCGGATGCGAGCTATCCGCCTTTTGCCGATGGTTTCAGCCAGGAACAGCATAAGCTGGGACCCTTCCAGCCTATCCGCGAGAAGCTGAAAGAGCTGAAGGCGTCGGAAGCCGGGAAGGCGACATCCACCACGAATTGAACCTTGCGATTACGAGCGCCTGAATGGAGCCGCTGACCTTTGGGAAGCGGCTCTCTTTCCTGTTGGCACCGTCTTCTTCGAGCCCGGACCGGATCCCCTCCGCCGAAAAATGCTCTAAAGGAGAGGCCAGAACGTTTCATCGCGGACCGGAGGGTCAACTCCGGCGAGGATATTCCCCGTGGCTCTCTTCGCTCTCGGCACGTCATTCTGCATCGCGCTGGCCAGCCTGATCTCCGCCGAAGTGGTGAAGGCCGTCGGCGGGCCCATGGCACTATCGCGCTGGCGCATGCTGATCGGCTTCCTCATCCTGGCCTTGATCGCGACCGCCGTGGGCGGCTGGAGCACCGTCTCGGCCCATCATTTTCCGCTGATCCTTCTCTCGAGCCTCGTGGCCATCGTCGTCGCGGACCCTGCGCTGAATGCCGGTATCGCGCTGATCGGCGCGCGCCGAACCGGCCTGATCTTCTCGTTGAGCGCGCCGTTTGCGGCGGCGCTCGGGTTTCTGACACTCGGGGAGACCCTGCGTTGGAGCCAGCTGATCGGCTGCGCCCTCGTCGCCTGCGGAATTGCGGTGGCGGTGGGCTTCAGCAGTAGACCGGCATCGAGCCCGGATGCCAAACCCGACAGTTCCGTTCACGCGGAGGTTCGCCTGTCAGGCGCGGGAGTTCTCTTGGCCGTGCTTGCGGCCTTCGGTCAGGCGGTCGGGATCCTTACCATGCGGCCGGTGATGCTCGACAATCCGGACCCGTTCGCCGTGATGGCGCTGCGGGGCCTCGTGGCCGTCGTCGTCCTGTGGGCCTATCACCTCGCATTCCCGGGAACCTGGAAGAATGGTATTGGCGTTCCTGACCGGAAGACCATGGCCCGGGTCGCGATCGGGGTGTTCATCGGCTACGTGGTTGGCATGTCGATGCTGATGATCGCTCTGACAGGAACGAGCGTGGCGGTCGCCTCGACTCTGTCCTCCATGGCGCCTGTCGCCATCCTGCCGATGCTGTGGCTGCGTACCGGGACCAGGCTTCCTTGGCAGGCCTGGTTCGGCGCCTTCGTGACGGTTCTCGGCACCGCAGTCCTTTTCCTGAAGTAGAGGTCGAGCGGGCCGCCGTCAGAGGGAACTGACCTCATCTGCCAGATTGAACCTGATCCGTTTCTGCTGAAGGCCCTTGTCGAGGGAGCGCTGGAGGACAAGGCCTGCGAAATAGACATGTTCGCGCATGAGATATTCGGCCCGTTCGCCGTCGCGTTCCGACAGAGCCTCGGCGATGCGGCGATGATCGTCATGGGAGCGCTTGATGATCTCGTAATCCTCCCAGACGAAGATGCGGTCGGAGGCCAGCGGCACGTTATGGCACTGCCGCACGAAGTCCGTCACATAGCGATTGTCGGCGGCCTGGATGACGGTGTCATGGAACTCGACATTCATCTGTCGGTAGGGGCCGAGATCGTCGGGATCGAGAAACCCTTTAGAGAGGATGCGGTCGCCTGTCTCGACGCATTCATCGAGCACCCGGAGAGCTTCGGGTGACATACCGCGCCTTGCGGCGAGTCCGCAGGCGAGGGCTTCCAGCCGTGCCCGGACGTCGAATGCCGCAAGCACATCGCTGAGCGAGAAGGCGCGGACCGTATAGCCGCGGTTAGGTTCGTAGATCAGGAGGCCCTCGTTCATGAGGGTCGCGAGCGCTTCGCGCAGCGGTGTACGCGAGACACCCAGGGATTCGGCCAAGGGAATCTGCTGCAGTCGCTCGCCCGGCGGAATCTCTCCCGAAAGGATGCGCTCCCGCAGAAGGTCGCCGATTTCCGTAGAGCTGTTCGCCACATTCGCCTCCCGAGAGGTCCAATTCGCTGAGGATTGGATACAATCATTCGTAAAAGAGGGAAAGCGGATTGACAAACTCGCCTTTCTCTTGCTCGATTGTATCCAAGAGATGGCTACAGACCGTCCGCGGAGGAAATTTTGACACGGCAGGCGCAACGAGTTGCGCTGGTGACCGGTGGAGCCGGAGGCATTGGTGCCGCGGTTTGCCGGACGCTGGCAGAGGATGGCCTCACCATTGCGGTCACGGACAAGGATCTCACCGTGGCGCAGGAGCTTGCCGAGCGGCTGCCCGGCTCCGGGCATCGGGGCTTCGCCGTCGATGTGTCCGACGAAGGCTCTGTGAGGCGCCTCTACGACGAGGTCGAGTTGTCCCTCGGCAAGGTCTCGGTTCTCGTCACCTGTGCGGGCGTTCTGCTGCTGCGATCTGATGGATCTCGCAATGAAGTGGTTGAAACCTCTCTCGACGAATGGGAGGTGACGCAGGCCGTCAATGCGCGCGGGACGTTCCTCTGCTGCCGGGAATATGCACAGCGGATCGGCCCGGCCCCCATCGACGGACGGGTCGTCACGCTCTCGTCCGTCGCTGCGCAGCTTGGCGGATATCGCTCCAGTTCCTCCTATATTGCCAGCAAGGCCGCGATTCTCGGGCTGACCAAGGGACTTGCCCGGGAACTCGCCCCGAAGCGCGTAACCGTGAACTCGGTCGCTCCGGGCCTGATCGATGCGCCCATGCTGCGCCTGTCGCTCGATCCCGCCGACGACGAAAAGGCCGCATCCACCATTCCTCTCGGGCGCCTCGGCACGCCGGAGGATGTAGCGGGCGCGGTGCGCTTTCTCGTCTCGCCGGCAGCTTCGTACATCACGGGGGTCACCATCGACGTCAATGGCGGCTACCGGATGCAATAGGCCTCAAGGCCGAAATGGGAGGAAACAATGAAAGTCACGGCAAAACAGATATGGCTTGGAGCGGCCCTGCTGGCGGCAGGTCTCGTTCATGCGTCACAGGCCGGCGCGCAGGAGCCTGGCCTCACGGACAAGACAATCAAGATCGGCATGTTCTCGCCCCTGTCAGGGGCCAACATGGCCTACGGCTTCGATGTCGTGAACGCCGCCAAGATGTACTATAACAAGATCAACAAAGAGGGCGGCGTCCACGGTCGCCAGATCGAGCTCGTCGTCGAGGACGACCGCTGCAACGCGAACGATCTCGTCTCCGCGGTCAAGAAACTGGTCGAGCAGGACCAGGTCTTCATGCTCAACGGCGGATCGTGCTCCGCGGCTGCCGTCGCGGCGAAGGATTATGTCGTCCGCAGCAAGGTCCCGTGGGTCATGCTCAATGCCTCGGCCGACGGCGCTCTGTATCCGCCCACCGACTACATCTTCGGCGCCTATTCGATCACGCAGTATGCGGTCGGCGGCTCGGTCGTGGATTTCGGCAAGGAGCATCTGAAGGCCAAGAAGATCGGCTACATCAACCATGACGATGCCTATGGGGCCTGGAACCTCGAGGCGGCGCAGGACACTGCCAAGCAGCTCGGCGTCGAGCTCGCGGTGGAGTCCATCAACCCGAACATCACGGACGTCACGGCACCCCTGATCAAGCTGCGGGCCGCCAATCCGGACATGATCGCGATCACGACCTATGCGAAGCCAGCGGCCCTCATCATCAAGAAAGCGCACGAACTCGGCATCACGAAGCCCATCGTGCTCACGGTGACCGGCACAGCCAACATGTCCCAGCTGGTGGAGAACGTCGGCAACAAGGATGCGCTCAAGAACTTCTACGTCCAGGATGTTCTCGCTGACGTGCCAGGCGGCCCCAAGATCAAGTGGGTCTACGACATGTATAAGGAGAACTATCCGGACCTCGCCGCGAAGCCGGACCACCCGCAGGCATATATGCCGTATGGCATCGCGCCTGCCATGTCGGTCGTGAATGCGCTCAAGGAGGCCGGGCCCAACCCGACCCGCGAGAAGGTGGCCGAGGCCCTGCGCTCCCAGAAATTCGACTCCGGCGTGATGGCCGGCCCCATCGAATTCGGGCCGAACGACCGCGCGGCACAGGAATCGACCATCTACCTGAAGTTCGACGGCAGCCAGCAGACCCTGATCCCCGGCTCGTTCCAGAGCCGCTGGAAGTACAAGGGCTGAGTTAAGCATCCAACTTCCGCGGAGGCCTGACGCCTCCGCGGCCCCCCTGACTTAGCGAGGTCGGCATGACGCTCGAGGTGGCACTCCTTTTCCTGCAGCAAGGCATCGCCTCTGGCCTGGTGGTCGGCAGCGTCTATGCGTTGCTCGCTCTCGCCATCGTTGTCATCTTCAAGACATCGGAGGTGCCGAACTTCTCGCAGGGCGAGATGGTGATGGCGGCGGGCTATATCGCGCTCTACCTGCTCGTCTTCCGGAACCTGCCGCTCTGGGTTGTGATGCCTGCGACGATTCTCGCGGCTTTCGCAGGAGCGGCCCTTTTCCGGCGTCTGATCCTGAATCAGGTGGCGCGGGCAAACGGAAGCCCGGTCAATCTCGTGATTGCGACGCTGGGGCTCTCGTATGTTCTCAGAGGGTTCGTCCGGCAGACCGGCTTCGGCGATACGCCGCGCTCGTTTCCCCCGGTCATCGAGCCGCAATCGATCATGATCGGCCAGGCTTCCGTGACGACCCTGGACCTCGTGATCCTCGCAACGGCGGTCGTCGTCATGGCTGCCTTCTTCTGGATGTTCAAATACACGAAAGTCGGGCGTGCCATGCGGGCTGTCGGCATGAATCCCAAGGCCGCACAGCTCGTCGGCGTCGATCTCACGCGCATCCACATGATCGTGTGGGGCTTGTCAGGGGCGATCTCGGCCGTCGCCGCACTGCTGATCTCGCCGAAGGTGTTGATGACGGCCGATATGGGCTCCATCGTGACCCTGGGCTTCGCCGCGGCCATCGTCGGCGGTTTCACGAGCCTGCCGGGCGCGGTCGTCGGCGGGTTCCTGATCGGCATCATCGAGAATCTCGTGGGTCTTTTCGTCACCTCGCGGGCCATCGTGCTCGCGCCGTTCCTGGCCATCATGCTCGTGCTCGTCATCCGTCCGCAGGGGCTGTTCGGTGGCCGCGTCGAAATCAAGAAGGTCTGAGCTCATGTCCGACAAGACGGCCGCCATGGCTCCTCGCTCCGAGGCCAGTCTGCCGGCGGGCTGGTCCGCACGGGGCATTCCTTTCGTGCAGATTGCGCTGCTCGCCCTGGCGGCGGCCGCCCTGGTCATCCTGCCCTTCGCGGTGACCGGATACGTTCTCTACATCGCCAATCTTCTCCTCGTATTCGTGGTGCTCTGCCTCGGTCTCCACCTCGTAATCGGCGAGACGGGGCAGTTCGCACTGGCGCACGCGGCTTTCTATGGCATCGGCATCTATACGAGCGGGCTGGCGGGCAATGCTTTCGGGTGGCCTTTCCCGCTGTCCATGCTCCTCGCTGGGCTGATCGCCGGGGCGGTCGGAGTTGTGATCGGCGCCGTCGCGCTGCGCATGCGTGACATCTATCTGGCGCTCGCGACCTTCGCGTTCGGCGAAGCCATGCAATGGGTGTTCCTGAACTGGGATCGGGTAACCGGAGGCCCGAACGGCCTGCGGATCAGTCCGGCCCGCCTGGGCGCCTTCGAGATCCTCAGCGACAAGCAGGCCTATCCGGTCGTGGTCGTCATGGCGCTGTTGATGCTGGTCCTGACGATCATCATATCACGCTCGCGCCTCGGCCGCGCCTTCCGGGCCGTGCGGGAATCCGAGGTCGCCGCGATGGCGATGGGTGTCCCGGTGCGCCGCGCCAAGATCGTTGCCTTCGGGCTCTCGGCCTTCTATGCGGGCGTTGCGGGCAGCATGTTCGCGACGTTCTCCACCTATATCCATCCGGACAGCCTGGGCTTCCAGACCACGATCCTGGTGCTGACGATGGTGGTGGTCGGGGGGCTCGGCTCCATCGCCGGCGCGGTCGGCGGCGCCATCGCGTTCGGGCTCATATCCGAGGTCCTGCGCCAGACACCTTCGTATCAGGAAATCATCTACGGGCTCATCCTGATCGTCTTCATGATGTACGCCCCGCGCGGCGTCTTCGCGTTCATTCGTGACAGAATGGGGAGGGCGGCCCGTGGCTGATCATCTGCTCCAGGTTCATGACCTCACGGTCAAGTTCGGCGGCCTGACGGCGGTCAACCGCTTCGACATTTCCGTAGAACGCGGCACGATCCACGCCCTGATCGGGCCGAACGGTGCCGGAAAGTCGACGACGTTCAATTGCATCTCGCGGTTCTACCAGCCGACGACCGGGACGATCCTCCTCGACGGCACGGACGTGACGACCATGCCGGCCAGTGCCATGGCACGGCTCGGTGTCGCGAGGACTTTCCAGAACCTCGAGCTGTTCGGGGAGCTGACGGTTTTCGAGAATGTGATGATCGGCGCGCATGTCCACGCGGGCCGGACATGGCGCGATGCGCTGTCGGCGCGTCCACCCGAGGTCGCCGAGCACGCCGAGCATCTTCTGGAGCGCACCGGCCTGACAGCCTATCGCCATACCCGTGCCCGCAACCTGGATTTCGGGCATCAGAAGCTTCTGGAACTTGCGCGGGCTCTGGCCATCCGGCCGCGCCTCCTCCTGCTGGACGAGCCCGCCGCCGGCCTCCGCAATCGGGAAATCGCCGCCCTCGATGCGCTGCTCACGGATCTTTGCCGCCGGGAGGGGATCACGATCCTGCTTGTGGAGCATGTCATGCAGCTCGTGATGGCGATCTCAGACCGGATCACTGTCCTGAATTTCGGAACGAAGATCGCGGAGGGCACGCCCGAGGACGTCCGGAACGATCCCGCGGTCATCGAGGCTTATCTGGGACAGGAGATGGCTCATGCCTGACCTTCTCGAACTGACCGGCGTTTCCGCCTCCTATGGCCGTATTCAGGCCCTGTCGAATGTATCCCTCCGGGTGCAGGAGGGCAGCATTGTGGCGCTGCTCGGCAGCAACGGGGCCGGAAAGACGACGACGCTCAACACGATCTCACGCCTCGTGCCCGTCACCTCTGGCAGCATCCTGTTCGACGGCAAACCCATCGAGAACTGGCCGTCCCACAAGGTGGTGGAAGGCGGAATCGCACAGGTCCCGGAAGGGCGGGAGGTCTTCCGGGACATGAGCGTCCGTGAGAATCTCGAAATGGGTGCCTATAGGCGCAAGGACACAGCGGCGGTCCGGTCCGATTTCGAGCGGGTGCTCGACTATTTCCCCAAGCTCAAGGAACGGTTGCAGCAGCGGGCTGGGACGCTCTCGGGCGGGGAGCAGCAGATGCTCCTGATCGGCCGCGCGCTCATGATGCGTCCGCGTCTTCTCCTGTTGGACGAGCCTTCGCTCGGCCTTTCGCCCGTGCTCGTGCAGCAGATCTTCGGCATCATCGACCGCCTGCACAAGGACGGGCTCACCATCCTGCTCGTCGAGCAGAACGCTGCCATCGCTCTGGCGTGTTCGCGCTACGCCTACATTCTGGAAAACGGCGAAATGGCCCTTCAAGGCCTCTCGGAGCAGCTGCGTTGCGACGACAGCGTGCGCCGGACCTATCTCGGGCACTGACGCATGGGGCGCTTCGACGGACGTGTCTTCCTGGTCACCGGCGCCGCGCGCGGGATCGGTGCTGCCGTTGTGCATCGCCTTGCGAGCGAGGGTGCGGCAATCGCGGCCGCCGATCTGAATTCCGAGGGGCTGGACGATCTGCGCAAGGAGATGGGAGGTCAAGGCACTCCGATCCTGACACGGACGCTCGATACTCGCCGTTCGGACGATGTCGACCGTTTCGTTGCCGATATCGAAAGCAGGCTGGGTCCGCTCTGGGGAGCGGTTCCCTGCGCGGGCGTCGCGCGTGCCCGGCCCGCAGAGTCGATGCAGGATGATGATTGGGCCACCGTGATCGACGTCAATCTGACGGGTGTCTTCTATACATGTCGCGCCGCTGGCCGGGCCATGCTCGCGCATGGCAGGGGAACCATCGTCACCGTTGCGTCGGTGACGGCTCTTGGCGGGCAGCCGGGCCGGGCCAATTATGCGGCGTCGAAATGGGGCTTGGTGGGCCTGACCAAGACCCTTGCGACGGAGTGGGGCAGACGCGGCATTCGCGTCAACGCGGTTGCGCCGAACGGCGTAGACACGCCGATGATCCGGGATGGCATTCCGGCGCCCTTCCTTGCAGACGTGATGCTCGACCGCACGCCGCTCGGGCGCCTGGCGCAGCCGAGCGAGATCGCCGCCGCCATCGCGTTCCTGCTCTCTGACGATGCGGCCTACATCAATGGCGCGGTGCTCGAGGTCGATGGAGGTCTGACGGCCGGGTTCCTCACCCACCGC
>Ga0182741_1004724_pt1 | contig 13182 bp, 14 predicted proteins | sample eDN5th37CBELigOP_FD_128874 | JGI IMG/M metagenome (GOLD analysis project Ga0182741, IMG submission 128874) | Enriched Organic Plus compost microbial communities from Emeryville, California, USA - eDNA 5th pass 37_C BE-Lig OP (version 2) (version 2) ...
CTGACGCCATTTGCTTTTCTGTGCATGGCTATTTCGGGAATTTGGCGGATTGGGGTGATGGTTTGATAATTAATTGATAATTGATAGTTGATAGTTGATAGTTGATAATGAAGGAAAGGCCACTTTCAATTCTCAACTGTCCACTATCAATTAAGATAAATTTTTCATTAAGAAAAGAATGTTCAAAATAGCGTTACAAGCATTCATTACCGCAGCGAAAGGACTGGCGATCACGCTCGCCCACCTCTTCGGCGCACGCCGTTCGCGTGAAGTGCTTGATGTGCGCAAAGACGATTATTTCGATAAACAAACGGGCGTTACGACGGTACAATTCCCCAGGGAAAAGATGCCCATACCCGAGGTAGCGCGGTATCAGCTGGATGTAGAAATAGACGATTGCATCGTCTGCGACCTCTGTGCAAAGGCTTGCCCGGTGGATTGCATCACCATCGAGTCCATTAAAGCCACCGATGTAATCGGAAAAACTTCCGATGGAAGCGTAAAACGCCTGTACGCCGCCCAGTTTGATATCGATATGGCGAAATGCATGTATTGCGGTTTATGTACCGTGGTCTGCCCTACTGAGTGCATTACCATGACCGATCAATACGATCGCAGCATGACCAACCTGGCGGAACTGACGTACTCATTTGCTGAAATGACACCATCCGAAATCGAAGAGAAAAAACGGGAATGGACCAAATTCCAAGCCGAAAAGGAGGCGGCAAAAAGGAAATAATGGACATTACGGCATGGGTGTTTTACGGTTTTGCTGCGATAGCCATCGGATCTGCCTTATTGCTGGTAAGTATGCGGAATGTCGCCCGGTCGCTGTTTCTGTTTTTCATTGTCCTTTTTTCCGTTGCCGGATTATACGTATTTGCGCTGGCCGACTTTGTGGCGATCACGCAGATCCTGGTCTACGTAGGCGGTGTATTGGTATTGATGCTTTTTGCTTTTATGCTTTCCAATAAGGAGCTGCTGAATGACCTCCAGATGGGGACATCCCATTTCTTTGCTTTACCGGTATGGCAGTCGGTTATCCTGGCAGCCTCATTTCTATCCATCCTGATTTATGCATCTCTACACCTGGGAACGCATGAGCCGGCGTGGATCTTGTCATCCCGGGAAAGCGGTGCAATCCTGACTCCAACGGATCAAACCGTTCAGCACCTCGGCGTTCAGATCATGACGCGATATTTATTACCGTTTGAAATTATCTCCGTACTGTTGATGATGGCCTTGATCGGCGCTGCCCACCTTACACGAAAGGAGGCAAATCCGTGATTCCGCTTACACATTTCCTCATCGTGGGAGCCTGCCTGTTTGCAATCGGCTTATATACCGTCATGGCCCGGCGCAATGCCATTTTGGTATTGGTGGGCATTGAACTGATGATCAACGCTGCGATCCTGAATTTAGTGGCTTTCAGCCGGTATGATAAAACGGCATACGGCGGACAGGCATTTGCGTTGTTTGCCATTGTACTCGCGGCAGCGGCCGTAGCCGTTGCATTGGCCATCATACTCAATGCATATAAATTCTATAAATCAGTGAATCCGGAAGATATCAGAAACTTAAAGGATTAACGTAAAGACGAACGACGAAACATTGCCTACAACTGCACTGACATACCCGCTATTGGCTGCCTTATCGGCAGTGTTGCTGCCTTTCGCTGGATTCCTCCTATCAGCGGCCCTCGGCAAAAGAGCAGGAAACGGAGCAGTTGCCACTTCCGCTATTTTGCTGAGCCTGCTCGCAGCTTGTTATGCATTCGCCCAGATTTGGAATCAGCCCCCCATCCACATCCAGTGGCACTGGTTTACCATCGGCGAGCAGGCATTTCACGTGGGGGTGCTGCTTGATAACATGGCGGTGATGATGCTCGTTTTGGTAAGTCTGATTGCATTGCCCGTACACATTTATTCTGCGGCATATATGAAGGGCGATCCGGGTATCCATCGGTATTGGACATACCTGAGCCTTTTCTGCTTTGCGATGCTGGGATTGGTGGTTGCCGATAACCTGCTGCTCATGTATATCTGCTGGGAACTTGTGGGGTTTGCCTCCTACTTGCTTATCGGGTTCTGGTTTACCAAGGATGCCGCCGTTCAGGCCAATAAAAAGGCATTTATTGTGAACCGGATCGGAGACATCGGTTTCCTCATCGGCATGGCCCTTACCTATAGCCACCTGGGCACACTGGATACCAAGGCGCTGATCGAGGCTCCGGAAACCCTTCCCGCTCCGTGGCTCACCGTGGCAGGCCTCGCGTTTTTCCTCGGTGCCATGGCCAAATCGGCACAGTTCCCGCTTCATGTATGGCTGCCCGATGCCATGGAAGGTCCCACGTCGGTATCCTCCCTCATCCACGCAGCCACCATGGTCGCCGCCGGTGTATTTTTGCTGGCCCGTATATTCCCGGTATTCGATGCAACCGTTTTGCTGGTAATCGCCACAATCGGCACGGTAACGGCCTTTGCCGCTGCGTATTTCGCGCTGACCCAGTACGACATCAAGAATATCCTGGCTTTTTCCACCATTTCGCAACTGGGATTCATGATGGTAGGTATCGGTATCGGCATGTATCCGGTAGCCCTGTTTCACCTGGCCACCCATGCATTCTTCAAATGTCTGCTGTTCCTGTGCGCGGGTGCCATCATCCACGAAATGCAGCATGCCAAAGAAACATATGGCCTGGATATGGACCCCCAGGATATCCGCAACATGGGTGGTCTGCGCAAGCACATGCCTCTTACATTTACGGCCATGCTCATCGCCTCGCTGGCACTCGCCGGATTTCCGTTTACCGGGGGCTACCTTTCCAAGGATGCGCTGATCGTACATACGTTTGAATGGGCTGCGCTGCAGTCGGGGGCCGCGAAACTGATTCCTTATGTACTGGTCGCCGTCAGTATGCTGACCAGCTTCTACATTTTAAGGCTCCTGGCAAAAGTGTTCTTTGGCTCCCTTTCCATCCGTTCGGTCAAAAAAGACATCCGGATACACGAGGCCCCGATGCGGATGCTTGGCCCCATGCTGTTTTTGGCAGGCTGTTCCCTTTTCCCATTATTTTCGGTCAACCCACTGAACGATAGCTACGTATGGCTGATGCAGGGATTGACGTCTCCGGTTTCCACCTTGCCGCCGCTCCGGCTGCTGCATCTCGCCATTCCGGTGCTGACCACCGGGGTAACGTGTATCGTTGCCGGCGTCGCCTGGCAGTGGTATGTCAATGGGAAATATCCGCTGAAGGGCGGTGGAAAGTTCTACCGGCTGTCTGAACACCAGGGATACCTTGACGCCCTGTATGACGCCGCCGTGGTACGCCCGGTTGTCCGGCTGTCACAGCTGCTGCTTTGGGTGGACCACTACATAATAGATGGCATGGTAAATGGCCTTTCCGCGTTAGGGCGCTCTTTTGCCGCGGTAGCCGCGTGGGTAGACCAACGGCTTGTGGATGGCATCGTAAGGCTGATCGGAAAAATAGCATGGGGGCTAGGCAATGTATTCCGCCGGCTCCAAAACGGCCGGCTCCAACATTACTTTGCTACCTTGTTTTTTATTATTTTGGTAATCCTGCTTTATCACATCGTCGTGTTACTATGAACCCGCACCTGTTAACCCTACTTATTTTCTTGCCCCTGGCGGCTGTACTGCTGATCGCATTCATTCCCGCGGCAAAAAAAAATGCCTATAGATATATTGCGCTGTTCACGGGATTTTTGCAGTTGATATTGAGCGGAGGCATGTACTACCTTTTCCATCCCAAAGGAGCCGGTGTTACCGATGCCCGTCTGTATCAGTTCGTAGATCACATCCCCTGGATACGATTGGATATGGGCAGTCTGGGTCAGCTTGAAATTGATTATTTCGTCGGGGTCGATGGGCTTTCCATGCCGTTCCTATTCCTTACCTCGCTCATCATGCTCATTGCCGTGGGAGCTTCCTGGAATATCCAGAAAAGTACCAAAGGCTATTTCATCCTGTTGATGATCCTCAACATGGCGGTTATGGGGGTTTTTGCCGCCCTTGATTTCTTCCTGTTTTATATCTTCTACGAATTGATGCTGCTGCCCCTGTATTTCCTCATCGGCATCTGGGGAGGCGCAAGGCGCGAGTATGCAGCCATGAAGTTTTTCCTGTACACCTTATTCGGATCGGTGTTCATGCTTTTGATCATCGTGGGACTTTATTTTTCGGTAACCAATCCCGAAACCGGCGCGCATACATTCAACATGCTGCACATGATGAATCCGGCCAATTACACCCCCGGTTCCGTATTCTCGGCTGCTGCCAACCACGAATTACTTGGCATATCGGCCCGCCTACTGGGCTTCATCGTATTATTCGTTGCTTTTGCCATCAAGGTGCCCATTGTGCCCCTGCACACCTGGCTACCCGATGCGCACGTGGAAGCACCTACGCCCATATCCATCATACTGGCGGGTATTCTGCTCAAGGTGGGCGGATATGGAATCCTGCGCATCTGTTTCAGTATATTTCCCGATGCAGCACAGCAGTCGGCCTGGTGGCTGGGGCTCATCGGTGTCGTATCCATTGTTTATGGTGCGCTGGTGGCACTCGCCCAACGCGATCTGAAACGCATGATTGCTTATTCATCCGTCTCTCACATGGGGTTCGTATTACTCGGCATTGCCTCGTTTACCACAGAGGGAACTGCGGGTGCGGTATTCCAGATGATCAGCCACGGCTTCCTTTCCGCCGCCCTGTTCTTCCTCGTAGGTATGCTGTATGACCGCGTACACGACCGCCACATTTATCACTTCCGCGGATTGGCAAGTATCATGCCCCGGTTTACGGTGTTTGTAGCCATCACGTTTTTCGCCTCTTTAGGTCTGCCCGGCTTTTCAGCCTTCATCGGCGAAGTTTTTGTCATCATCGGCGCCTTCAATGCGGAAAGTGTAAACGGTATCCTACCCCGCTGGATGGCCATCGCCGGCTCGCTGGGAATCCTGCTCAGTGCCGCTTACTTCCTATGGACATTGCAACGGATGTTCTTCGGCCAGCCCCGCCTGAAAGGAGGCGAAGAATGGTCAAAGATGCTCGTTGATGCCTCTCCCCGGGAAACATTCATTATGGTACCCATGCTCGGATTGGCCCTGACACTCGGGATATACCCCGCATTGGCATTTGACAAAATCAATGCTTCCGTATTGGCCCTCGTGGAATTGGTAGGTAATAATTGACAGTTGATAATTGACAGTTGATAATTGACAGTTGATAATTGATAATTAACATTTAACAATTGACCATTGACCATTGACAACATAAGCTATAAACTGGACCATATCCTCTCGGGTCTACCCGCGTTGTTGCCTGAAGTCGTGCTGGCGGTTACATTCCTCGCCAGTATAGGCACCGGATTGTTCCTGGACCGCCGCTGGAGGCAAGGTACATTGTCCATTACGCTCGGCGGTATCGCATTGGCGGGGATTTTTAGTGCCCTGCAATTAGCCCAGCCCGTGGCAAACGATCTGTTATTCGGAATGCTTGATGCGGACGGCTTCGGCCGATACACGCGTGTGCTCGTCGCGGTGGTTTGCCTGCTATTTGCCTTGTTTGTACATGCGAATCCGGACTTTGCCTCACACCGTAAGAAAACGGCCGACTTCTACAGCATCTTACTGGCTATGCACATCGGGCTGAATCTGATGGGGATGGCCACCAGCTGGTTGATGGTCTTCGTGTCCATCGAAATGGTATCCATCGGCTCATACCTCATGGTGGGGTACCTTGCCAAAGAAGCACGGCAGACCGAAGCCGCCATGAAATACGTGTTATTCGGCTCGGTATGTTCCGCCGTGATGCTATACGGCCTTTCTTTCCTGTATGGGTTCACGGGCGACCTGGATTTCACCTCTGAACCCCATGCCCGGGGATTGTCTGCTACGGCACCGCTGCTGCTGGCTACTGCATTACTGTTGGTCTTCACCGGCATCGGCTTCAAACTTTCGTTCGTACCGTTCCACTTCTGGACGCCCGATGTGTATCAGGGTGCTCCCACTCCCGTAACGGCTTTCCTCTCCACCGCTCCGAAGATCGCCGGCGTAGCCCTGCTTGCACGCATTCTCTATGCCTGGCCTGTGGGAAGTATCGCTTACCAATACCTGCAAACGCTGATATTGGTATCCGCCATCGCTACCATGCTGCTGGGAAACCTGGCTGCATTGCGCCAAACAGACGTAAAACGGATGATGGCTTATTCATCCATCGGCCATACGGGTTTCCTGATGATGGCCGTGCTGGCCTATTCTGCAGGAGAATATGCGGTTCTGTTGTTTTATCTGTCGGTATATTCACTGATGAACATGGGCGTATTCATGTTTGCAGCTTTTATCGAATCGCGAACGGGAGCCGCCGATGTAAATGAATATCGCGGATTAGGCCCGGTGATGCCGATTACATTTGTCGGCTTTGTGTTGCTGATGATTTCCCTTACCGGCATCCCTCCTACCTCCGGATTTGTTGCCAAGCTGCTGGTCTTTACTGCGGTTTTCGGCAACTGGCAGCTTACCGGCAATCCCGGTATGATCGCCCTGCTTATCGTGGGGGCACTCACAACGGTCATATCGCTGTTCTACTATTTCAAAATACCGCTGAATGCGTTCTTACGGAAGCCGGAGGAACCGATGGAAACTAAACCATTACGGTCATACATCGTTTTGATGGCCACGCTTATCACCCTGAGCGTACTGTTGCTGGGGATCTTTCCCGGATGGCTGATGAATCTGTTATAACACCGCCACGGTACTGCTTTGAAGTGATCTATTTCACCCGCCGCATCTTTATGGCCAACGCTGCATAGCTCAGTAACCCGAATACCACCGTCAATATCGCCAGGGCAATCAATTGTGAGCCGATGGCCCCTAACCATCCTTCCTGCATCAGCATAATGCGGTATGCACTGAGAAAATGGGTGAGGGGAATGACGTCGGCAACCAGGGCGACCCAGCCGGGCATCTGGCTTAGCGGCCAGGTAAATCCACTGAGCACAAAACTTGGCGTAGCCACCACCATCAGGACTTCCGTCGCCTTCAGCTGATTGGGTATCAGGATGCTCACCAGGATGCCCATAAATGAAGAGGCAGCGACAAAGAGTGCAAACAGCAATAAACTGGCGCCGGGCTGGTGCGGAATCAGCGGAATGTGGAAATACTGCTGCAACCCCCAGAAAAACAAACCTATCGGAATCATCATCAGCCAATAAGGCATGCATTTCACTAAAATGGCTAGTAAGGGTGAGCGTGTTTGCGCAAGCAATTCCGACTGGAATGTACCGCGCTCGTACTCCTGCGCAAAACTCAACGCCAGCGCCAACAGAAGCACCTGCTGCACAATGGTAGCAAGCATACCCGGCCATAAGAAACTCATGTAATTGGACGAACGGTTATATAGCCGCACATAGTTGGTGCTGAACGCTTCATACTTTTTCGAAACCGCATAGTCAGGGGTACCCCGTTTACGGAGTGCCTCCATTTCCAGCCCCGCATTCAGCGAACCGAGTACGACCTGGATGGAACGGGAGGCATAGTTGGCCGTAAGGATGTTTGCCAGGTTGATCTGTACGTTGATTTCGGGCGACCGGTTCTGAAGCACATCCGCTTCAAAACGATCGGGGATGATCACGATTGCCTGCCCATCCAGCCGGATCAGGTCCCGTTTTAGGTCCATCCGCTCGGGTTTAACCTCGACCACATGAAGTACTTCATTGTCATTCAGCATGTCAATCAACCGGTTGCTCAGCGGTGTATTATCCTGGTCGACCACCAGAATGTTCAGATCGGTGACCTTGCCTTTCTGATAAACGAAGCCGAACAATACACCATACAGTACCGGCGCACCGATAAAGAGTAGCCGCAGCACGGAATTGCCCCAGAAAAGCCGGAACTCGCGCTTGACCAATTGAATGAACGTACGCATGATCAGTAGTTAAGAATTACGGTGGCGTTATTTAACAATTTATCGGTTTCAGCAACCTGTACGGGACGAACCTTCACTTCGTAAACCGCCTCCTCCAATTGGTAGTCCGGATATGCGGTAGACACATCCGCATACCTCGCCAATTGCTTGATGGCAGTAATTTTCGCTTCAACGGTTTCATCGAGGTATGGCACAAATACCCGGATTTGCGCATCCGGCTGTACCCTGCCTATTTCGCTCTCCGGCAGCGTGAACCGGAACCAGGTAGTATGCGGCAGGTATCCGTTGAAAATGCTGTAGCCCGGCGTGGCAAGTTCGCCAACATGCAGGGAAATGGTTTCAATGGTCATATCGGCCGGCGCAAGAATATAGCGCTCGTCAGATGCCACTTCCGCTTCGCGCAGGGCACCGGTGGCCCGTTCCTGCTGGCCAAGCGCCATGAGCCTATTCTCAATGCGTACGCCGGATTTCGCCTCTGCGAGTTCGGCCACCACGGCATCGTATTGCGCCCGCGCACCCTGGAATTTAGCCATTGCCTCATCGTAGCTCTGCGGGGAAATCAGCGAATCCGCAAACATAGCCTCTACACGGCTGAACGATTTACGGGCAAATTCGTATTGTTCCTTCAGTGCGTCATGCTTCGCCTGCAGTTGCTTCAGTTGGTTGGCGGTAGCACCACGCTCGGCCATCTCATATTGGGCCGATGCCGCACGCACAGCTCCCTGCGCCTGAGCAATTTTTGCATCAACTTCGGGAATGTCCAGGACGGCCAGGGTATCCCCCTGTTTGACCCGGTCCCCTTCAGAAACCCATAACTTCGCTACCCGTCCGGGCACCTTTGTGGTCACCGTGATGGCGTCCCTTTTGATCTTGCCTTCAATGCCTTTCTCCACGGGCGTGCTGCAGGACGACAGGGCAGCAGCCAAAAGAGCAAAGGATACTGTTTTGATATTCATGGTTTGTAAATTTTGCATAACTGTTAGTTTAATTTTTCTAGGGTTAAATCTCCCGTGGCCATCAGCAATCGATAGGCTGCCCGCCGCTGATTGAAAACCACTTGATAATAATCCAGTGCAGCCTGTTGATAGTCCGTTTCCGCGGCAATACGTTCCGCGGGTTTTATCAATCCGACACGGGATTCTTTCTGGGCAATATCAAGCGCTTTCTGGGCCGTATTTAACCGCGTCTGTCCGGTTACCACTTGTTTATTGGCCAATTCATATTCCGTCTGCGCTTTCACAAGGTTCAAATTCAGGAGTTCCTCGGCTTCCTGTCGTTCATTTTCAGCTTTCTGAACTTCAATTCTGGCCTTATTCACTGCCCGCTTTCCCTGCAGACCATCAAATAAGTTCCAACGGAACCCCACGCCGACCATGTAACTCGGGAAGGCCTGCAGGCGGTTGGCACCCAAATGGATCGGCTGACCGCTCACCGGAAGGGTGTACGGAGTTTTCAGTGAACCGTCGGTGAGGCCGTAATAGCCAACACGGGCCAATGCCTGTACCTGCGGTATCCAATGGGTGCGTTCCGCCTGCACTTTATAACGGTTTGCCTCAATGGCAGCATCGAGCGCGGCGATCTCCGGCCGGTTATCAATGCCACCTGTATTTGTTGCCAGCGAATATGGATGGAGCGTATGTTCAATTGCATCCAATGAATCCACAGGTATGTCGGTAAGCTGATGCAATTGCCTGATCAGCAATCCGCGTTTCCCCTCATATTCCTGCTGCCTAGCCGCTAATGTCGCTTCCGCAACAGCTATTTTATTTAATTCGTAGGAAGTGATAAGTCCATATCCAAATGCCTTTTCGGCAGTCTTTTTCTCGATGTCAAGCCGTCTGCTGCTTTCTTCCAGTACAAGTTGTACCTGACGGAGCAATGCCAGCTGATCGTAAGCAGTGCTGACCTGATCGATGATTTCCTGCCTACCCTTTTCCAGCATGATCTCCTGCGCCCGTATCTTGTGGTCAAGCGCCTTACCCAGCTTAGGGGCCTTGGTGCCGGTGAATAACACCGCCGAAGCCGTGATGTCTGAAATCCACAGGTTACTCCTGGACTGGAACCGTTCGTTGCCGTCAAACAACTGTATATTCAATATCGGAAGCGTAGTGGTTGGAAGATCCACCAACACCTCCGTGTTCAAATGCGCAAATTTTCCGTTTGCCTCCACACGCGGCAGGTACGTCTCTTTAATGCTGCTGCGGGTTTCCCGTTCGGACTGGATGTCCAATTCCGCATTGGCAAGTGAATGGCTTTTCAGGATCGCACGTTCTGCCAGCTGCGCCAGCGTAGGGGCCTCTTGACCGATACCGATCAGTGGCAGTGAAACCAACGCGAATAAAATATTCAATCTACTCTTCATGGTTGTATATACAACTATTTAAAAAAATTATTTCAGATTTTCGTATACTTTTTTCAACGTATCTTTCGCAACACCGATATCTCCTGCATCTACTCCAGCTAGTGCCTCACGCAATGTTTGAGTTGCCTGTTTCATACACACTTCTTTTAGTTGCCTTCCCGCCTTCGTGAGGTAAATCAGGTTGGTGCGCCGATCCCCTTTATCGGTAACACGTATAACCAAACCGTTCCGCTCCATATTGTCTATCAAACGGGTAACAGTCGTCTTTTCGCGGAATGTTCGCTGCGCCAATTCCTGCTGTGTAAGCTCCTCCTCTTCCCAAAGCGCATACAGGATACTCCATTGTTCACTGGTGATTTCGATGCCGGCGTCACGAAAGTTTTTCTGTAAGCGCCGGGATAATGCCGTATAAGCCTTCCCCGTCAGGAAATCATAAAATGTTTTGGTTTCAATGATATTGTTATCCATTTTATATATAGTTGCATATACAACAATCAATCTTCATGCCAAAATGAAATAAGTCCGAGAACCAAAATCATTTGCGTATTTTTGTTTGCTTTCCTGACATGAAACATGAAGCTCGACTGTGAATATGCGATTATTTTATAATATGCGTACACGTTCAGCAATAAAGGAGCTCAATAAGGTATTGTACGACACGATCATTGAATATGACAAATCTTGCCTGAAAAATCCGGTCAAGAGGGAAGATTTTTTGGTGGATGATAATGGTGTGTTAATGACACTCAAAATATTATCGACCAACGGATTACACATATCAGAGACATTTTTCCGGTCAAACAGGCCATTGACTGTTGAATGGATGACAGAAAAACCTCATATTCGGTTTTTCCTTTTCTTTAGTGGGCAATCTCATGTGTACGATGGTGCCGGAAATGAGAATTATACGAACAGCGTCGGAACGGTGCAACGCAATTTTTTGGATACAGCGGGTGGGGGAGGTACAGCCATTATACATGAAAATGTTGGTGCGCGTTTTGTGAATATCAAAATGACCTTAGATTTCTATATCAATCTATTGAAGGACGACGATTGGCTCAATCAAGACTCTTTTCACCAATATGTACTTTCAGGGAAACCACAGAACCGACCCAATGAGATCTTATTTATGGACTTGAAAATCCTGTCTATTACTCAGGAAATTTTAAATAGTGATGGCATGGATGATGAGTATCGTTACCATTTTATCTGCCTGAAGATCAGAGAATTTATTTTTTCACTACACCTGAATGCTCATAGTAGGATGCAGTCAAAGAAGGTATATTCGCCTTCAGATAATATAGAGAATGTCAGATCCTATCTAATTCTAAATCTGAACAATCCACCGAACAGTGCCGAGCTTGCAAGAATATTTAGGATAAACGAAAAGAAGCTGAAAGAGGATTTCAAGAGACAATACGGTATGACCATTTATGCGTATGTCGTTCAGGTAAGAATGGAGAAGGCAAAGAAGCTCCTATTGGAAGATCATAATGTCAATGAAGTGGCAACACTGCTCCGCTATCAAAGTGTCTCCCATTTTATCAAAGTCTTTAAATCAAAGCATGGCTATACCCCGAAGGAATTCGTAAAGCACTTTGGATGCGACCAACTAATTTGAACACGGCAAGCGCAACATATATTCTCCGTAATCCAATGGCAATGTTACGATTATTTAAAACCACTTGTCACTGGTGTCCTATTAAAATCTAATAAAATTGATGTTTGTTTCTGATAAACAAATAGTTGTGGCTGATTTTCAAGTAAACGGACTTGATTTTGTGAATTTGTATTTCAAAAAGAAAAAGTATGCTTCAGGCATTGTGGGCTATGATATTTTTTGATTTTTAAAACTTCCCGATTTTATGGGACACTTATGAGTAATGAAAGCAAATCACAACACGCCATCAGTGGGGCAATAAATCAAACAGCTGTGCCTAATATCCTATACCTATCTATTCCATATCTCAACCTATTTATCTAAATCCCCACTTCGGAGGATGTGCAGTCGCGATTGCCCGCGTTCTAACCGCATAGCTATCTGGAGAGATTGAAAACAGGATTGCACGAGAGCGTGACAACTTACGGTACATTGGCAACTGACGTAATAATTTCTTTTTATCGGGTAATGAGAGAAAGTGCTGTAAACAACTGATAAACAATGTGAAAATGGCAATCTTGAAGAAAATAAGTGGGAGCGGGTTCGATATCCCCGAATTTTTTTCAACTGAACCCACAGATACAGAACTCGAACTCTTTTTTTGGAAGATTTAAGACGATAACCATAAAAATTTAAAAATTGATTTTGTGTGAAAAACTCACTACATTTGAAATTATGTCAACTATCAGGATTGAAATATTGAACCCCAATGCGTTGAAGCTGATTGAGGGCATGCAGGATTTAAAACTCATCAAGGTAAGTGATGAGCCTGAATCCAAGCTAAAGGCTTATCTGAAAAAGATGAGGAGAAATGCTGTTTCCGTACCAACCATTGATGAAATCACCGAAATCGTTGAGGAAGTGAGATCGGAAAGGCATGGCAAAAAATAAACCCGCCAACGTCATCATAGACACCAACTTGTGGATTAGTTTCATCATTTCGAGGAAATATCACCTGCTGGATAAATTGTTATATGCGAAAAAGGTGCGAATTTTGTTCAGTTTGGAACTTATCGAGGAACTTGAAGCCACAATCAGCAAACCTAAACTTCGTAAGTATTTTACCGGAGATGCATTAACTGATATGCTGGAGTGTAATCGGTAAATACAAGTGCAGAGAAAATGGAAAATAAGGATACAGAGAAATCGGCAACAATAAGTACATGATTTCGGCAACAATGAGTGCAGAATAATTTCAGGGATCAGGTTTCCAACC
>Ga0182741_1004726_pt1 | contig 13177 bp, 9 predicted proteins | sample eDN5th37CBELigOP_FD_128874 | JGI IMG/M metagenome (GOLD analysis project Ga0182741, IMG submission 128874) | Enriched Organic Plus compost microbial communities from Emeryville, California, USA - eDNA 5th pass 37_C BE-Lig OP (version 2) (version 2) ...
ATCGACTTCGCGCCCAACGAATGGACGCTGGACGACGCGGCGCTCCACGACCACCCTCGCGCGGTCGAAACCGTGGTGCGCGAGACGGGGAGCGACTCCGTGAAGGCGGTGGTGCACTGCCAGGGCTCCACCAGCTTCTTCATGTCGGCCATCGCCGGGCTGGTCCCCCAGGTGTCGGCCATCGTCTCCAACGCAGTGTCGCTCCACACGCTGGTACCGCCGCTTTCGCGCGCCAAGCTCGCGCTGGCCACGCGTCCGCTGGGCCTCGTCACGCGCTACCTGGACGCGCGCTGGGGTGGCGCGCCGGCGGGGCTGGTCTCCCGGGCCATCACGACCTACGTGCGCGCCACGCACCGCGAGTGCGACAACGATGTCTGCAGGTACTCGAGCTTCATCTACGGCACCGGGAAGCCCACCCTCTGGAGCCACGCCAACCTCGATGACGCCACGCACGAGTGGCTGAAGAACGAGTTCGGGGCCTGCCCGGTGTCGTTCTTTCGCCAGATGGCGCGCTGCGTGTCGCGCGGCAATCTGGTGCGCTTCTCGGACACGCCGGATCTCCCCGACGACTTCGCGGCGTATCCGCCCGACACCGATGCGCGGATCGCGTTCTTCACGGGGCGCGACAATGTCTGCTTCCTCCCCGAGAGCCAGATCCGGAGCTACAACCACTTCAACTCGTACCGGCCCGGCTTCCACTCGGTGCACGTGATCGACGGCTACGGCCATCTCGACATGTTCATGGGCCGCCACGCCGCGCGCGATGTCTTCCCGCACATGGTCGCGGCGCTCGGGTAGCGGTAGCCCCGGCTATTCACTCTTCTCTCCTCGTGACAGGTGACTCGGATGCGGGAGCTGGAAGCTGGACTCACTTTCTCGGAAACGATGGCCGGCGACTTCGCGCTCGGCGCGACCGATCCCCGGGCGCTCGGCGCCGTCCCTGACGCACGGCGCTCCACGCTGGCCATCCACGTCACCGTCCACATCGACGCGATCGACCGCTTCATCGACGACCCCGCCCACACGGGCCGGCTCACGGGCCGCATCGCGTCGCCGCTCTTCGGCGGCGACGTGCCCGCCACGAGCGGAGTCTTCAACCTCTTCTCGCCCACCAACGATCCGGCGCTCTCGCTGATGATCTACGAGCTCGGCTTCCGGCACGCGGACCAGTCGTACTATCTCGCCGGCCGCAAGGAGGTGCGCGACGATCCGGGCTTCGATCTCTGGTCGGATACCACCACGCTCTTCACCACGCTCCACCTGGGCGACGACTCCAGCGGCCCGGTCGCGGGCGCCGGCATCCTGCGGCTCGGCGTGCGCGAGCTGCTGGAGCTCGTGCGCGGCATGCGCGCCACGAACACCGGCTCGGCGGCCGAGTCGGCCCGGGTGATCGAGCGCTTCGGCGCCTTCTTTCTCCGGTCGCTGTGGAGCAGCTACGGCCCCGGGCAGAGCCCCGGGCATAGCGCCGGTGCGGCGCGCGCGGAATGACGCAGCAGCGGCTGGGGGTGGTGTCGCAGTTCACCCGCCGCGCCAGGATGGTGGGGTGGTACGACCCCGCGCAACTGGCCCGCACCGGCGCGCGCGTGCTCGTCTCGACGCTCTTCGCCAGCTACGACGACCGGCGCGAGACGGACAAGCTCACCGCGGGCGAGGAGACTGCGCTCCCCGTGGACTACTCTCTCGACGAGGCGGGACGCCCGCGCGAAGCGCTCTGGATCGACTACGTGGCCGACCTCGGCGATGGGTGGGACTCCACCTACGACGTGGCGTACACGCTGAGCCGCTGCGGTCTGACGCTCACCGATTCCACCGGCGCGTCGCACGCGACCCGCCGCGGCGACGTACTGGTGTTCGGCGGCGACCAGGTCTACCCCACCGCCAGCCGCGCCGATTACCGCGAGCGCCTGGTGCGGCCGTACGAAGCGGCGCTGCGCGACAGCGTGGCACCGCACCCGGAGCTCTACGCGGTGCCGGGCAACCACGACTGGTACGACAACCTCGTCGCCTTCCGCAGCATCTTCTGCACCGGACGCTGGTTCGCCGGCTGGCGCACCAGACAGCGCACCAGCTACTTCGCGCTGCGGCTCCCGCACCGCTGGTGGCTGCTGGGGATCGACGTCCAGCTCGACTCCGACATCGACGCGGCCCAACTGGAGTACTTCCGCGATGTGGCCGCCCGCATGGAGCCCGACGACCAGATCGTGCTCTGCGTATCCGAGCCGCACTGGGTCTACGCCCGCGCGTACGGCCGGAGCGACGACAACTGCAACGAGAGCAACCTCGCCTTCCTCGAGCAGCGGGTGTTCCACCGCAAGATCGCCGTCTACCTCGCCGGCGACCTGCACCACTACCGCCGCCACGCCGACCAGGACGGCGCACAGAAGATCACCTGCGGAGGCGGGGGCGCGTTCCTGCACCCAACCCACGGCACGGATGTGGACGTGCTCTCCGGCGGCTACACGGTCCGGAAGACGTTCCCCAGCGCGGCCGAGTCGCGGCGGCTCTGCTGGCGCAACCTGCTCTTCCCTCTGATCAACCCGAAGTTCGGGATCGTCACGGCACTCCTCTACACGCTGCTCGCCTGGTCGGTGAACGCCGACGTCAGCGCCGTGGAAGCGCCGCGCTACGGCGACGCGGCGCGGCTCTCCTTCGCGGGACTGCTGCAGCACCAGGGTGCGATGATGTGGCTGGCACTCATCGTGGGAAGCTTCATCCTCTTCACCGACGGGCACTCGCGCACCTTCCGCTACGCGGCCGGCTCGCTGCACGCGCTCGCCCACCTGGCGGCGATCTTCTGTCTGGGCTGGTGGGCCACGACCTTCACCGTGGACTCTCTGGGGCTCCCCTTCGGCGGTGTCCCCCAGCTCCTCCTCGCCGGCGTCCTCATCTTCGCGCTGGGATGGCTCGTGGGCTCGCTCGTGCTGGGGACGTACCTCCTCGTCTCGCTCAACGTCTTCGGCCGCCACCCCAACGAGGCGTTCTCCTCTCTCCGCTCGCCCCACTGGAAGAGCTTCCTGCGCATCCGGATCGACGCCGCCGGGATGACGATCTACCCAGTGGGGATCCGCCGCGTGTGGCGGGCGTGGCGCATAAACCCGGGCGGCCCCGAGTCACCCGAATGGATTCCCGATGAGCGCTCGCCGCGGCGACTGCACGGTACGGCGCCCGAGCTCATCGAACCACCCATAACCGTGAGGCGGAGCTGAGATGGCGGCAACGGCGGCAGAGGCACGGGAGCACTTCGACGCGGTGATCGTGGGATCGGGCTTCGGCGGCTCGGTCATGGCGTGCCGCCTGGCGGAGGCCGGCTGGCGCGTCTGCCTGCTCGAGCGGGGGAAGCCGTACCCGCCGGGCTCCTTCCCGCGGAGCCCGCACGGCGTAGCGCGCAACTTCTGGAGCCCATCGGAAGGCACCTACGGGATGTTCGACGTGTGGTCGTTCCGCGGACTCGAGGGGCTGGTAGCGAGCGGCCTGGGGGGCGGCTCGCTCATCTACGCGAACGTCGCGCTGCGCAAGGACGAGCGCTGGTTCGTGCACGACCGCGACCGCGGCGGCTACGAGACGTGGCCCGTCACGCGCGCGGACCTCGACCCGCACTACGACGACGCCGAGCGGATGCTGGCCGTGCAGCGCTTCCCCTTCCACGAACGGCCGTACTCCGAGACACCCAAGACCCGCGCCATGCGCGACGCGGCCGCGGCACGCGGGCTCCAGTGGATGCTCCCGCCGCTCACGGTCACCTTCGGCAACGAGGGCGAGACTCCCACGCCGGGCGAGCCGATCCGCGAGGCCCACCGCAATCTGCACGGCCGCACGCGGCTCACCTGCACGCTCTGCGGCGAGTGCGACGCGGGCTGCAACACGGGGAGCAAGAACACGCTCGACTACACCTACCTCTCCGCCGCGCAGCGCGCGGGCGCCGAGCTGCGCACGCTCTGCGAGGTGAAGTCCTTCGCGCCCCTCGCGCGCGGCCGCGGCTTCACGGTGAGCTACGTCCGCCACGACCTCGAACGCGAAGGGACGCGGCTGGACCCGAGCCGGCTTCCCCGCACCACGATCTCCGCCACCCGGCTCGTACTCGCCGCCGGCACCTTCGGCACCACGTACCTGCTCCTCCGCAACCGCGACGCCTTCGGCGGCGTGCACCGGCTGCTCGGTACGCGCTTCTGTGGAAACGGCGACCTCCTCTCCTTCGCGCTCCGCTGCCGCGACGAGAAAGATGGAGTGAAGCGCGGCCGGCGGCTCGACCCTTCCAACGGCCCAGTGATCACCAGCGCCATCCGCTACCCCGACGAAGCGGACGATCCCACGCTGCGCGGACAGCGGGGGATGTATCTCGAAGATGCCGGCTACCCCGCTTTCATGAGCTGGATCGCCGAAGCCACCGACACGGTGGGCTTCGCGCGCCGCGCGCTGTACTTCGCGTGGCAGCGGCTGAGGGCGCGCCTGGGCGGCGCCTCCGACAGCTCCATAAGCGCCGACATGGCGCGCCTCCTGGGCGAGTGCGCGCTCTCCTCCGACTCGCTCCCGTTGCTCGGCATGGGCCGAGACACTCCCGACGGCACGATGCGCCTGTCGGAGGGGTGGCTCGACATCGATTGGAGCACGCGCGGCTCGTCGCGCCACTTCGAGCGCATGCGCGGCGCGATGCGCGACATCGTCGACACGTGGGGCGGGAAGTTCGTGGACAACCCGATGTGGTTCTTCAAGCGCGTGATCACCGTGCACCCGCTGGGCGGGTGCCCCATGGGGCGGCACGCGGAGGAGGGCGTGACGGACGAATGGGGCGAGGTGTTCGGCGTGCCCGGCCTGCACGTGGCCGACGGGTCGGTGATGCCGGGCCCCGTGGGCGCGAACCCCAGCCTCACGATCGCCGCGCTGGCCGAGCGTTTCGCTCTGAAGATGGTGGAGCGGGGGCGGTGAGCGGGCGGCGGCGCCGGGCACCTCGCGAGCGGTCGGCGCGGTCGCTCGTGCGGCGCTCGGCGTAGCGGCGCTACCGTCTCGCGAAGCGAATGTTCTTGACGCGCCCGGCCTGCGCGACGAGCGACCGGGCCGGGCCCGCACCGCCATCGAAACGAAGCGTCACGGGAATGCTCGCGCCGCCGCCCGCGGCGCGCAACGTCGAGCGGTCCTCGGCGATGATCCGCGTGTCCGGCGTGTTGGGACGCCGCAGCACGAGCTGTCCGTCGTTCACGAAGACGCGGTACGTCGCTCCGAGCTCCTCGCTGTAGTAGTTCCCCGCCAGACGACCGAGATCGGCGGCGCTCAGCGCCACGGCCGATCGCGTGGGCCGCTCTTCCGGAGCCGGCCTCTCCTCCTCCGGCCCCATCTGGTCGCCGAGGTAGAGCTCCGCTATCCGCCGCGCGATCGGGCCCGGGTTGATGGATCCCAGGTTGCACGTCTCGATCACGCTGAACTTCTGGTCGGGGAAGCGGAGAAACTCGGCCCTGTAGCCCATCAGGCTTCCGCCATGCTCCACGGTGCGGAGCCCCCGGTAGGTGGAGACGTTGTTCCCGAAGGCGTAGGTCAGAGTGTCGCCGTTCGCCAGCACGCCGCGCGTGGCGATGAGCTTCTGCAGCTCGGCGCCGCCCACCTGGTGCGTGTAGTAGTTGGCGTCCCACCGCGCTAGATCCTCGACGGTGGTATAGAGGCCGCCGTCCCCGGTCTTGTCGAAGTTCTGCAGGTAGCTGATGCGGAACCCCATGGCGCTGTCGGGCACGTAGCTCATCGCGCGGTCCTTCATGATGTGGCCCGGCTCGTCGTGGAAGTGCGTGTGCGTCATCCCCAGCGGCTGGAAGATCCGCTCGTCGGCGAAGACTCGCAGCGGCTTCCCGCTCACGCGCTCCACGATCAGGCTGAGAAACTGGTAGCCGGTGTTGCTGTAGAGATACTCGGTGCCGGGCTTGAAGTTGAGCTCCTTCTGCCGCGCGATCAGCGCCATCGACGAATCGTCCGTCAACACATCTTCGAGGCGCATCCCCGCCAAACCCATGAGCGTGAAGATGTCGCGCAGGCCGCTCGTGTGATGTACGAGATCGCCGACCGTGATCGGGACGCCGTAGAGCTTCGAGTAGTCCGGCACCTCGGGCAGGTATTTCCTGATGTCATCATCGAGCGAGAGCTTCCCATCCAGCACGAGGAGACCGATCGCCGCGGCCGTGAACTGCTTGGAATCGGAGGCGATGTAGTAGACCGTCTCCGGCGAGTTGGGGATGTCGTAGTCGAGATTCGCCATCCCGTAGCCGTGCCGGTAGACGAACTGGCCATCCCTGATCACTCCCACGGCGCAGCCGGGCGAGTCGGGCTTGTCCCACTCCGCGAAGAGCGAGTCGATGGCGGGGTTCGCGGCGGCGGTCTGCGCGGCGGGGCTGCAGGCGGCGGCGCCGCAGAGCGCTGCCGCGGCGGCCACTCTGCCGATCACTTTGCGGCGGGTGTGGTACTCGAGCACTTGCATGGTCCTCTGGAGAGGGAGCACTGCGATCACCGCGTCGGATCGCGGCGACACCAACGGTCACGGTTGAAGAAGACGAGAAGTGGGAGGCTGCGCCGCGCGGAAGCGCCGTTGGCGTCGACTCGGTTCGGCTGGGGCGAACCCGACTCACCGGACGAAAGTATAGAGGCCCGCGCCCGCCCTGTCATCCGCTCGGTCGCGTGATGATGCGCATTGCCTCACCGCGGCCTGGAGCGACATCATTCCGCCTTCCCGCCACTCACGGTGATCCGGACCATGCGACCACTCGGCTCTCTCCTCGCTCTCGCACTCATCTCCTCGCTCGCCGCCTGCGCGCGCGACTCGGCGCCCGCCGACCGCGCGGCAGAGACGGGGAGCTACGACCTCGTCGTCACGGGCGGCACCGTCATCGACGGCACCGGCTCCGCCGGCTACCCCGCCGACGTCGCCATCGCCGGCGGTCGCATTGTGCGCGTCTCGCGCAAGCCGATCGACCGCTCGAGCGCGAAGCGCGTCATCGACGCCAGGGGCCGGGTGGTGGCGCCGGGCTTCATCGACCTCCACGCGCACCTCGATCCGCTCCTTCGCCTCCCCGGCGCGGAGAGCGCCGTGCGCCAGGGCGTGACCACCGCGCTCGGCGGTCCCGATGGGAGCTCGCCCTTCCCCCTCGCACCGTACCTCGACTCGGCGCAGGCACTCGGCCTCGGCCTGAACGTCGCCTTCCTCGCGGGACACAACACCATCCGCGGCCGCGTGCTGGGGATGGCCGATCGCGCGCCCACGCCCGAGGAGCTCGAGCGGATGCGCAGCATGGTGGCGCAGGCGATGGGCGACGGCGCGTGGGGGATCTCCACCGGATTGAAGTACCTCCCCGGCGCGTACGCGAAGACCGACGAGATAGTGGAGCTCGCGCGGGCCGCCGCCGATTCTGGCGGCATCTACACCTCGCATCTCCGCGAGGAAGGGCTCGGCCTGATGGACGGCGTGGCCGAAGCGATCGAGATCGGGCGGAGAGCGCACATCCCGATAGTGCTCACCCATCACAAGGTTGTGGGGAAGCCCATGTGGGGCTCGAGCAGACGCACCCTCGCCATGATCGACTCCGCGCGCGCGGAGGGTATCGACGTGATGGCCGACCAGTATCCGTACACGGCCACCTACACCGGGATCGGCGTGCTCGTCCCCGCGTGGGCGAGGGCCGACGGCGACAGCGCCTTCGAGCGGCGGCTGCGCGCCCCCGCGCTGCGCGACAGCATCGTGAAGGGGATCGTCTTCAACATCCTCAACGACCGCGGCGGCGGCGACCTCGCGCGCATACAGCTCGCGCGCGTGCCGTGGCAGCGCGACCTGGAGGGGAAGACGCTGGAAGACTGGGCGGTCGGGCGCGGCCTGGAGCCCACGCCGGCGACCGGCGCCGAGCTGGTGATCGAGGCGCTGCGGCGCGGCGGCGTGTCGGCCATCTACCACGTGCTCGACGACGCCGACGTCGATCGCATCATGAAGTACCCGCACACCATGATCGCCTCCGACGGCCGGCTCGTGCAGCCGGGCGAGGGGCATCCGCACCCCCGCTGGTACGGCACCTTCCCGCGCGTGCTGGCCCGCTACGCGCGCGAGCGCAACGTCATCACCCTGGAGGAAGCCGTGCACAAGATGACCGGGATGCCCGCGCAGCGGCTCGGTCTTCGCGAGCGCGGGCAGGTGGCGGAGGGGATGTACGCGGACCTCGTGGTGTTCGACGCTGCTACCGTGGAGGACCGAGCGACGTTCGAGAGCCCGCACCAGTATCCGGCGGGGATCGACTACGTGCTTGTGAACGGTGTAGCCGTGGTGGACGGCGGAAAGTTCACGGACGCGCGGGCGGGGCGGGTTTTGAGGAGGGGGAGCGATGATGGAGACGATACCGCCAGCCGGTGATGTCCGTGCCGCGTATGCGCGCTCTGGCCTATCCGATGTCGACGTTCGCTCTTCAGCGCCTCCGCCTGCCGGCATCGCCCCGTGGCTTCCTGCGGCCAGTCAGTGCGCGCAGTCGCGTTTCGCTGGCGCTGCCCGATGCCGCAGCGACGATGGAGTCCCAGTCGTTCGGTGGATTGCCGGCGTCGAGCATCCGGGCGAATACCACGTAGGCATCGCGCCTGCTCCCGTAGGTACGGAGCGATCTCTCGTCGTCGACCCACGCGTACACGATCAGCCGGTCCGATGACTGGAAGCGGTAGAACAGCCGGTAGCGACCATTGCCCGTCTTCGCTCGGAACCAGTTCTTCCGATCTCCACCGAGCGTACCGCCGTGCCGGTACGCCGGGTTGCCCGGGTCGAGCGGGATCTTCTCGAACGCCAGATCGAGGAGGTGTGCGAGGAGCTTCGCGTTCGGCCCGTGACCGCCAGCCGAGTCGCGTTTCTCCTCTTCCGCGGCCTCGACGAGCTTCTCGATCTGAGTGAGGAAGAGCGGGTGCGCCAGGATAATCCAGCCATTCGCCTCGACGCCGCTATCGGCCCGGGATTTCGGCCGCGTACTCCGGGAAGACGAGCCGCTCTTCCCCGTGCGTCTGGACTTCCCGCCCCGTGCCGAGCGCTTTCCCCGATCACCCATGATCGCTCGATGCGCGATCGTGCGCGTCCGGCCTAGAGCTCCACGGCGCCATCGAGTGGCTCGTCATGATCGATCGCCACATCCCTTGCGGCAGCGCGCGCGCGCGCGAGGAGCGACGCCGGAAATGCGCTCAGCCGATCCGGGCGTTTTACCATGTCGCGGGCCAGGAAGGCCAGGAACTCGTTCAGCACCGGATCGTCGTGCTCCAGCGCGGACGCGTTGACGATGCGGACGTCGTTCCCTTCGATGACGTAGCCGATCCGCTCGCCTGGTTCTAGTCCGAGGACGGTACGCACGGCCGGCGGCAGCGTCGTCTGCGATCGCTCGGTGAGCTTGCTCGTGAGGATGGATGACATGGGCGGACCCCTTTGTAATGCAATTGCATTCTAATGTAATGCGATTGCATTACGTGGCCAAGACTCGCCCCCCGGGCCCGCGCCATTGGAGGACCACGGAAAGCGGGCCGAATCGCAAGGTGATTCGGCCCGCTCGAGATCAAAGGCCTGCCCCGGTCGCCCCCTTCGCCTTCGCCACCTCGGTCGCGAGATCGGCGTACGCCTTCTCCACCAGCGCGCCGAACTTCAGGTTCCGGTAGGTGATCTTCCCCTCCTTGTCGATCACGAACACCGTGCGCGAGTCGTAGGGGCGCCCGGGCATCGTGGAGCCGTAGAGCTTCGCCACCGTCTGGTCGCGGTCCGAGACCAGCGCGAAGGGGAAGCCATCGTCCTTCGCCCAGGAGGCGTGCGACTCCAGGCTGTCGACCGAGATCGGGAGCACCACCACATCCTCTCCCGCGCCGGGACCGAAGATCTTCGTGTACTCATCGCGAAACTTGTGCAGTTCGGCGGTGCAGCCGCTCGACCTGTCGAGCGGGTAGAACGCCAGCACCACCACCTTGCCGCGCAGATCCGCCAGGCGCACGGGCGTAGCCCTGGCGCCGCTGGCGTCGGCCCACGGCGCGGTGAAATCGGGAGCGATGGCGCCCACTTCCGGCGCGGAAGGCGCAGTCACATCGGTTCCCGCGGCGGGCGACTGTGCACCGGCGAAGGCCACCGGAAGGGCGAGCGCGATGCTCGCGGCAATGAGTGAGAGTCGGCGCATTGTACGATCTCCGCATATAAAGAGAGGCGGCGGTGGGCTCGGCGAGCTTTCCGGCCGCATGAAGTACAATATCGCGACGGGGTGCTCGGTGAGTCGAGTAGCCGAATGCCGGCGATCCGGACGCGCTAGCGACCCGGCAGGCTCATGCCGCGCCGTTCCCCTCTATCATCGCCCCGCACCGCCGCTTTGATTTGTGCGACCGAGCCCTCCGATGCCTCCGGGAACCCGGGCCAGCTCGGATCACGCGACGCGACATTTCCAGCGTTGCCATCGACCCCCACCGCGAGGACGAGACAATGGCGGATGACAAGCACCACGACCTCAGAAAGTTCGTAGAGGGAAAGCTGTCCGAGTCGGAGATCGGAGCCCGGCTCGCGCCCGGGTGCAGGCTGGTGACCGAAACCGAGCGGGAAACGCGCTTCCCGCCGAACAAGCCGGTCGAGCACTGGAAGCGGGAGTGCTCGAAGATTTCGGACTGCGACGACCCGAGTAACAACAGCGACTGGGTGTGCCGGCCGTGGGAGTTCGATTACTGAGTCGATTGCGTGAGCGGCGCATCGAGCTCCGAGCGCCAGCGTAAAGGCCTCGACCGGAAGTGGTGGGTCCTCATCGCCGTGGGGGTGGGGACCTTCATGTCGGCGCTCGCTGCGAGCGTGGTGAACGCCATGCTGCCGCTCAGAACATCACCTCGACGCGCGTGCCACCGTAGGTCACCGTCTTCGCCGCCCCATCGGGGAGAATGCGAACGCGGAAGACGCGAGGGCCGCGGCCCACGTTCGTCGCGCCCGCTGGCGGGGCGGGCTCGATCGTCAGTCGCTTTGCCGCGTCATTCCAGGTGAAACGCGTCCATGCGCCGCGATCCTTCAGGTAGTCGAGGCTCGCCCCGTCATCGTCGTACATCGTGAAGCCGCCATCCGCGCCGCCGAAGATCTCGAGCGTGGTCGGCTCATCCACCTTCTGCGACATGTACTGGCGCACCGGGTCCACGGGAATGATCGCGCCGGCCCGGACGTAGATCGGCATCGTGGCGAGGTCCACGTCGCGAGTCACGGTCCGCCCGCCCGCCTGCCGCTCGTGCGTCCACCAGTCGTACCAGTCGCCCTTCGGCAGGTACACGTCGCGAGTCTTCGCGCCCTTCGCGTACACCGGCGCGATGAGCATGTCGCGCCCCCAGAGATATTCATCGCCCACGGCGCGCGCGTGCTCATCATCCGGGTAGTGGAGCCAGAGCGAGCGCATGAGCGGCAGCCCCGTGTCGTACGCCTCGCGCGCGAGCGTGTACGTGTACGGGATTAGCTGGTAGCGCAGCTCGTCGTACTTCCGGAAGATCGGCTCGATCTTCGGGTTGTTCATCTCCGACTGCGGCGGCACCACCTTCTGCCCTTCGTGGAAGCCCATGTCGCTGAACCCCCATCCCCAGGGGAGACGCAGCCGCCAGATGCGGCCGTGCGCACGGAACGACGGCGTGAACGACGCGAACTGGAACCAGCGCGCGTAGAGCTCCGCGCTCGTCTCCCCGGTCGTGTAGAAGCCGAGGATGTCGGAGCCCCAGTACGGACTCAGGCTCAGCGAGTGGTTGATGCCCACCGCTATCTGCCCCTCGAGCGTCTTCCACGATGACTGCGTGTCGCCCGACCATACCCAGCCGCCCCACTGCGCTACGCCGAGGTAGCCGTTGCGGTGCAGACTCCAGGGGCGGACGTTGGGCGTGGTGGAGAGCGGCCCCTGGTAGTAGAGCTGGTGGCGCTTCACGCGCTCGTAGAGATCGAACCAGTCGCCCTCGTCGGGCCACCAGCCGTCCACGCCAGCGCGCACGAGGCCGAGGTGCTGCCGCCAGTAGTTGGCGATGTGGCCGGAGTCGAGCTTCTCGTCCGGCTTCGGCGGGATCGTGCCGTGCAGCGTGGGGAGCTCGTCGCGCTCCCACGGGACGATGTGCAACACGACCTTCACGTGCTGGTCGTGCATCCTGTCGATGACCGACTTCGGGTCGCTCGTGAAGACCTTCGGGTTGAAGTCGAAGGAGGGCTGCTCGGTGTTCCAGCCGGTGGGCGTGAAGCCGGTGCCGAGGTAGATGACCGCGTCGAGCGGGATCTTCTTCTCACGAAACGTGGAGATCTCGCCGAGGATCAGCTCCTCGGGCGAGAGCTTCGCATCGCGCAGCTCGCGGTGCGACTGCATGTAGCCCAGCGCCCACTTCGGCGGCATGACGGCCGGACCGGAGAGGGTCGCGACATCCTTCATGAACGCGGCGGGATCGTGCGCATCGAAGATGAAAGCGTCGAAGACGTCGGACGGCTGGGTCGCGGGCGGCCGCCCCTGCGTCTCGGCGATGTACGCGCGGTGGGCCCTGCGCACCGAGTCGCGCGCGGCCGAGTCGCCCGGCGCGGATCCAGCGGGCGCGGAGTCGTCCGGCGTGGGCGCGGGCTCCGGCGGACGGCGCCAGGGGATGAACGTGCCGCGTTTTGCATCGGTGAGATCCACCTGCACCCACGGCGTGGCGACGTAGATCCCCCAGCCGGCGGTGCCGACCAGCAGCGGCACCGGGTTGCGCGAGCCGTAGGCGCCCGACTGCCAGCGCGGGCGCATCTCGTGGAAGCGTCCGCGGCGGTCGAACTCGATCGGCGCGCTTTCCCAGCCCGACCGATTCTCCGGACCGCCCTCGCCCATCCCGAGCACGGGTGATCCTCCGATGTCGAAGGAAACTCCGCCGCTGTCATCGAAGACGAGCCTCTGCACCGGATCGCCGGCGGCGTTGCGCACCTCGATCGTGAGCGGCCGGGCGCGGACGGTGACGCGGAGGCTGCCCACGGTACCTTCGACAGGCCCGCCGATCTCGCGAAGGGAGATGACGGGATCGGGATCGGTGCGACCGGCGGCGAGCGAGGGGATGAAAGGGAGCTTCCCCTCGTAGCCGAGCGGCTCGAGCGTCACGCGGATGGAGTGCTCGGCGCCGGGGCGGATATCGAGCCGGGCGGGTTGGCCGGCCCGCGTGATCTGCACGGCCGGCGCCGAGCAGCCGGCGGTGAGGCTCAGTG
>Ga0182741_1004728_pt1 | contig 13162 bp, 6 predicted proteins | sample eDN5th37CBELigOP_FD_128874 | JGI IMG/M metagenome (GOLD analysis project Ga0182741, IMG submission 128874) | Enriched Organic Plus compost microbial communities from Emeryville, California, USA - eDNA 5th pass 37_C BE-Lig OP (version 2) (version 2) ...
CAAAATCTCTCCAAGGATGTTGTGCAGTGCTTGACGCACTCCCGCTAGCCCACAAAAAAGACTTCATTAGGAAGTTTGTGTCGCTGCGTCTAGTGCCACATGAAGCCATGTTTGGTGCTCAGGGGACAGAGTCCGGGATTGAACACGTTGGTCGACGAATTGCATGGTTCAAACGCACATTAAAAGAGCTGGAAGTGACCTTCAAGGACATCTTTCCACCGCACTGGCACATTTGGGCCGTGCTTGCAGACGGCTTCTGTTCCCAGGCTCGCAGGCACCTGGACTACCAACTGAGCACGCTTTTCAAGAGTTTGGTGGCGAGTCAGCAGCCTTCTCCCACAGGGGCGGAGAGCAAGAGTGGTCAAGTTACCGCATCTGCTACAGATGATACGAAGCAAGATAAAGAGAAGGACAAGGACACGCGGCGTGAACTTGTGGAGCTTTTGTCGCCGCCCTTCATGCCCGTTCCAAGCGAAAGTGATTTGGGTAAGATCGTCGCGTCGATGCAAGAGGTGCTCCAGTTCGAGCGCGAGATGCGAATGAAGTTCCTCGCATGCGCCCCACCTGAACAGCAGTCCGTCGCTACAAATGCCCATCATTCACCCCACAGCTCGATGTCAGATTTCGGGGGAGATACCCGGAGTATGCAAGCTTCATCTGCGGCCGATGTGATTGCCAAGTACAAGAGCAGTCCTGCAGGTCCTGAGAGCAAAGATGTGTCTTCCAGTCCCAACGCGTTTTCTCAAGTAGCTTCACCAAATGTACATCCTCCAATCGTGATTAACTTCGTGCATGCTATTAGTGTTGCGTATCTCCCGTACCTCTGCTTGCTGGTTTCATATGATCAAAAGGTTCTTTTGGATCTTGTCGCGAAGTTTTCGCGCGAAGAAAAGTGGCAGGGTGCGCATGGCAATGACCTCAAGAAGTACGAACTGGATGTTCGATACGACTCTAGTAATGTACTGCTTTTATCAATCAAACGATCTATGGATCGCTGCATTAAGCTAACGACTGGACATGCCCTCCGCAAGTTAGTTGACGTCTATGTCGAGGCCTTGAAGGAATATGCGGATCTACTGTCTAATAAGCTGATGCAATATGTTTTTAACACTGGCATCGAATTGGAAATCGACATTTCGCCCAAAACCTTTGCATCTGCATCATCAGGTCCGAATCCACCAACTTCACCTACGGCGACTCTGTCCCCTGCAGCACAGCGTGAGCGTGACGACGCGCTCCGTTGCTTCTGCCTCATCATTAAGACGGGAGATTACATATGTGCTACCATGAGGGATATGTTCGAGCACATTAATTCCAAGATCCATCCCGAATTAGTCGTTTCTGAGGAAGTCGTACAGGGTGTGGAAACCGCGTTCAATGAAGTTGTCGGTAAGGCCCGTACAGCCGTGGTATCAACGATCTTGGCACAGCTTACATCGATTATTACTTCTCAGATGCTGACAACTTCGTGGGGAAGCCTCGCAACGACCGGCGATCAGTCTGACTATGTGACCATGGCGCAGACGAGTCTGAAGAAAGATATGATGACTGTATACATCCTTTTGAGCGCGGCTCCAGTTTACTATGCCTCGGTTTGCACGGCTGTGGCTACAAATTTCCTAAGGCTCATGTACGAAGCTGTTTACAAATGTGGTCGATTTAATAATGTGGGCGCGGCACAGCTTGCTGTTGATGTCTATGCTCTCAGATCCACCATCCTCGCGCTGCCACAGATCAGGATGCAACCAGATACAGGTGCACCTCATGTCGACGCGCGTGAAGCTGTACCAGGAAGTTTCACCCGTCAAGTTCGTCGTGAAGCACAAAAGCTGGATGCTCTGGCAAAGATACTAGGCAGCTCGGCTCGCACACTGGTCAGTACATATTCTACATTGGTGTCGAAGCCAACTGTGCATGACTTCCAGAAGATGATGGATCTTATAGGTCTGAGCCGAGAAGACGCAGCTGAGTGCATGCGGGAGTTCCGAGAGGCCAATCCAGCGGCTGCCGCTGCAGCAGATGCGGAGCTGCTAGAACGAGCGTCGACAACCCCTCATGCAAACGAGACAGTTGCGTCAACCTCCACGTCCGGTTCTGGCAGCCAACAGGGTTCCAAGTTCAATTTTGGTCGTTTGATTGACAAGCTGATCAAGTAGCCTGTGGCATAAGACGGCGCTTTTGAGATGTTCTCCCCCAAAGAGCAACATCAGTCGTGTGTAAAATAAATCTCAATACGTATGTATTCAGGTAATGTGCGTAGCGATCAAGTATGCAGATAAGTTGAGCTCATCTCATGCCCATATATGGGGCCGATTGGAGCAATAGATTCGTATCTAGGTGTTGTGGGGCTTCAACATGGGCCCACATGATCAATGCATTGTTGAATCGGACTGAGCAGGGATGCCGCCAACACGTGACCCGCTTAGATTCTCGTTCATCGGAAAACGACTGACGACACAAAGGGGCGATACGGCTAATTGGCACACTAAATGGCAACTAACCGGGGCAACGAAATACTATGCTGAAGGAACTGTGATACGATGAGGATGAGGCAACTGCAGGATAAAAGAGAAGCGGGAGGAACGGATGGAAGATGAATTGGAGAGTGAACTCATTCACTTCTAGCGATGCAGCGGTGATCGGCTGGATGTAAACGGACTATGCGGGTAACTCCTAGCAGATAAAACATTGTCTAGACACTGGCGGGTCTGGATGAAGACTATGACATATACTTCCAGCTTATTTCACACGGTAGGTAGTGTTGTTCATCTCAACCTCGGATTCAGTGGCCTTCTTACGAGGAACGAAGAACTCAGGATCCTTGCGAAGACGGCGGTCAATTGCATTGTAGACAGCAGGATCAGACTTGAACATGGACAATGCAATGCCGGTCTTAACACCAGTATAAGCGTGGTTAGCCTGGGTCAGGAGCACGGACACGGTAAGAGAGACGTTGGTCAAGAAGACAGTAACGGTGCGATAACCAGCGTACCAATCGCGGAAGCAAACAATACCTGAGAGGATAATATTAACTACGAAAGAAAGTAAGACAGCGATCGAAATGACCAAAACGGCGGTGTTGTTCTTGCGAACTGCGGCCTCGATCTTAGGGTACATCTCGATGACAGTCTGACCGCGACGGTTCTTGCGCACAAGATAGTCGTTAGTGACCGTCGGGTCCTCGTCCAACCACTCGATGAAAACCTTCTCACGACGCCAGACGAGGTAGTAGTGGATAAAGCATAAGAACAGCGTGAAGAAATTCCAGCCAAGTGCAACCTGGTTCATTTGATCAAGGTCTGTAAAGTTGTCTTCCATGGTACATTCGTGTTCTTCAATAATCTGTGGAGGAACGTCATCACTGTAGGTCGGGCACCACTGCGGGACAAAAAGAGTGAGCATGCAAGCCATGACTGTCTTGAAGAGCTGGTATACGATGTTACCAGCACTCACGAGGTAACCAACCTGCTCCTGAGACAAGCATGCCACGCGAGCCATGTCCTTGTCCTCATCTCCACCAGGACCTGCATGACTTGCAGCAATTGAGCCTTCCGCGTTCAGAGTTGGCTGACGCTGGGCATCTGGTGCAGCGTGCAATGCTGGATCCGAGGCTTTCTGAGGAACACCCCAAGCACCAAAGGCGCCCCAGGCGCCGTAGCTGAGATCTCGGGTCCTCGCGTTAGCAGCACCAACGTTCAGAGGAGGACGTTCAGTTTCGCATGCAGCACATTCAAGACGGTCAGCAATGTTGATCAGCGTACAAGCTGGGCATGTCCACGGAACGTCAGGATAACCCAACGCCAGTGCACCGAACGCCGAGCTCGGCGAGATCGGTTGCTGGACAGGCTGGCCGTGTGGCTGCGCAGGCTGTGCAGGCTGTGGGGCGTAGGGCTGGAAGCCTGCTGCAGCCGCAGGGCTCGCACCATGCTGGCTCGCAGGAGACGCACCTGGAGTCGCGTGAGGCAGGAAGGGGCTCTGCGGTACAGTGCCGTGTGGCGCCATGGGGGGTCCCTGATTCTATATAGGAAACGACGCGAGATTCCGGCGGGGCAGACGGAGGTTGTTTAGGTGAGAACAAGTCAAACAAGTCAGCGAGGGCGCTTGGCATGTCACGTCATCGTGATCCGGCAGCCTCCAATCACGAATGCAACTAGCTCCTCTGCTACTAAGGGGCGTGCGAGCATGTTGCAACGGCTTGTGGTGTGACAATCAATGTGAGGCGCTGCTCAATGCAAGCTAAGGCACTGGGTCACCAGGATACGTACGTAAAATGCCATCTCTGGGTCTGGTTGCACGAAAGAGTGGGTGAAAGCCAAAAGTAGGGAGTGGTAACGGTTAGTGTGGATGAGTTTGTGCGGCGAAAATGGCAGGTGTACCGATAAGTGTGGAGTGTGGAGTGTTTAGGACACACTTGCTGTACAAGCACCTGTCGAATGAAATCACTTGCACGGCCTAGCACTCACGTGCAATGCAGTTACATGATCCCAGGAATTTCGTCAATTCAGCGTTTCATCCAGAAGAGTCGATTTTAACTCCATAACCACGTGGCCGCCACGAGTGCTGTTTGCGCCAATAAACTATAATCAACACCTCATACATATATCAACTGTGTCCTTGTCTTTCCAGCGAGCGGAATATCCACTTCTGAAATCCCACTCCGAATTACCACGTTCATCGGAATATCACCGGTTGCTACGATGCACGCGCGAATAATGCATGACATACGAGCTTGTCCACATCCTATCACTTGCCACACCTAGTTTCAGAGGCGTATGACACCGAGGCACTGGTTTTCGATTTCATCCCTGTTGTCTCGCAAGATATCTTGCTGGGCTGGCACAGGTGTGGCTGAGGCATGACGTTGGCTTTGAGGCGGGAGTTTATGATTGCGAACTCAGCAGCGGCGCAAACGAGCAAGGTCTGGACCGGAGAAGGCACTGGGTCCAACACCAAGACCTTTGCATGCGAGTTGTGGACCGTGAAGCTGCTTTACACATTCAACCACGATGAGACGAGTGGTCCGGGGCTCTGTGTAGTCGCTGCCCCGAGCCACTCTGAGAAGAATTAGCGGCTCGGGTAAGAGCACGACCTTAAGGCATGCGCATCAAGCGCGTCCCTCAGTCCGATCGGCCCACCTCGGGACACGCCGCAGCCACTCAGCGCGAATTCCAGTCGCGAGGCCAGCTTTCGCGCCAAAATTTGAAATCGACTGGGGGGTGGAGATCAGAAGTGAAGCAGTGAAAATCGTGGTGTTGTGGTGTGTGCCGGGTTGCCGGGGAATGATAGCTTGATTGCTCACATTGCAGTGAACTTGAAGAGCGAATTATTTGTCGATCTGCACTGCGTGCAACGTCTCCCTAGATTTAGATTCAGATGCCCAATCGAAAATTCGGTTTGGTCGTCGCGCAGACGCGGCGCCGTGGCATCGGCAAGGACGGAACAGTCCCGTGGCCCCGCCTGGAGAAAGATATGGCGGGATTTGTATCAGTTACGAAGACTACAAGCGATGCCAGCAAGGTCAACGCCGTCATCATGGGCCGAAAGACATGGGACTCGATCCCTCCTCAGGCCCGGCCGCTTCGTGGTCGGCTCAATGTGATTGTCACGAGGCAGCCCGAGCGCTTTAGCGGACTCCCCAAGGACAAGGTGTGTGCTGTCTCGTCGTTCCAGGCAGCGCTGGATGTGCTTGAGACAGATCAGTATCGAGATCGCCTAGAGAAGGTTTTTGTCATCGGCGGCGCCGAGATCTTTAAAATTGCCCTGCAACACCCGCTATGTGAGGAGATTCATCTGACGGAGGTTCTTAAACCGTTCGACTGCGACGTGTTTATGCCTGAGATCGACCCATCGCTGGGCTTCGACCTCGTGGAGGAAGGTGAGGTCGAAATGGACGGGCCAGAGAACAACATCCCGATTCAGTACTTGGTCTACCGCCGACCCGTTCAGGAGAGTTCGGAAGCGAATGACGCATCCTCGAGCGAAGTGAAGTCTGTGATGTCCCATTCACTTGAGGTGAAAGGTGCGCCTTCTGTATCGCCACGTCACGAAGAACATCAATATCTTGATCTAATTCGTGATATCATTGCCAATGGAAAGTTCAAGATGGACCGTACCCAGGTCGGTACTTATTCCAAGTTTGGTGCCATGATGCGCTTTAGCCTGCGCGATGGGAAATTCCCCCTGCTCACTACGAAGCGTGTGTTCTTAAGAGGTATAGTTGAAGAATTGATCTGGTTTATTCGGGGCTCAACCAATGCTCAAGAGTTGAAAGACAAAAACGTCCACATCTGGGATGGAAATGCATCACGCGATTTCCTCGACAAGTGCGGTCTCTGGTATCGCAATGAAAACGATCTCGGTCCTGTATATGGTTTCCAGTGGAGGCACTTCGGCGCACGATACGTGGACTGCCACTGGAACTACGATGGCCAAGGTGTTGACCAGCTGACTGAGGTAATCGAGACTATCAGGAAGAATCCCAACAGCCGTCGCATCCTGATGTCAGCATGGAATCCTGTGGATATTCCGAAAATGGCACTACCTCCGTGCCATGTTCTTTCTCAGTTCTTTGTAGCCGATGGAGAATTGAGCTGCATCTTGTACCAGCGATCATGTGATATGGGCCTGGGTGTGCCGTTCAATATTGCCTCCTATGCACTGCTCACATGCTTTATCGCCAAGCTGACGGGCTTGAAGCCTGGTGACTTCATTCACATGATGGGCGACACTCATGTATACTCCAATCATGTGGAAGCCCTTAAGATTCAGCTTCAAAGAGAGCCACGACCCTTCCCGACGATTAAGCTCCGAGATAGACCTGAGATCAAGTCCATCACTGATTTCGTCGCAGAGGATGTTATTATTGAAGGATATGACCCACACCCAGCTATTAAAATGGACATGGCAGTTTAAATTGCAATAATGGTTGATTGTTATCGTAGCTCCCAACTCAAAACAACAGGACTTATGTGTATGGGTCATGGCAACTCATGGTAGACCGGAAACAGTTGGTAAGTTGCCATAAACTAGCTAACTACCCTACTCGAATGTGCTAACAATTCCTTGATTCATCCCGTGCTTGATTGACACATTTACTGATTATCTTCATTGTCATCGTGACCCTCGTCTTCTTCTGTGTCGCTATTGTCGCTGCTCATCTGGAAAATAAAATGACCATTACGCTGAGCCAGTCTACCATCCTCCAAGGTACTGAAGGTACCAACGCTTCTCCTTCCTCCATCTCGGCGCGACCTCCAGCCACCCCTACGCCGCGGCTCAGCCATCCTTCTTCCGGTCAGTCGCAGCTGTCGAGCCAGATGCTCCAATTGTGCCAGTTCCAGATCGTCAAGAATGTCATGCGCCCAGGTAACCGTGTCTACTTGCATCTCCATGAGAGCCTTCTCGGCGGTCTCAAGATCCATGTGACCTTTCAACGAAAACCAAGGATGGCGATAAAAGCTATCCTCAGGCTTAAGGCCTCCAAGTTCTCTTCGAATTTCTCTCATCTTGGCGGTTGCGAGGTTCGCGCAGACTTGACCGGATGACTTCCAGGAAGACTTGAAATTGGGCTTGCGCTCGTCTTGTTTCGTGGCGCCTCGAGCGAGCGACTTCTGTTGCAGCTTCGCAAGCTCTCGCCTGAGCACAGCCTTTCTAGCACCATCTCCTTTGTAAGCGTCAGCAGCCTGGCGATCGGATGACTGCAGAATGTCCATAACATCCTTATCAATGTAGCGCTTCACGTAGGGATTAGCGGGTTTCATGCGGCGAGCAATTTTCTCCCACGAATCGCGAAGGCTGGCTGCCAGCTGACGTAGGTCGAGGAGCTGAAGTTTGAGCTTGATTTGCTGAGCTTTCAAGTCGCGAGCCTGTTTGCTACGATCCTCACCCTGATATGCTAGTTTTCTAAGTTGGCGTTCGGCCTCACGGAGTCGTCGAAGAGTTCGATGGCGGCGACGTTCTAGATGCAGCTGAGTTTGCTGGATGTGCTGCAGAACAATGCTTTGCTCCATACTGATGCTCAGCTGAAGCAGCATTTGCTTAACTCCGTCAATGGCATCCCAGATTCTGCGCTCACGCGGATAGAGGACGCTTCGTCGCTGCGGCCTTGAGCGTACCCGGCGTTTGCGTCTCTCATGCTCCATCATTCTGCTTGCCTGTCCCTTCTTGTATTCAGGGAAGACGTGCTGATAGTGCACCTCTTTGAGGTCTTGTGTTCCTTCCGACCATGGCTTTCGACTCATGCGTCGGGCTTGCGGATCCATAGGGCTGGTACGTGAGGCCCCCGCATAATCCGCGTACGTCGATGTCGGAGCTGAGTTCATGTATGCCGAGTAGCTCCCTGCTCTTAGCTGTGCTGTTGCCGCTACAGCAGCACGATGACTGCGATGATGTACAGTGCGATGACTGGGAGGGGAGACGTAGTCGGCGGGAGTGGCTGTGAACACGCCAACGGTGCGGGCAGAGCCCTGCTGGACCAGTGCAGTAATGGTTACGACGCAGGCAAGCAGTAGCCCTGCTACTGCCTTACTGCCTTTCATAGTGAATCCAGTGGATGTCAAAGGAAGTCTAAAGCGAGACGGTAAAGGTTCGAATACACATTGGATGAGTCAGGCACCTAAGCCACATGAGGCAAGTGGCATATCCACAATGTACTCTGAAGGGCTTTGCAATATTATGACTATGATGGCAGTCAACCCTTATTCGGAGATTTCACAGAACCTGTCATCGATAAAAAACTGAGTGCTGATGTCCCGACCGAAGGAGCAACGAGTTCTAGCCATATGCGTCAGCTGATATTTTCAGCTCGCATCCAGTGCAGACTGGACTTAGCATACCACCTCCTAGAAGGCGTCGGCGACTACCTGTCTTCGTAAACAAATGCCAGAATCCAGTGCTGACTTTTGTTGCTGTCGAACATGAAAAGCCGATGTGGTACGGAAGGAGGGAAATAAGGCTCACGGTTATGCCGCTCACTGTCAAATGAGTGGGGAAATCCACCTCGAGGGCAAATTTGAAAATAATGCTCACTCGCGTTTTGGCGAATAGCTGCGAAGATTGTGCGGCCGCGTCTACTCTTCGGACGGACGCGGCGAGGAATCCAAAAGCTCGTAAGATTAGGAAAACAGGCTGATATCAGGACAGCATTGGAAATCGATGAAGCCTTCGTGCCGTCAGAGCACGGATGTAACTATCTATATTTTGACAAAAAACATCAAATATAATACGACCGAATCATGCCCAGAACGCAAGAAGTGACATCAACCCAAAGCAAGTGATCAAAATGCTGAGCTTAAAGAATTGATCTGCTCGAACTCTCATCTCGGTGAGAATGACCTCAACAATAGCAGCATACAAGAATGTACCTGATGCCAGTGCAAGGAGAATGTTGGGCACAACGCTATCTTCTTTCATTGAGGCATTCAACAGCATGCCGACTATAATGCCCAGTGGTGTCATCAAGCTAAAGCCAATCGCGAATAGCGCAAACCGCCTAAAGGAAATGTTCGTTCGGATAAGATTCGCGGCAATCGCAAATGCCTCGAGTCCCTTGTGGGCCACAATCGCAATGAAAATGGTAAGTTTCGCCTCCGATGACGTCCCGAGCGCGAGTCCCTCCATGATTGCATGGAACGAAAGTGCGACCCAAAGAATAATGGCACTTATCGCGCTTAGGGCTTCTGGAGCATGCTCATGCATATGGAGGCCATGGGCGTAGGCGTCAAGTGTTTCGTCGATAATTGAGTACGATGCAGCTCTAGAAAGATGCCCTGGCTCGCCTTCAGGGAGTTGGCACGTTCCCATTAGAATACACTCAGCCTCTTCAAGCTTAGTCCAGGATTGCTCAGACAGCCTTTTGACGAGATCTTTCTCGACAAGCATACGAAATTTAGCGCGAATTGGCTCCATCAGCTCGCTACGAGGAAGCGTTACGCACGTTGTGCAGAGCAGGTTACTCCACTGGGAAGGAATTGCTTGCTCCGTGCCAATGACTTGAGTGGGAGTTGCGAGAGGTAACGCTGAGGTTGCAACGGACACACTAGGAGTAGCGGCCTGAACGCTCTGGTTCGTGGCAGTGCTGGTATTTCGGGGCTGACGGCATATAAAGCATAATGACTGTTGTTTGCCCACGACCCTGTGTGTGATCTTTTCTGCCATTCCAAAGGAGTATACGGCATCTAGCACCTCCCGCTCGCTGGCAGCCGCAGCTCTTTCCTCCGCTTGCTCTAGGATTAGTCTCATTAGTTTCATGTCTGTGAGACTAATCACGTCGGGTTCAGGAGAGACTATTGTCCCTTCCTTGAATTTCAAAACAGGTAGTGCATAACTATAAACCATGGAGGGACAGCATGTTTTTGTTGCATGCTCTTTGGGATTGGGACAACAGTGCATGCAATGCAGTGGGGGGGATGGCCCCGTCTCGTTTGTTAAGTAGACCATCTCCGCGCCTCGCCTTGTAAAAGGTGTTTGTTTTTCTTCCGCAAGGGCACTAGAGAAGTCTGATGGAAGACCGGTGATGCTAGGTCTTGGCGAAGCGCACGGGAATCGAGATGGACTTGCATCGTCGTAGCTTCCCATCGAAGCCTCATGTTGGCGCTTTAATCCAAGGGCAGCAATTGAGCCACCAGAAACATAGACAACATCCTCGTCTCGCAAACTATCGGCCTCGCTGGGAGGATGGCTCCATCGTGGCGTACTCGCTCTTGTTCGAATGCGTTCTGATCTCAGAAGGTCCGACTCTCGCCAAATCTGTGCCACTTTCCAGAGTTTAAGGCACTGGGTCGAGGCACACGCATCTTTAAGCCATTGTTGGAACCTCAACCTCTCGGTTTCGTTTGAGTAGTAGCTCTGATTGGTTAGCAACGACTCGACCTCGTTGGCGATTCGTTTTCGTTCAGATTTGATGAGTGCGTAGGTTGCCAGATCAACGTCATTTACGTTTTCATCTGCATCCTGTGACTCTGGGAAAGGCAACTTGGTAATGTGAGTCTCAATCCAGTTCCGGACCCAGCTCTGAGAATCACTTCTAGGAGATGTCTGGGAAATGTCGTGGCTGTTTTCATCAGTATCCGTCGTTGCTGGTCGCTGGGTCGTAGGAATACGAAGCGAGGGTGAGCTAGATGCGATGTCATCGTCGCGACAAGTGGCAGGCTGGTTCTTTCCATGAGGGAGTGGCTTCAACCCAGGAAGTGATTCTTCACTCAGGCTGCTTCCGTACTCTTCAACAGTTGATATGGCATCTAATCCATTCTCGTGTGCTGACGTCGCCAGCGGTGGGAATAATGCTCGGCGCTCATTTAATAGTGGCGTGCGGGCGTATTGGGTAGAGGGGGTAGAGATTGACAGTTGAGGAAGTTGCGTAGCGGATGCTGAGGCAGATGTCGACTCTGCTGCTGTTTCTGTGGTTGTGGTTGCTGTTGTGGTTGACTGTTCGAATTTGCCTGTCGGAGCCGTCGTGGTCGAAGTCGGTAGGGCTGTGACGGCCGCTTGATCCATATGTTGCTGAAGCGGTATGCCGCATTCACCCTTGAGCTCATGTTCCATCAACTCTCGCTCCGTAGTTTGAAGCCGTCTCTCTGATAACATAATCGAGATCTCTTCAATGAGTAAAGTCAATATGAAGCCACACCCTGTTAAGAAAAATGCAATGGGAAACTGAGGATAGTGTGGGCCCAGTTTGTCGTTTGCCTCAGCAAGCATGTGAACGAGTCCGGTTGCGAGGAAGACACCGCCTCCTGCCATGTTCAGTAGAGACATCAGCCGTGGCTGTGCCGCGACCTTGACTGGCAGGAAGGAGGCGATGACACCTAGGAGTAAAATAATCAATGTGGCGAGTAACTTGAAGGCATTTGAGTCCGAGAGCCCTGGTAACCAGCTCATCGTGAGCCCGCTCGTCTGTGCTACTTCGGAAGTCCGAGAACTCTTGGAGGTGCGTCCTTGCCTATTGTTTAAGCAGAGTTGCTCGACATGCTGAAGTTTGTCAAATCAGGCTTGCGTGGGGATGCGGTGATGCTCGAGAAGCGCCAGTAGTCGTGCCTGGATCCTGAGAAAGAGCGATATGGGGGATGAGCAACTGGTAAGATTCCTAATGTATGGCCCTCCAGTGTCTCAGTGTTTCAGTGTGTCAGTGTGTTAGTGTTTCAGTGTGTCAGTGTGTTAGTGTGTCAGTGTGTTAGTGTGTCAGTGTGTTAGTGTGTCAGTGTGTCAGTGTGTCAGTGTGTCATTGTTCGGCTGAAATTCACTGACGAGCACGGAGGATCCGGTGGTGTTCTTATGCTCCTTTAGTGTCCATAACGCGTCTCATCAGACGCTACAAGCTTGTGTGCATTATCCCATACCTGCTGTCCACAGTTAGAGTCATGCCATCCATGCTGCTTATCACGAGTCGCAGGTGAGTTGGCTCACTAACCAAATACAACTTCCACCCTCAATTTTCTTATTCAAAGCACTGCGCAATGCGACCAGTCCTCCCCAATCGCGGCGGCAGCATACCGCGTGGATGCTGGACAACATCAACATCCCCCCCACGTGCGGACATACTGCACCACCACCGCGTCGCGCGGGCCCAATTGCAGCCAAAACCAAGAGACCGAAATTAATTCTGGCGGCTTCCTCCGACCCTGTCCTGGGGGTTGGTTGGGTATTCCTTCACCCCCGGTTCCGGTCAGCAACCGTTACTGGCCGGGAAACTTTTCAAAATTGCACACTCTAGAGAGCTCGCGTGTACGACCGATGCTGATTGTGTGCGCGATTACTTTGTGTGAATACGTGCCTGTCTCCGTTATCTCCCACGTGCGCCCCACTAGACATGAAAATGACTGCTGACCTCGGAGCTATACGCCTTTTTCCCTCCTCCACTCTTGTGACTTCGGATAGACCCCTCTTGCGTGCTCGACCTGAGGGGTGGGTGCAGATGGATGACCTCAAGGACAACGCTAGATTCTCACGTGACTAACGACAAATCTGTCTTCACGACGTTTAGAGCCCCAGCCTCCGCCCCAGACAGCGAAACTACACTCCGTTTGCTATGAGTGAAGACGGGGTCGTAGCTGGAGGTCCCGTGCCCCTCGATTCCCACGCGCTGAATCTGCGGTGGACATTTGGATTCAATACCAAGACACCCGGGAATGTCCACAGTCTTGTGACGAAGACTCGTAATGCGATC
>Ga0182741_1004729_pt1 | contig 13160 bp, 7 predicted proteins | sample eDN5th37CBELigOP_FD_128874 | JGI IMG/M metagenome (GOLD analysis project Ga0182741, IMG submission 128874) | Enriched Organic Plus compost microbial communities from Emeryville, California, USA - eDNA 5th pass 37_C BE-Lig OP (version 2) (version 2) ...
ATCACCGATCCGCGCCACATCGAGATCCAGGTGCTCGGCGACAAGCACGGCAACGTGATCTATCTCGGCGAGCGCGAATGCTCGATCCAGCGCCGCAACCAGAAGGTCATCGAGGAGGCGCCGTCGCCGCTCCTCGACGAAGCCACCCGCCGCCGCATGGGCGAGCAGGCGGTGGCGCTGGCCAAGGCGGTGGGCTACGACTCCGCCGGCACGGTGGAGTTCGTGGCGGGACAAGACAAGTCCTTCTACTTCCTCGAGATGAACACCCGCCTGCAGGTGGAACATCCGGTGACCGAGATGATCACCGGAATCGACCTCGTGGAGGAGATGATCCGCGTCGCGGCCGGCGAGAGGCTGCGGCTGCGGCAGGAGGATGTGCGGCTCGACGGCTGGTCGGTGGAAAGCCGCATCTATGCGGAAGACCCGGTGCGCAACTTCCTGCCCTCGACGGGGCGGCTGGTCACCTACCGGCCGCCGCAGGAGGGCACGGCGGATGGCGTGACCGTGCGTAACGACACCGGCGTCTACGAGGGCGGCGAGATCTCGATCTACTACGATCCGATGATCGCCAAGCTGGTCACCCATGCGCCGACCCGCCTCCAGGCGATTGAGGCCCAGGCGACGGCGCTGGATGCCTTCGCCATCGACGGTATCCGCCACAACATCCCGTTCCTCTCCGCTCTGATGCAGCATCCGCGCTGGCAGTCGGGCAAGCTCTCCACCGGGTTCATCGCCGAGGAATTCCCGCAAGGGTTCAAGGCCCCGGCGCCGGGGGGAGAGATCGCCCAGCGCATGGCGGCCGTCGGCGCTGCCATCGACCACGTCCTCAATGAGCGCAGGCGGCACATCTCTGGCCAGATGCGCCCGGCTGCCAGCCTGCGCTTCGAGCGCGAGCGGGTGGTAATGCTGGGCCAGGAGCGGCACGAGGTCACGATTCAAGACATCGACGGCGGCTTCGCGGCGGTGATCAACGGCAACGCCTGGCCGGTCGTCTCGGGCTGGGTGCCCGGCCAGCCGGTCTGGACCGGCACCGTCGGCGGCGAGCCTGTGGCCGTGCAGGTGCGCCCGATCCTCAACGGCGTCGCGCTCTCCCATGTGGGCGCCTCGGCCGAGGTGCGAGTCTATACCCAGCGCGAGGCGGAACTCGCCGCCCTGATGCCGGAGCGGCTGGAGGCGGATACGGGCAAGCAGCTGCTGTGCCCGATGCCGGGCCTGGTGAAGGCGATCAGCGTCACCCAGGGGCAGGAGGTCAAGGCGGGCGAGCCGCTCTGCATCGTCGAGGCCATGAAGATGGAGAACGTGCTGCGAGCCGAGCGCGACGGCACCATCTCCAAGATCCACGCCAAGGAAGGTGACAGCCTCGCGGTCGATGCCACCATCATGGAGTTTACCTGATGGCGGCAGTGAACGATCTCTCTCTTGCCGCCGATTTTCCGCAAGCGACGCGCGAGCAGTGGCTCAAGCGCGTCGAAGGCGTGCTGAAGGGTGCCGATTTCCAGAAGAAGCTCGTCTCCCGCAGCCATGACGGCATCGTGATCCAGCCGCTCTACCCGAAGGCGGAAGGGTCTGCGCCGGTCGCACGCGAGCAGGCCGGCCGCTGGCGCGTGTCGCAGCAGATCGATCATCCGGATCCCGCACAAGCCAACGCGCTGGCGCTTGCCGATCTCGAAGGCGGCGCCGACGCATTGACCCTCGTCACCCGCAAGGCACCCGCAGCCCGCGGGTTCGGCGTGAGCATCGACTCGGTCGAGGATCTCGACCGCACGCTCTCGGGCGTGATGCTCGACCTCATCCACCTGCGCGTCGACGCGGGTGAACACGGCCGCACAATGGCGGCGTTGGTGCTGGCTCTGGCCGAGCGGCGCGGCCACAGGCTCTCCGAGCTCTCCCTCGATCTCGGCCTCGATCCGCTCTCTACCATGGCGGCCCAGGGCCGGATATCGACCTCCTGGGAGGCGATGGCGCAACGCATGGGCGACACGCTGGCCCACCTGACGGATCAGGGCTTTTCTGTCCGGGCCTTCCTGGCGGATGGGCGCGCCTACCACGAGGCCGGCGCCAGCGAGGCGCAGGAGCTCACCGCCGTGCTGGCGACGGGGCTGAGCTACCTGCGAGCTTTGGAGAGAGCCGGGCATTCGCTCGATGCGGCGCGCCGGGCACTGTCCTTCCTGCTCGTGGCCGATGCGGACGAGTTCCTCACCGTCGCGAAACTCAGAGCCCTGCGCCGTCTGTGGGCGCGGGTCGAGCAGGCCTGCGGCCTGGAGCCTAAGCCCATCCGCCTGCATGCGGAGACCGCCTGGCGCATGACCACGCGGCGCGACCCGTGGGTGAACATGCTGCGCACGACCATCGCCGCCTTCTCGGCCGGCATTGGCGGGGCCGATACGATCACGGTGCTGCCGTTCACGGCGGCGATCGGCCTGCCCGATGCCTTCGCCCGGCGCATCGCGCGCAACACGCAGCTGGTCCTGCTCGATGAATCCAACCTCGCCCGTGTGGCCGATCCGGCGGCGGGTGCCGGTGGGTTCGAGGCGCTCACCGATGCGCTATGCGAGAAGGCCTGGGGCCTGTTCCAGGAGATCGAGCGCGAGGGCGGCATCCTGGAGAGCCTGAAGGGCGACAAACTCCAGGCCCGCATCGCAGCGGTGCGCGCCCAGCGGGAGAAGGCCGTCGCCACCCGCAAGGAGCCGATCACCGGCACGAGCGAGTTCCCGAACATCAACGAGGCGGACGTCGCGGTGCTGATGGCAGCTCCGGACGCCGCGCAGAGCAGCGGTTCTGCTCCGGCATCTGCGTCCACCTCCATGACAGAGACCTCCTTCCCCACTCTCATCCAGATGGCAGGGCAAGGTGCCAGCCTGTCCCAGCTTACCGCCACCGCCGCGGGATCTCCACCGGTCGCCATCGCCCTACTGCCCTCCCTGCGCACGGCCGAGCCCTTCGAGCGCCTGCGCGACATCTCCGAGGCCTATCGGGCCAGGATGGGGTCAAGGCCGGAGGTCTTCCTCGCCAACCTGGGGTCCATCGCCGATTTCACCGCTCGCGCAACCTTTGCCAAGAATTTCTTTGAAGCTGGCGGCATACAAGCCATCATGAACAATGGGTTTCCGTCACTTCATGCACTTACAGCTGCCCATGCTATCTCAGGTGCTCAGATCGCCTGCATCTGTTCATCAGACGAGGTCTACTTCGGACCTGCGGAGGCGGCGGTTACGCCGAACGAAACCGCGGTCGAAGAGGCTGCCCGGGGTCTTAAGAGGGCAGGGGGCTTGCTCGTGTACATGGCTGGGCGTCCGATCATGCGCGAAGATGCAATCCGTTCGGCTGGCATTCGAGAGTTCATCGCCATCGGATGTGACCTGCCGGCAATCCTGGCCAGCATCTATTCGGCTCTGGACGTCCGCTCATCGGACGTCGATCAGGGGGCAACCTCATGACCAGCATCCCGGATTTCACGAGCGTCGCTTTTGCTGACGCTCCCCTGGCATCCTCCTCGAAGCCGGCTGCCGAGCCCTGGCTGACGCCGGAGGGCATTGCGGTGAAGGCATCCTACGGTCCCGCGGACCGGGCCGGGATCGACTTTCTCGATACCTACCCCGGCATCGCCCCTTACCTGCGCGGCCCCTACCCCACCATGTATGTGAACCAGCCCTGGACCGTGCGCCAGTACGCGGGCTTCTCCACGGCTGAGGATTCCAACGCCTTCTACCGCCGCAACCTCGCCGCCGGCCAGAAGGGCCTCTCCGTCGCCTTCGATCTCGCCACCCATCGCGGCTACGACTCGGACCATCCGCGCGTCGCGGGCGATGTCGGCATGGCGGGCGTCGCCATCGACTCGATCTACGACATGCGCACGCTGTTTGCCGGCATCCCGCTCGACCGGATGAGCGTGTCGATGACCATGAACGGCGCGGTCCTGCCCGTTCTCGCCCTCTACATCGTGGCGGCGGAGGAACAAGGCGTTCCGGCCTCCAAGCTCTCCGGCACGATCCAGAACGACATTCTCAAAGAGTTCATGGTGCGCAACACCTACATCTATCCACCCAAGGGGTCGATGCGCATCATCTCGGACATCTTCGCCTATACCTCGGCGAACATGCCGAAGTTCAACTCCATCTCGATCTCCGGCTACCACATGCAGGAAGCGGGCGCGACGCAGGATCTCGAACTCGCCTACACCCTCGCCGACGGCGTCGAGTACATCCGCGCCGGCCTCGCCGCGGGGCTCACCATCGACCAGTTCGCGCCGCGGCTGTCGTTTTTCTGGGCGATCGGCATGAACTTCTTCATGGAAGTGGCCAAGCTGCGCGCCGCGCGGCTGCTCTGGGCCAAGCTCGTGAAGGGCTTCAACCCGCAATCCGAGAAGTCGCTGCCCCTGCGCACGCACTCGCAGACCTCGGGCTGGTCGCTCACCGCGCAGGACGTGTTCAACAACGTGGTGCGCACCTGCATCGAGGCGATGGCGGCGACCCAAGGTCATACCCAGTCGCTGCACACCAACGCGCTGGACGAGGCGCTCGCGCTGCCGACCGACTTCTCCGCGCGCATCGCCCGCAACACCCAGCTCTTCCTCCAGCAGGAGAGCGGCACGACGCGCATCATCGATCCCTGGGGCGGCTCGTACTATGTCGAGCGCCTGACCCAGGAGCTGGCGCACAAGGCCTGGGGCCACATCCAGGAGGTCGAGGCGCTCGGCGGCATGGCCAAGGCGATCGAGGCCGGCATTCCGAAGCTGAAGATCGAGGAGGCCGCCGCGCGCACGCAGGCGCGCATCGATTCAGGCCACCAGAAGATCATCGGCGTGAACGCCTTCAAGCCCACGGACGAAGCCTCCATCGATATTCTCAAGGTCGACAACGCGACCGTGCGCGCAAGCCAGATCGAGAAGCTGAAAAGACTGCGCGCCGAGCGCAACCAGGCAGACGTGGACGCGGCACTCCAGGCTCTGTCACAGGGTGCATCTTCCGGCCAGGGCAACCTGCTCGATCTCGCGGTGAAGGCCGCACGCGTGAGGGCGACGGTGGGCGAGATTTCCGACGCGCTCGAAAAGGTCTGGGGCCGTCACCGGGCGGAGATCAAGGCGATCTCCGGCGTCTACAAGCGGGAGGTCGGCATGGCTTCACCTGCCGTGGAGAAGGTCCGCCAGCTGGTGGAGCAGTTCGCGCACGACGACGGCCGCCGCCCGCGCATTCTCGTCGCCAAGATGGGCCAGGACGGTCACGACCGCGGCCAGAAGGTGATCGCCTCGGCTTTTGCCGATCTCGGCTTCGATGTCGATATCGGACCCCTCTTCGCCACACCTGCGGAGGCCGCGCGCCAAGCCATCGAGAACGATGTGCACATCGTCGGCGTCTCGTCGCTCGCGGCGGGCCACCTGACCCTGGTGCCGGAGCTGAAAGCCGAGCTCGCCAAGTTCGGGCGCGAGGACATCATGATCGTGGTTGGCGGCGTAATCCCGCCGCAGGATTTCGACGCACTCACCAAGGCCGGCGCCTCGGCAATCTTCCCGCCCGGCACCGTGATCGCGGAAGCCGCCGTCAACCTGATCGAGGATCTCAACCGCCGGCTCGGCTACGGGCCGAAACAGGCGGCATAGCGAGTATCACCTAACCAGGTACCAAGTCTTGAGGAGCAAAGATGTCTGATCTGTCTGCCCGTGAATCGATGGAGTTCGACGTCGTCATCGTGGGCGCCGGCCCGGCGGGGCTTGCCACCTCCATCCGGCTCAAGCAGCAGGCGGCGCAAGCTGGCGCGGACATCTCCGTGGTCGTGGTGGAGAAGGGCTCCGAGGTCGGCGCCCACATCCTCTCCGGCGCGGTTGTCGACCCGATCGGCCTCGACGGCCTGCTGCCGGACTGGCGCACCGATCCGGACCGTCCCCTCACGACGCAGGTGACGGCCGACGAGTTCATGTATCTGGGCCATGCGGGCGGCGTGAAGCTGCCCAACGTGTTCATGCCCAAGCTCATGAACAACCACGGCAACTTCGTCGGCTCGCTCGGCAACGTCGCGCGCTATCTCGGCCGCAAGGCGGAGGAGCTCGGCGTCGAGATCTATCCCGGCTTTCCCGCTTCCGAGGTGCTGGTCGAGGACGGCAAGGTGGTGGGCGTCGCCACGGGCGACTTAGGCGTTGGCCGCAACGGCGAGCCCAACGCCGCCTTCACCCGCGGCATGGAGCTGCGCGCCAAGTACACGATCCTCAGTGAGGGGGCGCGCGGCTCGCTCACCAAGCAGATGGTCGAGCGCTTCGGCCTCAACCAGGGCAGGGACCACCAGAAATACGGCATCGGCATCAAGGAGCTGTGGCAGGTCGATCCGGCCAGGTTCCGGCCCGGGCTGGTGCGCCACTCGATGGGCTGGCCGCTGCCGAACAACGCGGGCGGCGGCTCCTGGCTCTACCACTTCGACGACAACCTCGTCTCGGTCGGCTTCGTGGTGCATCTCAACTACCAGAACCCGACCCTCTCGCCGTTCGACGAGTTCCAGCGCTTCAAGACGCACCCGATGGTGCGCGACGTATTCGAGGGCGGCAAGCGCATCGGCTATGGCGCGCGCGCCATCATGGAAGGCGGCTGGCAGTCGGTGCCGCGCCTGTCCTTCCCGGGTGGATGCCTCGTCGGCGACTCGGCCGGTTTCGTGAACGTGCCGCGCATCAAGGGCAGCCACAACGCCATCCTGTCAGGCATGCTGTGCGCCGAGCACGTGTTCGCGGCGCTGCAGGCAGGGCGCGCGCATGACGAGGTCTCGTCCTACGAGGAGGCCTGGCGCGCCTCGCCCATCGGCTACGACCTCAAGCGGGTGCGCAACGTCAAGCCGCTGTGGTCGCGCTACGGCACCATGGCCGGCGTGGCGCTGGGCGGGCTCGACATGTGGCTGAGCGAGCTGTTCGGCTGGTCGCCGTTCGGCACGATGTCTCACGGCAAGCCGGACCACGAATGCCTGCTGCCGCTCTCTGAAGTGACGCCGATCAAGTACGACAAGCCCGACGGCGTGCTCACCTTCGACAAGCTGTCCTCGGTGTTCCTGTCGAACACCAATCACGAGGAGGACCAGCCGGTCCATCTGCAGGTGAAGGATATGGGGCTGCAGAAGGCCTCGGAGCACGATGTCTATGGCGGTCCCTCGCAGCGCTACTGCCCGGCCGGGGTGTACGAGTGGGTCGAGGGTGAGGGGGGCGTGCGGTTCCAGATCAACGCGCAGAACTGCGTCCACTGCAAGACCTGCGACATCAAGGACCCGAACCAGAACATCAACTGGGTCACGCCCGAAGGCGGCGGCGGACCCAACTACGTCAATATGTGAACATCAACGGGGCAGGCTATGAACATTCGGCATAGCGGCCAAGAGATCCTCGTCACAAGGAATGGCGCTTGCAATGACAGCACTAAAACCAGCTTTGACCGAGGGTGAGCGGGATGGCGTTTCTCACTGAACCAGAGCCTGAACGTGGCGTGGCGCTTCCGGTCGTGCCGGGCATCTCCCGGATCGTCGCCAACAATCCCAGCCTGATGACCTACCACGGCACCAACACCTACCTCATCAAGGTGGACGACGGCTTTGTTGTGCTCGATCCCGGTCCGGATGATGACGGTCATCTCAAGGACATCCTGACCGCGACCCAGGGGCAGGTCTCGACCATCCTTCTCAGCCATACCCATTCCGATCATCTTGGCGCGACCGCTGCTCTCAAAGCCCGCACCGGTGCCGCTACCTACGCCTTCCATCTCAGCGCCGATCCCGCCTTCGCGCCAGATGTTCTGCTGCGGGATGGCGATACGGTAGCGGGAATGACTGTCATCCATACCCCGGGCCATGCCAGTGATCATCTCTGCTTCGCCCGCCCGGACGGCCTCGTCTTCAGCGCCGATCATGTCATGTCCTGGTCGAGCAGCATCGTCTCCCCGCCGGGTGGCGACATGGCGGCCTATGTCGCCAGCCTCGGCCTCATGCTTGCTCGGGAAGATCGGCTCTACTTGCCCGGGCACGGTCCGCCGCTGCTGGATCCAAAACCCTATGTTGAGGACCTGCTCGCCCATCGCCTGAGGCGTGAAAAGGCTATCGTCCGGACGCTTTGTGATGGCCCTTGCACGACGTGGGATCTGGTGGATCGGCTCTATTCGAAGACACATCCCTGGCTGCGGCGTGCGGCCGAGCGAAACGTGGTTGCGCACCTGCTCAAATTGCAGGCGGAGGGGCGTGTTTGGCCCGATGGGGAGCGCTGGCGGACAAGAGAAAGGCTCTCCTGCTCTTGTGAGGACTGAAGAACGATGACGAGCAACCGGATCGAGGGAAATCCAGAGCAGGAGACGAGCACCGTCACCGTGCTCGATCACCACGGGTATCGGATCCGGCTGCGGCGCACCCAGGTCGACTGGATTGGCTTCATCACCCGTCGTGGACAGCGTCCCGCTATAATCCTTGCTTCCGACCGGAAAGCCTTGATCGCAAAGGCTCAGGCGTGGATCGAGGATCAAATGAGGGCAAGGATCGCGGAACGAAGCCCCCACTCCTGATAAGAGAGGCCGAGACTCCGATTGCAGCAGAGTGATCAACTCAGGGCGATCATGCATATCGTTGACTGTGAACTCACCGAAGGGAACAGGCGTATGGCTGTAGCCACATCACCTCGAGCGGAGATGCAAAGCGATAATTGTCCGTGTGGACCGTCAACGGGGTGAGACGCAAATGCTATGTCTCTGGTGCAGCCCTTTCATGGGACATGTTGCATTGCGAACGGGCTCAATGCAGCCGATATGAGCGGTGGCTGAATTCAACGCGGCACCGCTTTCTTCCTCCCAGCACTGCCGTGTCGGCCGTTCCCTCTGGAAGGTTTTGACGTATTTTGTCGGACCTCACCTTTCGCCGGGCCTATGGCCCGGCCTTTTTATCGCTGAGGCAACTCAATGGCTGGGAAGGTTACTGTTGGGTATCACCCCCACAGAGCGGGAGCATCTGATGCGCTATTTCCGGCCTGATGGTGTCGATGCTCAGGAGCCGAGATTGAAGCACTACAAGCTCCTCAATGCTCAAAGACAGATTGATCTGAGCGAGGCGCCAGGAGCGCTCGGGGGATATCGGCCGAACCGAATTTATGGTCGTCTCGATTGTCCGAGCGCTCTGCGCCATCTGGCACGTGGGCAATACGCCAAGCACCGGGTCTTCTTCGCCGATGAGCCAACAGCCATAGCCGCTGGGTTCAGACCGTGTGGCGTCTGCATGAAAGAGCGACATGAGCTTTGGAAGGCAGATCCGGGAGCTTGGCTCGCCGCCGTTGTGGGCGATCACAGGGCCTGAAAGCGCAGGGGCCTGTCTTCGATCACAGTCTCATCGGTAGGACAGACAGTAAGCGCCGCTGGAGTGATACCCGCTCGGACATGACCCGGTTTTCGGGATCGCGTGTTTCGCATTCTTGTAGCCGAGGCAGTAATCGCCCGAGCTGTGATAGCCGGACGGGCATGTGCCGAGGTGCCGTCGCGAGTTGTGTAGAAATTCGGGTGGCGCGATCTCCGGCATGAACATCGTATTAGGTCAGGCTGCGAGGTCAATCGTCTCCTTTGCGGCTGATGGTTGTGTGAGTGTCTTCCAGCCATCGACCTTGCGCATGGTGATCTGACCGGACGCCAGCAGGGCCCAGAACAGCATGGCAGCCGTAGCATCCGAGGGCAGCACCGTCTGGGTCTTGATCCGCCGCTTGAACTCCTCGTGCAGCCGTTCAATGGCGTTCGTGGTTCGGGCCGACTTCCACTGCGAGGGCGGCAGCTGCGTGAAGGCAAACAGCGCCTCACCCGCTTCCTCCAGGCTGTCGGCCACCGCCCGGTGGCGCACCCGCCACTTGCGCAGAAAGGCCCTGCGGCGCTCCTCGATCTCCTCGGCCGTTGAGGCATAGATCATGGCGGTGTAGTCAGCCGTGATCTCGTCGTAGAGGCGCTTGGGCGCGTGGGCGAGCAGGTTGCGGTGCTTGTGCACCGTGCAGCGCTGCAGGGGCACGCCCTCCCACACCGCCGCCAGAGCCTGCTCCAGGCCCGGCGCGCCATCGACGATGACAAAGGCCGGCCGGCGCAGCTGGCGTGCGACCAGATCATCGAGCACCGCGCGCCAGGCGGCCGTTGTCTCGCCGCCCATGTTCTTGACCGACAGCAGCACCTTCTGGCCATCCTCGCGGATGCCGATCACCACCAGCAGCGAGATCGCGGTGGCCTTCCTGTCGAGCCGGACGCGCACCACCGTGCCGTCGAGGATCAGCCGCACGATCGGCTCGTCGGCGAGCGAGCGTTGATTCCAGGCCTGCCAGTCGGCCTGCACCTTGCGCCAGACCCGGCTGACCGTATCCTTACCCACCGCCCCGCCGAACAGGGCAGCCAGCGCCCGGCGCACCCGCCGGGTGTTGGTGCCGGCCAGATAGGCCGAGGCAATCAGCGCATCGGCGGCTTTCGTGCGGCGCTGATAGGCTCGCAGGGTGGCACTGCGCCACTCGGTGGTGGTGCCATCCTCGGTCTGCAGGCGGGCCCGCGGCACGGCGATCTCGGTTGAGCCAAAGGTGCCGGTGAGCGTGCGGGAGCGGCGGCCATGGCGATAGCCGCGAGCACAGGCGGACGGCTCGTCGCCCGCCGCACGGCCATAGCGGGGGCGGCCGAGAGCGGCATTCAGTTCGGCCTCGATGAGGGCCTCGATCCAGTCGCGCACCCGCTCGCGCACGCCGGTCTCGATCGGATCGATCCAGTTGTCGAAAAGCCGGATCTCAGGCTGGCCGGCCGGATGCACAGGATGGGTCTTGCTGATAAGGTCCGTCATGGCGTGGTCTCCCGCAAGACCGGAGCGCTCCAACGCCCGAATCCCGCTGTGTGGGTTGCAGCACCCGGAGACTACGCCACCCTCTCAAAAGTCCACCACATCCCAGACGGCACCTGTGCCGACTTTCGACAACACTGGCCGCGGGCTTCTCGAATTCGGCAGACAGGCGCCACCGCTCGAGTGGTAACCGGACGGGCAGGTGCCGACTTTTGGAACGGCCTGGGCGTAACCTTCTGAGACTGCCGTCGCCATCATCAGGCCAGTCAGTAGGACAGCGCATGAACGGCGGGCGGTGAACCCGAACGGTGTCGTCGGGATCGGCATTGACTCTATCGACAGCTTGGTTCGGTGGGTCTGGTCTGCAGCGTAGACTGAGCCCGCGGCCTTGATAAAGTCCTGGTCGATCCGTGACACGGCCAATACGCCGGCACGGGATCGGGAGGGGCGGCAATGGCACTTCGGTTTCTCGGGCACGCACCTGGCCTTAGCCTTTTGGTCGCCGGGTCGCTTCTGTGCGCGGGGATCTCCGCGCAGGCTGCCTCGCCTGGCTTGCCTGCGTATCCGTGGGACCTGCGCAAGAAGATGCCCGTCCACTACCAGGCCTATCTGAAAATCCTGCCGACCCGGTTGAAGCGTACGGCTTGGTTCGGCCGCTTTGATGGAACCGGGATGCCGGTTGAGCGGGTGACGGTCGACGGCAAGGCGTACTTTACAGGCGGGATCTGCAAACCGCATGACTGCGCCGACAACTACCTTACATTCCTGATCGAGGTGGACGGAACGCGTGCAGTGGCGATGGTGAAGGCAGCGGAGACAGTAGGCCGGATCGTAGAGCTCGGAGATCCGACCACGGCTGAGCGGCAGTTCATGGCGCAGGAGTTTCAGGATTGAACCGGCCCATCGCTGAAATGAATGGTTTTCGGTGCCGCCGCTGATGTGGCTTCGTCTCCTGGATCGACGGCAAGCTGCTCGGCATGGGGGAAGAACCACCAAAATGCTCCGTACCCTGACGGATGATGGCCTCCAAGAAGGCCTAATTCTTGGGCTCGCCTTCAGTGTTCGACACCACAACCTGATATCTAATTACAATTTCTCGGCGTGAACACGCTTTTAGCCGCGCTGAGCCACTTTGTGGTCCAGATAAGGAACTATCAGGCGATCCCAAATTAGCCCTGTCCTGGCGGCTCTAAATCGGTCGGCATTTTTCCGGGCCGAACTTCATCGATCTCACCGACTCCTCGGTTTGAAGCCGTTTCAAGCCGATCACCGCGAAACCCATGGTACTGCTGTATGCCATTTCCCCCGATTGGGAGGAATGCCCCGTCCATTCTTCCCAATTGGGGCATGGATCCAAGAATGGTGGTGCGATGGAGAATTATGGCAGCCGAAATGGTTCGTGATGGACGCCCATCTCCCCCGCGCTTGGCCATCGTGACAGGCGCTTTCAGCCGCCATCCTGCCCTCCATCGCCACCATCGGCTTCGCCATTTCTCGCCATCCGGAAAATGGAGGGCTTTTCCGGCAATCTGTGGGGAAGTTCCAGGCAATCTGTGGGGGAAATCACCCCGAGCGTGATGAAAAATGCAGTCTCTTCAATGAGTTCTGAAAGGCTCCAGCATCCTGAATCATAGAAGAAGGGAAGACGTGCTCTCTCGCGAGAAAAACGGCTCGGCCATCCAGCCATTTCCACTCCATCGTCGCTCATGGGACGATTGGCCGGGACTCTGGATGGCTCCCATCGATGCGATGGCACATCCACCGCTCTGATTTCCATCCGGATCGCAGGTTGGAGGTTTGCCTTGGAATGGAACTCCAATCCTTGGTGAGATGTAGCTGCAGTCCTTTCGCTCACTCGAGACGGAAATGATCTGTCCCATCCCGCGCCGATACGAGATCCGCACGTTCTCCCACCTGGACTTGGTTAGGCTCCAGAGGATCTCATGTCCCTTTCGGCAACGCCATCACCGCTCCGGACATCACTGACGAGCACGGCATAGAGCGTCTCGGCATCGCTCGCCGACCGAAGGTGTGCGGCGACATCGCTCTCGCGAAGGCGTCGCGCCACGCAGGACAGCGCCCGCAGGAGCGTCCTGGCGTCATCCTCAGGGGCGAGGATCATCACGACGAGGTCAGCGGGCGCGCCGTCCACGGCGCCAAAGTCGACGGACGGACGAAGCCGCGCGAAAAAACCGATTGGAGCATCGACTCCCTCGATTGTCGCGTGCGGGATCGCCATCCCGCGGCCGAGGCCGATCGTCGTGCTGTCCTGTCGCTCGAGAAGGGCATCGAACACCTTGCCGGGATCGAGGTTGATGGGGGCTGCCCCGATACGCGCCAGCTCCTTCAGGACGGAGTGCTTGCTCGTACCG
>Ga0182741_1004732_pt1 | contig 13151 bp, 9 predicted proteins | sample eDN5th37CBELigOP_FD_128874 | JGI IMG/M metagenome (GOLD analysis project Ga0182741, IMG submission 128874) | Enriched Organic Plus compost microbial communities from Emeryville, California, USA - eDNA 5th pass 37_C BE-Lig OP (version 2) (version 2) ...
CAGCTTCATGGAGCGGACCGGCACCGGCCAGCTCATCATGGATTTCGCGCTCGCGCTCACCGGTCACACCGCCGGCGGTCCCGGCAAGGTGTCGGTGTGCAGCTCGAGCCTGTTCGGCACCATTTCCGGCAGCGCGGTCGCCAACGTCATGGTCGACGGACCGATCTCGATTCCGTTGATGAAGCGCTCCGGCTTCGCGCCCCACTTCGCTGCCGGCGTCGAGGCCACTGCCTCGACCGGCGGCCAGATCATGCCGCCGATCATGGGCGCCGCCGCCTTCGTCATGGCCGAGTTCCTTGGGGTCGGCTACGGCCAGGTCGTCATCTGGGCGATCATCCCGGCGATCCTCTATTACGTCGCCTGCTTCGCCGCGGTGCATTTCGAAGCCAAGCGGCGCGGTCTCGTCGGCCTGCCGCGTGCCGAATTGCCGCGTCTCGGCATCGTGCTGCGCGAGCGCGGCCATCTCTTCCTGCCGGTGCTGACGATCCTGGTGATCATGTATTCGGGCTACAGCGCGCCGCTCGCGGCACTCGCCGGGACGCTGGCCTGTTTCCCGGTTGCCGCGCTGCGTGCCTCCACCCGCGCGAACGTCACCTTCGCCAACCTGGTCGATGCGCTCGTCGACGGCGCCCGCAACGCGCTCGCGGTGGCGCTGGCTTGCGCCTGCGCCGGCATCATCATCGGTGTTGTCACACTGTCGGGTCTCGGCATCGTCTTCACCCAGGTCGTCGTCGGCTTGTCCCAGGACTTCCTGCTCGCGGCCCTGCTGCTGACCATGGTGGCCGGCATCGTTCTCGGCATGGGAATGCCGACGACCCCGGCCTACATCATCATGACCGCCCTTCTCGTGCCGGCCATCATCAAGCTCGGCGTGATCGAGCCGGCCGCCCACCTGTTCGCCCTCTACTTCGCGGTCCTCTCCGCGATCACGCCGCCGGTGGCGCTGGCGGTCTATGCCGCCGCCGGCCTCGCCAAGTCGGATCTGTGGGCCAGCGGCTGGGCTGCCGTGAAGATCGGTGCCGCCGGCTTCATCGTGCCGTTCATGTTCGCCATGGAACCCGCGCTCCTGATGATCGGCGACTGGCCGACCATCATCTGGCGCTTCATCTGCGCCGCCGTCGGCATCGGGCTCTTTGCCGGCGGGCTGCATGGCTACTTCCTGACCCACGCTTCGCCCTGGCAACGGGCGGCGCTCGTGGCAGGCGGCCTGTCGCTGGTGATTCCCAGTGTGCTCACCGACATCGCCGGCGCCGTTTTGACGGCCATCGTTGTCGGCGCGCAGATCCTCTCGCGGCGCGCCGCGGCTCAGCCGGCCGGCCAGACCCACTGAGCCGGAGCGGAGGAGCCATGAACGGCCTGATGCCTCGGCGCCGGCGGCATTGCCGCCGGATCGCTTTCTTGGCTCTGCCGACGCTGTCGCAGGAGGCGCGCACGACCGGCGCCGTCGACGCCTCGCGCAAAGGAGACTGACGATATGGCCCCCCGCAAACGTCCCGACGAACTCCGCAGCCATCGCTGGCTCGGCGTTTCCGACCTGCGCTCTTTTGGCCATCGCTCGCGCCTGCGTCAGTTCGGCTACGACGCGGACGATTGGGGCGGCAAGCCGGTCATCGCCATCGTCAACACCTGGAGCGACATCAATTCCTGCCACGCGCATCTGCGCGATCGCGCCGAGGACGTGAAGCGCGGCGTGCTCCAGGCCGGCGGCTTTCCGCTCGAATTGCCGGCGATGTCGCTGGCCGAGCCGTTCGTCAAGCCGAGCACGATGCTCTACCGCAACTTCCTTGCGATGGAGACCGAGGAACTCCTGCGAAGCCACCCGATCGACGGGGCCGTGCTGCTCGGCGGCTGCGACAAGACCACGCCGGCTTTGCTGATGGGGGCCATCAGCATGGGCATTCCCGCCATCTACGTGCCGGCCGGCCCGATGCTGCGCGGCAATTGGCGCGGACAGATTCTCGGCTCCGGCTCGGACGTATGGAAATACTGGGACGAGAAGCGCGCCGGCAACATCACCGAGGAGGACTGGAGCGAGATCGAGAACGGCATCGCCCGCTCCTTCGGCACCTGCATGACCATGGGCACGGCCGCCACCATGATGTCGATCGCCGAGGCGCTCGGCTTTTGTCTGCCCGGCGCCTCGTCGATCCCGGCCGCCGACGCCAATCACCCGCGCATGAGCGCGGTGGCCGGCCGCCGCATCGTCGAGATGGTGTGGGAGGATCTCACGCCGCAGCGAATCCTTTCCCCCGCCGCCTTCGACAACGCGATAAAGGTTCACATGGCGATGGGCGGCTCGACCAACGCCATTATCCATCTCGTCGCCCTCGCGCGCCGCGCCGGGATCGACCTGCCGCTGACGCGCTTCGATGAGATTTCACGCCAGGTGCCGGTCCTCGCCAACGTGCGCCCGTCCGGCAAGTACCTGATGGAGGATTTCTTCTACGCCGGGGGCCTGCGCGCGCTGATGGCCGAACTGCGCGACCTGCTCGATCTGGGCTCCCTGACTGTGAACGGTCGCACCGTCGGCGAGAACATCGCCGACGCCAAGGTCTATCTGCGTGACGTGATCCATCCGCTCAGCGATCCGGTCTCGATCGAGCCCGCCACCGGCGTCCTGACCGGCAATCTCGCCCCGCGCGGCTGCGTCATCAAGCCGTCGGCGGTCGACCCGCGTCTGCTGAAGCATCGCGGGCCCGCTCTCGTCTTCGAGGACTACAACCACATGGCGCGCGAGGTGGAACGCGACGATCTCGACGTCACGCCCGACCACGTTCTTGTGCTCAAGAATGGCGGCCCGAAGGGCGGACCCGGAATGCCGGAATGGGGCATGCTGCCGATCCCGAAGAAGCTGGTGAAGGCCGGAATCCGCGACATGCTGCGCATTTCCGACGCTCGCATGAGCGGCACGAGCTACGGCGCCTGCATCCTGCACGTCTCGCCGGAGAGCTATGTCGGTGGCCCGCTGGCGCTGGTGCAAACCGGCGACATGATCGCCGTCGATGTCGCCGCGCGCACCATCCATCTCGACGTTCCGGAAGACGAGCTCGCCCGCCGCCGCGCCGCCTGGACGCCGCCGCCCCCGCGCTATCCGCGCGGCTACGGCGCAATGTTCTCGGCCCATATCGGCCAGGCCGACGAGGGCTGCGACTTCGACTATCTCGCGGCACCGGGAGCGATCCCCGAGCCCGAGATCCATTAGCAGGACCGTGCCGCTGCCTGTCGCAGCGGCACGGCTGCTCAAAACTTGGCCGCGCACGCCGGGCCGCGCCATGCATGCTGGCAGCGGAGTGTCCGTATGCGCCTGCTGCTCATCAACGCCAATACCAGTCCATCCATCACCGACCTGGTCGCCGGCGCCGCGCGCGCTTTGGTGCCGCCCGGCACGGAGATCACGGCGGTGACCGGACGCTTCGGCGCGCGCTATGTCGCCACCCGCGCCGCCTACGCCGTCGCCGCCCATGCCACGCTCGACGCCTATGCGGAGCACGGCGCCGACGTCGACGCCGTCGTCATCGCCTGTTTCGGCGATCCGGGCCTGTTCGCCTTACGCGAACTGGCCCCGGTGCCGGTCACCGGCATGGCCGAGGCGGCGTGCCTCGCCGCAGCCCGCCGCGGCCGCTTCGCCATCGTCACCGGTGGCGCCGGCTGGGTGCCGATGCTGACGGAATTCGTCGCCCAGCTCGGTCTCTCCGACCGCCTTGCCGGCATCCGCGCCGTCGCGCCGAGCGGCGCCGCCATCGCCGCAGATCCGGAGGGCAGCCTGGCGATCCTCGCCGACGCCTGCCGCACGGCGGCCACCCAGGACGGCGCCGACGTGGTGATCCTGGGCGGCGCCGGCCTGGTGGGGCTGGCCCCGCGCCTTGCCGCCCACGTTCCGGTGCCGTTGATCGATGGGCTCGCGGCGTCCCTGGATCATATCCACGCCGTCGCCGCCAACGACGCTCGTCCCTCGGCAGACTTCGCCCCGGTCGAATCGGTCGGCCTGACGCCCGCTTTGGCCGGGCTGCTGGCCGGCAGGCCGGTTCCGGCGAAATAGTTGGATACAATCTGCTCAAATTTTGTGCACAGAGCGTCGGACGGTATGCCCGGTGCCGGCCGTCGCTGCCGCGTGCGACAAAAACTTGCGATTTCTAAATAGGTTACGACGGAGAGGCGGCGTGCGCGCGGCTGGCACGTACCTTGCGACAGGGCAGACGCATCACGCGGGACGCCATGTCGAAAGCAGCCGAGATCGAACTCGTTTCCCTCACCAAGCGCTACGGCGGGACGCTCGCTGTCGACGCCGTCGACCTGCGGATCGCCGCCGGGACCTATTGCTGCCTCCTCGGCCCGTCGGGCTGCGGCAAGACGTCGACCTTGCGGATGATCGCCGGGCACGAAAGCGTCACGGCGGGTGACGTCCTGCTCGGCCACGCCAACGTCACCGACCTGCCGCCGGCCAAGCGCGGCACGGCGATGATGTTCCAGAGCTACGCGCTGTTTCCGCACCTCGATCTCGTCGACAACGTCGCCTTCAGCCTGAAGATGCGCGGCGTCGGCAAGGCCGAGCGCCGGGCCGCGGCCCTCGCGATGCTCGAGCGCATGCACATGGCCGCCTATGCCGGACGGCGCCCGGCCCAGCTCTCCGGCGGCCAGCAGCAGCGCGTCGCGCTCGCCCGCGCGCTGATCACCGATCCGCAGGTGGTGCTGCTCGACGAACCGCTTTCCGCGCTCGATCCCTATCTGCGCGTCAAGATGCGCCAGGAACTCAAGCGTCTGCAGCGCGATCTCGGCATCACTTTCATTCACGTGACCCACGCCCAGGAAGAGGCGATGGCGCTGGCCGACCTGGTGGTGGTGATGAACGATGGCCGGATCGAGCAGGCGGCCGATCCGCGCACGATCTTCAACCGTCCCGCAACGCCCTTCGTCGCCCGCTTCATCGGCGATCACAACGTGCTCACCGGACGCGTCGCGGCTGTCGCAGACGACGTGCTGCAGGTCGATCTCGGCGGCACGACCGTCACCGTGCCGCGTCATGAGGAGTACGCGCCGGGCATGACGATCGCATTCGCCGTCCGCTCCGATCGCGTTCGCCTCGGCGCCCCGGATCAGGGTGCGACCGGCCTCACCGCGGTCGTACGCAGCGTCGAGTACCACGGCGCCCGCGTGCAGCTCGGCTGCGCGGCCCCCGCCAATGACGAGTTCGTCGTCCACATCCCGGAATCATTGTTTTTCACCGCGCCGGTCGCCGTGGGAACGACCGTTCCGCTCAGCTGGTCGATCGCCGACGTCCACGTCTTTGCAACTTCAACCTGATCGCGGCGCCGCCGCGGCCGCACCACGAACCGAGAGGGAGAGGCATCATGGCCAATGACAGCAAGAAGCACCCGCGCCGGGGGCTCAGCCGGCGTCAGTTCCTCAAGACCGGCGCCGCCGTCGGCGGCCTCGCTGCAGGCAGCGGCGCGATCACCGGCTTTCCGACCATCTGGGCGCAGAACATCAAGGACATCACCTTGCGCCAGTTCGGCACCGGCGTTTCGAACCTCAACGCCATCGCCGAGAAGTGCAAGGCCGACCTCGGCATCACGCTGCAGATGACCGCGCTCGATTCCGATGCGGTGGCGCAGCGCGCCGTGACGCAGCCGAACTCCTACGACATCGCCGATTACGAGTATTGGATCTGCAAGAAGGTGTTTCCGACCGGCGTGATGCAGCCGATGCAGGTGTCGCGGATCAAGTATTTCGACAAGATCGTTCCGATCTTCACCACCGGCAAGCTGACGCCCGAATCGTCGATTGCCCAGGGCACCGCGCCGCATACGGTGAGCTTCGTCGAGGGCAAGGACAGCAAGACCTTCGCCAAGGCTCCGACCGAGTGGATGACGCTGATCCCGACGATCTACAACGCCGACACGCTCGGCATCCGTCCCGATCTCGTCGGCCGGCCGATCACGAGCTGGAAGGACATCATGGATCCGGCCTTCAAGGGCAAGACGTCGATCCTCAACATCCCGTCCATCGGCATCATGGATGCGGCGATGATCTGCGAGGCGATGGGTGAGATCAAATACGGCGACAAGGGCAACATGACGAAGGCCGAGATCGACAAGACGATCGCGGTCCTCACCGAGGCGAAAAAGGCGGGCCAGTTCCGCGCCTTCTGGAAGACCTTTGACGAAAGCGTCAACCTGATGGCGTCGGGCGAAGTGGTGATCCAGTCCATGTGGTCGCCGGCGGTCACCGCGGTGCGCTCGAAGGGAGTGCCCTGCGTGTACCAGCCGCTCGCCGAGGGTTATCGCGCCTGGGGCGGCGGCCTCGGCATCGCCAAGCACCTCACCGGGCTCAAGCTCGATGCGGCGTACGAATATATCAACTGGTATCTGTCCGGCTGGGTCGGCGCTTATCTCAACCGTCAGGGCTACTACTCGGCCGTGCTCGACACCGCCAAGGAACACATGAGCGCTGACGAGTGGGGCTATTGGATGGAGGGCAAGCCGGCCAAGGAGGACATCAAGAATCCCGACGGCAAGGTGATGGAGAAGGCCGGGGCGGTTCGCGACGGCGGCTCCTTCGTCGATCGCATGGGCAAGGTCGCCTGCTGGAACGCGGTGATGGACGAGGACCGCTACATGGTCCGCAAGTGGAACGAGTTCATCGCCGCGTAAGCGCGCGGATGCGTGCGGAACGCCGCCGCGGCGTTCCGCCTGTCCGATCGGCTCTCTCGCCGCGCGCCTCGTTCCTTCGCTCCGGAGCTCCATCGAACACGATGACCCGTGCCCGCTTCGCACCCTATCTGCAGGCCGCGCCGCTGACGCTGATCCTGGCGGTGTTCCTCCTGGTGCCGATCGCCACCATCGTGATGGTGAGCTTCTGGGACTACGATTCCGTCCGCATCATCCCCGATTTCGTCTTCACCAATTACGAGGAGGCCCTCACCTCTTCCGTCACCTGGCGAACCTATGCGAACACCCTGCGCTACGCGGTGATCGTCTGGGCCGTAACGCTGCTGATTGGCTTCTGGGTCGCTTACTTCCTCGCCTTCCACGTGCGCAGCACGGCCATGCAGATGGTACTGTTCCTGGTCTGCACCGTCCCGTTCCTCACCTCCAACATCATCCGGATGATCTCCTGGATCCCGTTCCTGGGACGCAACGGCCTCTTGAACGAAATGCTGATGAAGGCGGGGCTGACCAGCGCGCCGTTGGAGTTTCTGCTGTTCTCCGACTTTGCCGTCGTCCTGGCGATGGTGCATCTCTACACGCTGTTCATGGTGGTGCCGATCTTCAACACGCTGATGCGGATCGACCGTTCGCTGATCGAGGCCGCGCGCGACGCCGGCGCCGGGCCGGTTCAGACGCTCACCAACGTGATCATCCCGTTGGCCAAGCCCGGCATCGCCATCGGCTCCATCTTCGTGGTGACGCTGGTGATGGGCGACTTCGTTACGGTCCGCTTCATGTCCGGCGGCCAGAGCGCCTCGGTCGGGCTGATGATGGCGAACGAGATCTCGTTGCTGCAATATCCCGCGGCCGCGGCCAATGCGGTGATCCTGCTCGCCGTTGTCCTTCTCATCGTCGCCGCGATTTTGCGCGTCGTCGACATCCGGCGGGAGCTGTGACATGCGCGGCGAGCGACGCGGCCCCTCCTTCTACTTTCACGCGCTGTTCTTCGCGCTGTTCGTGCTGTTCCTTTACGGCCCGCTCTCGACCATCATCATCCTGTCGTTCCAGGGCCCCGAGGGCGGTCTCACCTTCCCGATGCGCGGCACCTCGCTCACCTGGTTCCGCAACCTGTTCGAGCAGCAGGCGGTCGGCGATTTCTGGGGCTCGTTCCGCCGCTCCCTCGCGCTCGGCCTGATGGTGATGGCGACCACGGTCGTCGTCTCGCTGCTCGCCGGCCTCGCCTTCCGCCGCCGTTTTCGCGGGGCCACGATCCTGTTCTATCTCACCATCGCTTCGCTGATCGTGCCTTCGATCCTGATCAGCCTTGGCATCGGCCTCGCCTTCCAGGTCGCCGGCTTCGCACCCGACTGGAGCACCTCGGGTTTCGGCGCCCACCTCACCTGGACGCTGCCTTTTGGCCTGTTGATCATGTTCGCAGTCTTCAACCGCTTCGACCGCTCCTATGAAGAAGCGGCGCGGGACCTCGGTGCATCGTCGTGGCAGACGTTCCAGCACGTGGTGCTGCCGCTCGTGCTTCCGAGCCTGATCGGCGTCGGCCTGTTCGGCTTCACGCTGTCATACGACGAGTTCGCCCGCACGCTGATGACGGCGGGCTCCTTCAACACGCTGCCGCTGGAGATTTACGGCATGACCACCAACGTCACCACGCCGGTGCTCTATGCCCTCGGCACGGTGACGACCGTCTTCTCCCTCGCCATCATCCTGCTGAGCCTCGCCGCGATCGCGCTGCTGCGCCGGCGCCGCCGCCGGGCCGGGCTGTGACGCCTGCGGCCATTGCGCCGCTCCCCGCCCTGCGCTAGCGAGACGTCCGAGGGGATGCTCGGAAGGGAACGCATGATGAAGCGCCGTGAACTGCTGAAGCTCGCCGCAACCGGTACCGCCGTCACCGCTGTGGCCAGTCCCGCCATCGCCCAGTCCGCGCCGGAAATTCGCTGGCGCCTGACATCCAGCTACCCGCGCTCGCTCGACACGATCTACGGCGGGGCCGACGTCCTGGCCAAGGCCGTGTCCGACGCGACCGACGGCAAGTTCCAGATCCAGCCTTTCGCCGCCGGCGAGATCGTCCCCGGCCTGCAGGCGCTCGACGCCGTCCAGAACGGCACGGTCGAGATGTGCCACTCGGCGCCGTATTTCTATATCGGCAAGGATCCGGCTTTCGCCTTCGGCACCGCGGTGCCGTTTGGCCTCAACACCCGCCAGCAGAATGCCTGGTTCCGCTATGGCGACGGCATGACCTTGCTCAACGAGCTGTACGGCCGCTTCGGTCTTTACGGTCTCGTCGGCGGCAACACCACGGCGCAGATGGGCGGCTGGTTCCGGAAGGAGATCAAGACCGTCGCCGATTTGCAGGGCCTGAAGATGCGGATCGGCGGCCTCGGCGGCCAGGTCCTCGCCAAGCTTGGCGTGGTGCCGCAGCAGATCGCCGGCGGCGACATTTATCCTGCGCTGGAGAAGGGCACGATCGACGCCGCCGAATGGGCCGGCCCCTATGACGACGAGAAGCTCGGCTTCGCCAAGGTGGCGCCGCACTACTACTACCCGGGCTTCTGGGAAGGCGGCGCCAGCATCCACTTCTTCATCAACAAGGCGAAGTGGGAGCAGCTGCCGAAGAACTATCAGGCGATCCTGACTCAGGCCGCCGCCTTCGCCAATGCCGACATGGCGGAGAAATACGACGCCAAGAACCCCGTCGCGCTCAAGAGCGTGGTGGCGGCCGGCGCCAAGCTGCACCCGTTCCCGACCGAAGTCCTGGAAGCGGCCTACAAGGCGACCAACGAGATCTTCGACGACATCGCCGCCAAGAACGAACTGTTCAAGCGCCTGAACGATTCGATGAAGAGCTTCCGCAACGACGGCTATCTGTGGTGGCAGGTGTGTGAATACACCTACGACAACTTCATGATTCGCACCCGCTCGCGCGGGTGAGCCCACGTGGCGATGGGCGGCGCCCGCGGCGCTGCCCATTCCGCAGCCTCGAGCGGAGCGCGTTCAAATGCGTTGGCGGGGAACTGGTGCCGCAAGAGGGATTCGAACCCCCGACCCCATCATTACGAATGATGTGCTCTACCAGCTGAGCTATTGCGGCGACCGGGCCCTCTGATAGCCGCCGCGCCGCGTTTGCGCAAGCGGGCGCCACCATCGGCCCGCCGCGTTACTGCAGCAGCGTCCGACCCATTCCGCGGCGCGCATCCGGGTCGAGATCGGGCTCGGGGCCCGGATCGTCCGGCGCGTGGATCAGCGGGATTACCGCCTCGACCGGCGCCTCGCGCCGCGCCGCCGCGTGCCGGATCGGCGCGCCGCCATCCCCGGTCGCCGGTGCCGGCGCGAGGGAGGGCTCCGCGGAAGGCTCGGCCGCGGCCGGAGCCGGTACCACAGAGGCCGGCGGATCGACTTCGGCCGGCGTCACCGGTTCGGCGGCCTCGGCCGGATTGGCTTCGGCTTCCGCCGGGGGGGCGGGCGGCCGCGGCTCGATCAGCACCGCCGGTGCGATCGGCGCCTCCAGCACGGCTCCTTCGTGGAGCGCGGCCACCGGCACTTTCCACTGGAACGCGTCGAGCCGCCCCGACACCGGCGACACCGGCAGCCAATGGTCGGAGACGAGCCCGTCGGCCGTCCAGGCCGGATCGCGCCCGGCACGCAGCGCGCGCGCCATCCATTCGCGCGCCCGCCCGGCATCGCCGTGTTCGGCATCCTCGAGTTCCGCCATCAGCAGCGCCGTGCGCTGGGTCGGCTGCGCCAGCAGCGGCTCGAGCGCGCGCCGCGCCGTGGCGAAGTCCTGCGCGTCGATCGCCGCCCGCGCCAGCGCCAGCGCGCCTTCGTCGCCGCCGGGCGACTGCCGCAGCAGCGTCTGCATGCGCGCCAGCCGATCGCGTGCCGAATCGCCGCTGCGCAGGTGGGTATAGATTTCGGCGAGGTCCGGATGCGGCTCCCGGCGCCAGGCGGCTTCGACCACCTTGGCCGCGCGCCGCAATTCGCCCGCCTCGGCCAGCAGCCGCCCGGCCAAAGCCGCCGCCGGCACCAGGTCGGGCGCGAGCCGCGCCGCCTCGGTCGCGAGCGTGCGGGCGGTCTGCCGGTCGTCCTGCGCCTCCGCCGCCAGCGCCTGCGCCGTCAGCAGCACGGCACGCTGCCGCCGGTAGGCCGGTTTGTCGATCAGCCCGTGCCGCGCATTGTTTTCCAGCGTGCGCAGCGCGCCGGCCCAGTCGCCGGCCGCGCATTGATGATCGAGCAGCGCCTGTCCGGCCCATTCCAGCGCCGGCGCCGCCTGCGCCGCCTCGGCCGCGTAGAGCCGTGCCGCTTCGACGTCGTCGCGCCGCTGCGCCTCGATGAACAGGCCGCGCAATCCGATCAGCCGCGTTTCGCCGCGGTCGGCCATCGCGCGGAACGCGCGGGCCGCGCCCTCGCGGTCGCCGTTGAGTTGCGCCGTCTGCGCCCGCAGCAGGAGCGCCAGCGGATCGTCGGCGCCGAGCCGCGCCGCCTCGTCGGCATAGCGTCGCGCGCCTTTGGCGTCGCCGGCGCCGATCGCGATCAGCCCGCGCGAGATCGCCTGGTGCCGCCGGTTCTCGCGCCGGTTGCGCAGCGCGAGCGAGACGAAGTCAGGCGTGCGCAGGATCAGCCGCAGGATCGACCACACCATCATCGCCAACGCGACCAGGATGGCGACCGCGGCCGCGCCGACCATCACTGACGTTTCAATGCGCCAGCCCTGCCAGGTGATCGCGATCTCGCCGGGACGATCGGCGATCCAGGCCGCGCCGAGCGCAAGCACGGCGACCAGGGCGAAGAAGACGACGACGCGGATCATCGCAGCCTCACCGTGCCTGGGCGGCAAGGCCGCGGAATGCCTGTTCTGAAACCGTGCGCAACACGCGGTCGAGTGTCAGCCGCGCCTGCGCCTGCTTGCTCCAGTCCGCCGCGACGGCGCGAATGTCCGGCGGCAGCGCCTCGATCTCCGCCAGCCCCCCGGCGAGATCGCCGCGCGCCGCCTTGACCTCGATGCGCGAGATCACCGCGGCGGGATCGCTGCCTTCCACCGCGTCGACCGGGCGCACGCGCACGAGGCGCTCGGCATTGGCCTGCAGCCGGTCGAGGAACCCGCCCTCGCTCGGCGTGTTGCCGGCGCGGCGCAGCATCGTTCCGGTGAGCGCCGCGAGTTCGCGCGCCAGCGTCCGCTCCGTCGGCACCCCACTTTGTGCAGAAGCCTCGAGCGGCGCCAGCGGCGCCGGATCGCTCGTCAGCGCCTTCACCGCCGCCAACTCGGCCGCGAACGGCTCGCCGCGATCCGCGGCGAACCGCAGCCCCGCCACGGCGAGCGCGAATCGCGCAGCACGGTCGTTGCCGCTCGCCGCGGCGGCCGCCGTGACCTGGCTTTCGACCGCCTTCACGGCCTGTTCGACCGCGCTCATCCGGCTTGCCAGCGCATCGAGATCGCCGCGCTCGGCGCTGGCGCTGCTGGCGGCCTGCTGGGCCGCGGTGCGCGAAGAGGTGAGTGCGCTGTCGGCACGTTCGCTCGCCGCCTGCGCCGCCCCGCGAATCTCTTCGATCGCGCGTTCAAGCACCGCCAGCTTGTCGTCCACGGCGCGCAGCGCCTCCGAAGAGGCGGCGGGATCGGAGGCCGGGCCCGTATTGGTGCTCGCGTTCGCTTCCAACCGCGCCAGTCGTTCCGGTGCATCGGCAAGGGGCCGTAGCGACTGTTCCATCGCGGCGAGCCGCGTCGCCAAGGACGCCAGCGCGCGCGAGTCCTCGGCGCCGGCTGCGCTTCGGCCCGCCACTTCGCGCACCTGCGATTCGAGCGTTGCGATGCGCGCAGCGATGCCCGGGTCAGGCGCGATCAGGCCGGCATTCCACAACGCGGCGCCGGCGGCGGCGCACACGACGGCGCCGCCTGCGGCGCCCGCAATCGCCGAGAGCCATGGCCGCGCCCGCGCCGGCGGCGCCACCGCAGGCTGGGAGCGTATCTCCGCCTCGTCTGTCGACTCGGCCGCCGTGTCGCCGGCGGCTTCCGCCTCGGCATGCGTCTCGGCGGCGGCTGACGGCGCGGCCCCCGCCGGATCCGCCGCCGCGACAGTTTCGCTTTCCGGCGCATCTTCCGGGCGCGCCGGCTCCGGCGACGCGGCATCGCCGGCCGCGCCCGCCGCCTCGGGGGGGGTGACGTCGGTCGCCTGCAGATCGATGGTCGGCGGCGCGGGACGGCGGCGGCGCGGCCCGGTCGGCCCGGCCGCTTCGGTCGAACCTCGCTTGTCGGTCGTCATCCTGGCCCTCCCTCGCGCGCCGGGTGCGATCCCGACCATCGCACCGATACTGCGGTCTTGGCGTGGCGGCAACTTGACGTCACGAATCGAGCAGCGCCAGCAATTCGTCTTCTTGCGGCCGCGCCGCAACGGCGATCGCAGCAAGGCCGGCCGCACGCAACGGTTCCGCCACCTGCTCGGAAAGGCAAAAATGCCGCAGGTTTCCCAGGGTGGCGGTGACCCCGTCGCCATCGGC
>Ga0182741_1004733_pt1 | contig 13147 bp, 8 predicted proteins | sample eDN5th37CBELigOP_FD_128874 | JGI IMG/M metagenome (GOLD analysis project Ga0182741, IMG submission 128874) | Enriched Organic Plus compost microbial communities from Emeryville, California, USA - eDNA 5th pass 37_C BE-Lig OP (version 2) (version 2) ...
CGAAACGATTGCGCGCTGGCAACAGGTTCTTGCCGGTGCTGTCGTTTGGCGATCTGCCTTGAATACAGCGCTAGTCCTGAAGTGGTCCAGATCGCACGTGAGAGTCTGACTTGGAGGCGCGCACGTTATTCAGCCGTCTGCATACACCCCAAGAACTTGAAACAATAATCGTAGCACCAAGCCCGGTGTCTACAACTGTCAGGGAATAGCCCTTTCGCTCGTCCAGGCCAGGCCGGCACCTATCCAGTTCAGAGTACTCTAGAGTGAAAGGAACCATACGGCATGTGAGATTCAGTGAAGAAGACTGTACATTACGCAGTAAAGAAACCACAGGTAGATCTATCCAACTGCACATGCAGCAAGAGCATATATATCTCAGATCTCGCTCCACACCGACATGTACCAAAGTAACATGATCGACTTCTCCTGGCCTCGGGGTTGCGATCCCGGAGTCGCAACATTTTGCCGAACCCGCTCGTTTCTCCGCCGCGGAGTTTGGAGGTGGGAATGGATCGGAAATGGCGTATCTGGGGCAGAGTGGAGTCGTTATAATACTCTAGGTGTGTGGTATGATGTTAAGACATGTGAGTTATGCCACTGTGTGGAGGACTATACCCATCGAAGGACACCATCTATCATGCTTTCCGATTCACAGCGCTGAACATCCTACTCGAGTGCGCGTGGAGCAGTGTGGAGAGTGGCTTGCCCAATCCATACGCATATAATGAACGACGCGACTCTGTAATATTCGCTCGGCCGTGAGGCATCCCCGTCACAGTGTTCCCCGCAATCCTACTGGACCCCAGTTTAGGCGTGTGCGACTCGGCCTTCGAGTGGCAAACGGTTTGCTCCACACTCGCACCCTCACCCGCCGGACCCAGCTGCTTCTGTTGACCCGTTCTGTCGGAAGGAGGAAAGGCACAGACTCGCCTCTTTCAGCCCAGCGGCCTTGGCCTCGACCTCGCGTTGATCCATCTGCTCGACCGCTCGACGTCCCTGTATAACTTGAAACCGAACCTGTCATTCGCTCATGCTATATTAGATTCGATTCGACGGAGTAGTCTTCTTCGAGCACAGAGTTCTGTTCAGTTCTTGATTCATCTTTCAGATCAAACCTGCCTTGTGTGTTTACCCTTCACAGGTTATCTCGTCATCATCTGGTAACTGACCTGGAGCCAGGACGAACAATCGATGTTCCGACTCTACTCGTCAGCCAAGACGAAGCTTAACCGGAGCCTGCATGCTCCGACTCGCGGTATGGGTTGGCAACACTCCATCTATTCACAAGTGCGTAGGTATCATGTCTTCGACCGAGTCGTCGACATGGTCGGAGGATTAACCACAATGCAGCAAGGTCAACTCCGTGACCTCTGCCACTATCTTCTCGCAACACAGCGAAACAAAATCTCACTCGAAGAACTCACCGATGAACGCTACAATCCTGCTGAGTGTACTGCCCTTCCTGATGATTTCCCCATTCTCAACGTTAGCGCGGTAAAATCGCCTCGTTTGATATATCGCTCTCACTTCGCCGACTCGCTCGCCGTGATCCCAACCATTGAAGCGCTTTCCAACGCCAATGCCAGTGAGAAGATCTTCAAATTGCAGCACTCAAATGCCAAAGGCCATGAGAGGAAACTACGATTAGCGAACCCTTCTGAAGCCTCAGCAGGAGCGCCATCGTCAGAATCCCGTGGCTCAAGACTTCGCATTCTTGATCTCGGTACGGGCGGTGGTCTACCAGGACTGGTTCTCGCCATCGCGCGACCTGACTGGGAAATCACGCTCGTGGATTCAGTCAAACGCAAGTGTGCATTTATTCAAGACACAGCAGCAAGACTTGGCCTTGCCAACGTGACTGTGGTTGCCGAACGCGGCGAGTTCCTCAGCTCACTGCGCCAGGGTCGCAGGCATATTGGTCACTTGCTCGCTCTTGAGCAACTCTCTAAGAATGGCACCAGTATGGAGACGTTTAACCAGCATCAGTCGCCCTACGGTCCATATCTCTGTAAACCTCCGAAAGGCTACATCGCGCCCGAATTAGTCCAGCAAGCTTTAAGAGCGGCTGCCGCTTACCATCCTAATCCCCTTCCCAAGCCTACCTCTCATGATACACCATACTACCACGCCGCAGTCCTTGACGAGATTACTGAGCGAGCACCATATATGTATGCGTATGACCCTCACATTCGCGAGAGCTATGACTTTGTCGTGAGCCGGGCCATGGCGAATCCTGCGATGCTGATGGAAATTGGAATGCCGCTAATCAAGCCCCGCGGCCATCTGATTATGATGAAGTTTGTGGAACGGCCCAGAACGAATGTTCCGTTGGAGGCGCTGAGTAAGACCAAATATGCCGGCGCAACGATCATTGAAAGGAAGAAGTCGAGTGTGATCATCTCAGAGCCTCCAATGAAATATGACCCGGTTCCGCAACTTTGGGCCAGTCTCAACAACACAAATCCAGACCTCGTACTTGCCACTCGGATGGCCCATTTGGTAGGTGGAACGAAAAGTCCCAAGTACGTAGACTACACTCAGTTGGTTCCTGTGTCCCATGATGACATCACCACAGAAGCAACAGCAAAGGAGCCAGAAGAGGAGAGTAGTGAGAATTCGACAGAGAGCAGTACCCTCGAGAGTTCTACTTTGAACAAGGATGGAACTTCAGAACAGCCCAAGAATGCAAACTCTTCCTCCAAGTGCCGCGTCTTGGCAGTTGTGCAGAAAAAGTACTACACACCAGTGTGTTATCCACGTGAGGGCACCGCACTTGGGGCAGCACCACCAAAACAGCCACAGACCAAACCCGCAAAGGGTGAGGGTGTAGCCTTGGCCAAGCCTTTCACTGCTGCAGTGGTCCACAGAGTCGCAGAGCAACTGATCCGAGCAAGAGGGCTTCGCTTGGCGCTCGACCAAGACTCCGCACAGGTCTACGACCTCGATCAGGATGATGCCGCAGCGCTTGCTGATACGTTACTGCAGCCTCAACTCTATGAAGATCTCACCAAAACCGAAAACGATGGACGAGATCAGGCCGCACAGACGAAGCAAGCGAAACGTGAAGCAGCACAAAAGCGCGCTGAGCAGCTTGAATCACAACGCGCAAAGAAGCAAGAAGCACGTCGGCTGAGCGAAGCCAGGGCAAGAGCGTGGCGTCTTGCTGCCGTGCGAGAAGGCGAAGCTGGAGATTCGACTACCCTGAAGGAGCATAGCACGGCGAACTTCGAAGAGGATTCGTTTGATCGCACTCCTGTCCCAGGTTCGTCAGAGGAAGCTGTAAATCGGCGTAGCTGGAAGGGACAAGTTACAGCACCTACATCGAAGCCCACGTCCAAGCCCTCCACTTCGAGCAAAGCAAAGTCCTCACGCACGACTCGTCGTGATGAAGATATTATCGGCGTCAAAGTTGACCTGAAGAACAACCCCATCGCAGCCGCGCTAGCTGCACGCGCCCAGGGCTCACTCGAACGAGAAGAAAATCTTCGCGAGCGGTTGGAGCGAGAGGAGCGCGAGATGCGTGACATCCGAAAGAAGGCAGAGAAGGAATGGAGTGTTGCATATCGATCATCGACGGCCACTAAGCAGACGGAAGCAGAGCCCTCCTCGAGTGACGACTGGACATCCGCAGCTGACGTTGGTATTGATGAGGTCAAACGATGGGAGGCGTTTATTCGCAGTGAGAAGCGAAAGAGCGAAATGGCTGCGAAGCGTGAAGCAGAGGCCGCGTCAAAGGCGCCACCCACAGCCCCGTCCACAACAGAGTAACGATGCAATCGTACCGAGCATCGGCATGTGCCATTTTCACATTTCACAGCCGTGCATTCGTACCATTCGCCGAGCACCTGGCTCATCACGCCCAGACGTTTTGTGTCGAACCATAGTGTGTCAAAAACGTTAGTTATAAAACAACTGGGAAGACCTGAAAGGATGGAAGGTGGACAGACGATGATATAATAGGATCCCTCCCAGAGGAGGTAACAAGTCAGTCGAATGATCATACAATGTTACATCGTAGCTTGCACCAGTAACACGACCGGATATGATTGGATTGGGTCGAGTTTTTCACCATTGATTACGGCAAAGCATGGCCTGTCTCACGTAGACCCTGAAGAAGACGATCGAGATGAACAGCAAAGCTTCGAATCATTGACTCACGTAGTCGATAAAGAGAGTATCTCGACATTGCAGGGGCACTCTGAGCTGCATCAGTACCTCCAGAAGATGCTGGACCCGTGTTCGCCGAACCCATTGTGTCCGAACCTGAAGTTGTACCATGGGAATTGCCCCAAGGCAGGAACGAGGCGATCGTGGCCAAGATCGATCTGGTAGTGCCTCGATCAATGGGAAGTGCAGGTGTGGGAATCGATGGTTGCTGAGTGGGAGCATCTGGAGCTGCAGCTGAAGAGCTATCGCGAGAGCGTCGCGCCAGGACAACCAAGGCCACAGTAACGGCCGCTGGGATTACAGCCGCAGCTACGCGATGTTGTGAGATCTTTTGCCACACCTTCTTGACTTGAGAGCGGAGTTTGGTCTTGGGCGAATCATCTACTACAGTGTCATCCACAGATGAAGTAACATAATCTGCCGGATCCACAATTACGCAACGGCAGCAGTGTGTAGGCGCTCCATCGACTTGCTTTGCTTCTGAAGCTGAGAGCGCTAGTTCTGGATCATTGCTGTCGATGTGGCATGCGCAAGGGCAACCTACGAACTGGAGTCGCCCAGCTGGATCTTTCGTAACAAGGGCGTCGTATGCTATGCACTGCGATTTGGCCTGCAGTGGCTGGACCCAGCTCCTAGCCCAAGCGGGAATCCCTGAAGCAAAGGTTATTGCAGGGTTAATCACGCTTCTGATTGAAGGGAGGGACGCATATAAGTTCTCCGCAAGGCTTCGGGCACGATTAGCAGCGGTGTTACTGTTGTTGGCAGTGGACGATTCTTCTGGATTGTGTTGTCTTCTTCCGCCTGACGGCGACATTGCATAGTGACAACGAACTGGGGTTGTAGCCAGAAGCATGGTGACGTGGCGTGCAGGCTTATGTTCGGGTTGATTGCTAGGTGCAAGGCGAAGCATGGCTGGTTGCTGCTGTTGCCTTGATGGAGGTGGAGGAGGCGGCAAGGATGAAGGTATCAGTTTGCTTTCAGGATTGATTCCGCTGCCTTGGGAGACCGGTCCTGGAGAGCGCACTACAGACGTAGACGACGACGCCGGATTCGCCACTGACGCGGCGAAAGCAGCAGCGCGTGCAGCCCTTGCAACGGCTCGAGCCCTACCAATAGCTGCAGCCTCGTGCGCTAATTGAGCAATGCTAATTGGGTGTGAAGGAGTTGCGATACTGAGACTAGCCTTGGGGGAAGCGCAAGTAGTTGTTGTGGTCGAGGTGGACTGGTCTATCTTGGCTACTTCAGGTACAGACTGTGCCGCTGGAGGATTTGAGGGTGATGTTAGACCCGAGAAACCTCGGATCAATCCTGGCCAGTCACTCTCCCAATCGTCGTCAATGTCAACATCAATTTCAACTGTCGAGCCATTTGAAGCAGTTGAGGTTGCCGTCCGCTTGGGTGATGTCGCGTGGGACTTGTCTTGCTCGGCAGGCGTGGGAGTGGTCTTGGCGTAACGCGATGGCGGAGGTGGCGGAGGGAGGGAGCTGATAAGATTGCTACCGTTCATCGCGCTCCTGCCACTATTGCAGCAGCAGCATCCACACGCGCATCCTGAGTGCGATGCTCTGGTTGGAGCGGGCGTGGGCGGCAGGGGAATGGTAGAAGTTGGAGTATGGCCTGGGGTAGAGGTATCTGTCGTCATGATGGCTCCAGCATCGTAGTGCGAGGCGTCCAATAGATTCTGACGTTCCTGATTTGCCTTAGCTTCAGCTTTCGACTCAATATGGTCGGGATAGTTGTCAAGGAACCTAGGGGTCGTAATGAGCTTGGTTGCCTGCTGCTGACCTGAGGAGTTGGATGATGCTGTTGGGGACGTTGCCATGGACGCGTTCTGTCCTAGTGCAGCCGTGCTTGTCGATTGGTCAGCCATACCTGCGCATCGGAGGTGTGCATTGGGTGGGGTGTGGTGGGATGAGTGAGAACTCTCGGTTAGGAGGGCGAATGCACGATCCCTGCGGTTGGATTTCTCTTGAGATGATCGTGCGCTCACGCACGAGAAACCAGGCACAGTACAAGAAGCGGTGCGACACTTCAGCCGTCTACAACATAGGCAACAATGAGTTAGGCACGCAACTGTCAGCCACAGTCACCCCATACAGAATGAATTGAATTTAGGGATGCATATAGCAATTCCAAACCCTAGGCACTCTTGGACTCGAAGAAAATTTAGCTATTTCCAGCCGATACGAGGCGTGGTCAGTACTGAAAAAATAAGATCATATACGTATCGACCTGAGAGACCTATTTAATACATTTTACGACGCGAATACTGGTGAAATCTGGAAATAAAACCTATCTTCGCAGCGGATTTTCATTTCCATTCCGACTAGGGATGGTTCGAATTTTTTTGTGCCATCCCTGGTTGGCGCTTGCATTGAACAGCTCAACAAGCAACCGCCCTATGCAGGGAGGAGAGACGGAGGTATGAGCCCAAGTTTGAAGCAGAGACAGAGGGTTATTGTGGATCATGCAATTTATGACCACTCGCACAATCAATACACAGAAAGAAAATAAAGCAATTCCAAACATCTGGGACTAAAACTTCCGACCGAGAGTTTTCTCCATGTCCATTTTTAATCGCATTCGCAAGGCTTCTGCAAGGCTTTTGTCCTTAAGAATGGCGGATTCGGAGGAGACCGTCGATGCAGGAGCACTAGATACCTGACTAGCTGTAGACGAGCTTGGTGATGCAGTTGTGGAAGAAGTCGACGACGCGAGAGGTGTTGCCGTGGTCGACGACAGAGAGGCGACCTCAGTTTCGTACTCGCGAAGAGAAGCCTCGCGGGCTTGCGTCTTCTGTTGGACGTAAAGCTGTTTCTGCTTACGTAGGAATTCAACTCTACGTCGGAGGATTTCTTCTTGGTCGACTTTGATGTCTTCGGACGAGGCTCCAACCGAGGCACTCATCTCCTCGGGATCGTCCAGACCGTCGTTGAAGGATGTTTTACCGAACCGGATGCCGCCGTTGGCCACCTTCAGCAGACGCTCAATACGTCGATCTTCTGGCGATTGGGAAGCAGGAACGCTTGATGAGGCTTCCTTCTCAGCGGCAGCATGACTGTTGTGGCTAGTTACAGTGTCGCTTTCCGTAGCTGTTGATACGACTGCAGGCGGTGGGATGTGTAATTGCTGCGGTTGCTGTTGTTGTTGCTGCTTCTCCTTCTCCTGGAGTCTCAGCTGCTGTTGTTCGGCTTCAAATGCTAGGGACAACGCCATGGCTTCAGCAAGCTCAGCTTCCTGACGCTCTCGTTCGCGGCGAGCGGCTTCGGATTCGATCATCCCTTCTTCCAACGCTGCCTTTAATGTACTGATGATGCTGTTGTCATCACCGTCGCTTGCTGCACTGCGATCAGCTGATAGAGCAGCGAGCTTGTCATGCGGAGTCTGAGCTGCTGCGAGTTCAGCTCGTTGCAGCGCCTCTGCTAACGCTCGATCTGCATCCTCACGAGCCAGACGCATACACTCGTGTTCAGGTAATTCAACACCGGCTGCAAGCAGCGATCGTGCGGATGGCCTCAGGGCCTCCTGCTCAGAGGCTACACGTTTCCGCTTGCTTTCGTTGTTCTGCTTCAAATGCTTGATGGCTTCTGCGCCAAGTTCAAGATTTCGTCGAACCATAATTGACTTGAAGACTTGGAAGTCGTCTGCCGCCAGCAGATGGCCAAAAACGAGTCGCTTGAGTCTGTGTCCTCGACTCACCACGCTTGCGAACTGCTCGTCCGTAATCCCCAGTGCGCCAAGCGCATCGGTGATGAGTTTCTCGACTAATTCACTGTACTCGTTGTGGATCGTCGTATAGATCAGTTTGTTCTCTTCCGCACCATCGAATTCGAGACAGTACTTGTCAATAAAGTTGTTTGTGGGTGTTTGCCAGACTGGAGAAGCTAGGAACTGCGTTACCACATCGCACAAGTAGTCTTCCTCTTCAAGTTCTTCTCGAGAAAGTGTTGGCTTGTCGCTCGAGCTGACTCGGTCGGAAGACTGGATAGCAAAGGAACTCATGTAAATTAGACGGAGAGGGTGCGCGATTGAGTTGAGTTGAAGCGGGATTGATAACTGACTGATGATAGAAGTGATGTATCAGCTCTGTTCTTTCAACAACCTCGAAAGGAAGCCAGGTCTGTGGTAGAGTGCGAGCCAAGATGAGGCGAAGTTCAAGACACAGAGCGTGCCCTGCCTGCTAGTGAACATGCAGTAAACACATGCGAGATAGTGATTCATCGTGAGTGAGAAAGGTTGAAGAGAGACAAAGACTGACAACAAGCCATGTCCAGTGATCAGTTCAGAGCGACGTTAGCATGGCGAGGGCAGTTGGGAGGCATGCGAGTCACTGATGGGCTTAGGCTTTCGCTGCACGAGCCCCGGACATGCGACCGCGTGGGTTCAGTCTGTTTCTCGCCCATATAGACTGCTCACACCCACACCCCTCCTGCATGTGTAGGAGTCTGAAGACACTTTGGGTCGCAGTCCATAAGGCCGCTTTATCGCGCCTGGGCTGCAACTGGTGCGCGCACAAACCGTCCAATCAAGTAGTCATACTCCTTGCCAGTCGATTTGCATGCTCAGCACCACCGAGCACTTCCGCGCAGTGCATATCCACAGCGAGTGGCGGTGCTGGAAACGAAAGCAGGAACCCAGAGGGGGCAAACTCGCAGCATGCTGCGAGTCGAGCAGAGACCGAGCCTGTGTTAGATGCACAATACACCACGGTATACCGTCTGTGGGTGCTGTCATCGATGAGTGTAGGCGGCAGGATCCATCGCATTGGCCGGTGATGCGATGAATAACGGAGTGCCACCCCTTCTTGATGCAATGGCTTACATCCAGAAGCCATGTCTTAACTCGCATTGCAAGGAGATTCGGGCATGTATATTATGGATATACTCGATAGGGGGGATGCTGGGGGGTGGCATCAGAGCACGGTCGAGTGACGCAACATGAGTTGACATGAGATCTAGAGTCGACCTCGTGAACGGCGCTCTGAGTCTCACCTGCTTCACTGAGTGCAAGAGCGAGAGAGCGACAACTGCTTGAGGCTGTGTCAACTACTCACGCACTCATTCAGCTTCAAACTCAACCCAACTCAACTTGAATCCTCGGCATGCACCCTCGGCCTATTCGTATCTAGCGTGTCCGATCCCTCCCTGGCTGAGCCCTGCTCACGAGCCACTGGCTTAAGTCATTTAAGCAAATGTCGCAAGAAGAAATTCAGGTGAAGGCTGCGGCGAGCGAAGAAGAAGAAGAAGAAAAAGAAGAAGAGGAAGCGTCTCCGAGTAACCGAGTTTTAACACTCGTGGAACTCTTGGGCACTCAACTGATAACACAGGATCGAGGTCTGTTGCATCACTATGCGGAACAGATTGCAGCCAAGCCTTGCATCAAGCAGAGTTACATCGATCTCGTCTTGACCACGCGTCAGAAGATGGACGACGAGGTTCTAGACGAGCAGCTCGTGGTCGCTGCAAGTAATGCAGCGAGTGTGTTGAATTATGGGGGATTGAGTAGGCTCTTCGAGTTCAGGTTTGGCGAGGTTCGAGACTGGAATGGAATTCGGATCCCCCATGCGAACCTGAACTATGCTCAGATCCTCGGTTGCAATTTCAATGACAGCGATTTATCATGCTGCACGCTTTTCCAGGCCGTGCTGCGAGGGAGCAGCTTCAGAAGATGCAATTTGAACGGCGCCTGGACAGGTGAGGCAGCTCCACTGCGAGGTCACACTCAGCCCGTCGGCAGCGTCGCGGTGAACCATAACAGTACGGTGCTTGCGTCCGGATCGATGGACAGGACAATTCGTCTTTGGCAGTTGGATTCCGGCGAGTGCATAGGTGTGTTGGAAGGTCACACAGGAGCCGTGTCCAGTTTATCCCTTGGTGTAAAGTCAACAAACCTGCTGGCTTCTGGTTCGCTCGATGGTACTGTGCGCGTGTGGGATCTGGACTCCAAAACGTGCCAAGCTTGCTTGTACGGCTCCAGTAAAGTGCGAGCCGTGAGATTCGCACCAGATGGCAGGACCCTGGCAGTCGGCTGTGACGACACGACGATCTCTGTATGGGATGTCGAGACGCGCGTATGTATTGCGACCATGGCAGGGAGCAGTAGTTCGGTCAATTGTCTGGAGTTTGTTTCAAGCGGTTTACTCGCATGCAACTCGAGACGGAACGTTCACTTGTGGGATGTTGAGACTCGGCAATGCGTAGGAAGGTTGGAAGGACACCAATGGCCGGTCTCGAGTTTGGCCGCGAGTCCGGACGAGAAACGGATCGCAGCCGGTTCCGAGGATGGACTTATCCGAGTGTGGGACGTGGAGACACGCAGGTGTGTCTTGACGCTGGACGGACACAAGGGCAAGGTTACTGGAATTACTTTCACCTCCGATGGTACCCTCTTGGCGTCCTCTTCTGAGGACCAAATGGTGAAGGTTTGGGATGTCGGTGGTACTCTTACTCATACTGAATCGTCACTGCAGTCTTGTATTGTAACCCTGAGGGGGCACACGGACGCCGTGCTGGGAGTCTGCTGCTGGGGCCCGTTGTGGCTGGCCTCGTGCGGCAAAAACATGACAATTCGATTGTGGAAGGTTGAGCCTGGCAAGTGGAAGACCTCGGCTCACTTACCTTGTCACTCTTCATCACGCGCCTCGACGGTTTGCTTCAGTCAAACGCTGTGCTACGGATTCTGAGGAGGCAAACCGCATCTACCTGTGGAGCGTCGAGTCGGGTCAGTGCGAGGAGACCTTGGAGGGACATCGAGAGCGGGTGTTGGAATTGACCTTCAGTCCGGATGGACGGTGGCTGGCCTCAGGTTCGATCGACAAGACGGTGAGGATATGGCAGGCCGCCTCGCCTACCAGCAACGCCTGCTGTGCAGTTCTGGAAGGACACGACGGGTGGGTGTTCAGCGTGAGCTTTAGTTCGGATAGTGAATGGCTCGCGTCGGGCGCTTCGGACGGGACGATCAGGGTATGGAACGTGAAGAACGACGTGGGCACTGCGAGGTTTGTCTTGGCACCCGGCGTTATTGTACAGTCGGTGAGGTTCAGACCCGAGCTGCCATCGGATGATGGTAGTGCGTCAGCTCTCATCCTAGCCTCGGGCGCTGTCGACGGAAGTGTCCAGCTGTGGAACGCGACTACCCGAAAATGTCTCAAGACGTGGAAAGACACCACGTCCAACAATTCAGTGGATTGCGTTAGCTTCAGTCCAGATAGGAGGTTATTGGCATCCGCCGGAAAAGAAGGCGTACAGGTCTGGCACGTTGAATCGTGGAGAAGGCTCGCGAGATGGTCTGACTCGAGCAGTCTCGGTCGCGTTTCCACTGTATGCTTCAGTCCGGATGGGAAGGTGCTTGCAGCAGGCGGCAATGACGGTAACATACGCCTGTTTCATATGCCCTCACCTGAATCCAAGGAGTTTGAACCGGAGCCGTTTGTAGCGACTCTGTCAGGACACGCTGGCTCTGTGCGCAGCCTCAGCTTCGAGCCGGATGGTCGATTGTTGCTCTCCTCTGCGGACGACGGTACCACGAGGATGTGGGATGTGACCACCCACACCATGCGAGGTATTGTTTGTGCATCGTACGCACTGGATTTGTCGCACGCAGACTTCACGCAGGCTCAAATGGATATCCTGTTGCAACGAGTTGTAGCTGCGGAAGGGATGCGATCCGCTGAGCGGGAGGTGGAGTATGGCATTGCCTTTCAGCGAAGGGATGTTTATCAGTAGATGGAATAAATAGGATGGCATATGTAGCGAGGGGGCTCATGAAGCGACCATCGGATTAACCAGCCTGGCTCGCCGAAAGGGCAAGCATTTGTCGTGGAAGAGGTTAGAGCACGCTGCAAGTCGAGCCGGTCAAAATTTCGAATGTTGAGGTTTTGAGGATGTGAATATGTGAGGATGATGAACCACTCAGTGAGTAGTGGACTTGATTGGGCGTGCAAAGTGTGAGACCCCTCCTTTGGATTAAGTGTAATGCACTCAACCGCTTGGTTGCAGGCTTCGCTCTCGATTTCGCCGAACTTGGAATTGGAAATGTGAAGCTGAATGCGGAAGCTGAGCTCAGCAGTCTCGCTACCTCCCTGCCACTATGTCGTCATCACTCCCTTGGCAACTGCTTGCCACCCTGGGGCCGTCATCTCGCCATTTTCTTGCTACACTTCCATTACCATGTGTAAACTGTGGAACAAAGTCTCGCTCCTGAATGACGACTTGAGTTAGGTGGGCATGCATAGCGCCCAAAGCAGGATAACGTAGCAGCAACCGCTTGATGAATGTAACTCGTCACTCTGCTGACTGACACCCTCTTGCCCCTTTTCGCCACCCGCCACCTCCCCTTGCCACCTGCCTCCAATTTCCTCATTCTACCAGTTTGTTCGATAACGTTTTATGTCAAGATTGTATGTGTTCATGTGAAGTTAGCGTGCTTTCCTGTGAAGATTGTGTGTTTGTGTGTCAAAGAAAGTTTGATTTGGAACCACATTCCTCTCCTGAAGTAGGATTCCATGATGGCTCCGCGTAGCTCTCTTACTGAGCGCCCGCGGGACCACAGTGTAATAAAATCTGTTTGATCGGATGACACCATCCTGATCCTTTGAAGAATAGTGTCCTAGAATGCATCGATTCCGCTCTATCGCCAGCGTCTTCGCAGCATCTTGCCGGCTTCTCACCACTCTGTTACCATCTCCTCGTGGCACGCTTGATATCGTCGCGTCACTGTGTCGCCACACTATCGCCATCATCTCATCACACTCTTGTCATCCTGCGAGGAGTTGGGTTGGAAAAGGGGTTGGGTGGCTTGAAAAACAGAGGGATCTTCATCCCCTCGTTGTGTCCTTCGGCCCGATGCAGTTACAATAAAATTAACCAACGAAAAGCAAACCAGAATCACGAATTTTTGCGATTCGCGTTTGGATCCTTGGTTGCGCGAATACACCGCATCCCAGGCTTGGTTGCATGCTCTTTAGGGGTTTTTGGGTAAG
>Ga0182741_1004734_pt1 | contig 13147 bp, 11 predicted proteins | sample eDN5th37CBELigOP_FD_128874 | JGI IMG/M metagenome (GOLD analysis project Ga0182741, IMG submission 128874) | Enriched Organic Plus compost microbial communities from Emeryville, California, USA - eDNA 5th pass 37_C BE-Lig OP (version 2) (version 2) ...
GACGCCGTGACGACCGCTCCGAGGCGCGGCGCAGCCGCCGTCCCGCCGACGAGGGACGACCGGCCGTGCAGCGTCCTGGCCATGGCCTGGTCTCCACCCAAGTTCGCACTCCCCCCGGTGTGCTCGCCATGACGATAGCCGCGTTATCGCCGCTTGTCTCCTGGTGTCTGACGGATCGTCAGGTGTGGTCGCGCACCCCGTTCCCCGCCTCGCGCGCCCGCCGCGTAGGTTGAGCGCATGTCGAGCGTGAGCTTCCGGGGCGTGACCAAGCGGTACGGCGAGGTCACCGCCGTCGACCGGCTCGACCTCGACATCGCCGACGGCGAGTTCATGGTGCTGCTCGGCCCCTCCGGCTGCGGCAAGAGCACGGCGCTGCGGATGATCGCCGGGCTCGAGGAGATCACCGCGGGGGAGCTGGTGATCGGCGATCGCGTGGTCAACGACGTCGTCCCGGCCAAGCGCGACGTGTCGATGGTGTTCCAGAGCTACGCGCTCTACCCGCACATGACCGTGCGCAAGAACATCGAGTCGCCGCTCGTGACCCGACCGACGCGCGTCGCGGGCCGCGACGGCGGGCCCGACGAGGTCCGCAGGCTCACCGCCGCCGAGCGCAAGGCGCGCATCGACGAGGCGGCCCGGATGCTCGGCCTCGAGGCCTACCTCGACCGCAAGCCCGGCGCCCTCTCCGGCGGCCAGCGCCAGCGCGTCGCGCTGGCCCGGGCGGTCGTGTCCCGGCCGTCCGTCTTCCTCATGGACGAGCCGCTCTCGAACCTCGACGCCAAGCTCCGCACGCAGACGCGCGCCGAGCTGGTCGACCTCCACCGGCGGCTCGGCACCACCTTCATCTACGTCACCCACGACCAGGTCGAGGCCATGACGATGGCCGACCGCATCGCCATCCTCAGCGACGGTCGCCTCCGCCAGGTGGGCACGCCCCGGGAGGTCTACGACCGTCCCGCCGACCTGTTCGTCGCCGGCTTCATCGGCACCCCGCCGATGAACACCGCCACCGGCACCGTGGCCGACGGGACGATCGCCCTCGGCGTCAGCCGGCTGCCGGTCGCCGCCGCGGTGCCCGCCGGCCAGGTCGTGGTCGGGATCCGCCCGGAGCACCTCCGCCTCGATCCCGAGGGTCCGCTGCGCGCCGTCGTCCGCCAGGTGGAGTGGCTCGGGCACGAGGCGCTGCTGCGGGTCCAGCTCGTCGGGGTCGACGGCGCCGAGACGGCCTGGATCGCCCGGCTGGCCAGCGACGCCGCCCCGCCGCCGATCGGCGCTGAGGTGCGGCTGGCGGTCAGCGGGCCCACGCACCTCTTCGACGTCGACGACGGCCACCGGCTCGACGGAGCGGGCCCGTCGTGACCACGCTGGCCGAGCGCCTGCGGGTCCGCCTCGACGGCCGCGACGTCAAGGTCGCCGACACCGGTCGGCTGCGCGAGACGCTCATCGCGATCGCCTTCCTCGCGCCGTCGCTCGCCGTCTTCGTCGCGTTCTCCTTCTACCCGTTCCAGCAGCTCATCCTCCGGGGCCTCTACCGCAACAACGCGGCGGGCACGAACCTGCGCTACGTCGGCTGGGAGCAGTACCGCGAGGTGCTCACCGGCGACGAGTTCCGCGACGGGCTCTGGCACAGCGTCCAGTACGTGATCTTCACGGTCCCGCTCGGCCTCCTGCTCGGCACGCTCCTCGCGGTGGCTGCCAACCGCCGCCTGCGGGGGATCAAGGTGTTCCAGGCGATCTTCTCCTCGACGATCGCCACGTCCACCGCCGTGGCGTCGGTGGTGTTCCTCGTGCTCATCAACCAGCAGATCGGCGTGTACCAGGGCGGGGTGCCGGGCTTCGGGGACCAGGCCATCCTCGAGAACCCCCGCACCGCCCTGTTCGGCGTGGCGCTGTCGTCGATCTGGCAGAACCTCGGCCTGTCGTTCGTGATCGTGCTCGCCGGGCTCCAGGCCATCCCGGCGGAGATCGAGGAGGCCGCCACCCTCGACGGCTACGGACCGGTCCGGCGCTTCTTCCGGATCACGCTGCCGATGCTGTCGCCGGTGCTGATGTTCCTCGTGGTGGTGCTCGTGATCTTCGCCCTGCAGGCGTTCGCGCCGATCGAGTTCCTCACCAACGGCGGCCCGGCCCGCTCCACCGAGACGCTCGTCTACAAGATCTTCCAGCGCCAGGCCCCCGACAAGCTGGGGGAGGGCGCGGTGCTGTCGGTGGGTCTCTTCGGGGTGACCTTCGTCGTCACCCTCGCCCAGTTCCTCCTCCTCGAGCGGCGGGTGCACTATGGCCGCTGACCGGGTCGACCCCCTCGAGCTCGTCGGCGCCGTCGACGTGTTCGACGCCACCCCGCCGGTGCCGCCCGGCCGCGTCGGTCAGCGCATCAGCCCGTGGCGAGCCGCTGGCTGGTACGCGGTGCTGAGCCTCCTGTCGCTCATCGTGCTCGCCCCCGTCTACTTCCTGATCGTGCGGGCCATCTCCGACCCGTCGAAGGCGTTCACGTCCTCGGTGCTCACCCCCCAGGGGGTGCGCTGGGACGGGTTCAGCCAGGCCTGGGAGCGGGGCAACCTCGGCACCGCCATGCTCCGCAGCCTCGTCGTGACCGTCCTCATCACCGGGCTGCAGGTCACGACGTCGGTCCTCGCCGCCTACGCCTTCGCGTTCTTGCGCTTCCCCCTGAAGCGGGTCACGTTCGCGCTGTTCATGGCCACGCTCCTCCTGCCGCTCGAGGTGACGCTCCTGCCCAACGTGCAGACGATGCGCTCGCTCGGCTGGTTCGACAGCTACCAGGGCCTCGTGGTGCCCTTCGCCGCCGCGGCCTTCGGGACGTTCCTCATCCGGCAGGGCTTCCTCGGCATCCCCGACGAGATCCGCGACGCAACCCGCCTCGAGGGCTGGGGGCACCTCCAGTTCCTCGTCCGCTTCGCCGTGCCGCTCACCCGGCCGGTGATCGCCTCGTTCACCGTCATCTCGTTCATCGGCGCGTTCAACCAGTACCTGTGGCCCCGCGCCGTCATCACGGACACCGAGCACTGGGCCACGATCCAGATCGCGCTCCGCGGCTTGACCAGCCGCATCGAGCAGTCCAACGTCCCCGTCGCCGGCGCCGTCATCGCCGCGGTGCCGATCGTCATCGTCCTCGTGCTCTTCCAGCGCCACATCGTCCGCGGCCTCACCGCGGGCGCCGTCAAGGGCTGACCCAGGAGGTCCCCATGTCCCGCACCCGCCACCGCCCGCTCCGGCTCCTCGCCCTCCTGGCGCTCGCCGGCCTCGTCGCCGCCTGCGGCGTGCGCGACGAGGGCAGCGGGCCCGACACCACCGGGGCCACCGACGGTGGCACCGACGGCGGCAGCGAGACCGTCGCCCTGCCCGACTGCCCCGTGGAGGCGCTCGACACCGCCACCGGCCCGGTCGAGATCGACGTCTGGCACGGCATGGGCGCCGAGTCGGAGAACAACCTCAACGCCCTGGCCGAGAAGTTCAACGCCAGCCAGGACAAGGTCGTCGTGCGGATCCGCAACCAGGGCGTCTCCTACGACGAGGTGCTGCGCAAGTTCGTCGCCGCGATCCCCAGCCGCCAGCTGCCGGCGGTCGTCTACCTGGAGGACACCACCCTCCGGCAGATGGTCGACAGCGGCGTCATCCTCCCGGCCCAGGCCTGCGAGGAGGCCGACGGCTTCGACCCCGGCCAGCTCCCGGCGGTGCGGAACTACTACACCTCCGAGGGGATCTACTGGCCCGGCTACACCAACGTGAGCGAGCCGGTCCTCTACTACAACGTCAACCACTTCAAGAAGGCCGGCCTCGACCCCGACGACCCGCCGGAGACCCTCGCCGAGCTCCGGGAGGCGGCCGAGGCGCTCAAGGCGTCCGGCGTCGAGGCGCCGCTGTCGCTCGTGCTCAACGCCTGGTTCGTCGAGTCGTGGATCAACGGCGCCGGCGGCAGCGTGATGAACGAGGACAACGGGCGCGAGGGCCTCGCCGACGAGTCCACCTTCGACAACGAGGTGACCCGCGAGGTCTACACCTGGATCAAGGAGATGGCCGACGACGGCCTCCTCCAGGGCCACTCCGCCACCGCCGGCCAGATCAACCAGTACCTCGCGGTCGCCCAGCAGAAGTCGTCGATGCTGATCGAGACCAGCACCGCGGCCACGACGATCAAGACGGTCCTCGGCGGCAACGCCGACCAGGTGGGCGTCGAGACCGGCGAGGTCGACCTGTCCGGCATCGTCCCCGCCAACGGTCCCTTCCCCGGCCTCGAGAAGCCCGGTCAGGTCCGCATCTCGGGCGGCGCCTTCTTCATGACCAACACCGTGCCGGCCGAGCAGCAGGCCGCCGCCTGGGAGTTCATGAAGTTCATGTGGGAGACCGAGAACCAGGTCGCCTGGCACCTCGTCGGCTCCTACCTGCCCACCACCCAGGCCGCCGCCGCGCACCCCGACGTCGTCGCCTACTGGCAGGACGACATGGCCGGCCGGCTCCTCAAGACCGGCTACGACCAGCTCCTCCAGGTCGACCCGAAGCGCCCCGGCCCCCAGATCGGTCCGTACTCCGACTACACGGCGGCCATCAAGAACTCGCTCGACCGGCTCGTCCTCCAGGGCGCCTCGGTCGACGAGGTCGTGCGCCAGGCCCACGAGGAGATCCAGGCCGCCCTCGACCGCTACAACGAGGACAACGGCTGATCCGACACGAGATCTGTGCGGGTCTCGGTGCGCCATGCGCACGAGAACCCGCACAGATCTCGTCTCCCGCGCGGGGCTGAGGGTGGAGATGTGGGGGTAGCCTCGGTCGGTGAGCTCTGAGCGGGTCCCTGCCGACCTCGATCCGGGGTCTGCGATCGCAGGACCCGTCGCGGTGCCCACGCCGCTGCTGCGGGGGTGGCTGCACCTCGTGTGCTTCTTCCTCGCGCTGCCGGCGGCGGCGGTCGTCGTCGGCGTGGCGGACACCCCCCGCGGCCAGGTGGCCGCCTTCGTGTACGGCAGCGGGCTCGTCGCCCTGTTCGGGGTGAGCGGCTCGTACCACCGGGGCCGGTGGTGCGACGCCAAGCGGCGGCTCATGCAGCGGCTCGACCACGGGACGATCTTCGTGATGATCGCCGGCAGCTACACCCCGCTGTGCCTGCTCGCGCTGCGAGGGCCGCTGGCGTGGGCCCTGCTCGCCACCGTCTGGGCCGGGGCCGCCGCCGGCTTCGTCCTCGCCTTCCTGAGCGGTCGCGGCGTTCGCATCGCCCGCGGCGCCCTCTACATCGTCCTCGGCTGGCTCTCCGTCCTCGCCGCGCCCCAGCTCGTCGAGCAGCTCAGCCTCCTCCAGCTCGGGCTCATCGCCACCGGCGGGCTCCTGTTCACCGTCGGGGCGATCTTCCTGGCCACGCGGTGGCCCGACCCGTTCCCCCGGGTGTTCGGCTACCACGAGGTGTGGCACGTCCTCGTCGTGGCCGCCGTGATCTGCCACTTCGTCGCCATCGCCAGCGTCGTCGACCGCCCGCCCCTCGGCTGAGCGCGCCCCGGCGCCGCGCCGTCGGCCCGTGGCGCGCCAGCCCGCCGCTCGACTGACGGCACCTCGGCGCCCGGCGCGCCGGCGACCGTCGCCTCTCGGCCGAGTCGCCCCTCGCGGCGCGCTCGGTCGAGCCAAGCCCGTGGCCGCACCCTAGGATCTGACGGCATGTCAGATCCCGCTGCCTCGGAGCCCGCCGTCCTGCTCGACCGCGACGGCCCGGTCCTCACGATCACCCTCAACCGGCCGGCCAAGCGCAACGCCTTCGACCCGGAGATGCTCTGCCGGCTCTGGGACGCCTGGCAGCTCCTCGACGACGACCCCGAGCTGCGGGTCGGGATCCTCACCGGTGCCGGTGGGACCTTCTCCGGCGGCGCCGACCTCGACCGCCTCGTCGGCGCGCTGCTCGCCGGCGAGCCGCCGGCCGACGAGTTCGAGGCCCGGATCCAGGAGGACTACGGGATCATCTACAAGGCGTTCCTCAAGGACCACTACGTGCGCAAGCCGATCGTGGCGGCGGTCGAAGGCGCCTGCTACGCGGGCGGCATGGAGATCCTCCAGGCCTTCGACGTCCGGGTGGCGGCCGAGGGCGCGCAGCTGGCGGTGAGCGAGGTCCAGCGCGGCCTGTTCCCGATGGGCGGCTCCACGGTGCGGCTGCCCCGCCAGATCCCCTACACGGTGGCGATGGACATGCTCCTCACCGGTGAGCCGATCAGCGGGCGCCGGGCCTATGAGATCGGCCTGGTCGGCCACCTCACGCCCGACGGCGGCGCGCTCGACCGGGCCCGGGAGCTGGCCGATCGGCTCGCCGCCAACGGCCCGCTGGCCGTGCGCAACATCAAGGCATCGGTCCTCGAGACGCTCGAGCTGCGGGAGGCAGACGCCTACCCGCGCGAGCAGGAGCTCGGGATGGAGGTCATGGCCAGCCGGGACGCTCGCGAAGGGCCCAGGGCCTTCCTCGAGAAGCGCACCCCGGTCTTCACCGGCGAGTGACCGCTCGCGGCTGACCCGCCCCCGCGGCGGGCAGGATGGGCCCGTGTCCGGGACCGGAGCGCGCCTCGCGGAGGTCGTCGCCGCCTCGGCCGCGGTGGCCGCCACCCGGTCGCGCAAGGCCAAGGTGACGGCGCTCGCCGACCTGCTCCGCCGCCTCGAGCCGGAGGAGGTGGAGCCGGCCGTCGGGTTCCTCGTGGGCCGGCCCCGCCAGGGCCGCATCGGCGTCGGCTGGCGCACCGCCTACGGCATCGAGGCCACCCCAGCCGCGACGCCGAGCATCACCGTCCTCGAGCTCGATGCCTCGCTGACGGCGCTCGCGAGCACCGCCGGCCCCGGGTCCGTGGCGGCCCGACAGGCGCTCCTCGCCGACCTGTTCGGCCGGGCCACCGCCGCGGAGGCGGACTTCGTCCGCCGGCTCCTCGTGGGCGAGCTCCGGCAGGGGGCGCTGGCGGGGATCATGACCGACGCGGTGGCGGTCGCCGCCGAGGTGCCGCTGCCGCTCGTGCGCCGGGCGGCGATGCTCTCCGGCGACCTCGGCCGCACCGCGGCGCTCGCGCTGAGCGGCGGCGCCCCGGCGCTCGAGGCGGTCGGCCTCACCGTGCTCCACCCCGTCGAGCCGATGCTGGCTGCCACCGCGGAGGGGGTCGCCGCCGCCATCGGGCTCACCGGCCCCGCCTCGGTCGAGTGGAAGCTCGACGGGGCTCGGGTGCAGGTCCACCGCGCCGGCGACGAGGTGCGCATCTACACCCGCAACCTCAACGACGTCACCGACCGGCTCCCCGGCGTGGTCGCCGCGGTGCGGGCGATGCCGGTGACGCGGGTGGTGCTCGACGGGGAGGTCCTCGGCGTGGACGACGACGCCCGACCCAAGGCCTTCCAGGACACGATGAGCGCGTTCGGGCGAGAGCGGCCGGGCGCCGCGGACGGGCTGCGGGTGCGCTTCTTCGACGTGCTCCACCGCGACGGCGCCGACCTCATCGACGAGCCCCTCCACGTCCGCCAGGCGCACCTCGACGCCGTGGCGGGCGAGCTCGTCGTGCCCCGCACCGTCACGGACGACCCGGCCGCGGCCGAGGCCGCCCTGGAGGTGGCGCTGGCCGAGGGCCACGAGGGCGTCATGGTCAAGGCGCTCGACTCCACCTACGAGGCGGGTCGGCGCGGCGGCGCCTGGCGCAAGGTGAAGCCCGTGCACACGCTCGACCTCGTCGTCCTCGCGGCGGAGTGGGGCCACGGCCGCCGCCAGGGGTGGCTGTCGAACCTGTGGCTCGGGGCGCGCGACCCGGCCGACGGCTTCGTCATGGTCGGCAAGACGTTCAAGGGCCTGACCGACGAGCTGCTGGCCTGGCAGACCGAGGCCCTCCTCGCCCGCGAGGTGCGCCGCGACGGCATCGTCGTCCACGTCCGTCCCGAGCTCGTGGTGGAGATCGCCGTGGACGGCGTGCAGGCCAGCACCCGCTACCCGGGTGGCGTCGCCCTGCGCTTCGCCCGGGTCAAGGGCTACCGCCCCGACAAGGACCCGTCGGAGGCGGACCTCATCGACGCCGTCCGGGCCCTGCGGCCCGGCGCAGCACCTCGGTCCCGCACCTGACCCGCACTGCGCCGCGGCGAGCGCGGCGCAGCACGGGCGATGGGGGTGGTCCCCCGGGTCAGCGGGCGCGGCGTGCGCTGCCGCCGGCGGGGCGGCCCTTGCGGGCGGCTCCGGCACCGGCGGGTCGTCGGCCGGGCTTGCTGCCGGGGCGACCGGATCGCACCGGCGAGCCGGCGCGGTCCTGACCGTTGCGAGCGGGACGGCCCGAGGTGGGCTGCCCGCTGCGGGAGGGGTTGGAGGATCGGGTGGCCGAGGTGCGGCCCTTGCCCGGCTTGGCGGGCCGGCTGGGCTGCTGGTCCTGGCGTGGCACCCACTCGTCCTCGCCGAACGAGCGGGGGTCGGCGCCCTTGCGGTGGGTGCTGCGGCGCGGGCCGGGCGAGCGCTCGGCGCGGCCGCGGCTCGGCAGGTCGCGGCGCCGCTTGCCCTCCGCGCGCTCGCGGCGGTCGTCGCGACCGCGGGCCGGGCGGTCGCCCGTGGGGCGGGGCCGGTCGGCGCGGGCCTGCTCGAAGCGGGGCACGCCGTCGAGGCCGTCGCCGCGGTCGACCGGGCGGGGCGCGGCGGCGACCAGCACCTCGGCGGCCGTGGCGGCGGTGGCGGTCTCGATCGGCTCGCGGCGACGCAGCTCGCGCTGCATGCGCCGGACGTCCTTCTCCTTCTCGGGCGTGACCAGGGTGATGGCCACGCCGTCGGCGCCGGCCCGGCCGGTGCGGCCGGAGCGGTGGACGTAGTCCTTGTCGGTGCCGGCGGGGTCGTAGTGGACCACGCAGGCCACGCCGTCGACGTGGATGCCGCGAGCGGCCACGTCGGTGGCGACCAGCACGTGCACGTCGCCGCGCCCGAAGGCGCCGAGGGCCCGCTCCCGCTGGCTCTGGCTGCGGTCGCCGTGGATGGCCTCGGCGGGGACGCCGAGCTTCTTCAGCTGCTTGGCCAGGCGCTCGGCGCCGTGGCGGGTGCGGGTGAAGACGATGGCCGGCCAGGACCGCTGGACGATCGACGCGGTCACGGCCTGGCGCTCGCCGTGGGTGACCCGCCAGAACCGGTGGGTCACCTCGCCGCGGACCTCGGTCGACTGGGCCTCGTGGCGGGCCGGGTCGCGCTGGTAGCGCTGGATCAGCACGTCGACGTCGCCGTCGAGCGTGGCCGAGAACAGGAGCGTCTGCCGGTCGGGGCGGACCTGGTCGAGGAGGCGGCGCACCTCGGGCAGGAAGCCCATGTCGGCCATGCGGTCGGCCTCGTCGACGACGACGATGTCGACCTCGTCGAGCTTCAGCGAGCCGCGATCGATCAGGTCCTTGAGCCGGCCGGGGGTGGCGACGACCACCTCGGCGCCCGAGCCGAGCACCTGCATCTGGCGCTGCATGCCGGCGCCGCCGTAGACGGCGAGGACGGTGGTGCCGCTGCCGGCGGCCAGCTGCTGGAGCTGGTCCTGCACCTGCGTGGCCAGCTCCCGGGTGGGGACCAGCACGAGGGCACGGGGGCGGCGAGCGCGGGCCCGGCCGACGCGGGCCAGGACGGGCAGGCCGAAGGCGATCGTCTTGCCGGAGCCGGTGGGGGCCTTGCCGCACACGTCGCGGCCGGCGAGGGCGTCGGGGAGGGTGGCGGCCTGCACGGGGAAGGGCGCGGCGATGCCGAGCTCGTCGAGGCGCGCGCACAGGGCGGCGGGGACGCCGAGGTCGGCGAAGGTGGTGCTCATCAGGGGGGTCTCTCTCGTTTCGTGCGCGGCCCCGCAAGCGAGGGGACGCGTGCAGCAGCAGGGGGCTGCTCCGTGGAGGTGGCTGTCTCGAGCCAGCTCGACACGGCCCGCCAGCCGCGCTGGCGCCCGAGCACCCTACCGGGTCGCTGCGGCGAAGGCACCATCGCCTGCCCGAGCGCCGCGAGTGACAGCCGTGTAGTTTCGCCGCATGGCCGTGCTGCGCTTCGCGTTCGGGACGATGGGGTCGGGCAAGAGCACCCTCGCCCTGCAGATCCACCACAACCTGTCCAGCCGCGGCCTGCGGGGCCTGCTCTGCACCCAGCTGGACCGCGACGGCGCCCGGGTCTCCTCGCGCCTCGGCGTCTCCGCCGCGGCCGTGGACGTTGGCCCCAAGCTCGACCTGTTCGAGCTGGCCCGCGCCTACGCCGAGCAGCACGGCGGGATCGACTACCTCGTCTGCGACGAGGCGCAGTTCTACACCCCGGCCCAGGCCGAGCAGCTGGCTCGCGTCGTGGACGAGCTCGGCGCCGACGTGCACGCCCTCGGCCTGCTCACCGACTTCCGGGGTCGCCTGTTCCCGGGGTCCGCCCGCTTCCTCGAGCTCGCCGACGAGCGCCAGGAGCTGCAGGTCGAGGCCCGCTGCTGGTGCGGCGCCCGGGCCACCCAGAACGCCCGGCTCGTCAACGGGCGTCAGGTCTACGACGGGGAGCTCGTCGTCGTCGGGGACACCGGAGGCGACGCCGAGGTCACCTACGAGCTGCTCTGCCGCCGCCACTGGCAGCGCGGCGAGACCGGTCGCGTGCTCGACGACGACGTCGCCGCGCTGACCGAGTCGCCCGCGATCACCGACTGATCGCGCCGACGCGCCCGCGGCGCGAACCGGACGATCCGGGCGCCGGCCCGAGGGTGTGACGCGCGGCACCGCCGGATCGGCCAAGATGTCCCGTCGCAACGAGCGGAACCTGGGGGAGAGGACGCTGACGATCCACGCCGAACCACGGACCGACACCGCGCTGTCGGTGTCGAACCTCGAGGTCGTCTACAACGAGGTGATCCTCGTGCTGCGGGGGGTGTCGGTCACCGTCCCACGAGGGCAGATCGTCACGCTGCTCGGCGCCAACGGCGCCGGGAAGACGACCCTGCTGCGCGCCATCACCGGGCTCCTCGACCTCCACCGCGGCCGCATCACCAAGGGCACGGTGACGATCGACGGCCGGGACGTGACCAAGGCCGACGCCGCCTCGATCGTGCGGGCCGGGGTGGCCCAGGTCATGGAGGGGCGCCGGATCTTCGCCGAGCTCACCGTCGACGAGAACCTCCGGACCGGTGCCTACACCCGCACCGACAAGGCCGGCATCCAGGAGTCCTACGACCGGGTCATGGAGCTGTTCCCGGCGCTGCAGTCCCGTCGCCGGGACACGGCCGGCTACCTCTCCGGCGGCGAGCAGCAGATGGTGGCCATCGGCCGAGCCCTCATGGCCGAGCCGAAGATCCTGCTGCTCGACGAGCCCTCGCTCGGGCTGGCTCCCCTCGTCGTGGAGCAGATCCGCGACATCATCGTGCAGGTCAACGAGCAGGGCACGAGCGTGCTGCTCGTCGAGCAGAACGCCACGATGGCGCTGTCGATCGCCCACCACGGCTACGTCCTCGAGCACGGCCGGATCGTGAAGGACGGCCCGGCGCGCGAGCTCCTCGAGGACAAGGACATCCGCGAGTTCTACCTGGGCATGGGCGAGGTCGGACGCCGCTCGTTCCGCGACGTGAAGACGTACCGGCGCAAGAAGACGTGGGGGTCCTGATGAGCTCGTCCACCGACGCACCGCCCCTGCTCGAGGTCAGCGACGTCACCCTCCGCTTCGGCGGCGTCACCGCCCTCGAGGGGGTCAGCTTCGAGGTCCACCACGACGAGCTGTTCGCCATCATCGGCCCCAACGGCGCCGGCAAGACCTCGATCTTCAACTGCCTGTCGGGCGTGTACCGCCCCCAGGAGGGCCACATCCGCCTCGAGGGCCGCGACCTCGTCGGGCTCAAGCCGGCCCGCATCGCCGAGCTGGGCATGGGGCGGACGTTCCAGAACCTCGGGCTGTTCGTCCACCTCGACGTCGTCGACAACCTGCTCCTCGGCCGCCACCACCTCATGCGCTCCGGGTTCCTGTCGGCCGCGCTGTGGTTCGGGCGCACCCGCCGGGAGGAGAAGGAGCACCGCGACGCCGTCGAGCAGGTGATCGACCTGCTCGAGCTGTCCCCCTACCGGCACAGCCCCGTCGGGATGCTCCCCTACGGCGTCCAGAAGCGGATCGAGCTCGGGCGGGCCCTGTGCATGGAGCCGAAGCTCCTCCTCCTCGACGAGCCGGTGGCCGGCATGAACCTCGAGGAGACCGAGGACATGGCCCGCTACATCATCGACATCCGGGACCAGCTGAAGACCTCGATGATCCTCGTCGAGCACGACATGCACATGGTCATGGACCTGGCCGACCGGGTGATGGCGCTCGACTTCGGGCGCCCGATCGCCACCGGCACCCCGGCCGAGGTCCAGCGCGACCCGAAGGTGATCGAGGCGTACCTTGGAGGTGCGGCATGACTGCGGTGATCGACCGTCCGAGCCCGGCGGCGCCCGAGGCATCCGGCTTCGAGACGCTCCCGGCGATCGTCCTGCGTCGGGGCCGCGAGACCCCGAACGTCACGGCGCTGCGCGAGAAGCGCCTCGGCCGCTGGTCGCCGTACACGTGGGCCGACTACGCCGAGCGCCTCACGCTGGTGGCCCGCGGGCTGCACACCCTCGGCGTGGAGCCCGGCGACCGGGTGGCCGTCCACTCGGAGAACCGGCCCGAGTGGCTGTTCGCCGACATGGCCACCCAGGCCCTGCGGGCGATCTGCGTGGGGATCTACCCCACGTCCCCGTCCGCTGAGGTCGAGTACCTCCTCAACCACTCCGAGTCCAAGGTGCTCTTCGCCGAGGACGAGGAGCAGGTGGACAAGGCGCTCGCCGTCCGCGACAACCTGCCTCACCTGCGGCGGATCGTCGTGATCGACACGCACGGCGTCGACATGTCCGACGACCTGCTCATGAGCCTGGCCGAGCTCGAGGAGCTGGGCCGCCAGTCGGACTTCGACGTCGCCGCCAGCGCGGCCGCCTCGCAGCCCGACGACGCCGCGATCATCGTCTACACGAGCGGCACCACCGGGCCGCCCAAGGGGGCGATGCTCAGCCATCGCAACCTGCAGGCCGCGGCCCACGCCTCGGGGCAGGTGTTCGAGGTCGACTCCCGCGCCGAGGTGCTCTCCTACCTGCCGCTGTGCCACATCGCCGAGCGGCTCATCTCGGTCATCGACGCCGTCGCCACCGGCTACGTCGTGAACTTCGGGGAGGGTGGCGACAC